>Ga0136616_10000892_pt1 | contig 15106 bp, 17 predicted proteins | sample AntDrymUQ2992106_2_FD_106648 | JGI IMG/M metagenome (GOLD analysis project Ga0136616, IMG submission 106648) | Polar desert sand microbial communities from Dry Valleys, Antarctica - metaG UQ299 (21.06) | ecosystem: Environmental > Terrestrial > Soil > Desert | place: Antarctica: Dry Valley...
AAGGCGATCGCCGGCGCGTCGGACCACGTGCCGTTCGCCGAGGCCGGGATCCCCGTCGGGGGCGTTTTCACCGGTGCGTCCGAGCGCGGGCCGGGAGGGCGCCTGCGCGACCCCTGCTACCACCTCGCCTGCGACACGGCCGCCAACGTAGACGCGCGGCTGCTCGCACGGGTGGCCCGAGCGGTGAGGCGGGCGCTCCTCGTCCTCGGGCGTCAGGCGAAGTAGAAGACCAGGCCGAGCACGGCGTACAGGGCCAGCAGCTGCACGCCCTCGAACCAGTTGGACTCGCCCTCGGCGGTCACCAGGTTGGCGATCAGCACGGCGAACACCAGACCGCCCAGCTCGTAGCCGTTGAACACGAGGGCCATCGGCGCCGGGCCGATCACGAAGGAGGCCAGCACGAGGAGGGGCGCCACGAACAGCGCAATCTGGGCGCTGGACCCGACCGCGATGTTCACCGCCAGGTCCATCTTGTCCTTCGCCGCCACGAGCACGGCGACCCAGTGCTCGGCGGCGTTGCCGACGATCGCCACGATGAAGACGCCCACGAAGAACTCGGACAGGCCGATCTCCTCCGAGGCCTCCGTGATCGACCCCACGAGCACCTCGCTCATCACGCCCACGGCCACCGCCGAGGCGGCCAGGAAGATCGCCGCCCGCCTCACGGGCCAGTGGTGGGACTCCTCCTCCTCGGTCTCGGCGTCGTAGGGGTTGAACACCGCCCGGTGGGTGCGCAGCGAGAAGACCAACCCGGCGCCGTACGTCAGGAGGAGGATTAGCGACACGCCCAGCGAGAGCGTCTCGAGGTCGGACCCGAAGTCCACGCGGTCCTCGCCCACCGCCGGGAGCCCGCCGCCGTGGATGAGCTGGAACAGCGCCGGCAGGATCAGCGCGGCCAGCGCCAGCAGGAGCATGGCCGACTGGGCGTTGGCCGCCGTGCGGTTGAAGGTCTGCTTGTCGCGCTTGAGCCCGCCGACCAGCATCGCCGCGCCCAGCACCAGGAGCACGTTGCCGATGACCGAGCCGACGATCGAAGCCTTGACGACCTCCTGCAGGCCCTCCTTGAGCGCGAAGAACGCGATGATCAACTCCGGCGCGTTGCCGAAGGTGACGTTGAGGAACCCGCCGACGCCCGGGCCGGTCTTGGCGGCGATCGCCTCGGTGGCCTCGCCCATCACGGCGGCGCAGGGGATGACTGCGAGCGCCGCGGCCGAGAACACCAGCAGGGGCGCGGCATGCGCCAGCTCGAGGCCGATCGCGGCGGGGATGAACACGCCGAGATAGTGGACGGGCTTCACTGCGGTGAGTCGGCGTCGGGGGCGGGCGCGCCCGGGTTACTCGGGTGGGTCCGGATCGGGCTCGAGCTCCGGCTCGGGTTCGACGTCGTCGCCGTCCTCCACCGCCGACTCGCCCACCGCGCGGCCGTCGCCGCCGTGGTAGGCAGCCTGGAAGGTCTCGAGCAACTCGTCACGCCGGGCCTCGTCCACCGGCACCTCGTCGGCGATCAGCACCCAGTCGTCCCCCTCGAACTCCTCCATGTTGAAGATCTCACCGTCGATGGCCGACGAGTCGTCGACCACCACCATCACCTCGGTCTGGGGGTTCAGGTAGCAGCCGGGCCGGATCAGGAGCTCGTCGAGCTGGAAGCGAGGGGAGTGGGCCATGCCGGCCGCAGCGTACACCGCGCAGGTGGCGTAGTCACGCCCCCAGATCGCGCAGCTGGCGTTCTGTCTCAGACTCCACGTCGAGGGGCTCCTTGCCCTGCCTGAGACGCCGTTCGTTGCGGGCGATCACCAGCTGCCGCACCTCGTCGCGCAGGCCGCGATCGGCGCTCGCCGCCGGCCTGGTGAGAGCCGCAAGCTCGGCGTCCACGTCCAGCGGATCGTCGCCCTGAGCCTCGCGCCGCGCGGACTTGGCCTCGAGCATCTGTCGGATCTCCTCGCGAGCCTCCGGTCCGGAGGCCGACGCCTCGGGCACCGGCGCGCTCTCCTCGAGCGTCAGGTCGCCGCTGCGTCCAATCGCTCCGTAGATACGGCCGCTGCCCCAGTAGGACGCGGCGGCCACGACTATCGCCACCACGGCCACCACGATCAGGACCGTGCCGAAATCCATGGCCGTAGAGTCTCACGGATGTGGCGCCGCCTCCGCCGCCGGACGATGGCCCCGCACCGGCCGATCCTCTATCGCGACCAGATCGGCCTGGCCGTGATCACCGTGGTGGTCTTCGCCGTAGGCATCTACGTAGTCGCCCGGCTGGTGATCGGCTGAGCCGTGGGGTACCCTTTCCGAAGGCATTGACTGACCAATCAATCGGGTGACGCGCGCCAGCCTTCCGGCGGTGCAGATCGGTCCCCGAGACCTGAAGGAGCTGAAGCTGGTGGTGGACTTCACCCTCACCGACGAGCAGAAGGACATTCGTGCCTTGGCGCACGACTTCGCCGAGAAGGAGATGCGTCCGGTCGCCTGGGAGCACGACAAGGACGGGTCGTTCCCGAAGGATGTGATCAACAAGGCCTGGGAAGTGGGACTGATGAACTCCCACATCGAGGAGACCTACGGGGGTCCCGGCCTGGACTACCTCTCCGGCTGTCTGATCGAGGAGGAGATCGGCTGGGGCTGTTCGGGCATCGGCACGTCGATCATGTGCAACGGGCTGGCGAGTGCCCCCGTGGCCCTCGGCGGGTCCGAGGAGGTCAAGAAGGAGTTCCTCGGGATGCTCACCGAGGAGCCCAAGCTGGCCTCGTTCTGCCTCACCGAGCCCGATGCGGGCTCCGACGTGTCCGGGATGCGCACCAGTGCGGTCAAGAAGGGTGACGAGTACGTCATCAACGGGACCAAGTGCTTCATCACCAACGGCTCGCACGCCGACTGGTTCACGGTCTACGCGAAGACCGACAAGGAGGCCGGTCACCGCGGCATCTCCGCCTTCGTCGTCCCGCGTGACGCCGGCGGCGTGACGGTTGACAAGAAGGAGGACAAGCTTGGGCAGCGGGCCTCCGACACGGCGATGATCTCGTTCAACGACACGGTAATCCCCGCCCGCAATCTCCTCGGCGAGGAGAACAAGGGCTTCAAGCTCGCGATGATGACCCTCGACCGCACTCGCCCCGGCGTGGCGGCCATGGGCGTCGGCATCGCGCAGGCCGCCTTCGAGTACGCCCGCGACTACTCAAAGGAGCGGGTCCAGTTCGGCGTGCCGATCGCGATGCACCAGGCGATCCAGTTCATGATCGCCGACATGGCGACCAAGGTGGAGGCCGGGCGCCTGCTCACCTGGAAGTCGGCGGCGCTGCTGGACGCGGGGGAGCGCAACACGCTGGCCAGCTCGCACGCCAAGCGCTTCTCTGCGGACTCCGCGATGGAGGTGACGGTCGACGCCGTGCAGGTCTACGGCGGCTACGGGTTCATCAAGGAGTACCCGGTCGAGAAGCTGATGCGCGACGCCAAGATCATGCAGCTGTACGAGGGCACGTCGCAGATCCAGCGGCTCGTGATCGCCCGCGAGGTGCTTATGCCGCGCCGCGTGGAGGAGCCGGCCGCCGCTGCCGCATAGCTGGATCCGGCGTACGCTTCGCGCCAACAAGCGAGTGTTCATGAGGGGCCGCCATTAGGCGGCCCCTCTGCGGTTCCCCGGCCAGGTCAGTCGCGCTCTCGCCGCTAAGGGAGCGAGCCACCGCGGCAGGCGACAGCATGGGCGCGTTTCGGGACCGCTCGGGCTGTCAGCATTGTCCACGTGAGCAAGTCCCAGCGCCAGCGCAGCGCCGAGGCGGTGCGCGACGCAGTGCAGCAGGCGGGCGCGCTCGATGCCGCCCCCGCGACGCCCAAGCGGGCGCAGGACCCCTTCACCGGGGAGCTGCGCCGGCGCGAGGTGCTGCCGCTGCTGGTGCTGCACCTGATCGCCGACGAGCCGAGCTACGGCAACCAGCTGATGGAGCGCATCGCGGGCATGACGGCCGGCGTCCTGTCGGTGAATCCCAACACGATGTACCCGCTGCTGCGGGGGCTGGAGCGGCGCGGCCTGATCGCCGGCAGCTGGGAGCACCCCGAGCGCCGCACCCGCCGTTACTACTCGCTCACCGACGACGGGCGCCAGGAGTACCGGCGCCTGGTGGACGAGGTCCGCCCGTTCCTGGACTCGGTGCGCTCGTCCATCGACGAGATCGTGCTCGAGGTCTACGGCAAGTGAGGACCGCCGGCGCGCGCGCCGAGGTGATGCTGGAGCCAGTGGCCGCCCTGGCGCTGTGGGCCGACACCGGGCGCTGGGCCGGGTTCGTGGAGGGCTTCGCGCACGTGGAGTCCGTCGACGCCGCGTGGCCCCAGGAGGGCTCGCGGGTCATCTGGAAGTCCACGCCCGACGGGCGCGGCCGGGTCACGGAGAAGGTGTTGGAGAAAGGCGAGGCACGCCTGGTGACCCAGGTGTTCGAGGAGGCGCTCACCGGCACGCAGACCTTCGCCGCCCATGCCGGGCCCCCCGGGGGTTCGGTGGTCGAGGTCCTGCTGGACTACGAGTTGGCGCGGCGCGGGCCGCTTCGCGGGATCTCCGATGTGCTGTTCATCCGCCGTGCCCTGCGCGACGCCCTGCGCCGGACCACGTTCCGCTTCGCAGTGGAGGCCGAGGAGGAGGCCGGCCTGCGATAGCGGAAGCAGCCGGCTCGGCCGGCTGCGCCCCGTTCGCTGTCGCGGAAGCAGCCGGCTCGGCCGGCTGCGCCCCGTTCGCTGTCGCGGAAGCGGCCGGCTCGGCCGGCTGCGCCCCGTTCGCTGTGGCGGAAGCGGCCGGCTCGGCCGGCTGCGCCCCGTTCGCTGTGGCGGAAGCGGCCGGCTCGGCCGGCTGCGCCCCGTTCGCTGTACCCTGGCGGGCCGCCGCCGACGCGGGCGGGCGCTTGTCAAGGAGGTAAATCGGACGTGTTCGTTTTCAAGGCCGCCGTGGTCGGCGCGGGGACGATGGGCGGCGAGATCGCCCAGGTCATCTCCAGCGCCGGGATCCCGGTGGTGCTCAAGGACGTCAAGCAGGAGTTCGTGGACGCGGGCCTGGAGAAGGCCCGGCAGGTCTCAGAGGGCCAGCTCGGCGGCCTCGTCGCCAAGGAGAAGATCACCCAGGAGGACGCCGACCGGCAGCTCGGGGAGATCCTCGGCCGCATCGAGGGCACCCTGGAGTACGACGGCTTCGGCGAGGTGGATTTCGCGATCGAGGCGGTGCCCGAGCGCATAGAGATCAAGCAGTCGGTGTTCGCCGACCTGGACGTGGTCACCCCGGGCCACGCCATCCTCGCGTCCAACACCTCGTCGCTATCGATCACGGAGATGGGCGAGGCCACGAGCCGCCCCGACAAGGTCTGCGGGTTCCACTTCTTCTATCCGGCGTCGATGATGCGCCTGATCGAGGTCATCGAGGGGGAGGAGACCTCGGAGGAAACGCTCGAGACGGCGAGCAACTTCGTTCAGGCCATCCGCAAGACGGCCGTCCGCTGTGGCGAGGTCCCGGGCTTCGTGGTCAACCGCATCCTCAACTCGGCCGTCTCCGAGGTGTGGCGCGTGACCGAGGAGGAGGGGCTGGACCACGAGGAGGTGGACCGTGTCATCAAGGAGTCGGGCACGGTGCCCATGGGCCCCTTCTTCCTGACCGACCTGCTCGGGCTGGACACCGTCCTGCACGTGGCCGAGCACCTCAAGGAGTCATACGGCGACCGCTTCTACGTCAGCGGCCGGATGCAGGAGCTCGTGGCCACGGGCAACCTCGGCACCAAGACCGGAAAGGGCTTCTATGAGCACGGCAGCTAGCCCCGCGCTGGACACCCTCGTCGAGCGGATGGGCCTTAAGACCCTGGTGGAGTCCTGCCTCGTGCTCGACGAGGGCGTGGCCTCGGCGAAGGACATCGAGCTGGGGATGATGATGGGCGCGGGCATCCTGCCCGGCCCCTTCTCCCGCGCCGACGAGGCGGGCCTGGACGAGATCCTGGCCGCGCTGGAGCGCGCGCACGCCGAATGGGGCGACTCCTACGAGCCGCCCGTGATCCTGCGCCGCCTGGTGGCGCAGGGGCGCCTGGGCAAGAAGTCCGGGCAGGGGTTCTTCCCCTACCCGCAGCCCGACGCCGGCGACCAGCGGGAGACGGTCCTGCTGGAGACCAGGGGGGACGTCGGCGTCGCCTGGCTCAACCGGCCGCCCGCCAACCCGCTCTCCCCGCAGGCGGTGCGCGACCTGATCTCGCTCTGGGAGGAGGTGGAGGGCAAGGTCCGGGCGCTGGTGTTCGCCTCGTCCAACATCTTCACCTTCTGCGCCGGCGCGGACATCAAGGAGTTCACCAAGATGTCGCCGGACAAGGAGGGCGCCGAGCTGGTGGAGTCTGCGCACCGCTTCATGCGCGGCATGGAGCAGTCCTCCACGGTCACGATCGCCGCCGTCAACTCGATCGCGTTCGGGGGCGGCTGCGAGCTGGCCATGGCCTGCGACTTCCGGATCGCGGGGGAGTCGGCAACGTTCGGCCAGCCGGAGATCAACCTGGGGATCATCCCCGGCTTCGGCGGCACCCAGCGGCTGCCGCGGCTGGTCGGCGACGCCAAGGCGCTGGAGATGAACGTGGTGGGCGACCCGATCGACGCCTACGAGGCGCACCGGGTGGGGCTGTGCAACCAGGTCGTGCCCGACCACGAGCTGTTCGACACCGCCATCGCGTGGGCCCGCAAGCTCTCCGAGCAGGCGCCGGTGGCGATCGGGGAGATCAAACGGGTCTCGCACGCGGCTTCCCTGGACGAGGGGCTGGCCACCGAGGGGCAGGCCTTCGGGCGAGTCTTCGGCTCCGAGGACGCGAAGGAGGGCATCTCCGCCTTTCTCGGGAAGCGGAGGGCCCGGTTCCAGGGCAGGTGAGCACAACGGCCGGCGCGGTCCGGCTGGCCGGTCTGCTGGAGGCGGCCTCGCGTGCGGTGGTGCTGACGGGCGCTGGGATCTCGGTGCCGTCCGGGATCCCCGACTTCCGCTCGCCGGGCACCGGGCTGTGGGAGAAGGTGGACCCGATGGAGGTGGCGCACATCGACGCCTGGCGTCGCGACCCCGACCGCTTCTGGTCGTTCTACGGGCAACGATTTGCCTCGCTCGTCCACAAGGTGCCCAACCCCGCCCACGAGGCGGTGGCCGAGTGGGAGCGCCGCGGCCTGATCCGAGCGGTGATCACCCAGAACATCGATCGGTTGCACCGGGCCGCCGGCACGCGGCGGTTGATCGAGGTCCACGGCTCGATCGAGTGGAGCGTTTGCCTGGAATGCGGTGGCCGCCAGTCGATCGAGACAGTGGTGGGGATGCTCGGGGAGGACGTGAGTGAGGCCCCGGAGTGCCCGGCATGCGTCACGCCGCTCAAGCCGGACGTGGTCCTCTTCGGCGAGATGCTGCCGGAGCCGGCCCTCGACGAGGCTCACGAGCTGGCCGCCGAGGCCGATCTGATGGTCTGCGTGGGATCCTCGCTCGAGGTGTATCCGGTGGCGGCGCTGCCGGGTGTGACGCTGCGCGCCGGCGGCGAGGTGGCCCTGGTCACCCAGGGCCCCACGCCCTACGACGGTGACGCGGCGGTCAAGCTGGACGGTGACGTGGTGGACGAGCTGCGCGCCGTGGTCGCGGCCCTGGGCTGAGCCCGGTGCGGGCATGGGTGGCAGCCGGCGCGCTGGTCGTGCTCGCCGCGGTCGTCGTGGTCGTGCTGGGCCTGAGCGGTGGCGACGAGGAGACGGGCTCCGGCGCCCGCCCCCGATCGGATCCTGAGACGCAGCGCCGGGTCGAGCGGATCGCCCGGCGCATCGAGCGGATCCGGGGCCTGGGCTTCGACGAGGTGCCGCGGGTCGAGGTGGTCCGCGCCGAGCAGGTCCGGCGCTTCGCCCTGGGCCGGTTCGACTCGGAATACCCGCGCGAGCGACAGCTCCGCGACGAGGAGGCCCTCAAGCTGCTCGGCCTGCTGGCCCCCGACGACCGGATCCGGGACATCGTCGCCAAGGTGTTCTCGGAGAAGGTTGCGGGCTTCTATGACCCGAAGAGCGACAGGCTTTCGGTGGTAGGAGGCGGGCTCCGCGGGTTCGAGGCGGAGATCACGCTGGCCCACGAGCTCGTCCACGCCCTGGAGGATCAGCGCTTCGAGCTCGACCTGACCGACACGGCCACGTTCGCCGACGACCGGTTGGAGGCCGAGCAGGCCCTGATCGAGGGGACGGCAACGGTGGCGATGAGCGACTACGCGATCGGGAACCTGGCTGGCGGCGGAGCCCCCGCGGGAGATCGGCGCCTGGTGATCAAGCAGCTCGCCTCGGCGGGGATCGGGGACATCCCCGGCCTGCCTCCCTACGTCCAGGCCTCGTTGATCTTCCCCTACGCCGCTGGGGCGGCGTTCGTGGACCGGCTCGAGCGCCGGGGCGGGTGGGGCGCGGTCGACCGGGCGCTGGAGGATCCACCGGTTTCGACCGAGCAGGTGATCCACCCGCGCGCCTACCTCGACGACGTCCGGCCCGCGGCGGTTCGCCTCAGCGTCGGGGATCGCCTCGGGGCCGGCTGGCGGCGGGTGTCGGCGTCGGCGTTCGGCGAGTTCGACACGTCGTTGTTGCTGCAGATCGCCTCGAGCGAGGCCGTGTCGGAGCGGGCGGCCGACGGCTGGGCCGGCGGCCGCGCCGAGCTGTGGCGGCGTGGCCGGCTGGACGACGAGCGGTGCGCGGCGCCGTGCGCGGAGCGCGACGTGCTGGTGCTGGGCTGGCGCTTCGACGACGCCGCCCAGGCGGCGGAGTTCCGCCGCGCGGCGGAGAGGTGGCTGGGCAGCCTCGGGGCCCCCGACGGGCGAGGAGGCTTCGTGCTGGAGCGAGGTGGGGCGGCGGCGCTATCGGCGAAGGGAGCGGCGGTAACGGTGGCCATGGCCCCCACGCCGGCGCTGGCCCGCGTCCTGGTGCGTCGGGGGTGATCCCCTGACGGGGGCTACCCGCCTGCCACCAGTGCGCGCTTGCCCGCGGCGGTAAGGCGCTTGATTCGTGCCTCCTCGCGCATGGCCTCCGAGCGGCCCGGGTGCGCTGAAGTCCACACCAGCTGCACGGGCCGCCGCGAGCGGGTGTAGCGGCTGGCCCGCCCGGCCTGGTGCTCGCGCCAGCGCCGGTCCGGGTCGGTGGACCAGCCGCAGTAGAGGGTGTCGTCGGCACACCGCAGCAGGTAGACGAAGGCCGGCACGGCGGAGAGGTTGACAGGCCCCTCCGCCGCTAGCGCGGGATGCCGAAGGCGCTTAGTGGGTAGCGCTTCTTGTGCCCGTAGCGCGTGCCCTCCTGGGGCCGCTCGAGCGTGGTGGCCAGGCGCGCGTAGGTGAGCGCGCGCGGCGGGTACCAGGCGATCGGCCGGCCCTGGCAGAGCTGTGCGAAGCCGGGACGGTTGATCCAGAGGTAGGCGTCCACCTTGGGATGCGAGGTGTCGGTGGTGGGCGGCGTGCCGAGCCCGCGTAGGCCGGGGTTGCACCAGACGTTGATGCGCCGCCTGTTGGCGACCGTGTAGGACACCGGTCCGCGGCCGTTCTCGGCTGTGTTGATGACGAAGTGCTTGCCGCCCACCCGCCGGGAGATGTCCAGCCCGTGCTTGATGTTCTCCGCGGTCCAGTCGTAGTGGGTGGCGTTGAGCATGAAGCCGCGCACCTTCGCGATGCCGATGGCCTTGAGCTGCTTGGCCGTGCGGCGGGCCGGCTCCCAGTCGGAGGCGCCGGCCTCGAGGTAGACGGTCGCGTTCGGGAGCTTGGCCAGTGCCTCCACGCCATGGCGAAGCAGCCGCAGGCGATCGTCGCGGCGGCTCCTGGCCAGGCAGTCGATGGTGCCGAGCGAGTCGGGCTCGAAGGCGATCACCACGCGGCTGTCGCCGATCACGCGCGCCAGGTCGTCGTACCACGCCCGGGTGGCGCGATCCTCGGACGGGCCGCCGCCGTCGTAGCTGGGCGAGCAGCCGGTGGCCTGGGCCCGGAGCACGGTGAAGATCGGCACCTCGCCGCGCGCCTCGGCGGGGTCGATCAGCCGCCGGACCTTGACCGCGAAGTTCGGCCGCGTGAAGCGCCCGAGCCACAGGCTCCTCGGCTCGCGGGCGATCTTCCAGATCAGATCGGCCTTGCGGTTGTCACCGGCCCGGCGAAAGGCGCGCCACTGCAGCCACGAGGGTGACTGCTCGTCCACCCAGAATCTCACGCCTGCGAGCGGGTTGTCGCCGGTCTGGGCGCCGGATGCCGGCTCGCGCGCCCCGGAGGCGGCGGCGAACACCGTGCCGAGCACGGCCAGCAGCAGAAGCAGGTTGCGGAGCTTGAGCATGAGCGGACTATTGGCCGCTACCCGGACGATGTAAGCCGTCTTTGGCGGGATAGGCTCTGGACATGTGTCGAAACATCCGCACCCTTCACAATTTCGACCCCCCTGCAACCGATGACGAGGTGCACGCGGCAGCGCTGCAGTACGTCCGCAAGATCAGTGGGTCCAGCAAGCCCTCGCAGGCCAACGAGCAGGCGTTCGAGCGCGCGGTGAGCGCGGTGGCCGAAGCGTCGGCCCGGCTCCTCGACGAGCTGGTGACAACAGCCCCGCCGAAGGACCGCGAGGCCGAGGCCGAGAAGCACCGCGCGCGCAGCGCGAGACGCTTCGCCGCGTAAGGCCGCCCCGGCTCCTCTAGCTAACCTTTGGTAAGCATTGGGCGAAAGTAGGTGCTGACCACCGAGACCAAGGGAACGGGAGCGAGTGTCGTGCCGCTCGACAAGGTGCTCAAGCCGCCCCTGCCCAGGCCGGCCCGGCCGCCGGTGCCTGAGCGTCGTGTGCCGGCGCCCAAGCCCGCCGAGCCCAAGGCGCCGCCGCGCTTCAAGGTGGTCAACGCCCTCAGCCGCGAGGTGATGGCCGAGGGGGCGGACACACCGGCGACCGTGGACCTGCTGCGCGAGACCCGGAGCATGGTCGACGTGAGCGTCTACGTCTGGGAGGCGGAGCCAGAGCGGTGGAGTCTGCTGAGTCTGGCCGAGAAGAAGATGCTGTGGGGGTTCAGCCGGCGAAGGCGCTCTCCACGCGGGGACGGCCGGTAGCCTCCACCCATCTCGGTCGACCTCGGAGACCCGGCGAGCGTCAACACCAGCAGCGCCGGCTTCTGGAAGCTGGCCGACGACAAGCGCGACGAGGCCTTCGCACTGCTGAGACGTGAGTCGCCGCTGCAGGAGATGCCGCCGATCGACGAGGAGCTGGCGGCCATCCCGCAGGAGAACCCCACCGGCTATCGCGCCGTCGTTCGCTACGACCACATCAAGCGGATCTCGCGCGACCCCGACACCTTCCGCTCCGGCGAGGGCGTGCTGGCCGGCGACGCGCCGCTCGAGCTGCGCGAGGCCACCCTCTCCTTCATCGCCATGGACGCGCCGCGGCACACCAAGCTGCGCGGGCTGGTCTCCTCCGCCTTCACCCCGCGGCGGGTGGCGCTGATCGAGGAGGGCATCAGGCGCGACGCGGGCCGGATCGTCGCCGAGGCGGCGGCCTCCGGCGGCGGCGACTTCGTCGCCCTGATCGCCAAGCGCCTCCCACTCCAGACCATCTCCGACATGATCGGGGTGCCCGAGGCCGACCGCGACCGCGTGGTGGACGCGGCCGACGCGATCGTCTCCATCGGCGACGAGGGCTACATGCAGGGGCGCGACCCCATGACGGTCATGGGCGAGGCGATCTGGACGCTCTCCCAGGCGGCAGCGGAGATGGCCGAGCACCGCGAGCAGCACCCGGCCGACGACCTGATGACCGCGCTGGTCGGCGCCGAGATCGACGGCGACCGGCTCACGCACGCCGAGATCTCCGCCTGGTTCGTGCTCCTGTCGGTGGCCGGCAACGACACGACCCGTCACACGACCTCGCACGCGATGCATGCGCTCACCGTCAACCCGGACCAGCGCGCGCTGCTGTGCGAGGACCTGGAGGCCCGCCTGCCGGCGGCGGTCGAGGAGTTCGTGCGGTGGGCCACGCCGGTGCTCCATTTCCGCCGCACCGTCAGCCGCGAGGTGGAGCTGGACGGGCAGCGGCTCGAGAAGGGCGAGAAGGTCGTCCTGTTCTACCTGTCGGGCAACCGCGACGAGACGGCGATCGCGGACCCCTTCCGCTTCGACGTCACACGCGACCCGAACTACCACCTGGGCTTCGGCGGCGGCGGACCGCACTACTGCCTCGGGGCCTCGCTTGCCCGCACCCAGCTGCGGTCGATCTTTGGGGAGATGCTCACGCAGATTCCCGACATCGAGGCGGGCGCGCCCGATCCGCTGGCCGGCGCGTTCATCCGCGGTGTCAAGCGGATGGACTGCAGCTTCACGCCGCGCGGGGGCTGAGCCGCGTGGCTCAGTCGTGAACGCGCGCCAGGTGAGCGACCCGCGGATCCGGGCCGGACACCTCACGGCCGTTGATCCAGGCGCGGCCTGACGGACGCGGCATCACGACGCTCAGAGGCGCGCGGCGGCGCGTTGCACGGCGGGGGAGTCTCGGGAGAAAGGCGGCCATGAGGTGTAGTGGAGCGAGTGTTAGCGGACCGGCGGTGAAGATCCCGGGAAGAATCGCGAGAGCACAGGTTCCGGGGGCCAGCCCAGCGCGCCGGCCGGTGCGGACCTAGCGGGATAGGCCCTCAGCCGCGCAGGCGCATCCGGCGCAGGGCGGACTCCATCTCGGATACGGCGGCCTCCAGCGCGGTGAGCGTCTCCGGAGGCAGCGGCCCACGAAGGGCGCGGTTGGCGGCGTCGCCCACGGCACCCCGCTGCTCGCTGAGCGCTCCGGGGCGCGCCAGTTCCGTCAGCAGCGCCTCCAGCGCCACGCGGGCCTGCAGGGCGGCCTCGCGCGCGCGCCCCGCGTCCAGGTCGGCGCGCGCCCGCAGCACCAGCTCCTCGCCTGCGTGCGCCTCCGCGCGACCGCCCAGTAGAGCGGCGAAGCGCTCTTCGGGAGCTTCCATGGAACGCCGCGTCCGGGCCTCCCCGCGCGGGGGGAGCTCCCAGGCCTGCTCGAAGCGCCCGGCCGCCACGGCCTCGCCGTCCCCGAAGCCGACGCGCGCCACGAGCGCACGGCTCGGCGCCACGTCACCGGCATACGGGTCGGCCGTGGCCGAGCGCCATCCGTGCAGGGCTCGGTTGATCACCGCGATCGCATCGGCCACCTCGCCTTCGGCGCCCTCTCCGCGCAGGCCCTCCAGCCAGGCCTCGGCGTCGGCGCGGCCCGCGAACGGCTCCGGCCGGACCACGGTCGCCCGAGCGGTGGGGACCGCCTCCGGCTCGGCGTCGGCCAGCTCGCGCCCCCGGCGGCCGCGGAGCCGTCGGCGCTCGGGAGCGCCGAGCGTGCCCAGCACGAGGATCGATCGGACGGAGCCGCCCGCGGCGTCACGCACGATGTAGCGCCCGTCGGGGGGGCCGAGCAGGAAGCCGAACTCCAGCTGGACGAACCCGAACGGCGCGGCGCTGTCGCTACTCGCCGGCGTGCGCGTCGCTCGCCCGGCTGTGCCTGCGTGCGGGCAGCGAGTACTTGGAAGGCCTGGTGGGCACGACGGGATTATCTATCTCGCCGAGGCGGGCGATCAGATCTGACCACTGGCCCGGCTTGAGAACGGCCATCGCCTGGCGCCCCAGCTTGCGGTTCGCGCCGAAGAGCGGCTTGAACCCGACGTGGATGTGGTCGGCGTGGTCGCCCATCGCCATCGTCGGTCCCCCAACTTCGAAGAGGGAGATCACCTGGTGCGGCTGCATCGTCCCCTGGAGGCGCATCAGGCGCCGGACGGCCTGCTCGGTCACGCCCCCGGCCTCCTGGTGCCCGAGGATCGGAATGCCGTTGATGGCCGAGATGTCCACGGCGCTGCCCGAGCTGTGCTCGGACACGTTTCCGGACGCGGTGAAGTAACCGTGGCCGCACTTGAGCGAGCTGACCGTGGGCCGCAGGCCGGACTCCGCCAGGTAGGCCAGCGTCGCGAGGACGCGGCGGTCGATCTGGCCGGAGCGCACGTTGTCGCGCCCGCACCCGTAGATCTCGATCCGCGGGTCGGACAGCACACGGCGCTCCAACAGCGGCTTGGGCCACAGCAGGATCTGCCCGATCGAGACCGACCCCCCCTTCCCGTACAGGGCGTTGCGGCCGGAGGCGCGGTAGATGGCCGTGGCCTCCAGCAGCTTCCAGCCGTCGAGGATCGGCTTCGGGTCGATGGCGGGGGCACCGCGGCCCGCGGGGCGGATCGAGAAGGCCAGCCGTGCGGCTCCGCCCGACTCGGGCCGGCCGACCCGCCCGAGCACCGTGCCGCCGATGACGCGCGAGCCCTTCTCGAGCCGGCGCAGCCGCACCTTCGAGGAGTCGAGGCCGAAGGGACGCGAGAAGTAGTTGTCGAAGGTCTCGAACCCGTCGCGCCTGCGCAGCTTGGACTCCACGATCTGCTCCAGGCCGCCCGCCTCGCGCGCGCCGGGCGCGCTCGGGTGGGCGAAGAGGCGCTGCTTGACCGGAAGCGAGGCCGCCGGAACGGCGGCCGGTCGCCCTTCGTCCTCGGGCCGGGGCTGGCTGCCCGCGGAGGCGGGGGCGGTGGGCCGGGGGTCGACGTCGTCGCCGTGGGCGCGCACGGCGCGGACCTGTCGGCGAACCTCGTCCGGATCGGTCCTGGGCACGGGGAAGAAGCGCGAGACCTCGCCCAGCTGGGAGTAGGTGAAGCGGTTGCCGTAGACGTCCTGGAGCACGACGTAGCGGCCGAGGCGCTCGTTTGACCCCGTCGCCTTGACCACGCCGTCGTTGACGGCGACGACCGGGGCGCCCACGCGCGTGTAGATGCCGATGCTGCGGCGGCCGTCGTCCGACTCGATCAGGTTGGCGGCGTTCTCGCCGCGGCTGACTCGCTTGACCATCTCGCCCTCGGCGTGGTCGTCGGCGTAGCGGGCGCGGGCATAGACGGGAAAGCGGCCTTCGGTCAGCCCGGTGAGCGACCCGACGAGGTCGGCCGGCACCCCGGCGATCAGCCGGGCCCGCAGCAGCACCGAGTCGACATACCAGTCGGCGTGGTTGTAGGCGAACACCGCCCGGCGCACGTCCTGCTCATAGCCCGCGGCGGCCAGGTAGCGCGCGGCGGCAAAGATCGCGTCGACCGGGTTATAGGGGTCCTTTC
>Ga0136616_10000894_pt1 | contig 15082 bp, 14 predicted proteins | sample AntDrymUQ2992106_2_FD_106648 | JGI IMG/M metagenome (GOLD analysis project Ga0136616, IMG submission 106648) | Polar desert sand microbial communities from Dry Valleys, Antarctica - metaG UQ299 (21.06) | ecosystem: Environmental > Terrestrial > Soil > Desert | place: Antarctica: Dry Valley...
CGCGTCGTATCTGGCTACATGACGTTGCAGCCGCTACAGAACGACCTCGACGCCGCCCTGCAACAGCTTCTGGAGATCGAAGCGCTGGTGGGCTATGCCCGTCCCCAGGCGGAGACCTGACGGATGGCACAGGCGATCGCCTTCCTCATCATGCCATTCGATAGGAAGCGGACCGGTCAGCGGCGTCGCGGCGCCCCGGCCGAGATCGACTTCGACGCGTTGTGGGAGCGGGTGTACAAGCCGATGCTCTCGGAGCTGGGCTATGTGCCGATACGGGCCGACGGCGACGTCGGGGCGCTGATCCTGACAGAGATGCTCCAGCGAGTGGCGTTGGCCGATCTTGTCGTCGCCGACCTGACCCTGCCCAACGCCAACGTCTACTACGAGGTCGGCGTGCGCCACGCCGCCAAGAAGGTCGGCTGCGTGCTAGTAGCCGCCGAATGGGCCCGGCCCGTATTTGACCTGGCCCAGATGCGCCAGGTGCGCTACCCCCTGCCCGAGGGCGCGATCACGGAGCCCACAGCCACTGCCGCGAGAGGGGTCCTGGCCGCGCAGCTGTCCCGGTTCGCCGTGGGAAGTTCTCCCGTCTTCCAGGCCCTTCCCGGGTACCCCACAGAAGCGGACCCGGGGCGCGTGACGATGTTCACCGACTTCGTCAACGAGCTGTCCGACTTCGACGCCGAGGTGCGAAAGGTGCACCACGCGCCTCAGTCTGACCGCCGCAGGCTGGCGCTGGACGCTCGTGAGCGCTACGGACGCAGCGCAGTGGTCGTGGAGGCGGTGGTGCTCGCGCTGATCCGCCTGCTGCGCGATTACGTCGGTTGGGGCGAGCTGCTGGACTACATCGCGACGCTGCCCGACCACGTGGCGGGGCATCCCCTGGTAAAGGAGCAGCGCTGCCTCGCGGTGGCCAAGGGGGGTGATCCGTTGACCGCCGCCGGCCTCCTCGAGCAGCTGATCGCGGAGGAGGGCGAGACGAGCGAGCGGCGGGGCCTGCTCGGAGGTCGCTACAAGACGTTGTGGCGACGGGCGGTCGACGAGGCGGATCAACGACGCTACCTCGATGACGCGATCGAGCAGTACGAGATGGGGATGCGCGCCGATCTGAACGACTACTACCCCAGCTCGAACCTTGCGCGCCTCTACCGCGCCAGGGCGCATCCGGGCGATGAGGAGAAGGCCACCTCCGCGGCGACGGTCGCCATGGTGGCATCCGGGCGCGCGCTGCAACGCGATCCCGACGACGAGTGGGCACGGCCGACGCTGCTCGGCATGGCGTTCGACGCCGGCACCACGATCGAGGTGGCCCGCCTGGCGGACGCGGTGTCGCGGGACGGCCCGGCGCTGTGGAAGCTGAACACGACCATCGAGGACCTGCGCGGCAGCGTGCGCCTCCAGCGCGACGCGACTGTGGTGGCCGAGCTGGCAGCGGCCCTGGCTCGCCTGGAGGCGCTGCTGCCCGCGGCGGGCCTCCCGGCGGGCGGATCGGGAGGTGGGTAGGTGACGCAGCAGCATGGCGCTGGAGCCGTCGTCGTGGGCAGCGGCCACATGGTCGATGCGCCTGACCGTCCGACACCGCGGTTCCCGCCGTCGCAGGTCGGGCGGGTCAGCCGCGCAGTGGCTGAGACCCTCCAGGCATGGGAGATTGGACCGGACTCGACGATCGTGACCGGCGGCGCTCGAGGGACTGACATCATCGTCGCCGAGAGCGGCCTCGCGCTGAGCGCGCGCTTGCTGCTGTGCCTGGCCCTGCCACCCGAGGAGTTCGCGTCCCAGTCGGTGGCGTTGCCCGATACCGATTGGACCGCGCGCTTCCAACGGCTGCTCGAACGTGCGGAGGTGCGAGTGCTGGCTGACGAGGCGAGGTCGGTCTCCGACGACGTCTTCGCCCGCGCCAACGTCTTCATGCTGCAGACCGCCCGCGCCCTTACGGACCATGACCTGCGGGCCATTGTCGTGTGGAACGGAGAGGACGGCGACGGACCGGGCGGCACCGCCGACTTCATCCAACGCGCCCGCAACGAGGGCGTGACCGATGACCGGCTGCGCGTCATCGATCCCGCCGTAGTGTCCTGACCGTCGCATGGGCGGACGCAAGGTCGAAGTGGGAGTCAGGAGCGCAGCCATGGATGGCCCGTCCAGCGCAGTGGAAGCGGCCTGGCGGTGGCATCGGCTGTGGTCGCGAGCCGCCGATAGCGGGCGAGCGCGACTGGAGAAGTGGCGCAGCGTTAACCTCGCCCTGCTCATCGTCGGCGCCGTTCTTGGCGCCGTCGCCACTCAGGCGGATTGGCCTCGCGAGGTGACCCGCACGGCGGCGGGCGCCGCCGCGTTCGCGTTGACGGTCTCAGGGATCGTGCAGCAACGTGGCTTGAATGCCGGCGAGGTCGCTCGCTGGACAGGTGCTCGTGCGGCATCGGAGGCACTGAAGGCAGAGGTGTTCCGCCACCTCGCAGGAGTCGCGCCCTATGCGGGTGACGATCGTGACGAGCGGCTCGACTCCCAAGTGGAGGCGATCCAGAATAAGGCCAAGGGGCTGCTGCGCGACCTGCAGCGCACGCCATCCGATGCCGAACCCCTGCCCGCTGTCCACGATCTCGACTCCTACCTGGCAAACCGCGCGCGGGAGCAGGCCACCTGGCATCGGGCCAAGATTCACGAGCACGAGCAGGCAGCGGCACGCATCCGTTCTGCCGAGCTCGCGGCCACGTTGATTGCTGCCCTGCTCGCCGCCGTCGGCAGCGCCGTTGATGCCGGCGGGCTACCCGTCTGGATCGGCGTCGCAACCACGCTGAGCGCAGCATTGGCCGCCCATGCCAATGCCACGCAACACGACCGAATCGCCGCCATGTTCGCGGCGACCGCTATGCAACTCGATCTGCTCGTTGAGCGGTTTGCGCGCACCAACGACCCTGCCCTTGGGGCGCAATTCGTCATCGACGTCGAGCACCGCCTCGCCACGCAAAACGAAAGCTGGTTCGGGGTGTTCCCCACCAGGCTATGAACGATGAGCTGGGCCCGGCGCTCGCTGCTGTCTGCAGCTGACTAGCCCCAAGGTGCCATGCCCCCGTCCAGGATGCCGTGAGCTTCCGCAACACGGAGGTCAGTGCGAAAGCCGTATCACGGGCGCTGCGACGTCCCCCCTCGATGAAGCGCTCGCGCTCGTCTTCAGGTCTACTTCGTAAGGTCTGTTAGTCCACCCACGTCGGGCGACCGGGCAAGTCGCTTACGGACGCGTTGATCAGATCGCTCGCTGTGTCTTCCATGGCTTTGAGTAAGGAGGAAGTTGCCAGCATTCGCGAGCGAAGTGGAGTGATTAGTTCATTCAGACGTGGTGCCAAGATGACCGGGGCTATGCGATCAGTGAAGACAGGGCGTAGGCGGGTGTCTCGCATAACTTGAACTATGCGTTCAACGATGCGAACTTGAGATTCGTAGTCCAACCGGAGGTTGGACAGTGCTGCCGCCTGTGTAAGCTTCAACTCTAGACTATTGTGTGGGCTGTAGTCCGAGACCACAGAGAATGCATCCTCGTCGAAGTCGAATGGCTCCAAGAATCGTAGCGCCTGGCCGGGCTGGCCGTTCTCAATAGACCACCAGCTCTTCGCAATAGCTACAGATAGCCGGAAATCGGCAGGCGTTCCTATGTCATCGATCTCGCGGAAGGCCTCGACAACGGATCTCGATCCGGCTGAACCAAAGTAGTTACCGATGGTACGCCTCCGCATGGTCGCCGCTTTCGACATTGAGGCCAGGTCATTAGTCAGCACCGTCTGATAGAGGTGGTCGGATCTCTCCCAGTCGCCGACGTCCTGGTACAGATTCGCAATCGAAAGTAGAAGGCTTGATCGGCGTGCGCGCGGGCAGGCTCGGGCGCGATGGAGCCAAATGCGGACTCGCCCAAGCACGGCCTCCAGCAGCTCAATATCCATCCGATATGGCAAGTAGAACATGCACTGTGTAAGGAACCCCCAACCGTCGTCCTCCTGAGCCTCGAAGTCCTCCGCAGAACGCATTGAAAGGCACTCTCCGAGTCGAGCGCATCCGAAAGCGAGAGCAGGGAGGCCACGGTGGAAATGCTTCCGAGCTTGCTGAAGCAGATTTTCAGCTGTCAGGTCGATACTAAATCGATACTCCGCCCCTCCTGCCCATTGCCAGGAACGATGACCCGCGGGTCGGAGGCGGTGTCTACGACTCAGCGGGACCAAGTTGCCAAAGGTGATGTTTCCGATATCTCTGTCGAGCGCGACCCATTCGCTGTCCGCTCCCACATGTCCGTCGACGACGCAGGCCTCGTGACCGTAGTAGTTTCTAAGTCGCTGTTCGAGCGAGCTCGACGCGGCGCCTATGTCAACTACCGGCCGGGTGGGGCCGTCCGCTGTCGAGGCTAAGGGCTGAACCCGCCTCGTTCCTCGACGCTCGGCGGCGCTGCGAGGCTGAGGCTGGCTGTCCTCCCCCCGATGGGTGAGCCGCTTGGTTGTGCCCGAGCGCGGCACGTTGGTCAGGGCGTGCAGGAGTCCAGTTTCCAGCTTGTCGGGCGTAGTGATGGTAGCTACAGCCAGGCTGGCATTCAGCAGCCGTGACCGAAACGCTAGTTGTCGATCTCCGAAAGCTGAATCGACGAATAGTGCAGCGGGCCCTTGAGTCTCCTCGCCGATGAGAAATATAAGACGCGGGATGCCAGCTTCGCCTGCAATCTCGAACTCCAACTCTGTGTACGAGACGTCAGGGCGGTCCTGAACAAGAGAACCGTACTGGAACCCGGCGATTAAGACATAGATGTCTGCTGCGTAGACCGCGTCGCGACAGGCCTGTGCTGGGAGTTGATCCGCGGCGGGGAAGTAGGCCATGTCGGTAACCGCGTCGCCAGCGCGTGTTGCTGCCGACTCGGCGGCAGCAATAAATGACCAACCTACCGGGAACAGCCGTAGCTCGGACGTGTGGCTCAAGAAGACACGCCTCGGTGACAGACGGTCAGCTGGCACGACGGTCAGCTACCACAACTCATAGGAGCGCGATCGTAGCCTCGATCTCGTGTCACCCCGCCAACGATACAGAATCCCTGGTGGTGTCACATGCCATCCATCATTGTCGAAGCGACGGAGACTAGCCTAGGCAGTTCCGTACTTGGGGGAGAGATGCTGGTCCCCTTCCAGCACTGCTCTATATGGCCGCCGATGTAGCCCCAGACCTGTGAGCACGGCCATGGTGGCCGCCACCGCGAACTCACCCAGCGACTCGTCATCGAGGGAAAATGCCTGGTCACTGATGGCGGGGCGCGGGCAATCCGAGTACAGCTGCCACACTGCCTGCCTCCACCGCCTTGAACACCAGTCTCGTAGCGGCTTTGACGGTGGCGCCACGTCTGCCGGTCCTGCCGGCGGGCCGGCCGGTTCTTCCCGCCGCGGCCCGCGCGACTGCCCGTTCGACGTCTAGGAGCAGACGAGCGACGTTCGCTGCGGCGACCGCGCCCAGCTCGGCTTTTGGACCCTGCAACACCACACGCAACGCTGTGGTCATCGCGCCCTCCTCGTTTGCGGCGCCCATCGTCGCATGACCGGCAGACAAGGATGAACGGGGTCGCCCCCGGCGACCCCGGAAGCGGGCCGGAAATGTAGAACTCCAGCGCACCTGAGGGCACGGCAGGGTACGAGCCGAGGACGCCTCCCACCTTCCCCGCACGAACGATAGAAGCCGCGCGCAGTGGCCCATAAGCGTCTGACCAGCAGAAACGCCCCTCTGAGGAGGGGCGTCTAGTGAAGCGGATCTGACGGGATTTGAACCCGCGACCTTCACCTTGACAGAGTTCCCGCAAACCAGCCTTGACCTGCGCTTCTACCTCTCTGGACGTAGCCGGAGCGTAAGAAGCACCCCAGTGCACTGCAGGGCATCCGGTTGTACACAGGTACTCGCCAGTATCCTCGGCGGCCGGCCTACGCTGCCGCTCATGCCGATGAAGGTCAGCGAGGTCGTCAAGCTTCTCGAACGCGACGGCGGGACCCTCAAGCGGACCTCCGGCTCCCACCGGCTGAACCGCGCCAGTTCTTCGGAGGCTCTGGTGTGCCCTGGTTCGGCGGATGGGGTTCATGCGGGCCGTGGGGGCGGGTCCGCTTGAGTGCCACCCCGGCGGTGTCGGCCGCTTGACGAACACCCCCGAGTGGGTAGCAGGCGCGAGCCCGTGGCCAAGGGCTCATGCGCCGGTGTAGCTGAAGGCGGCCCACACCTCAGGATGCTGGAACGGCCGGTGTGCCAGCCAGCCCTCCTTGTTGCCCGGCTCGGGATAGAGGCCGGGCTGGTGAGCCTGGAGCTCTGCATGCGTACTCGTGCGCAGCCAGGACTGCGCAGTGGCGAAGGCCCTGACCGGTGCGGCCCCGTTCAGCCACTCCTCGTAGAAGCGCAGCACCAGGTACACCGCGGCCCTGTCAGCCACCTTCCACTGGGTGGCGATGACGCCCGCCACACCGATCTGCAGCAAGCCGGACGGCAGCGTAACCACCTCGTCCAGCAGGTCCAGGTCCGGCACGTTCGTCTCGCATGCGGACAGCACAGCAAGACGCTGCCGACCTGCCGGACGGGCGATCAGGTCACGCAAGGCCACGCGCCCGTCCGCGAGCAGCAGGGCGCTGTCCAGCGGCCGGTCGACGTCCGCATGCCCGTGGCAGGCGAAGTGCCACACGGAGTGGCCGTCGAGCGAGCGCAGCACCTCCTCGCGGCTGGCCTCAGGGAGCACCGTGCTGTGGTCGTCGCCGAACAGGACGCTGACGCGGCGGCTCTCCGCCGTGCTGTAGGACAGGCGCGGTAGGCCCTCGGCCTCGGGGACATCGATCGCCAGGACGCGGTAGGGGACGGGGACCTCTGCGGTCAGGGCCTCCGCCCGGGCGAGCACTCGCGCGTTCGGTGCGTACCGAATGACGAGGTGGTCGGCTGCGTAGCGCAAGGCTCCACCACGCCCCCCCGTCTCAGCGGCATGCAGCGGCAGCAGACCCAAGGCCCCGGCGGGTATGAGGGTCACCAGCGACCCCGCCGGCAAGGCCTCGACCAGCGGACCCATCACGGCGGTCCACAACCAGGTGAGCGCATCCTGCGGCGCGCCAAGCTCGCTACGCGAATCAGCTGAAGCGCGAACCATGTAGTTGCGGGCTTGCACGGCCAACGCGTCGGCTGTGAGGTCGGGCAGCCGCACCACCTGTGGATCGTGTTCGCGGGTGACGATGAGAGCGAACCCCCCCGCTTCGGCCGCGGCCAGGTACACGAGTGGCCCGGTGACTGCTGCGGCCTGGAGGTCGGCGTAGCGGGGACGTTGCAACAGATCCTCGAAGCCCGCGACCTGGCTGAGCTCGCGCACGACGTCGTCGTACTCCGCCCTCGCCTGTTCGAGTCCCGAAGTGAAACGCCCTTTGTAGCTCCGCCCCTCCATCACGATGGGTGGACCAGGCGCTGCCGGCCGGTCGTTGAGGTACTGCGCCCGTTCCTCCTCGTCGAGGCGGGCCGACGCCGCGGCGAACCGTGCCGACAGTCTCGCGGTCGTGGCGTCGTCGACCAGCCGCTGCACGGTCAGGCGCTCGCGCTGCACAACGTTCGAGAGCAGCAGTGCCCGGCCCAGCTCCACCGCGACCGCGGCGTCACGAGCTCGCTTCGCCTCGATCAACCAGTAGCCTGCCTCCGCCGCGAGTCCCTGCCATCCGCCCGCGAGGCGTTCCCTGTCGGGCCTGAACACCCGCCGCTGGATCTCCTCAGGGATGATCGACACCGAGTGCCAGTAGGCGTCCGCCGCAAGCTGGACGCGTTCGCCGCGCACGGCCCAGTCGACCCAGTTCGCGGCGACCCGTGCGGCCGACGTCAGCGAGAGGAGCCGCGTCGTCTGGAGGGCCTGGCGGTAGGCGCGGGCGATCTCGTCGTCGCCGACGCGGTCTGGAGGCTCTTGCAGCGCTCCTGCCAGGGTCTCCCAGGCCAGGCCGGAAAGCGCTGGGTCGGTTCCCTGGATCACCTCACGGCACAGCGCCTCGGCCTCCCGCAGGTCGGCTTCCGCAGTGGGAGGCCCCCACATTGCTCGTTCCGTCAGCACGCTCGCCAGGGTGAGGTTGAGCTGGACACGATGCTGCACCGGCCACCGCGCCATCAGCCGTTGGGCGACGCGTGCGTGGTCAATTGCTTCCTCGATCGCGGGCAGGTCCCCGTCGGGGTGGCCGAGCAGTCCGCTCAGCCGGATGTGAGCCTCCGCGGCCAGCGGCGAGGACGGCTCCGTGGCGCGTAGCGCCTCACGGAGTGACCCGAGGGCCTCATCGGCGTGGCGATCAGCGACGGGATCGTCGGCCATCCCGGCGCAACGCAGGTGGTAGTCCGCGGCGTCCAGGTGTGCGCGAGCGAGGGCTACCGAGTTGGAAGGCGCCAGCTCGGCCGCTTGCAGCTGCAGCTCGACAGCCTGGCGGTAGCCGTCGAGGTCGTCGGTGTGCTGCGCCTTCGCGCTCATCGCCTGGGTCAGCTCTTGAGCCGCGTCGACCAGCAACCACCGCTCGCGAGGAGGCTCATGGAACACCTGCTGCAGGAGTCGGACTGCCTCGTCGAGTCGTTGTGAGCTGGTGGTCAGCGACGACTGCTGGGTGAGCGCCCGGGCGAGGTTGATCGTGGCCGCGGCACGCCGGTCACCGGTCACTGCGGGGTCACGCAGGACCCGGCGGCAGTCCCGGATGAGGCGTTCCTCCTGGCCCAGCTCCCGCGGTTGCAGGGGGCGCTGCACCTGCAGGAGCGTCCCTGCATCCAGGAGGCGGTGGAACCTCCCCACGAAGGCGCTCCCGACGACCACTCCGACGATGGCCGCGAAGCGAGGGTCGAGACCCAGCAGACGGGCAGCGGCGGCTGCGGCGGCGACGCCCGGGGACACCGCCCAGACCGCGGCGACGCCCCACAGCGAGACGGGGTGGGGGTAGGTAGCGGCCCAGTTCACCCTCGCGTAGGCGAGCGACCCCAGCAGTTGGGGCAGGCAGATGACGACGGCCAAAGAGGTCGAGGCCGCGCCGCTGAAGCCCCACCACGCCAACACCGTCCTGGCGACAAGGGTCAGGACCACCCAGGTCATCACCAGGGCGGCCACGAACACCCGTTTCGTGCGCTGCTTGCCCGCCATGCCCACCGCTCTTCCCCGCCGCCGGCCGCCGCTGTCGAACCGTCTCATTCGTGATTGCGTGCTCTGCTAGAAACGGAGTATGGGGGACGACACGGACGCCGCAGCCAGCCGTATGGCGCACGACGGGGCCGGGGAGGAGGCCGGTTCCGCGGAGCCGATCGAGTATGTCCACGGCACGGAGCCCGGGCTCGCGGAACGGGCTGCCCGCACCTCCGAGGTCGAGCTGCACCCTCCGGGTCGGGTCGAGGAGATCATCGTCACGGGCCCATGCCCGGCCTGCGGCGACACCACGTTCCACGTGGAACCGCTCTTCCTGTATCGCGGTGCGACGGCCCGCGGTCGTGACGTCGTCGTGGAGGTCATCTGCGCCTGCGGCGTCGCCCACCCGGGAGCGCCCCAGGGCGAGGACGGCTGCGGACGCAGCTGGGTGCTGTCCGTGCTGGTCCCTGGGTGAAGCTGCCCCAGGTACGGCCGGGGCCAGCCGGCACCGCGGAGAGCCGCCGGCATGCCGAGGAGGTGCAGGCGCTGCTGCGCAGCGAGGTGACGCGCGTGCGCCACCAGGCAGAGCAGTGGCGCAACGGGTTGGCCGCCCTCCTCACGCTGATCACGACAGTGTCGGTGGTCAAGGGACGCGACAGCATCGCGGGCTTGACCGGTCCGTTCCAGGTCGCTGTCGGCGCGGCGCTGCTGGCCGGTCTCGTACTTGCCGCGTGCGGGACCTACGTAGGCATGCGAGCGGCCTACGGCCTGCCCATCAGGCAGGCGCTGGGCAGCGCCAAAGACTTGCGCGACTACCAGCGCCGTTCCGCTACCCACAGCGCTCGCGACCTGCGATGGGCCATCAGTCTGCTGTTCGCCACGCTGGTTGCGGTGGTGGCCGCCGTGGGGCTCACCTGGTACGGCCCGAGCGCTGCGGAGGCGCCCGTCGAGGCCCGCACCAGGACGGGACAGCGCCACTGCGGGACGCTCACTGAACTGGCCGACGATGTCCTGGTCATCAGCACTGACCAGACCGTGAGGATCGCTGTCCGGGAGCTGGAGTCCCTCAGCGTAGTCCGCAGCTGTGGCTCATGACCGGCCATGTGGAGTTTGTGCTGCCTGTGAACCCCCCGGGGGTGAGGTGCGTGTGTTGCACCAGGAAGCATGGTTTGCGAGCTCTGCAGAGCGCTGTACTGGAGGGGTCCCAGGGTGTTCGAGGCATGGTTGACGGCGATGCTGGTGTTGCTGCCGGTCTTCGCCCTGCAGAACCTGTTCGTGTGGAAGATGCCGCCGATGCTGTTGGCACGGATGGGTCCCGAGCGTGCGACACGTCTGGTTGCAGACTTCCTCCAGGGTCTGGAGGAGGGCCGTGTCGGCTTCCCCTCCGGCTTCTTCTCTGTCGACAAGGTGGAGGGGGGGCGGATCGTGGCGACGGAGATGGTGAGTTGGCCGACGAGCATGCTCTCGCTGGCCAAGCGCATCATCAGGCTCTCGCTGATCTTCGGGCCCATTGGAGCGATCGTGGCGATTGCACTGATCGTCACCTTGGGTTTGTTCATCGGGCTCGCGGTCGTGATCGTGGAGTTCCTCGCGAAGTTGTTCCTGCGCTCGCGCATCACCGCCAGCGTGGTGGCAGTGCCGGGCACGGTGAACTCCGAGGTGGTCTTCACAACCCGGGGTCCCAGCGCGCACCTCCTTCGTCAGCGCATCGAGCAGGCCTTCGACGTGCCGAAGCTGCCGGACGACGTCCGCTTCCGCGCGCTGGGTCCCAGCATCGATTCGCAGCGACAGAGTCCCGTCAATGTCTGAACGGGAGCCACTCATCGAGGTGTCGGACGAGACGAGCGCCACGGAACTGGCGGCGCTGCGCGAAGATTTCTCACAGGTGCTGCCCCACCTCGTCGCTGCGCTCAAGCGCGACGAGGCCGTGACGGGGTTGCTCGAGCGCTTGCGAGCGGCGGAGAAGCAGTTGGAGACACGTCATGTGCACCCCTTGGTGCTCGGCGTGGTCAAGCTCCTCCACCGCGTCCAGCAGCTCGCACCGCAGACCAGCGAGCTGCACAGCGTGGAGATCGAGCTGCTGCAGATCCTGGCCGCGCAGGGCCTCGAGGAGTTCGGGAAGGCGGGCGAGCGCTTCGACCCGGCCCGTCATCGACCCTTGACGGGCGCCCTCGACGACGGCGCGGGCGTGGTGCGCGAGCTGTACAGCAGCGGGTTCGAGATCGCCGGTCAGGTTGTGGTCAGAGCGGATGTCGGGGTCGCCAGCGCCGAGCGGGAGGTCGTGAGATGAGCGAGCGGGTTGTGGGGATCGACCTGGGCACCACGAACTCTGTGGTGGCGTTCGTGAACGACACGGGAGTGGCAGAGGCCATACCCGACGAGGATGGCGCCCGGATCACGCCGTCCGCGGTGCAGCTCCAGGCAGATGGCGACCCCGTCGTCGGCGCGCTGGCCCGCCAGATGGCGGTCGTCGAGCCGGACCGGGTGGCGCAGGCGTTCAAGCGCGGGATGGGTGAACGCACCTTCCTGCCCGACGAGCGGGCCTTCACGGTTGACGGCAAGACCTGGTCGCCGGAGGAGCTGTCGGCGGTGGTCCTGAAGAAGCTGCGCCAGGTGGCGGAACGCCACTTCGGCGAGTCCGTCACGAAGGCCGTCATCACCGTGCCCGCCTACTTCGGCGACGCCGAGCGAAAGGCCACGATCGCGGCCGGCGAGATCGCTGGTCTGGACGTCCTGAGCATCATCAACGAGCCCACGGCCGCTGCGATCGCTCACGGGCTGGACAGCGGCGGCGAGACGGGCCTCGTCCTGGTCTTCGATCTCGGCGGCGGCACCCTCGACGTCACGGTGATGGAAGTGAGTACGGGCGGCGCGCTGAACGTTCGCAGCACGGGAGGCGACCACCAGTTCGGCGGAGTCGACTTCGACCAGATGATTTTGGACCGCATGGACGAGACCGTGCGGGATGAGGCCGGCGCTGCCCTGTCGGAGAACCCCTACGCGCTGCAGGACGCGAAGGCCAAGGCGGAGGAGATCAAGAAGGAACTGTCCACCAAGGCCAGCTCGACGCGGCCGCTGACGGGTGCGGGGCGGCCGGTCATGTTCACGCTGACCCGCGGCGAGTTCGAGCAGATGCTGGCGGACCACCTCGCCGAGATCGACGACCACGTCCTGCATGCCATCGAGGAGGCGGGTCTGACCCCCCAGCAGATCGACACCGTGCTGATGGTCGGCGGCTCCGCGCGCATCCCCGCGTTTCGCGAGCGGCTCCAGAAGCTGGTCGGCAAGGAGCCGCAGTTCACCAGGAATCTCGACGAAGACGTGGCCCGCGGCGCGGCGCTCATGGCGGCCAAGACCTCGAACACCGCCGACCCACGCTCGCAGCTCGCGAGGATGCCCGCACCGGTGGACGTCGCCTCACACGGGCTGGGCGTCACGACGTCGCGCTCCCAAAATCCCGTTGACCTCTACAACAGCCTCCTGATCCCGGCCGGCACGCCGGTGCCAGCAAGACAGGAGGAGACGTTCCTCACAATGCACGACGGCCAGCGCCAGCTCCTGCTGACCCTCAACGAGGGCGACAGCGACGACCTCGACCTCGTCCAGGAACTTGGCGAGTCCGTCGGCGACTTCCGCAAGCCGGTCGGGCGGAACCACCCCGTGCGGGTCGTGGTGGAGTACACGGATCAGCAGCTCATCCGGGCCTCGGCCTTCGATGGCGAGACCAGCGAGTTCCTCTGCAACATCGAGGTCAAGCCCGAGGGCGTGATCGATGACGAGGCGAAGCGGCAGGCGATGCGGTACCTGTCCAAGATCGACGTGGGCTAACGGCCATGTCCATCGACTGGATCGACCAGAAGGAGCCGCAGTCGCGGTCCTACGACGACCTGCTGGCGTACTTCGGTGTAACCCCACCACCTGATGACACGGTGCTCGGCGAGCACATCGGCCGCAAGCGCCGGAAGTGGCGCAGCTACGAGAGCGGACGGAACAAGAAGAAGGGCCGCCCCCAGGCCACGCGGGTGCTCGAACGCATCCAGCAGATCGCGGAAGCCCTACAGCGGAATGTCCCGCTCCCTGACGAAGCCGTCATCTTCGACGACGAGCAGCTGTCGGCCACGCTGGTGCCCCTGGATGAGCTGTGGGAACACATCGACGGCCTCTTGCAGCAGGGTGATCTGGACGGTGCGCTCGACGTCGCACGCCAGGGCAGGGCGGCGTACCAGGACTCGTGGATCCCCCTTGCCGTCTACGGGTACGCGATTCACGTCGGCGTCGAGGCCGGCCAGATCGCCCAGCCCGCGCTCATCGCCGACGGGCTGCGCAGCCTGGAGGAAGCGCTGCGCCAGGAGCCAGGCCAGCAGGTGCTCTGGGAGTCGACCGGCTCGCTGCTGGACGGCCTCGGACGCGACGACGAGCTCGTCGACCTGGCGAGGCGGGCGACCGGAGCCCTCGGCGCCGCGCCGCCGTCCCTCGTCGGCCGCAGGGCCAAGGTGCTGCTGCGTAAGGGCGATGTCGAAGAGGGGTTGAAGGATGCCGTGCGCAGCTTCAGTGGCGCGCCCGACGACCTCGCCCTGCGGGGTGTCGTCACTGAGGCCATCGTGACTCACGCCCTGCTGCCGATGCTGCCGCTCAACAGCGGCAGGCAGCTCCAGCGCTACACCGAGGCGGTGACAGTGGCGGCATGGTGCGCGTACGGCGTTCCCGAGGCCGAGAACCTGGTGCGACCCCATAGGCTGTGGGCGGCCAAGGCGGGCACCCGCCTGTTCGCGGGCAGCGACGGGATGCGCACGCTGCTCGCCGTCTGCACGCTGTTCCTGTCACTGCTGCCGCACAATATCCTGTCGGCGAAGCCAGCCTGGAAGATTCTGCACAACGGTCCCGAGGAGGGCTGGCGCTTCCGGCAGGTGATGGGGTCCAGCAGCGTGATAGAGGCCCATCTGGGCCGGATGAGGCAGTTCCCGTGGAGTGCAGCGATCGAGGCAACGATGTAAAGGACTCAACGGCTAATGGTTAGCCGCGCCTCGACCAGGCCGTCTTCGCCGAGCTGCACGTCGAGCGTGAACCGGTCGCCCACAGTGGAATGGTCCGCCCGGAGCGTGGCGATGCGCCGGGCCTGGGACAGCAGCGGGCCGTTGCCCTCGTAGAGATGTACCCGCGGTGCGGCATCGGCTCGCACGGGTTGCAACCTGATCCGACGCCTCGCCGGGACGGACTCGTCCTGATCCACCAGCAGGCGCAGGTAGGGGCCGGAGCGGCCGTCGGCCTCGATGCCGATGCCGACCGCCGCGATCTCTGAGGGCATCGGGAGGGCGGTGGCACACCCCCGAGCCACGTCGTCCGGGTCCGTTCTGACCGCGCCTGCCCGCAGGACGCTGGGCAACCGGTCCTTCAGCAGTGCAGCGAAGCTCGCTCCCCGTATGAGGATCTGCTCGACTTGTGCGGGCTTGAGCGTCGCGCGATCGAGGGTCTCCAGAACGATGTCACCAGCAAACCCCAGCCACTGTGGGTGAAGTGTCCCGCCGTGAGCCAGGAGGCGAACCCCCGGTCCGGCGGTGAAGGCGAGCACGCTGAGTGCGTCCGCCTGCGCGTCGATCCACAGGCCGGGACCGGCATCGAGCGCACCTGATCGCTGCCGGGCTGCCAGCCCCGCACGGGTGGCGTTGACCAACTCGACCTTGAGGAAGCTCGCCTCGATCGCCGCATCGCGCAGTCGTTGCCGCTCCTGGTGCCCTGTGACGCTCGGCACGGCCAGCACCGCATGCCACGCACCTGCGGCGAGCTCGTCAGCGATCTCTCGGAACAGCATGGTGCCAAATGGCGCCGATACGAAGCGGGCACGGGTCACTCCCCCCGAGCTCCAGCGCACCAGCGGCGAACCGAGATCGATCCCGACCTGCCCTGTCCCGCTACCTCGGCGCTCGCTCACGTCGGAGCCACCCTACGCTGCCCATGCCGTAACCGGAGCGCAAAAAGCACGCC
>Ga0136616_10000895_pt1 | contig 15080 bp, 14 predicted proteins | sample AntDrymUQ2992106_2_FD_106648 | JGI IMG/M metagenome (GOLD analysis project Ga0136616, IMG submission 106648) | Polar desert sand microbial communities from Dry Valleys, Antarctica - metaG UQ299 (21.06) | ecosystem: Environmental > Terrestrial > Soil > Desert | place: Antarctica: Dry Valley...
CGGCCTGGGTGGCCAGCGGACCCCAGCCGACACGCACCATGGCGGTGCGCAGATCGACCCAGTCCTCGTCGCCCTCGAGCTGCGCACCACCCAGCGGTGCCCAGTCGTGGCCGCCGACCACCCCAACCCACTCAGCCACCAGCGCCGCCAGCCCGTCGTCATCGTCGGCCGAGGGCAGCGGCGTGCTCCCGATGTCCACGGCGTAGGACCGAAAGGCCGGCAACAGCCAGCGTCCGTCCGGTGAGCGGTAGATCCCGGCGCCGGCTAGGTCCTGGCGAAGGCAGGCGTCCAACTCGACGGCCTCGTCGCCGCCGAGGATCAGCAGTCGACGGTTGGCCACGTTGCTTCCTTGGTGATCGGGGGCTGGCTCGGGCACAGTGTCGCGTATGCCAGAGATCACGATCCCGGCCGACCTCCTACCCGCTGACGGGCGCTTCGGCTCCGGTCCTTCGAAGGTCCGTCAAGAGGCGGTGGCCAAGCTGGCCGATGTCGCGCCGCAACTGCTGGGGACCAGCCACCGGCGTCAGGCCGTCCGCGACCAGGTGCGCCGGGTCCGTGAGGGTCTGAGCACCTTCTTCGATCTTCCCGACGGCTACGAGGTGGCGCTCGGCAACGGCGGCGCGACGTTGTTCTGGGACATCGCCACCCACTGCCTCATCCGGGAACGCAGCGCTCACGCGGTGTTCGGGGAGTTCTCGGCGAAGTTCGCTGTGGCTGTCACCGCGACCCCGTTCCTGGCCGACCCGGTGATCGTCGAGTCCGCGGCGGGCACCCACCCCACGCTGACCGCCGTGGGTGGGGTCGACACCTACGCGCTGACCCACTGTGAGACCTCCACGGGGGTCGCGATGCCGGTGGTGCGCCCGGGGGAGGGGCTGGTCCTGGTCGACGCCACCAGCGGCGCGGGTGGTCTGCCACTGGATCTCGCGCAGGTCGACGCCTACTACTTCAGTCCCCAGAAGGCCTTCGCGTCCAACGGAGGGCTGTGGCTCGCCCTGCTGTCACCGGCCGCGATCGCGCGGATCGACGAGGTCGCCGCGACCGGACGCTTCGTGCCGGCGATGCTCGACCTGCGGATCGCCCTGGACAACAGCCGACAGGAGCAGACCTACAACACCCCCTCGATCGCCACGGTGTTCCTGATGGCCGAGCAGCTGGAGTGGATGAATGCTCAGGGTGGGCTGGCCTGGGCGGTCAAGGACTGCGCCGCCAAGTCCGGTTACGTCTATGACTGGGCCGAGGCCAGCGACTACGCCACCCCGTTCGTGGCCGACCCTGGCCAACGCAGCACTGTGGTCTGCACCATCGACTTGGACGAGCGGGTCCCAGCCGCCGAGGTCAACGCGGTGCTGCGAGCCCACGGCGTGGTCGACACCGAGGCCTACCGCACGCTGGGGCGCAACCAGCTGCGCATCGCGGTGTTCCCGGCGATCGACGCCGGCGACGTGCAGCGCCTCACCGCTGCCATCGACTACATCGCCGCCGCTTTGGACGCCAGCCGCGCCGCCACCGCCTGAGCGGGGCGCACACGGTTGCGCGGGGGTCGAGGCGTGTGCGGGGAGCCGCGCCGGCGACGGCTGGCTCGCTACACGGGAGCCGCCAGCGGCTCGCCGGCCACCGCATGGCGGTCCCCACGAGCGTCCAGCAGCAGCGCGGCCAAGACCCGAGCTGGCTGCGCCGACGGGATTATGACGCTGCCGTCCGGCGATGACACGGAGCGGATGCCGTGCAGCGGCAGGACTTCGGCAACCGTTGACGCCTGATCGGCGGTCAGCCGATAGCCCCAAGCCGGCGGGTCGGCGACCTCGTTGGTGGGCGGCGCGTCGACGTCGCTGCCGGAGAAGGCGATCGGCTGCGGGTAGCGCGCCGCGGCGGCCGCCTGGAGACCGTTGCGGGCGATGGGCCCCGCCTGGTCGCGCAGAAAGCGCAGACAGTCGTCGAGGATCCGGCGGTGGACGGCGACGCGACGGCGACGTGGGAAGGGCCGGTAACCGGGCTCGCCAACGTGCGGGTGCAGCGGGGTCTCGGCCACGACAGCGACCCGGTGGTGCAGGCCGGCGGTGTTGCGACACATCCCTTCATCGCCGCTGCCGCCAACCTGGGCGGTGACCCGACCACCGGCCGTGTGTTGGCCGTACACCCCGGCGCTGAACCCGCTCGCCCGAGCCCCAGGGGTCAGGTAGTCAAGGCACAGGGCGCGGGCCAGCGCGTGAACACCGGGGTCGACGTTGCGGTTGCGCGGCCACAGCGACAGCACATCGTCGTCGTACAGCCCCGGCACGACGGGGGCGTACTCATGTAGGTCAACCACGACATCCGGGCGCTCGTCGCGCAGCACCGCTGCCAGGGCCCGGGTCTCGGGCTCCCGCAGGTTCAGGTGGTCGCGGTTGAGGTCGGCGCCTCTGGCGTTGCCGCGGGTCCACGCCGCCACTCCGTCAGGGTTGGCCGTGGGCACCACCAGAATCCGATGGGCGCGCAGCTGACGGCGCAGCACCGGGTCGACGGTGAAGGCGAGATCGCGCACCAGCTGCAGGGTCGCCTCGCGACCGGCCGGTTCGTTGCCGTGCTGGGCGGCGAGCACCAGCAGGCCCGGGCCCTTCGCGGGACCCAGCCGTACCAGCCGCAGCGGGATGCCGGACACGGTGGTGCCGATGCGCTTGATCCCGACGTTGACGGCGCTGCGCTCGACCCGCGCCAGAAACCGTGCCTCGTCCTCCAGCGATGTCCAGCTCTGCCCGTTCGACTCCTCGAAGACGGTGCGCAACCTTGCCGTGTCACGCCCGAGCCCAACCGCCGCGCCGGCCGCCAAGGCCGCCGTCAGCAAACGGCGGCGAGTGAGGCGCCCGGCTGCGGTCACCGCATCTGCCGTTGCCTCAGGCAGGCAAGGCGGCGCGGACCTCGATCAGGCCGCCGCTGAGCCGGACGTCGTAACGGGGCTGCGGCGTGGTGGCCGGCGCTTCGACGACGCTGCCGTCGGCAAGGCTGAACATGCTGCCGTGCCACGGGCAGCGCACGCAGCCATCGACGATGGTGCCCTCGCCCAGCGGCCCGCCAGCGTGGGTGCAGACCGCGTCGTAGGCGACGATCTCGCCGTCGTGGCGCGCCAGCATGATCTGTCGCTCGCCGGCCCGCGCGGTCACCGGGGCGTCGTCGGGGACGGCGGCGGCCGCCACGTCGGTGGACGTCCAGTCCTCGAGGGGATCGTGGAACGCCGTGTGGTCCACCCCCACACCCAACGCGTAGGACAGGTGACCGCCGAGATATCCGGCGCCACTGACCAGCCCCAGTGCGGCGAACGACAGCCCCTTGCCGAGGCCGCGATGACCCTGGCGACGGGCCACCACCGACGCCAACTGCAGCGCCAGGGCGGCATTGTTGGCCATCGCGTGCGCCGCACCGATCCGGCGGGGCGGCCCGTAGGTGTCGACCCACTGGGCGAGTCCCGCCATGGCCGTGGGCAGCGCGCTGATCACCCCGGCGGTCAGCAGCGTGTCGGCGGCCTGCTCGTTGTCCTCGCCGAGCAGGTCGAGCAGTCCGCTGCCCGCCCAGGTGCCGATCGGCAGCGTCACCAGCAAGGGATGCAGGGGGTGCCCCAACCAGGTGCCGTTGGCGGCGTTCTTGACCAGCCGCGAGTTGAAGGTCGGGCCGAGCACCCACATCAGGGTGTCGCCGACCTTGTCCAGCGCGGGGCGCTGCGCGATCCATTGAGTCAGGCGGTGCAGTGCGACGGCCATGGCGTCCTCCTCGAGGTTCCGTGTGGATTCGCCACCACGCCGGAGTGCTAAACCGCCGCGACGCCGATTGTGGCTGTGCCCTCGCGTGCGGCGGAGCGGATTCCGCCGTAGCGTCCCCGCCGCCATCGTTCTACAGGAGGCCGCGTGCCACCAGGTCAGCACATGACCGCCGAGGAGTTCCGCCATTACGGCCGCGCGATGGTCGACTGGGTGGCCGACTACCTGGAGCGCGTCGACGACCTGCCCGTGCTGTCGCAGGTGGCACCCGGCGAGATCCGCGCACGGCTGCCGGCGAACCCACCCGAGGACGGAGAGCCGTTCGACGACGTGCTCGCCGACGTCGACCGGGTGATCGTGCCGGGCCTGACGCACTGGCAGTCGCCCAGCTTCTTCGCCTACTTCCCGGCCAACACGTCCGGACCGTCGATCCTCGGCGAGATGCTGTCCGCCGGGCTTGGCGTCCAGGGGATGCTGTGGGCCACCAGCCCCGCGTGCACCGAGGTCGAGACGCTCATGCTGGACTGGATGGCCGAGCTGCTCGGCCTGCCAGAGCGCTTCCGCTCCGACGGCGCAGGCGGCGGGGTGCTGCAGGACAGCGCCTCCAGCGCGACCCTCTGCGCGCTGCTGGCGGCGCGCGAGCGATCCACGGGCGGCAGCGGCGATTCGCCGGCCGCGCAGCTCGTGATCTACGCCACGTCCGAGGCCCACTCCTCGGTCGAGAAGGCGGCGCGCATCGCCGGCCTCGGCTCCAAGGGCGTCCACCTGATCCCGATCGACGAACACCACGCCATGCGCCCGGACGCCCTCGACGCGGCGCTGACCGAGGACGTCGCCGCCGGCCGTACCCCATGCCTGGTCGTGGCGACCGTCGGGACCACCGGGTCCAACGCCATCGATCCGGTCGCCGCCATCGCCGAGATCACCGCCCGGCACGGTGCCTGGCTGCATGTCGACGCCGCGATGAGCGGCATCGCGGCGTTGTGTGAGGAGCTGCGCTGGCTGCACGACGGGCTGGACCGTGCCGACAGCTACTGCGTCAATCCCCACAAGTGGATGCTGACCAACTTCGACTGCGACTGCTTCTACGTGGCCGACCGCGAGCCGCTCGTGCGCGCGCTGTCCATCCTGCCCGAGTACCTGCGCAACGTGGCCAGCGACTCGGGTGCGGTTGTGGACTACCGCGACTGGCAGGTGCCGCTCGGCCGGCGGTTCCGGGCGTTGAAGCTGTGGTTCGTCATCCGCCACTACGGCGGCTCGGGGCTGCGCCGCCACGTCCGCGAGCATGTCGCGTTGGCGCAGGAGTTCGCCGACTGGGTACGGGCTGACCGCAGCTGGGAGCTGGCCGCGCCCGCCCCGCTCAACCTGGTCTGCGTGCGCCACCGCGACGGCGATGCTGTGACCCAGCAGGTCCTCGAACGCCTCAACGCGTCGGGGGCGGCCTACCTGACCCACACGCGCCTGGACGACCGCTTCGTCCTGCGAGTCGCGATCGGGGGGTCCGCCACCGGCCGGGCGCACGTGGAGCGGCTGTGGCACCTGCTGCGCGACACTGCCGACGCGGTCAGCTCGGAGTCCGACCGCTGAGCGGCGCCGCCGGTGCACCGCCGGTAAGGTGCGCCGCACTGGCTGGTAACGGTGTCGGAGGCGCGACGGATGCGGATCGGGATCCTGACAGGCGGCGGGGATGTGCCGGGGCTCAACCCGTGCATCAAGGCGGTCGTCAACCGGGTGGTCGATGACGGGCATGATGTGGTGGGCATCCGGCGCGGCTGGAGCGGGCTGCTGGACTGCCAGCCCGACGACGAGCAGTCGGTCGCTGCCTGCACCAAAGCGCTGAACCCGTCAGCGGTGCGCACCATCGACCGCACCGGCGGCACGGCGCTGCATACCTCGCGGACGAACCCGGGTCGCGTGAAGGCCGCCGACGTGCCCGAGTTCCTGCGCGACCGCGCGGCCGAAGTCGGGCCCAGCGACTTCACGCCGCACGTGCTCGACGTCCTCGCCAAGCTCGGCATCGATGCGCTCATCCCGATCGGCGGCGACGACACTCTGTCCTACGCGCTGCGCATGCACACCGAAGGCGTGCCGGTCGTGGCCATCCCCAAGACCATGGACAACGACGTCCACGGCACCGACTACTACATCGGTTTCTCCACGGCGGTCACCCGCAGCGTGTCGTTCATCCACAGCCTGCGGACCAGCGCCGGGTCGCACGAGCGGCTGGCGGTCGTGGAGCTGTTCGGCCGCTACAGCGGCGAGACGTCGCTGATCTCGGCATACCTTGCTGGCGTCGACCGGGCGATCATCTCCGAGATTCCGTTCTCCATCGACCGACTCGCCGAGCTGCTGATGGCCGACAAGCGCGCCAACCCCAGCCGCTACGCCATGGTCACGATCTCCGAGGGCGCGACCCTCGACGGCGGCGAGCTGCAGCTGTCCGGCGACGAGGACGCCTACGGCCACCGCAAGCTCGGCGGCATCGGTGCGCTGACCGGTGATCTGCTCAAGGCGCGGACCGGCGAAGGAATCATCGCGCAGCAGGTCGGCTACCTGATGCGCTCTGGTAACCCCGACTCGTTGGACCTGATGGTCGCCACCAACTACGCGGTGATGGCCGCCGACCTGGCGGTGTCGGGCTCGCGGGGGCGGATGGTCGCGCTGCGCAATGGCAGCTACACCAACGTCCCCATTTCGGTGACCAGCCAGGGAGCACGGCGGGTGGACGTTGACGCGCTGTACGACGCCGAGAACTACCGCCCAAAGGTCCGCGACGTTGGCGGCAAACCCATGTTTTTGTATTAGAGACCGAGTAAGCGGCGTGCATTACGCAGTGTGCGGGCGCGACTCGATCGTGGCCGGGTGTAAGAAGAGGCGGGGGCGGCGGTGTTTGACAGGGTGTGAGCGACCGATTCGACGACGTCTTCCGGGCTCGCTACGGCGAGGTCTACGGGCTGGCGTGGCGGGTGCTCGGGGATCGCGACGAGGCCGAGGACGCCGCACAAGACGTCTTCGCCAAGCTTGCCGGCGCTGCGGTGCTCGACCGCCCCGACACAGAGGTCGCCGCCTGGCTGCGGCGGGTGACGATCAACGACTGCTTCAACCGCGTTCGCGGGCGCCGGCGGGCACGAGAACGGGTGGACCGCGCCGTCCGCCTGGAGCCGTTGGCCGAAGCCGAGGCTGGAGGACCGCTGTTGGCGGTACTGCGCTCCGAGGAGCAAACCGAGGTCCGCGCCGCCCTCGCCGGGCTCCCGGAGCGGCAGCGCGCCACCCTGCTGCTGCGCCACAGCGGCTACCGCTACGCCGAGATCGCCCAGACCCTGGACATCGCCGTCGGCTCGGTCGGTGTCCTGCTCGCCCGCGCCGAACGTGCGTTTCGCACCGCCTACGAGGAGACCGCCCCATGACCGCATGCCTTGACACCGCGACCCTGCGCTCCGGGCTGGACGTGCCCGACGCCGCGCTCGACGAGCACCTCGCCAGCTGCGAGGACTGCCGGGCGGTCTCGCGTGGGCTGCGCGACGACGCCATCCTGGCCGGCGCGCTGCTGCGGCCGCTCGAGCCAGAGGCGCTGCCCGATGCCGCGGCCACCGAAGCCGCGTTGCACAAGGTGCGGTCCCTCGCGCCGCCTGCTGCCGACCCTGCGGCTGTGGCGTCACTGCCGCAGCAGCGGCAGACGCGAACCCGGCGTTGGGACGCCGGCCTGCGCGCAGCGGCCGCCGCGGGCCTGGTCGTCGTGATGACCGGGGCCGTTGTGGCGACGCCAGGTGGCCGCAGCGCGGCGGCGGCGTTCCTGGCCGCCTTCCGCAGCGAGCGCTTCGCGGTCGTCACGGTGGACCCCGCCGAGCTGACGGACAGCTTTGCGGCGCTGGAGCAGTTCGGGCGCGTCCGTGGCCTGCGCAGCGCGCAGCCCGAGCGGGTGAACGACTTGGCCGCGGCCGCCGAGGTCGCCGGCTTCCGGCCCGCAACCGTCGACGCGGAGTCGCTGCCGGAGGGCGCCGACGCCACACCGACCTTGCTGGCATCCCCCGGCCACGAGGTGTCGCTGACACTGCGCCAGCGTCGCGCCCCGGACCTGCCCGCGAACCTCGACGGCACCCGCCTGATTCTCGGGGTACCCGCCGCCGTCGTGCAGGCCTACGAGGGCGAGGGCGACGTACCAGCTCTGGTCGTCGCCGAGGCGAGCCAGGTCACGGCCCGCACCGAAGGTGGCGGCTCACTGAACGAGGTTCGCGAGTACCTGTTGAACACGCCGGGGCTGCCACCGTCCACGGTTGCGCAGCTGCGCGCCATTGACGACTGGCGCACGACCCTGCCCATCCCCGTGCCCCTTGGGGACGTCAGCTGGGAGGACACCACGGTCGGTGGCTCGCCCGCCGTGGCGTTTGGGGACGAGTCGGGCCTGGTCGCCGCGGTGCTGTGGCAGCGCGACGGGCGCATCCACGGCGTCGGCGGCGCGCTGCCGGCCTCGCAGGCGCGGGCTCTGGCCGAGGAACTCGGTGGCTGAGCTCCCGGTCCATACCGCGGGGCTGCGCAAGGTCTACGGCAGTTCCACGGCCCTGGAGGGGCTGGACCTTGAGGTCCACCCCGGGGAGGTCGTGGGGCTGCTGGGCGCCAACGGCGCCGGCAAGACGACCACGGTCAAGATCCTGCTGGGGCTGGTGGCGGCCACGGCAGGCGAAGCAAGCCTGTTCGGCCGGCGAGTCGCCGATCCACAGGCTCGCCGGCAGGTCGGTTACCTGCCCGAGCACTTCCGCTTCCCCGACTGGCTGACCGGCGCCGAGCTGCTCGACTACCACGGCCGCCTGGCTGGCATGCCGGCGGCCGATCGCCGTGCGCGGATCCCCGAGGTGCTGGAGCGCGTCGGCTTGGCCGGCCGCGGCAACCAGCGGCTGCGCAGCTACTCCAAGGGCATGACGCAGCGGGTGGGGCTGGCGCAGGCGGTGTTCGCCCGCCCGCGCCTGGTGCTGCTGGATGAGCCGACTTCGGCCCTGGATCCGATCGGGCGTCGCGAGGTGCGCGACCTCATCCGTGATCTGCGCGAGGAGGGCGTGGCGGTGCTGCTCAACTCGCACCTGCTCGGCGAGGTGGAACTCGTCTGCGACCGCGTCGCGATCGTCGATCGCGGTCGGGTCGTCCGCGCGGGGCGGTTGGACGCGATGATCGGCCCCGGGCCGCAGATCCGGGTGCGCCTTGACCGGGTGGACGAGCGCGCCCTGGCCATCCTGGGTGGCCTCGGCGAGGTCGTGGCCGTCGACGACACCACCGTGGTGCTGGCCGCCGAGGGAACCGATCCGGCCGCCGCGGTCGCCGCCGAGCTGGTGCGGGCCGGCTACGGGTTGCAGGCGCTGATCCCGGTCCACCGGTCGCTGGAGGACATCTTCGTCGGTCTGGTCTCAGAAGGCTCCGGATGAGCGCCCTGCCCATCACCAGACTCAGCGTCAAGGAGGCGGTCAGCCGTCGGCTGCTGCTGGCCGGCGCCTTGCTGTCACTGGCGTTCCTTGCGCTGTTCGCGCTCGGCTTCAACGCGCTGTACAGCCGCGTGGCCAGTGAGGCCGGGCAGGCCGAGGCGGCAATGGCGGGCCAGGCCGAGACTGCGGTAGCCGGCGCGATCATGACGATGCTGGGGGTCTACATCGTCCAGTTCTTGGTCGCCTTCCTGGCGTTGTTCCTGGCCACAGGGGCGGTGTCGTCGGAGATCGACTCCGGCACCTTGCACGCCATCCTCGCCCGGCCGCTCAGCCGGCGATCGTGGCTGGGGCAGCGCTGGCTGGCCTTCGCGGGGACCATCGCGGCCTACGCCGTGCTGATGGCCGGGCTGCTGCTGGGCATTGCCCAGATGATCGCCGGCTACGGGGCGGTGGCGCCTTGGCGGGCCATAGGCCTGCTGGTGCTGGAGGGCCTGGTGTTGCTGTCGCTGGGCTTCCTGGGCAGCACCCTGTGGTCGACGTTGGCCAACGGCGCCGTGGTGTTCTCGCTGTTCGGGATGGCGTGGCTGGCCGGGATCATCGAGTTCGCCGGCGAGATGGTCGGCAACGACCTCATGCGCAACATCGGCATCGCCGTCAGCCTGCTGGTGCCCAGCGACGCCTTGTGGCGCGGGGCCGCCTACTACCTGCAGTCCCCGGCGTTCATGGCCGCCTCCAGCGCGGTCGGCGAACCCGGTGGCGCCGGACCGTTCGGAGGGTCGGCGCCCCCCTCGGCGGCCCTGATCGGGTGGTCGATCGCCTACGTCGTGCTGCTGCTAGCCATGGCCGCCCGCCGTTTCGGCCGCCGCGACCTGTAGCCGGCGCCACGGCGCTCGAGCCGGCCGGGCTCGTCGGGTAGCCTGCCGCCCCATGGCGACCGGAGCTAGCAAGAAGGCGATCGTGGCGGCCCTGCTGGCCAACCTGGGAATCGCGGTGGCGAAGTTCGTAGGGTTCCTGCTGACCCGTGCCAGCTCGATGCTGGCCGAGTCCGTGCACAGCCTGGCCGACAGCGGCAACCAGGGGCTGCTGCTGTTCGGCGGCTCGCGTTCACGGCGCGAGGCCACGCCCGAGCATCCGTTCGGTTACGCCCGCGACCGCTACTTTTGGTCGTTCGTGGTCGCGGTGGTGCTGTTCGCGCTCGGCTCGCTGTTCTCGCTGTTCGAGGGCGTGCACAAGCTGGCGCATCCCGAGCCGATCCGCTCGGCCCTCATCGCGGTCATCATCCTCGTCGTCGGCATCGTGCTGGAGAGCTTCTCGTTTCGCACCGCCATCGTGGAGGCCAACCACGTGCGCCACGGGCAGGGATGGTGGGAGTTCATCCGTCACGCGAAGACCCCGGAGTTGCCGGTGGTCCTGCTCGAGGATCTTGGCGCCCTGGTCGGATTGGTCCTGGCACTGATCGGGGTGGGCCTTGCGGTGACGACCGGGGACCCCGCCTGGGACGCCTACGGCACGCTGGCGATCGGCACGCTCCTTGGCGTCATCGCCATCATCCTGGCGGTGGAGATGAAGAGCCTGCTGATCGGCGAGGCCGCCTCCACCCGCGACCTGGAGCAGATCCGCGCGGCCATCACCGGCACGCCCAACGTTGTGGATCTGATCCACGTCAAGACCCAGCACCTCGGCCCCGAGGAGCTGCTGGTCGCCGCCAAGGTGCGCCTTGACCCTTCCTTGTCCTTCAACGAGGTCGTGACCACGATCGACCTGGCGGAGCGCACGGTCCGCGAGACCGTCCCTGCAGCAACCCTGATGTACATCGAGCCCGACATCGAGGCAGCCCCGCAGCCGGTCTAGCCGTCCTGCGGTCACGCGGGCAGGTCGTAGGCCCGCCACTGGATCTCGCCGGCGAGCTCCCGCTCGGCGTCAAGATCCCCCCAGCAGTCTTGGGCCCAGGTGCGCACACGCTCACCGGCTCGTCGCAGGTCGGCCGGTGACAGCTGCCAGTTCCAGCTGCGCTGACCTGCCTCCATCTCGGCGATGACCGCCGACAGCGTCTTGGTCGAGGGGTTGGCGACCACCGGCAGCAGCCGCAGCCGGCCATCTCGCGCGTCTATCGCCGCGTCGAGATCAGCGGCGCGGCCCAGACCGGCCAGCGTCCGGTCGGCGGCGGCGCCGACCCCGGGCAGCGCGGCCTGGGCGCGGGCCTCCTGCTGGAAGCGGGTGGTGATCTGGCCGTGCTCGGTTGGCCAGCCACCGCCGGGGTCAACGAGCAGCACGCCGGCGGGACGCACGACCCGCAGCAGCTCGTCGATCGCCAGCTCCCAGTCAGCGACGAGGTGCAGGACGTGGCAGGCGATCCCCGCGCCGAAGGTGTGATCGGCGAACGGCAGCCGCGTGGCGTCGGCCACGGCGATCGGGAACGGGGCGGTGCCCCCCGCGTTGTGCCCCAGCCGCTGCAGCATCGGCGCGGACAGGTCCACCCCGGCCATGCTGGCGCCGGCGCGATGCAGCGGCAGGGCGATCCGGCCGGTGCCGACGCCGATCTCCAGCGCCCGCCCGTGGCCGGCGAGCTCGCCGGCCAGCAGGTCGACGGTGGCCCGCACCGTGGCTTCCGGCAGGGCGCGGGTGCGGTCGTAGTAGTCGGCGGCCCGGTCGAAGGCCACGGAGCCCTCGGCGGTGGTCATGCCAGCCGCTTGTACAGCCCGGCCGTGCGTTCGGCGATCGCCGACCAGCTGAAGGAGGCTTCGACGCGCTTGCGGCCGGCTGTGCCCATGGCCCGAGCCTCGGCCGGGTCGTCCAGGAGGCGGTTGAGCGCCGCGGCGAAGTGCCGGGTGAACGCCGCCGGGTCCCGCGGCGCGCCCTGCGGATCGCCGCCACCGTCGATGTCGACCAGCAGGCCGGTCTCGCCGTCGACAACGATCTCGGGAATGCCGCCAACCCGGGTGGCGACCACCGGCGCCTCGCAGGCCATCGCCTCGACGTTCACCAGCCCGAACGGCTCGTAGACCGAGGGGCAGGCAAAGGCGGTGGCGTGCGAGAGGATCTGCACGATCTCGGTGCGGGGAAGCATGGCGTCGATCCAGACCACACCGTCGCGGGTGGCGCGCAGCCGCCCGACCAGGGCCGTCACCTCGGCGGCGATCTGCGGCGTGTCCGGTGCGCCGGCGCACAACACCAGCTGCGCGTCTTTCCGCAACTGCGTGGCCGCCTCCAACAGGTGCGTCAGGCCCTTCTGGCGGGTGATGCGTCCAACGAAGACCACGCTCGGGCGATCCGGGTCGATGCCGTGGCGCCGCAGCACGTCGGTAGCGGGGTCCCGCCGGTACTCGTCGAGGTCGATGCCGTTGTGCACCACCGTCACCCGACCCGGTTCCACGGCGGGGTAGCAAGCGAGCACGTCGCGGCGCATCTGCGCGGACACGGCGATGACGAGGTCGGCCGCCTCCAGGGCGGTGCGCTCGCAGAACGACGACAGCGCGTAACCGCCGCCGAGCTGCTCGGCCTTCCAGGGCCGCAGCGGCTCCAGGCTGTGGGTGGTCAGCACGTGCGGCACCCTGTACAGCAGCTTGGCCAGGTGCCCGGCGAGGTTGGCGTACCAGGTGTGGGAGTGCACCACGTCAGCGCCGTCGACGGCCGCGGCCATCGCCAGGTCGACCGACATGGCGCGCAACGCCGCCAGATGCGGCGCGTCGCCAGCCAGCGCTTCCCACGCCTGGTAGGCGCCGGCGACCAGAGGGTCGTCGCGCGGCGAGCCGAAGGTGTGGACCGCAACGTCGACATGGTGGGCCAGCTCGCGGGCGAGGTATTCCACGTGCACGCCGGCGCCGCCGTAGACTTCGGGTGGGTACTCGCGGGTCAGCAGCGCCGTGCGCAGCGTCACGGCGGGGGGCCGAGCTTGGTGTTCTTGCCGATCACGACGATCCCGTTGTCGGAGACGGCGAAGCGCTGGCGGTCGGCGTCGAGGTCAACGCCGATCTGGGTGCCAGCCGGGACGGCCACGTTCTTGTCGATGATCGCGTTGCGAACGACGGCGTTGCGCCCGACGGACACGTTGTCCAGCAGCACAGTCCCGGTGACCTCGGCGTAGGAGTGGACCCGCACCTCCGGCGACAGCACGGAGCGGCGCACGCACCCGCCTGACACGATGACCCCGGCGCTGACCATGGAATCCAAGGCCTGCCCTCGGCGGCCGTCGTCGTTGTCGAAGACGAACTTGGCCGGTGGCATCGGCGGGTGCCAGGAGTAGATCGGCCAGCGGCTGTTGTACAGGTTGAACACCGGATGGACCGAGATGAGGTCCATGTGCGCGTCGTAATAGGCGTCCAGCGTGCCGACGTCACGCCAGTAGCCGGCGTCTCGCTGGCTGGCGCCGGGCACATCGTTGCCGGCGAAGTCATACACCGAGGCCTCGCCGGCCTCGACCAGCGCCGGGATGATGTCGCCGCCGACGTCGTGGCCGCTGGAGTTCGACGCGGCGTCAGCGGTCACCGCCTCGATCAGCGTCGCGGCGGTGAACACATAGTTGCCCATCGAGGCGAAGATCTCGTCGGGGGCGCCGGGCAGGCCCTCGGCCGTCCCGGGCTTCTCCAGGAAGGCGCTGATCCGCCCGTCGGCTCTGGCCTCGATGACCCCGAAGCGGTTGGCCTCCTGCCGGGGAGCGCGGATGGCCGCCACCGTCACCCCGGCGCCGGAGGAGATGTGCTGGTCGACCATCTGGCGCGGGTCCATGCGGTAGATGTGGTCGGCGCCGAACACGCAGATGTACTCGGGCCGCTCGTCGTACAGCAGGTTGAGGTTCTGAAACAGCGCGTCGGCGGACCCCGAGAACCAGTGCGGGCCGCGGCGCATCTGCGCCGGCACCGGTGCCACGTAGTTGCCCAGCAGCGGCGACAGGCGCCAGGTCTGGGTGATGTGGCGGTCAAGGCTGTGCGACTTGTACTGCGTCAGCACCACGATGCGCAGGAAGCCGCCGTTGACCAGGTTGGACAGCGCGAAGTCGATCAGCCGGTAGCTGCCCCCGAACGGCACCGCCGGCTTGGCTCGGTCGGCGGTCAGTGGCAGTAGGCGCTTGCCCTCCCCGCCGGCGAGGACGATCGACAGGACGGTGGGCTGCGAGGCCATCGCCGCGAACCCTAACCCAGCCGCGAGCGCTGGGGCGGGGCCGGTTTCGGCAGGGTTAGCCTGCCGCCGGTGGATCCCAAGGAACAGGTGCGCCGTGGCTACGACGCCGTGTCAGTCCGCTACCGGGGTGACGACGATACCGACGAGCGGTACGCCGAGTGGGTGAAGCTGCTGCGGCAGCGGGTCGGCCCGGGAGCCCGCGTCCTGGATCTCGGCTGCGGCTGCGGGGTCCCACTGGCGCGGCTGCTCAGCGTGGACCATCAGGTGGTCGGCGTGGACATCTCGCCGGTGCAGGTGAGCCGCGCCCGCCACCTGGTGCCTGCCGCGTCGTTTCTCCAGGGCGACATGACCGAGATCGACTTCCGGCCCGCCGTGTTCGACGTTGTGGTCTCGTTGTTCGGGCTCATCCACGTGCCGCTGGCCGAACAGCCGGACCTGCTGGGGCGCATCGCCTGCTGGTTGCGCCCCGGCGGTTGGCTGCTGGCCACGGTGGGGGAGCGGGCCTGGACAGGCACCGAGGACGACTGGCTCGGCGGCGGCGCAACGATGTACTGGAGCCACGCCGACGCGGACACCTACCGGGCGTGGTTGACTGCGGCGGGCTTTGTCGTGGACGTCGATCGTTTCGTGCCGGAGGGCCAGGGTGGTCACCGCCTGCTGCTCGCCAGGCGCACCCAAAAGCGCAGTCGTCTGGTGGGCGCGGCTAGCGGCCGAAGCGGCGCAAGCGCAGCGAGTTCGCCACGACGCTGACCGAGGAGAAGGCCATCGCGGCGCCGGCGATCACCGGGTTGAGCAAGCCGAGCGCGGCCAGCGGGATGGC
>Ga0136616_10000897_pt1 | contig 15065 bp, 14 predicted proteins | sample AntDrymUQ2992106_2_FD_106648 | JGI IMG/M metagenome (GOLD analysis project Ga0136616, IMG submission 106648) | Polar desert sand microbial communities from Dry Valleys, Antarctica - metaG UQ299 (21.06) | ecosystem: Environmental > Terrestrial > Soil > Desert | place: Antarctica: Dry Valley...
AGCAGCGGGAGCTGATCGTCGTAGGGGAGGCTGAGCGGCTGGCGCCTCAGCATCCCGACGACGGGACTCGCACGGCGTCTCCCAGCCGCGAGCGTGAGCCGGCCCGAACCCAGCGCAGCTAGTCGTCGGACTCTAATCCGGCCTTCGCCGCCGCCACACCGGCCACGAGCACGACCGCGATCACCGCCGCGGCGCCGAGCTTCGCCCGATTCTGCGCAAGCTTGCGCCTCGCGGCTCGCTTGCCGATCTGCCAGACCAGCCAGCCGAGGACCGTGTAGCCCTTCATCTTCATGCCTCCTCGTTTCGGTTGCGGACGGCGTGGGCCATCCGCGACTGGAGGCTCCACAGCTCGATGAAGCCGGGGCTCGCCTGCTGGGAGAAAAGCCCCCCCGAGGCGCCGAACCCGGCGAGCTCGGCATCGTAGAGCGCATTGGGCGACGATCGCCCGACGACCGTGGCGTTGCCCTTGTAGAGCCGCAGCTTGATGCTGCCGGTTACCTGCTCGTTCGCCCGTTCCATGTAGGCGTCGAGATCGCCTAGCAGCGGCTCGTACCAGAGCCCCGCGTAGACGAGGAACGCCCACCGCTCGTCCAAGTGCGCCTTGAAGCCGTTCTGGTGGATCGTGCTCACCAGCTTCTCCAGCTCCCGGTGCGCGGTGAGCACGATCGCCGCTGCCGGTACCTCGTAGAGGTCGCGTACCTTGAGGCCGACGATCCGGTCCTCGATGTGGTCGACGATTCCCAGCCCGTTGCGCGCGCCGATCGCACCGGCGCGCTCGAGCAGCTCGACGAGCCCGAGCCGCTCGCCGTCGAGCGCCACCGGGCAGCCGCGCTCGAACTCGACCTCGAGCTCCTCGGCCGCGTCCGGCGCCTGCTCGGGCGGCGTGACGAGCTCGAAGACGTCGTCGTGCGGAGGCTCGGAGAGATCCTCGATCGGCCCGCCCTCGGACGAGCGTCCCCAGAGGTTGTCGTCGACCGAATAGGGCGGCGCCTCGGTCCCGCCCTTGACCGGGATCCCGTGCTCGCGCGCGTAGGCGATCTCCTCCTCGCGGCCCATCTGCCATCCGCGGACGGGCGCGATCAGCTTGAGCTCGGGGGCGAGCGCCGCCACCGTCGACTCGATCCGCACCTGGTCGTTGCCCTTGCCGGTGCAGCCGTGGGCGATCGTGTCGCAGCCGGCCTCGCGAGCGCGCTCGACGGCGAGCTTCGCGATCAGCGGCCGGCCGAGGGCGGTGAACAGCGGATAGCCGCCGCCGTAGAGAGCGTTGGCCTTGATCGCCGGAAGGACGTACTCGTGAGCGAACTGCTCGCGCGCGTCGACCACGAAGCACTCGAGCGCACCGAGGTCGAGCGCCTTGCCACGGACGACGTCGAAGTCCTCGCCCGGCTGGCCGAGGTTCACCGTGAGGGCGACGACCTCGGCCTCGTACTCGTCCTGGATCCACTTGAGCATCACGCTCGTGTCGAGCCCGCCCGAATAGAGCAGCAGCACCCGTCCGACCTCCCCGGGCTCGGCCTCATAGGAGGCGGTGCTGGTCGCGGTTCGTCGCTCCACGGCGGTCAACCTAACAACGTGCCGAGGCGCCGCAGCGCCTCGTCGACCTCGGCCGCCGTGACCGTCAGGGGTGGGAGCAACCGGATCGACTCGGGGCCCGTCGCGTTCACCACGAGCCGCTGCTCGAGCAGCGCACGGCGGGCCAGCTCGGGCGCGTGCGCGACGTCGAAGCCAACCATGAGCCCGCGGCCGCGCAGGTCCGCGACGCCCAGCCGCTCGAGGCCGGCGTGCAGCGCCTCGCCCTTCGCGCGCACCTCGGTGAGGAAGCGCTCGTCGTCCACCACGTCGAGCACAGCGTTGGCCGCCGCGGCCGCCAGCGGGGAGCCGGCGAACGTCGAGCCGTGGTCGCCCGGCCCGAGCACGTCCGCGCAGGCCGGCGCTGCGATGCACGCGCCGATCGGCAGGCCGCCGCCGAGGCCCTTCGCGAGCGGCATGACGTCGGGCCGCACGCCGGTCGGCTCCCAGGCCCAGAGGGCCCCGGTGCGCCCCATGCCGCACTGCACCTCGTCGAGCACGAGCAGCGCCCCGTGGCGGTCGCAGGCCGCGCGAGCGGCGACGAGGACCTCGTCGGACACCGGGTGGATGCCGGACTCGCCCTGGATCGGCTCGGCCATCACCGCGGCCGTGCCGTCGTGCACGGCGGCCGCGAGCGCGGCCGGGTCGTCACGCGGCACGACGCGAAAGCCAGGGACGAGCGGCGCGAACGGCTCCTGCTTTGCGCTCTGGGGCGTGGCCGAGAGCGCGCCCATCGTCCGACCGTGGAAGGCGCCCTCGAGCACGACGACCTCGCCGCCGGCCTTGTGGCGACGGGCGAGCTTGATCGCGCACTCGTTAGCCTCGGCGCCCGAATTGCAGAAGAAGACCTTCCCTCCGAGCGAGCGCTTGGCCAGCCGCTCGGCAAGGCGCAGCGCCGGCTCGGTGTAGAAGAGGCTGGTGGTGTGCATCAGCTGCCCGGCCTGGTCGGTCACCGCCGCCACGAGCGCGGGGTGCGAGTGACCGATCTGCACGACCGAGATCCCCGCGAGGAAGTCGAGGTACTCGTTGCCCTCGGAGTCCCACAGCGAGCAGCCCTCGCCGCGGACGAACTCGACCGGCGCGCGCGCGTAGGTCGGCATCAGGTACTCGCGCTCGAGCGCCTGGAGCTCGGCGAGCGTCACGGCGACCCGGCGCTCACGGCCAGAGGCCGATCTTCGTGCCGATGCCCTCGTCGGTGAACAGCTCGAGGAGCAGGGAGTGCGGCAGCCGCCCGTCGATGATGTGCGCGCTGCTCACGCCGCCCTCGACGGCGCGCAGGCAGGCCTCGAGCTTGGGTCGCATGCCGCCCGAGACGCCGGCGATCCGCTCGCGCACCTCGGCGGCCGTGGCCTCGCTGATCAGGCTCGCGTGATCGTCGGGGTCGGCGAGCCACCCCTCCACATCGGTCAGGAAGATGGCTTTCTGCGCCCCCAGCGCCTCCGCCACGGCGGCCGCGGCCGCATCGGCGTTGATGTTGTACGAGGCGCCGTCCACGTCCGCTCCGACCGACGCGATCACCGGCACGTAGTCCTGGGCCACGTGCAGGAGGACGCCGACGTCGACGCGCGCGATCTCGCCCACGAAACCGATGTCGCGCTCCCCCGCGAGCTGCTTCGTGACGGTGAAGAGCGCTCCGTCGTCCCCGCTCAAGCCGACGGCCGGCTGGCCCAGGCGGTTGAGCGCGAGCACGATGTCCTTGTTCTGCTTGCCGACGAGCACCATCTTCGCGACCTCGACGGTCTCGGCGTCCGATACGCGCAGGCCCTCCACGAACTCGACCTTCATCCCCAGTCGCTCCATGTAGCGCGTGATCTCCGGGCCGCCACCGTGGACCACGATCGGGTTCATGCCCACGAACTTGAGCAGCACGACGTCACGCGCGAACTCCTCTCTCAGCGACGGATCGACCATTGCCGCGCCGCCGTACTTGATCACGACCGTGCGCCCGCGGAAGTCGCGCATGTAGGGCAGCGCCTCGAGGAGGGTGGCGACGTCCCTCATGTCGTGTACTCGGCGTTGAGGGTCACGTACTCGTGCGAGAGGTCGGAGAAGAAGACCTCCGTCTCTCCGCCCTCGCCCGGCAGCGTGAGCTCGTACTCGACCTCGCGGCCGCCGACCGCCTCGGCCAGCTGCTCGAGCTCCGCGGACGTGAGGTCTAGAACCGCGCCCGCTGAGACGAGCTGGCGGCCCTCGATCCGGAGATCGAGATGCAGCGGCTCCCACCCCGCGAGCGCCTGGCCGGCGGCCGCGAGGATCCGGCCGAAGTTCGGGTCGGCGCCGTGGAGCGCCGTCTTGACGAGCGGCGAGTTCGCGATCGCGCGCGCGGCCGGCTCGACCGCCTCCGCGGCGCCGCGAACCACGATCCGCCCGATACGCAGCGCGCCCTCGCCGTCGCCCACCACCTCGAGCGCGAGCTGGCGCAGCAGAGCGTCGAGCGCCTCGCCGAGCGCGAGCTCGTCGTCGGTTTCCTGTTCCACGCGAACGCCCGACGCGCCGCTGGCGAGCACGAACAGGCTGTCGCTGGTCGAGAGCTGCCCGTCGACCGTGGTCCGATCGAATGAGCGCTTCACGGTCACGCCTGTCAGGAGGTCGAGTGTCTGCGGGTCGAGCTCTGCGTCGGTCTCGACGAAGCACAGGACCGTCGCGAAGGCGGGCGCCACCATCCCCGCCCCCTTTGCCTGTCCGGCGAGCCGGACGGTGCCCGACGGCAAGCTCACCTCCAAGCAGGCGTGCTTGGGGCCGCGATCGGTCGTCAGCAGCGCCTCCGAGAAGTCGCCGGCGTCGGGGCCCAGCTCGCCACCGGCCCGCTCGATGCCGGCGACGAGCGCCTGACGCGGCAGCTCGCGGCCGATGACGCCCGTGGCCGCGACGCCCACCGCATCGGCCGGCACGTCGAGCACGTCGGCGGCGGCCGCCTGCGCGGCCGTGGCCGTGGCGATGCCGCGCTCGCCGTCGGCTACGTTCGCGTTGCCCGAGCTCGCGACGACTGCTCGCAGGCGCTCGAGCGCCGCGCCGCGCGACACGATCACCGGGGCACCCAGCACCGCACTGGTCGTGAAGCGGGCGGCCGAGGCGGTCGCCCGCTCGTCGGAGGCGAGCAGCCCGACGTCGAGCCCCGACGACTTGATGCCGGCAGCCACCCCGGCAGCGCGAAAGCCGCTCGGCAGCGCGGTGGCCTCGAGCTCGGCCACGTGCGCCGGGCGCTCGACCCAGCGCGAGCGAAAGAAGCTGGCCTGCGCCGTCGAGCTCACCGCAGGCCTTCCGCCTCGGAGAGCCCGAGCATCAGGTTGAGGTCCTGGACGGCCTGGCCGGCGGCCCCCTTCCAGAGATTGTCGATCGCGGCGAAGACGAGCACCCGGCCGGTGGCGGGCTCGACCGTCGCGTGGATGCGGCAGCGGTTCGTCTCGCGCACGTCGCGCACTCCTGGAGGCCCCTCGCTCAGCTCCACGAACGGCTCGTCCGCGTAGGCGGCCGCGAACAGTTCGTGCACGTCGTCAGCGCTGACCTCCCTCGCGGGCGTGACGTAGCAGCTTGCCAGCAGACCCTGGTCGATGGGGAGCAGATGCGGCGTGAAGGTCACGGGAAAGCCGTCGCCGAGCTCGCGCTCGAGCTCCGCGCGGTGACGGTGACCCTCGACCTTGTAGGCGCTCACGTTCTCGGAAACCGACACGAAGTGCGTGGTGTCGGTGGCCTCGCGCCCGGCGCCGGAGACGCCGGACTTCGCGTCGACGACCGCGTCCGCCGCGATCTCGCGCAGCGGCGCCAGCGCGAGCAGCGCCGCGGTTGGATAGCAGCCGGGCGCAGCCACGAGGTCGGCGTCGCGAACGGCATCGCGATGCAGCTCGGTCAGGCCGTAGACCGCCTCGTCCAGCAGCTCGGGCGCTGCGTGAGCGCCGTAGTAGCGCTCATAGCGCTCCCGATCGAGGCGAAAGTCCGCCGACATATCCACGACCTTCAGCCCGCGCTCGCGCAGCGCACTGACGGCGGACGCCGCGGCGCCGTGCGGATACCCCACCACCGCCGCGTCGGCGCGCTCGGCGAGCGCGTCGGGATCGAGCTGCTCGAGCTCCCTCGTCACGTGGTGGCGCGGATACAGGTCGTCGAGCCGGCGCCCGCCATCTCTTCGGGCGGTGATCGCCGCGAGCTCGAGCGACGGGTGGCGGTCCACGATCGCCGCCGCGAGCGCCCCGGCGAACCCGGTGGCGCCCACTACCGCGACCCGCGCGCGCGCGCCCGACCCGCCAGCCGCGCGCGGGGTGCCGCCGCCGCTAGGCACGGAGCCGCCCTCCGGCCACCGCGAGCCGCTCCTCGACGCGTGCGCGCAGATCGGCTACCTCGGCCTCGGTCAGCGTCCTGTCCTCGGCGCGAAACTCGAGGCGCAGGGCAAGTGACTTGCTCCCCTCCCCTAGCTGCTCCCCGCGGTAGACGTCGAAGAGCTCGACGGCCCGCAGGAGCCCGCCGGCGCCCTCCCGGACCGCCGCCTCGACGCGTTCGGCGCTGACTGCCTCCGGCACGGTCACGGCGATGTCCTGAAGGACGGCCGGGAAGGCCGCGACAGGACGGTAGGACGTCGCAGCGCTCGGCGCCAGCTCGACGAGCGCGTCGGCGTCCAGCTCGAACGCGGCGCAGCGCTCGAGGTCCCACTCCTGGGCAACGACCGGGTGCAGCTCGCCGAGCCACCCGAGCGTGCGCGCTCCCGCCACCACCGCAGCGGAGCGCCCCGGGTGAAGGAACGGGCGCTCGTGGCCCTCGTGCGCCACCGCGCGCCACTCGACGCCGGTGGCGGCCAGCGCCCCCTCGACGATCGCGCGCACCGCGTAGTAGTCGGCGGGCGCCGCATCGCTGCGCCAGGAGCCGCCGACCGACTCGGTGAGCAGGCCGGCCACATGATGGCGCTCCGCGGCTGGAGAAGGGCGGCTGGCGGTGGTGGCGGCCTGGTCGTCGGTCCCGTCCATGCCCTCCGTCGCGCTCGCTGACCGAGGCGCGTAGACGTGCGCGGACTCGAACAGCGAGACGGCCGGCCGGCCGCGCGCAGCATTATGGCGTGCGGCGTCGAGCAGGCCCGGGAGCAGCAGCGGGCGCATCACGCTCTGGTCCTCGCTGAGTGGATTGGCGATCATCAGCGCCGGCTCGGCCAGCAGCCGCAGCCGCGCGAGCGCCTCGGGCGCCGTGAAGCTGTAGGCGACGATCTCGAAGAGGCCACGGTCGCGCAGCGCGTCCTCGATCCGGCGGCGCATTCGCTGAGCCGGCGCGAGCCTCCCGATCGCACGGCGACGGGCCGGAAGCGTGATCGGGAGGCGCGCGAGCCCGTGTACGCGGGCAACCTCCTCGATCAGGTCGACCTCGCGCTGGACGTCCCCGTCGCGAAAGCTCGGGACCGCCACATCGAAAGCGTCGTCGCCGGCCTCCCCTACGCCGAAGCCGAGCCGCTCGAGAATCGCCCGGGCGTCCTGCGCGGGAACGTCCTCGCCGAGCAGCGAGCGCAGGCGGCCGAGCCGCAAGCGGACGAGCCGCGGAGCTGGCGGCCCAGGGTAGTCGTCGAGCGTGTCCGGCACGAGCCGCGCGCCACACAGCTCGACCATCAGGCGCGCGGCCAGCCGCTGCGCGGCGAGCGCCTCGTTCGGGTGCAGCTGCTTCTCGAACCGGGCGCTCGCCTCCGAGCGCAGGCCGAGCCGCGAGGACGTGCGGAGGATGTTTGGCCCGACCCAGGTCGCGGCCTCCATCAGCACGCGCGTCGTCCGCTCGGACACCTCGGATACCTGGCCGCCCATCACGCCGGCGATGCCCGATGGCCCCTCTGCGTCGCACACGAGCGCCATCTCGGGATCGAAGCTTCGCTCGACGCCGTCGAGCGTCGTCATCCGCTCCCCGTCGCGCGCGCGGCGCACGACGATCCGCGAGCCGCGCACGCGGTCGAGATCGAACGCGTGCAGCGGCTGGCCGGTGGCGAGCATCACGTAGTTCGTGATGTCGACCACGTTCGAGATCGGCCGCTGACCGGCCGCGGTGAGCCGCGCCTTGAGCCACAGCGGCGAGGGGCCCACTACCACGTCGTCGAACACCCGAGCGGTGAAGCGCAGGCACACCTCCGGGTCGGCGATCTCGACCGAGGCGTGGTCGTCGGCCGCGTCGACGCCGGCCGGCGAAGCGTCGGCGAGCGTCGGGTCCGGTGCGAGGCTGGCGGCCGTGACGGCGTGCAGCTCGCGCGCGACGCCGTAGACGGCGAGGCAGTCGGGGCGGTTGGGCTCGACCTCGAGGTCGAGCACGTCGTCGGCGATCTGGAGGTGCTCGATGAGCGCCGCGCCGGGCGTGAGGCCGTCCTCGAGCACCATCGTGGCGGCGTGATCCTCGCCGATTCCCACCTCGTCCTCGGCGAGGATCATCCCGCTAGACGCGACTCCCCGCAGCCTCACCTCGCCAAGCTTGCGGCCGTCGGGCATGACGGCGCCCGGGCGCGCGACGGCCACGGTCTGCCCGGCCGCGACGTTCGGGGCGCCGCAGACGATCGTCCGCGGCTGGCTCGAGCCGTCGTCGACCTCGCATACCGTCAGCCGGTCGGCGTCGGGATGCGGCTGCGCGGCGAGCACCCTGCCTATCACGAAGCCGTCGGTCGCACCCACACCGACCCGCTCGACGCGCTCGGCCTCGACGCCGGCGGCAGCAAGGCGATCGGCGATCTCAGGCGTAGAGAGCCCAGGATCACAGTAAGACTTCAGCCAGGCGACGGGCACGCGCATCAGGCGCCCCACCCGAACTGCTCGAGCAGGCGAACGTCGCCCTCGAACATCAGCCGCAGGTCCGGCACACCGTGCTTGAGCATCGCGATGCGGTCGATCCCGAGCCCGAACGCGAACCCCTGCACGCGCTCGGGGTCATAGCCGCGGTCGGCGACGAAGCCGAGCACGTTCGGATCGACCATGCCGGCGCCCAGGATCTCGATCCAACCCGAGCCCTTGCACAGCGGGTCGCGCGCGCCGTCGCGCAGCGCGCCGGTTCCGCCGCAGGCAAAGCAGGACACGTCGACCTCGACGCTCGGCTCGGTAAACGGGAAGTAACCCGAGCGCAGCCGGATCTCGCGCTCGGGGCCGAAGACCGCGCGCGCGAGCTCGAGCAAGACGCCCTGGAGGTCCGCGAGCGTGATGTCCTCGTCCACGGCCAAGCCCTCGAGCTGGTGGAACATCGGCGTGTGGGTGGCGTCGGAGTCACGGCGGTAGACGCGCCCGGGCACGACGATGTAGATCGGCGGCCCCTGCGCCTCCATCGCGCGCACCTGCATCGGCGAGGTGTGGGTGCGCAGCACGACATCGTCGGACAGGTAGAAGGTGTCGTGCAGCGTGCGGGCGGGGTGCGCGGGCGGCATGTTGAGCGCGGTGAAGTTGTAGTAGTCGAGCTCGAGCTCGGGACCTTCGACGACGGCGAAGCCCAGCCCCACGAAGATGTCCTCGAGCTCGCGCCGCGTCTGACTGACGAGGTGGAGGCCGCCGGCCGGCCGAGGCGGATCGCCCGGAAGCGTCACGTCGATCCCCTCGGAGCGAAGGCGCGCGTCGAGCTCGCCGCCCTCGAGCGCCGACGAGCGCTCACCCAGACGCCGCTCGAGCGCCTGGCGAACGGCGTTCGCCGCCTGCCCGATCGATCCCCGCTGCTCGCTCGGAAGCTGGCCGATCGACCTGAGTACCGTGGTGAGCTCGGCCTTGCGCCCGAGGTAGCGCACGCGTACGCCCTCAAGATCGGCGGCGCTGCGGGCGCCGTCGACGGCGCTCTCGCCCTCTCGACGCAGCTCGTCGAGCCGTGCCGTCGGGTCGGCCGGCGTGGTGGGCTGGTCAGGCACGGTCGGCCATCCTATTCGCGGGTCGGGCGAGCTGATAGAGCGCGATCGCGGCCGCGATCGCCACGTTGAGCGACTCCGGCCCGTCGTCGCGCACCGGTATGCGCGCGCGGGCGGATGTCCGCTCGAGGATCGTGGAGGGAAGGCCCTGACGCTCCGATCCGAGGCAGACGACGACGGGCTCGCCCGCCGGTGGCCGAAGACCGGCCAGCTCGCGCTCGGCGCGCGTGTCGAGCGCCAGCGTGAAGCCACGCAGCGCCTCGTAGGGCGCCCGCGCCGGTGGACGGGCGAAGATCGAGCCCATGCTGGCGCGCACCGCCTTCGGCGCAAAGGGATCGGCGCAGCCCGGACCGAGCACCACCGGGCCATCGGCCAGGGCGTGTGCGCAGCGAAGGGCCGCGCCGACGTTGCCGGGATCGCGGACGCCGTGGAGGTAGAGCGAGGCCTCGCCGCCCGGCTCGGACCAGTGCTGGCGGTAGACCCCGATCACGCGCGTGCCGGACCCGAGCCCGCTGGCCGACGCAAGCAACGCCGGTTCCACGTCGACGCCCGCCACGAGCAGCGCCTGCGGCTCGCAACCGGCATCCTCGGCCGCACGCACCAGGTCCTCCCCCTCGGCCAGGAACAGCCCCGTGCGCTGGCGATGGCGCTTGTCCTGGAGCTTGCGCACCATCTTGAGCTGCTGGTTGTCGGGTGAAGTGATCATGGAACGAAAAAGGGCGCCTCGCCGGGCGCCCTGGGAGTTGCATCGCGTCAGCCCTCCTCAGGCAGCCGCCGCCTCCCGGGCGCGCTCGGCAAAACGTCGGAAGGTCTCGGGATCGCGCACCGCGATGTCGGCGAGCACCTTGCGGTCCAGGTCCACCTCGGCCAGCCGCATCCCATGCATGAACTGGGAGTAGCTCATGCCCTCGCGGCGCGCGGCGGCGTTGATGCGAGTGATCCAGAGCCGGCGAAAGTCACGCTTGCGGTTGCGCCGATCGCGATAGGCGTAGGAGTCCGACTTGAGCAGCTGCTCCTTCGCACGCCGGTAGCTCGAGTGGCGATCGCCGCGGTAGCCCTTCGCGCGAGCGAGGACGGCACGGCGCTTCTTGCGGGCGTGAACGCCGCGCTTGACGCGGCTCACTTGCGCAGCAGCTCTCTGACCCGCGGGCCGTCGTGCGGCGATATCGCCACCGGCTGCGCCAGCTTGCGCCTTCGCCGCGGCCGCTTCTTGCCCAGCATGTGGCTCGTCATCGCGTGACGGCCGCGGAGCTTGCCCTTGGCCGTTCGCTTGAAGCGCTTGCTGGCGCCCGAGTGCGTCTTCATCTTCGGCATGGGCGACCCATTGAAGCAGAACGCCGGCGGCCCGACGCACCGCGAGCGGGTCAGGCGGCGGACGAGTCGGCGGCTTCCTCTACCTGCTTGACGGGCCCGAGGAGCATCGTCATGTTGCGGCCGTCCTGCGTGGGGCGCTGCTCGATCACGCCCAGCTCGGCCACGTCCTCTGCCAGGCGCATGAGGAGGTGCTCGCCGCGCTCGGGGTGCGTCGTCTCACGCCCGCGGAACATGATCGTGATCTTGACCTTGTCGCGGTGGCGCAAGAAGCGCTCGACGTGCCCCTTCTTGGTCTCGTAGTCGTTGGTGGCGATCTTCGGCCGCAGCTTGATCTCGCGTACCGTGACCTGCTTCTGGTGGCGGCGCGCCGCCTTCGCCTTCTGCTCCTGCTCGTACTTGTACTTCGAGTAGTCGAGCACGCGGCACACGGGCGGCCTGGCCTCGGCGGCCACCTCCACCAGGTCGAGGTCGCGCTCGCGCGCGTACTCGAGCGCCTGGTCGCGCTCGACGACTCCCACTTGCGCGCCGTCTTCGCCGATCAGGCGGACCTCCGGTACGCGTATGCGCTCGTTGATGCGCGTCTGGTCCCGCTCGGGCGGGCGCCGGTCGAACCTGCGCGGTATCGGCACTAAGAGTCGATGGGGCTAGTGGTCAAAGGCTGCGGCTCAGCGGCCCGCGGCACGACGTGAGCGTCGGCCGAAGCGGGGCGGATGAGGGAGAGGGCACGGGCGCGTCAGCGGATGCGCGGTGGGTTGATGCCCTTCATTCGCGTTCGAGTATAGCGGCGGATGCGGCCCCTGGCGGCGGTTGCTCAGGCGCGCGCTGCGACTTCCGCCGACGCCTTCCGTACGAAGTCGGCCGCGCTAACGGAGCCGGTGTCGCCCCCGCCGTGGCGCCTGACGGCGACTGCGCCCTGCTCCGCCTCGCGGTCGCCGACGACCAGCATGTACGGCGCCTTGCGCAGCTCCGCGTCGCGGATCTTCTTCCCGACCGATTCGCTTCGCTCGTCCACCTCGACGCGGATGCCGGCCTCCCCCAGCTCGCCGGCCACCGCTTGGGCGTACTCGAGGTGGCGGTCGGCGATCGGCAGGACCAGCGCCTGCACGGGCGCCAGCCAAAGCGGGAACTCGCCCGCGTAGTGCTCGATCAGGATGCCCGTGAAGCGCTCGAAGGAGCCGAGCAGCGCGCGATGGATCATCACCGGACCGTGCTCGGCGTTATCGGCCCCCGTGTACTCGAGCGCGAAGCGCTCGGGCATTGCGTAGTCGAGCTGCACCGTGCCGAGCTGCCACGAGCGCCCGATCGAGTCCGTCATGTGGAGGTCGATCTTCGGCCCGTAGAACGTGCCCTCGCCCTCGTCGACCTCGTAGTCGAGCCCGCGCGAGCGCAGCGCACCTGCGAGCGCAGCCTCGGCGGCGTCCCACAGCTCGTCGGTCCCGAGCCGCCGCTCGGGCCGCGTGGACAGCCGCAGGCGCGGCTCGAAGCCGAAGACGTCGTAGAGGAAGAAGCCGAAGTCGAGGCAGCCGATCACCTCCTCCTCGACCTGCTCCTGCATGCAGAAGATGTGCGCGTCGTCCTGGGTGATGTGGCGTACGCGCAGGAGCCCGTGGAGGGTGCCGCTCGGCTCGTGACGGTGCACCAGCCCGGCCTCCGAGTAGCGGATCGGAAGGTCGCGATACGAGCGCGGCGCGGCGTTGTAGAGCTGCACGTGCGCGGGGCAGTTCATCGGCTTGAGGCCCATCGACCGCTCCTCGATCTCCGTGAAGTACATGTTCTCGCGGAACTTGTCCCAGTGGCCCGACTGCTTCCAGAGCTCGACGTCGTAGAGGATTGGCGTCCGCACCTCGCGGTAGCCGCGGCGGGCGTTCTCGGCCCGCCACAGGGCGGTCAGCTCGTTGATGATCACCATGCCCGCCGGCTGCCAGAACGGGGACCCGGGTGAGAGCTCTGAGAACATGAACAGGTCGAGCTCGCGCCCGAGGCGGCGGTGATCGCGGGCACGGGCCTCCTCGAGCCGCGCGAGGTGCTCGTCGAGATCGGCCTTCGAGAAGAAGGCGGTGCCGTAGATGCGCGTGAGCATCTGGCGGCGCTCGTCGCCGCGCCAGTAGGCGCCGGCGACGCCGGTGAGCTTGAAGGCCTTGACGCGGCCGGTCGACGGCGCATGCGGCCCCCGGCAGAGGTCGAGGAAGGGCCCGTTGCGATACAGCGAAACCGTCTCGACGCCCTCGTCGCGCACGAGGTCCTCGATCAGCTCGACCTTGTAGTCCTGGCCCTCGCGACGGAAGAGATCGATCGCCTCGCTCGGCGTGAGCTCACTGCGCTCGAAGGCCTCGTCGGCGTCGGCGTGCTCGCGCATCCCCTGTTCGATCCGGTGGAGGTCCGCCTCGCCGACCTTCACGCCGGTCGGGAACTCGAAGTCGTAATAGAAGCCCTCCGCGATCGGCGGGCCGATCGACACCTTGGCCTCGGGGTAGAGCTCGAGCACGGCGGTCGCCAGCAGGTGGGCCGCGTCGTGGCGGATGAGCTCGAGTGCCTCGGGGCTCTTCGGCGTGAGGACGTTCAGCTCCCGCTCGGGCTCGAGCGGCGCCGATAGGTCGCGCACGGCGCCGTCCTGGCGTACCGCGAGCGCGGCGCGCGCGAGCCCCGGGCCAATCGCCGCGGCGGCGTCCGCGCCGCTCGCGCCGTCGGGCAGCTCGAGCGGGTTGCCGTCGGGGAGGAGGACCTTCATCGCGCCCAAGGTAGCGGTGCCGCGGGCCGGGGGCCGGATCGGGGCTCGCAGCGGGTTTCGGGTGCATCTGGGGCGATTGGCATGAATCTTGCAATTTCCGCGACTGTGACGCACGTCACAGAGTCGAACGGATGTTCGGGTACGTTCGACTGACGAGTCAATCGAGATGGCCGCCTTCTGAAGGGGTCACGTTGGCTCAGTTTCCCGCCCTTAGGCGGGCTTGCAGCAGGGGAGGCGAGAGCCGATCTCGAACCCGACCACAGGAGGTTTCCGTGAGGAAGCTCCTCGTGTCCGTGCTCAGCATCGGCTTGCTGGCGGCCCCCGTGGCCCTGGCGTTCGCCGCTGATGAGAGCCGGACCGATTCAACCGAAGTTACAACCGAACTGCCGTTTCTGACCAGGGAGTTCCGGGAGGACGCCCGGACCGTCGTCAGGGAAGCCACGCAGCGCGCCGAGCGCAAGGAGCGGATGCGCGAGCGCCGTCAAGAGCGCAGGCGCGAGGCGCGTCAGGAGCGCAGGCGCGAGGCGCGTCAGGCCGAGCAGGTCGCGACGACCGAGGCGGCCCCGGTCACGGACGAGTCGCAGGCTGCCGCGACGGGCGGTGGCGGCGCCGGCGGTGAGCTCGCGTCGATCCGCGAGTGCGAGTCAGGCGGCGACTACTCGGCCAACACAGGCAACGGGTACTACGGCGCCTACCAGTTCACCCAGGAGACCTGGGAGGGCGTGGGCGGATCCGGGAGCCCGGCGTCGGCCAGCCCGGCCGAGCAGGACGCGGCCGCCCAGCGCCTCATGGCGCAGAGCGGCTCGAGCCCCTGGCCGGTCTGCGGCGGATAGCACCGCGAAGTCCCGCGCGCGGCCGCTTGCGGTCGCGTGACCGAGGAGCCCGCTTCCCTAAGGGGAGGTGGGCTCCTCGCCTTTCGGGACCCGGCTCGGGCCGAATGCCGAGCGGTCCAGCGGCCGGTTTCGCCGGCTAGCCGACGTCGTCGTCGGCGTCCCGCACGACCGCGCTGCCCGGCACGATGTCGTCGCGCTCCGTCTCCTGCCAGCGCACCCAGGCCTTGTGGCCGCCGTCGTAGTCGGGGGCGAAGAGCACGAGCGTCGCCGGCTCCTCCCCCACCCGGCAGGTCTCATCGCCCTCCGGATCGAGGCCGCGCCAGACGCGGATGAACTCGTTGCCCTCCCACTCCTCGCCGATCGTGGTGGGATCGGTGTGGCCCGGACGCACCGTCATCTCGTGCGGAAGCTTCATCAGCACCTCCATGACGGAGGCCTTCAGCTCCTCGAACGTGGTCGAGCCGGGCGCACGGACACCACCCACCGAGCCCTTGAAGAGCGTGTCCCCCGTGAAGATCTCGTCGTCGTTCACCCGGAAACTGAGCATGCCCGCGGTGTGCCCCGGCGTGTGGACGCCGTCGATCCGCAGGCCGCCGACCTCGAGCAGCTCGCCGGGCTCGATCGCGCGGTCCACGTCGATCAGGTGCTCGGCCTCGAGCGGATGGGCGAGTATCTCGACCCCGAAGCGCTCCTTGTAGACGGCGTTCTCGGCCACGTGGTCCTGGTGATGGTGGGTGAGGAGCAGGTGCTCGACGGTGAGCTCGTGACGCTCGATCGCGGCCAGCAGCCGCTCCGA
>Ga0136616_10000898_pt1 | contig 15063 bp, 11 predicted proteins | sample AntDrymUQ2992106_2_FD_106648 | JGI IMG/M metagenome (GOLD analysis project Ga0136616, IMG submission 106648) | Polar desert sand microbial communities from Dry Valleys, Antarctica - metaG UQ299 (21.06) | ecosystem: Environmental > Terrestrial > Soil > Desert | place: Antarctica: Dry Valley...
CGACTCCTGGCGCCAGCACTTTATCGACACCATGAGGAGCGGCAAGTTCCTCAACGACTGGAAGATGGTCGAGACCTTCACCAAAGAGGCCCCAGACAGGGTCTACGAGCTCGAGCAGTGGGGCGCGCTGTTCAACAGGACGCCGGAAGGCAAGATCAGCCAGCGCCCCTTCGGCGGGCACACGTATAGACGTTTGTGCCACGTCGGCGACCGTACGGGCCTGGAGCTGATCAGGACGATGCAGGAGAAGGTGCTCGCCACCGACGCGAAGGTCTACATGGAGACGACCGTAACCAGGCTCTTCAAGCAGGAAGGGCGGGTCGTCGGCGCCCTGGCCTACACGCGGGAGAACGGCACGTTCGTCCACTTCAAGGCCAAGGCCGTCGTCATGGCGACCGGCGGGTGGGGACGCATCTTCAAGGTCACCTCCAACTCCTGGGAGGGGACGGGGGACGGCGTGGTCCTCGGCTACGACGCGGGGGCCGAGCTGGTGGACATGGAGATGATGCAGTTCCATCCGACCGGGATGGTGTGGCCTCCCGGCGTGCGCGGGCTGCTCGTCACAGAGGGCGTGCGCGGCGAGGGGGGGTTGCTCCGCAACTCCGAGGGCGCGCGGTATATGGAGAACTACGACCCCGAGAAGATGGAGCTCTCGACGCGCGACGTGGTGGCCAGGGCGAACTACACCGAAGTACAGGAAGGACGCGGCAGCGAGCACGGCGGCGTCTACCTGGATATCACGCACCTCGGCTACGACGGGATCATGAAGAAGCTGCCGACGATGTACGAGCAGTTTCTCAAGCTGGCCGACATAGATATCTCGAATGAGCCGATGGAGGTCTTCCCTACCGTCCACTACACGATGGGTGGGATCAAGATCCACCCCGAGACCGCCGCCTCCAGCGTGCCCGGGCTCTTCGCCGCCGGCGAGGTCGCCGGGGGTTTGCACGGGGCCAACCGCCTCGGGGGCAACTCGCTCTCCGACCTGCTCGTCTTCGGACGGCGGGCCGGCGAGGGCGCGGCGGCCTACATCGATGAGAGCGTGTATTCGGCCGAGATAGACGAGAGTGAAGTGCTGCACGAGATAGGGCGCGTGCTCGAGCCGCTGGAGAAGGAAGAAGAAGGCGAGAGCCCATACCTGATCCAGCAGGAGCTCCAGGAGGTGATGATGGAGCATGCGAACCTGATGCGCGACGGGGACTCCTTGAAGGAGGGGCTCGGCAAGATACTCGCGCTCAAGGACCGGCTGCCGCAGATAAGCGTTCCTGGATCCAGGCTCTTCAATCCAGGATGGCACACGGCCCAGGACGTACGTTACCTGGTCCAGATCTCGGAGATCATCATAAGGACGGCCCTGGAGCGCAAGGAGCGCCGCGGGGCGCAGTGGAGATTGGACTTCGACGGTCCCGACGAGGAGCTCGGGAAGATCAACTTTATCGTCAAGAAGGACGGGCAGGGCGAGGTCGGCATCGAGCGGCGCGAGATACCGCCGATGCCCGAGCACCTGGCGTCGCTTGTGGAGGAGGAGAAGGCGAAGGCATGAGCGAAGGCAACGGCAACAATCCTGGTGGAGTGACCTCCAAGGCCCACTCCCCTGTACCGGACGAGGATCTTGGCAAGAGCGACAAGATGGCGAAGCTGAAGATCTTCCGCGGCGACGCGGAGGGCGGCGAGGAGGTCGAGTACGAGATACCGCTGGTCGAGGGCATGGTCGTCCTCGACGCCGTACTCACTATACAGGCCCAACAGGCCCCCGACCTGGCGGTGCGCTGGAACTGCAAGGCGGCCCACTGCGGATCCTGCAGCGCCGAGATCAATGGTCGACCCAAGCTGCTTTGCAAGGCGCGCGTCGAGGAGTACGATGGGGGAGAGATACACGTCGGCCCCATGCGGGCCTTCCCCGTCATAAAGGACCTGGTCTCCGACGTCTCCTGGAACTACGAGGTGTCCAAGGGCATCACGCCTTTCACCACGAGCGAGCAGGCCCCCTTCACGATGTACGAGGAGGACGTCGAGCGCCTCTACGAGCCGAAGAAGTGCATCGAGTGCTTTATGTGCCAGGACGTCTGCCACGTCCTGAGAACGCACCACAAGCACCCCGAGTTCGCGGGACCGCGCTTCTTCGTCAGGAACCAGTGGCTCGAGATGCACCCGATGGACGAGGCCGACAGGCTAGGCGACATCAAGGACGACAACGGCATCGGGTTGTGCAACATCACCAAGTGCTGCACCGAGGTCTGCCCGGTGGACATTCACATCACCGACAACTCCATCATCCCCTTGAAGGAGCGCGTCGCCGACGAATACTACGACCCGGCTAAGTGGTTGATGCGCAAGATAAGAAGAAGCTAGTCAGCACCTCAGCACGCTCAGGCCTGCGACCTTCGCTTGTCAGCTAGTCAGCATTTCAGCAGTTGGTGGGTCTCGTCCGAAGCTCCGGAGGACCACCCAGGGATGTTCCCACGCGACTGGGCGTGGCCGAGGACGGGCGAAGCTGAAATGCTGACAAGTCGCCTGGAACAGGCGACGTGCTGAAGTGCTGAAATGCTAATACAGAGCGGACGACGGGCTTCGAACCCGCGACCTCCAGCTTGGGAAGCTGGCGCTCTACCAACTGAGCTACGTCCGCGTGGGCGGATATTCTAGCATGCTGGGCGTGGCTCTAGTAACCTGAGAATACCTTGGAAGTAGAGCATCGGTCCTCCGAGTACAGATTCTGTCCCAGGTGCACCGGACGTTTCGAGGAACGTGTTCTGAAGGAGGGAGATCCCGGGCGGCTCGTGTGCCAGAATTGCGGTTTCGTGTTCTACCTGGGGCCGAAGCTGGTGGCGGGAGCCATATTCGAGATGGACGGGGGGATCGTTCTCGTCCAACGTGACATAGAGCCCGGCTACGGCAAGTGGACTTTTCCTGGCGGTTTCGTGGAGCGTGGCGAGGTCGCTGAGGATGCCGCCGAGCGCGAGACGCTGGAGGAGACCGGCCTGGAGGTGGAGGCGACCGGCATCGTCGGCCTCTACACCTACGAAGGCCAGGTTCCCGCGATAGCCGTGTTCGATGCCTGCGTTGTCGGCGGCACCCCGAGGCCTCTGGACGAGACGATGGCCGTCAGGAGCTTCCCGCGCGACGCACTCCCCTGGAGCGAGCTTGCCTTCCCCAGCACCGAACAGGCTCTCGAGGACTATTTGAGCCAGAGATAGTCAGTCGGCGGTGGGGTTCGGGCGGAGGACCTCGAGGGCTTTCCAGCCGTAAGCAACTTCGGGCAGCTCGGCGCCACCCAACTCGAATCTGTCTTCCCCTATGAGAGTGCCACCGAGAGATTCGTAGAAGCGGCGCGCGATCTTGTTCTCCTCGAACACCCACAGGAGCATGGAAGAGACGCCACACTCCGTCAGATGCCCAGCGACCGCGCCGAGGAGTTGGCTCCCTGCGCCCGCTCTCTGTCGAGAAGGAAGCACGTACAGTGTCTCCAATACTCCTCTATATTCTGCGAATCCCTGCGAGAACCTGGTTCTGGGACGCCCAGAGGAGAAACCAAAGGGTGTCCCGCCCTCCTCCACGACGAACAAGCATCCAGCGTTCCCACCGCCTTCGCTCGCGGTTCGCCGCCACATCTCTTCCGACTCCTCGTAGGAGAGGCTCGCCAGATAATCTTGCGGCACGATGCCCCTGTAGGCGGCCCGCCAGGTATCTACATGGATGCGGGCTATCTCAGCCGCGTCGGATGGGGTTGCGGACCGGACTGTCAAAGGGGATCATCCAGCGAGCGACTCCCCGACCGCCGCCAGAATCTCTGCCTCTTCCGCGAGACGCCCGACGCCGGGTTGCTCGTCCGCTGACGCCATGAGGCCCTCCTCGGGGCCGACAAAGCTGTGGCCCCAGCTTTTCAGCGTCTCGACGTTGCGGACGGTGGCTGGGCTGCTCCACATCTCGGGGTTCATCGCGGGGGCCCAGAGGACCCTCTTAGCGCCGGCCAGGATCGTGGCCGAGAGCAGGTCGTCCCCGAGCCCGATTGCGGCCCGCGCCATCGAGTCTGCGGTCGCTGGGGCGACGAGAACGAGGTCTGCCCAGCGGGCGAGGGAGACGTGCTCGACGCGGCCCGAGCGCTCCCACCAGGTCACGTCCGTGTGGACCCCGCCGCCGGCCGCGATGGAGAGCGTCTCTTCGGGGATAAAGCGGAAGGCCGCTTCCGTGGCGACGACCCTGACCTCGTTTCCGGTCTCCCTGAGGCGCCGGATCACCCCCGGCGCCTTGTACGCTGCGATGCCGCCCGTTATCCCGACGAGTATGCTTGCCACGCAGCTAGTATACTCGTGGTTCAGACCAGGAGTCGTTCTCGTACCGGAATGACCCGGGGCTAATCCTGGGTATTAGTACCAGGACATTCTCTGGTAAGATTCTCTAGGTATCATAGTCGGTCTCGACTCTGGTATACGGCCTTGCACGATCCTTTACAGAGAGAGGCGACATTGGTGGGCGGCGAGCGTTTGGGGCTTGTGTGGATAGATTGCCCTTATCCCGTTGTGGCCGCCGGCCTCGAGGAGGCCCTGAAAGGACGCTCTCGGTTACACGTTGGACAGACGGCCCCGACGGACGCGGAAGTTCCCTGTTGCGCTATATTCGACACGAGTGGCAACGAAGGCATCTTTGAGGGCATAGAACGCATCAGGGAGGTCGACCCCGACATCGCCATCCTGGCCTTCAGTTTGCACGTGGATCTGCCGCTCGCCCGTGCCGCCCTGCGCCATGGAGCCAGGGGTTTCATCCACGCGGGGATGGAATTGGACCAGATAGCCCGCGCCGTGGAAGTGGCTGTCGAAGGCGAGATCGTCGCCCCCAGGAAGCTCCTCGAGTACCTCATAGCGAACGACGACCCCACGGATCTCGACGATCTCACCGCCCGCCAGCGGGAGATACTGCAGCTCGTCGCCCAGGGCCTCAGCAACGCACAGATCGCCAAGAGCCTCTTTCTCTCGGAGTCGACGGTAAAGCAACACCTGCGCGCTACCTATAAGGTCCTCGGCGTGAGCGACCGTAAGGAGGCCGCACGGCTCATCAACGGCCGATAGAGCGGGTTTTGGAAGGGTCACCCTTCCAAAACCCGCTCTGGTTAGCACTTCAGCTACTCAGCCAGCAAGCTTTCCGTCCTGCTGAAATCCTGAAGGGCTGACATGCTAATATACGTGCCCCCGTAGATGGGGACGTAAGCACACTCAGAGGAGAGAAGGCACTCGAGGAAGATGGCCCGCCAGGAACGGAGGGATGGAGGATAGTGGTCAGCAAGACACAGAGCCTGCGCTGGCTGGAGAATCTGAAGCGGTCGCAGAGTCTGACAGCCCGCGAGGAGCGTCGCAAGGAGGAGGTCATGGAGATATTCCGCGAGCTCTACGACATCTCCCTGCGGCACCAGGACCCATCCGTTTTCCCGCCCTGGCGCCCGTCCTGGTGAGGGCTATTTTCTGGGCCGAAGAAGCTTCGCTCGCCTGTAGATAGTCATACTGTGAAGCGAACACTGGAAGGCAAGGTGGCGGTCGTCACCGGAGCTTCGAGCGGCATCGGCGAGGCGACGGCCAGGGAGTTGGCGTCGCGCGGAGCTTCGGTCGTGCTCGCCTCCAGGGCCGTAGACAGGCTAGAAGTCCTGCGGCGTGAGATCACTGCCTCCGGCGGCCTGGCGCTGGCCGTCGAGACCGACGTTTCGGACAGGGGCTCCGTCGAAGCGATGGTCGTACGGGCCGTAGGAGAGCTCGGGTCCCTGGACATACTGGTCAACAACGCCGGTCTGGGACTCTCGGGGAGAATCGCCGAGGTGCGGGCCGAGGACGTGAGGCACGTCTTCGAGGTCAACGCCATAGGCCCGCTGAACTGCATCCGGTCCGCCTTGCCGCGCATGGGGGAGGGGGGGCGCATAATCAATGTCTCATCCGTGGTCGGCAGGCGGGCGATCCCCAAGGTCGGCGCCTACTGCGCGAGCAAGTTTGCCCTGAACGCGCTCTCTGATGCTCTCAGGGTGGAGGTGGCCGGTAGGGGTATTACGGTCACCAACGTCTATCCTGGCACGACCAGCACGTCCTTCAGGGAGAACTCGAGGCGCACGAGGGACGAGAAGCGCGGCTGGCGCCCGAAGGGCGTCACGCCGGATAAGGTCGCACAGAAGATAGCCGACGCTGCCGAAAGTGGGCCACGCGACGTCTACGTGACGCTACCGGATCGGCTCTTCATCGCCGGCGTAACGCTCTTCCCCGGGCTCGCCGACCGCGTGCTCAGGGCCTGGGCGAAGGACTAGAGCACGGTGCGGACCGTCTCGCCGACGGTGGGAGTGTGGATCTTGTGGTCAGGGGCGAGCCTGAAGGCCAGGTCGCTTATCCGGCGTCTGGAGCCGTGGATCAGGATGATCTGACGCGGCTTTAGTTTCTCGGTGATGCCGAGCAACTCGTCCTGGGTGCAGTGCGCGGCGAAGCTGACCCGCTCGACCCTCCACTGCTCTTCCTCGCCCTCGGCGCGGTGCGTACCGTAGTATGAGGCCGCGTTGGAGGGCAGGATAACGGCGTTCTCCGAACTCTTCTCCAGGCGCCTGCGGTAGAAAGCGCTAGCCCCGCCCTGCATCGTTACCGGGGAGGCGATGATCGCGCAGGGGTTCGAAAGTATACGCTCGCGCGCCCCGTCGTCGTTGGCGACGGCCCTGATGTTCTCTGAAAAGAAGATCTCCCGCGGGTCGCTGTGCTGGAGGTAGGGCTTCATATACCCGAGCTGCTCGGCGTAGAGCCTCTCCGAGGTCGTCACCACGGAGCCGTCGACGTAGATGAAGACGTCCCTGTCAAGGCCGTACTCCCTACCGTAGTGCTTGATGCCGAGGATGATCTCCTGCGCCTGTCCGAGGGCGTAGGTGGGGATCAAGACCGCCCCGCCCCGCTCCAGCGTCGTGTCGTTTATGACGTCGACCATGGTCCTGATCGACTCCGAGAACGGTTGGGGTTTCTGGTCGGCCAGGGTCGCCTCCATGATAAGTAGGTCTATATCCCTGACCTCGGGAAGCCTGGCCGAGGGGATGGAGAAATGGTCCTCCATGCAGATATCGCCGGTGTGGAAGACGGTCGCCGGTCCGGAAGAGAGGAGAACGCTCGCTGCCCCAAGGATGTGGCCACTCTCGGTCAGCGTGACCTTCGTCCCCCCGACGTCGAGCGGCTTGCCGAAGGGTACTGGGACCAGCCGCTTACGGACCTCGTGGATGGGGGCGCCGCCTGGCAGTCCGCCGCCCATCGCGGCGTGGTCGTTGAGGGCGCTGACTATGAGCTTCGCCGAAGGGGGCGTGCAGTAGATCGGCATCTTCGGCCTGTCTCGCACCAGCAGGGGCAGCGCCCCGCAGTGGTCGAGGTGCGCGTGCGTTATTACGGCCGCGTCGAGCCCATCAAGCCCTCCGAAGTCGGGCGTTACAGGGCCGCGTCCGTCGGGTTTGATCCCGGCGTCGACCAGAATCTTCGTCTTGCCGAAGTCGAGGAGGTGACTGCTGCCACCAACCTCTCCAGCCCCTCCCAGGGCGCGGAAGGAGAGCGTCGGCCTCGGCCTGGCGTAGCCGCCGACCCTAGGTAGCGTTGCGCTACCCGCTCCATCCGTTTTCCTCATTTGGCTCGCTGGAGAAGGGTCCTTGTCGTCGGGGTCTTCCTCGGAGGTCTGTTCTCCGGGGCTGCGCAGGTCTGCGTGCGCCTGGAGCACCTTGCCCATGAACTCCATGAGGCGGGCGGCCTGCGCGGTGCTTTCGAGCGAAGTGGGCAGGGTCGCGACCTCGTTCTTGATAGCCCGTACCAGTAGCTCTCCGAAGCCCCTGTCGGTGAAGCGGGCGTCCTGCAGGGCGTTCCTGATCTTGTCACGCTCCTCTACCACGCGCCCGAGCTCCTCGTGCAGCTCCTCGACGCGCTCGGCCGCCCTGGAGTAGGCCGAGCGTTCGCTATCGAGCGCCTTCTCGAGCTGGGCGCCGCGCCTCTGGAGGTTCTCGATGCGCTCGTCGAGCTGGCCCCGCAGGTCCAACGCGGAGGCCGCCCGCTCCTCCGCCTTCCTGACCAGCCCGGAGGTGTCCGTGCGTTCGCCGGTAAGGACCTCGACCTCCTCGGCGAGGGCTGAGGCCCTCTCCCTTGCGGCCCTGGCCCCGAAAGAGAGCCGCTCGTTATCCTGCTTCAGGCGCTCCAGCTCGGACTCGAGTTCCCTGACGTGCGCATCCTCGGAGGCCCGTTTCTCGGCCTCGCCTCTCTCCGCCCGCCAGGCGTCAACGAGCGCCTCGACGACCCCCTCTTCAGGCTCCTCTTCCGTGCTGAGGGCGGCAAGCAGCAAGCCCTCTGTGGTGTGGGCCCGTTGTAGTTCCTCCAGGTTCTCCGGGGAGAAACCTTCCAGTGCCGTGAAGGTCTCGGGTGGGATCTGGTCCTGGATGGCGGTACGGAACGCGCCCCAGGCGGCCGCGTTGTCGGAGATCCTGCGCGCCATGCCCTGAAGGAGTCGCGCGCTACCGCCGGACTTGCGCGTCAGGGCGTCGGCCTGTATGCCCCTCGGAAGTAGAACCTCATCGAGGCCAGGCAAGTTCCTGCAAAGCTCGGCGAGCGCGCGCCTGGTGTCGAGTCTCCCGAGACGCCGCAGGAGCAACTCCTCGGGCAGATCCTCGGGCGGCAGCCTGTCGAGCAGGGGTCCATCAGCGATTCCCTCCGAGGCTGCGGCCTCAGTTCCTCCGTCTTTGGGTATGGGATCTGACACGGCGACTCCCTCCACGAATATGAATGTCATACGGTGTCTTCATACTCCCATGATTTTATCACGACGCTTCTCAGCCCCCGCCCACTCAGCATTCAGCGGCCAGCTTCTCGTTTTGCTGATAGCGCGGTTCTCGGAAAGGTTGAGCCTTTCCGAGAACCGCTATAGACTCCGGGTATGGCAGGCGAGCAGGCACACGAAAACGTCAGGATTCGGGCGTACTCCCCCGGAGAGTACCCGATCCTTGTGGTCGAGTTGCCGTCGGGCGGTCTACGCGCGGTCTACTTCGAGACCGGCTACGACCTCGGGCGCTCCAAGGCCGTCGAGGAGGACTGGCTTCAGGAGAACGCCATAGGCCGCCACAGCTTTATCGAGGTGGATCCCCCCGTGGAGACGCCCGCAGGGTCCCTCAGAGACTATGTAAGGCGGGAGCTTCTCTAAGAATCTCGAGTAGGGGAATCCTGAAAACCCTTACTTCTCTTTTCCTGACCCCTGGGGCTCTTTCGTGTCAGACCCTCCGCCGTTACCGGATCCACTGTTGCTCTGGGTGCTCTTGTCCTGGGTGATGTCGCTCTGACTGCTGCTACCCGGTCCACTGTTGTCCTGGCCACTATTACCCGGTCCAGTGTTGTCCTGAGTGTTGTTGCCCTGGGGGCGATCGTTGCGTTCCGGTCTAACGACCGGGCGTCTGTCGGCGGGAGCAGGGTTCGGGTCGGTGTTCCCTTCGTCCTGACCACCCCTGTCGCGGCGTGGCGGTGGTTCGGATTCGGGCGAAGCCGAAGCGTCGGGCGGTGCTGAGGCGTCCGGGGACGCCGTTGTAACGGGAGGGGGGCCTGCGCTGTAGTAGAGGGTCACGGTGGAGCCCGGGTCCAGGGTCGCGCCGACCCCTGGGTCCGTCGAGAGCGCGGTGCCCGCCGCCTCGTCGCCTTCCACCTCGATGGCGGTTGAGTTCAGCCCGGCGTTGGAGAGAGTCGACTGCGCAGCCGACACGCTCAGCCCGTAGACCTCGGGGACCTCGACCTGCTCCGGACCCAGGCTGACGGTGACGTCGACCGCGCTCCCTGGCTCTACGTTCTCCCCTCCTGTGGGGTCCTGGAAGAAGATGCTGCCCTCTGCAACGTCAGTGTTGTAATCTCGGCTCTGGGTGCCCAGCCTCAGGCCTGCCCCCTGCAGTACCGACTCAGCCTGCGCCGGGGTGTTCCCGTACAGTCGCGGAACCGGCACGCTCGAGGGTCCGGTACCGACGGTGATGGTTACCCCCGATCCCACCTCCGCCTGCTTACCGCCCGATGGGTCCTGGACCATGACCAGGCCCTGGTCATCGAAGGAGCTATCTTGCTCTTCGACCTCGACCTCGAAGCCGGCGGCCTTCAACTCCTGCTCCGCCTCCGCGCGGGCCGATCCTACGACGTCGGGCACATCCGACACCTGCGTCCCGACGACGTTGACCGAGATCGTCGAGCCTCTCTCCGCTCTTCCAGTGCCTGGATCCTGGCCGAGTATGGTGTCGACGGGTCTCTCGGAACGGACGCTCTTCGCGACCTCGATATCGAAATCGTCCCCGACCTTGTCTCTGGCACCTTCCAGGCTCATGTCGACCAGGTCGGGGACGCCTATCTCTGGCGCCTCATTTCCGGCCTGCCGGTCCGAGAGCAGGGTGTATCCAGCCCAGGCTAGTGATGCGAGGACCAGGAGCGCGAGGAGCACGAGCAGCAGCGGCCCCGCACCTCTGCGCCGCTGCTTGTTCCTGACTACCCCTGGCGGTGGGGGGGAGATACGCGTGGCCTGTGGCATAGCGTGGGGCATCATCTCCGTCGTGGCGCCTGCGGGGTCGAGGCCGGCGGAGACGCGCTCGAGGTCTTCTATGAGCTCCGAGTCGCTCGCGTAGCGGTCTTCGGGATTCTTGGCGAGCAGCCTGAGCGTTATGGCGTTTATGCCGTCTGGCACCGAAGGGTTGAGGTCCTTCGGCTGTCGCACATACCCGTTGACGTGCTTCATGGCGATACCGATGGGCGTGTCGGCGTCGTAGGGCAGTTCGCCGGTGAGCATCTCGTAGAGGACGACGCCCAGGGAGTAGAGGTCACTCGCCGTCCCGACCGACTCGCCCATCGCCTGCTCGGGCGAGATGTAGTGGGCCGTACCCAGGATGTGGCCAGTCCTCGTCATGGTAGAAGATGCCGCAGCACGGGCTATACCGAAGTCAGTGACCTTTACGTCCCCCAACCCCGTAACCAGGATGTTGTGGGGCTTTATGTCCCTGTGGACGACGTCGCGCTCGTGGGCGGCCCTCAGGGCCTCGGCCATCTGGAGCGCCACGGCCGCCGCCGTGTGGGCGGGGAGCGCGCCACGCTGGACGATCCTGTCCTTCAGTGTGCCCCCCGGCAGATATTCCATCGCGATGTAGTACGTCCCGTCCTCAGACTCGCCCCTGTCGAAGATGGAGACGATGTTCGGGTGCGAGAGGGCTGCCGCGCTCTGGGCCTCACGCTTGAAGCGCTCGACGAACTCCTCGTCTCGGGCGTAGCGGCTGCTCATCACCTTCAGGGCCACGTCCCTATCCAAAATGTCATCGTGGGCCAGGTATACATCGGCCATACCGCCGCTGCCTAGCGGCTTCATGAGACGGTAACGGTTGTCTACGAGCTGCTGCACCAGCCTAGATTATAGACGCGAGTGCGGGCAACGTTCACACCCCGTCCTCGAGGTAGGCCTTCATCAGGCGGGCCGCGATGGGCAAGGCACCCCTGTCGGCCCTGCCGCCGTTCTCGATCATCACGCACATGGCGATCTCCGGATCGTCGGCGGGGGCGAAGGTGATCCACCACGAGTGCGCTGCCCCGTTGCCCGACTCGGCGGTCCCCGTCTTCCCCGCGACCTTCATGCCTTCTATCTCGGCCTCGGTAAACCCTCCCTGGATGATGACCTCCTGCATCATCTCGTTCAGGGTGGTGGCCGTGCTTGCGGGGAGCGCCTGCCGGCGGACGCTTGGTGTTGGTTTGTCGAGGATGATGCCGTCGGGAGAGCGGACCTCGCGCACGATGCGGGGCTCCATGAGCTCGCCGTCGTTGGCGATGGCCCCGGCGACGAGCGCCATCTGGAACGCGTTGGACTGCACCTCGCCCTGGCCGAAGGCCGTCTGAGCGAGGGTTCCCGTGGTCCATTGCTCGGGGGGGAGGCTGTTTACGCTGCTCCCCGAGACGAGTAGGGGGAAGTCATCGTAAGGGTCGCCGAAACCGAAGTCCAGGGCCATCTCGGTAAGAGGCTGGGCCCCTACGATATCGACCGCTATCTTAGCGAAGACCACGTTGATCGAGTAGGCGAGCGCCCTGGTGAAGGTCACCTCCCCGTAGTCCTTGCCCTCGAAGTTGTTGACGGTGTAGCCTGGCAGCTCGTAGGCCCCGCTGTCGAAGAAGGTCTGCTGCGGACTCACCCCAGCCCCGAGCGCCGCGGCGGCCGTTATCACCTTGAAGACCGAGCCTGGCGGGTAGAGGCTCTGGGTCGCGCGGTTGATGAGGGGCGCGCCTTCGGCGCTGGCAAGATCTGGATAGTTCTCGTCGACGTTGTTGGGGTCGAATGATGGGGAGGTGGCCATCGCGAGGATCTCCCCGGTCTTGGGGTTCAAGGCGACCACAGAGCCCCTGCCCGTCGAGCTCGCGGAGAGCTCCTGATGGGCGAGCTCCTGAAGTCCAGGGTCGATGGTGAGGACCACGTTGTTGCCAGGTTGCGGGCCTCCTGTGGCGCGGTTGATCAGGTCGTCCAAGGTCTCCGGTTCCCCCGCTATGCTGGAGAGGTCCGTGTTGTTGGAGATCTCTATGCCCGTCGCCCCGTAGCGGGTGCTCCAGTAGCCGACCACGTTGGAGTAAGGCTCGCCCAGGGGATAGACGCGGTCGTAGACGGGCCCCCTCGGTGTGGGGCGCTTGACGCTTCTGGCGAGCACGGTCTCGCCGTCACCGGCCAGGATCAAACCTCGCGGCGAGGAGACGGAGCGCTGGGTCTGAAAGCCGTTCTCGGGGTTGTTGGCCAACGCCTCCCTGGAGTAGACCTGCCAGTACGCGAGCATCACGACGAGCCCTACGAACCCGGCCACGAACAGGTAGAAGGTGCGCCTGAGGTGCGTGTTCATGAAGACCCCCAGGAGGGATCATCCCCGTACGCAAGCCCCTCGGCCTCGCGCCGCCCCGCCCTCTCCGAGACGAGCAGGAGGAGGCCGGTGAGTATGAAGTTGCCTACGACGGAGGAACCGCCGTAGGAGACGAAGGGAAGCGTGATGCCAGTTAGCGGTATGGCCTTGGTGACCCCGCCCACGATAATGAGGGTCTGGAGGGCGAACATCGCCGTGAGCCCGTAGGCGAGGAGCTTGGATGCGTCATCCTCTGCGAGCATGGCGATCTTCATCCCCCTGTAGGTGAAGGCCAGGAAGGCTAGCAAGACCGCCGTAGCCCCTAGCAGGCCAAGCTCGCTGGCGATCGCTGAGAAGACGAAGTCCGTCTCGACCTCGGGGATGGTCTGGGCGAAGCCAGCCCCAAGCCCCGTGCCTAGCAGCCCGCCGTCAGCGATGTTGAAGATGCTCTGCAGGATCTGGAACCCCGCCCCGTCGGGGTCCCTCCACGGGTCCAGCCAGCTCTGCACCCGCAACTGCACGTGGTCGAAGAGCAGGAAGGTCACGAAGGAGCCCAGAGTGAAGAGGATCCCCCCGAGCAACACGTAGGCTGTGCGGCCCGTCGCGGCGTAGAGCATCAGCAGGGGGACGGCGAAAAAGAGCAGACTCGAGCCGAGGTCCTTCTCGAAGACGAGGAGGCCCAGGGAGGCGGCCCAGACGAGGGCTACGGGTCCGAAGTACTTTATCGCGGGCAGTTGGACACCGAGGAAGCTGCGGCTCGTCGCGGCCATCACGTCGCGCTTCTCGGCCAGGTACCCGGCGAAGAAGACCACCAGGGCGATGCGGGCGAACTCAGACGGCTGGAAGTTGACGGGCCCGAGGTCGACCCAGAGCCGCGCCCCGTTGACCGTGTAACCAAGGGGCGTGAACGTCGAGGCGATCAGGAAGACAGCCGCGATGGCGAGCAGGTACTTGTAGTCGAAGATCCTGCCGTAGTTGCGGAAAAACAGCACAAGCAAGAACATCGTGCCGCTCCCTATGAGGATCCAGACCGCCTGTGTCAGCGCTAGCTTCTGCGCCCCCGCTACATCGTAGGTCAGCCTGAAGATCATGACGAGCCCGAGCCCCGTCAACAGCGTCACTATCGGCAAAAGGAGCACGTCGGAGTGGGGCAAAAGAAGCCTCACCCCGAGGTAGAGCGCGAAGAGGGTCCCGGCGTAGTAAGCGCCGTAGACGAGCGGAGGGCTCGCCGCCTCCTGGACGAAGATGAGGGTCGCGAAACCCAGAGTGGTAACGAGCAGCGCCAGCACCATGGGCGTGAAGGCGCGTTGGGTCATCCTCGGACCACCCTAGCTACCGAGGTCCTCGAGGACCCTCTCTATCTGGTCCCTGGTGTAGAGCTTGTGGTTCTCTATGGGCCGCTTGTAGGGATCTTTGATCTCAGACTCGGTGAGCCCAGGCCTGCGCCACTCCTGGTTGAGCTCGATCCCGAGCGGAGCGTAGGGCAAACCCTGGTAGGCCACCACCTCCCCTTCGTCGAACTCGAAGTAGTACCGGCTGGATCCCCAGAGGTACGCAGGCGTCAGGGCGAGGGCTAGTACCACAATGATCGCAAGCCCCCGCACGAGCTTTCCTAGCGCGTTCCCGAAACCCCTCGACCGCTTCCGGCGCGCTACCTTGGAAGACCGCCTGGGGCGTCTCTGGGCGCCGACCCTGGATGGGGCGCGAGCGTCAGACCCCAAGGCGAGCATCTCGCTGGTGCCGCCGGAGCGTCTCTCACGCCTTTCTGGTGCCTCCGTCTGGCGCTCGGGCTGCTCCTTTACGTCGATGACGACGACGGTGATGTTGTCGTTGCCGCCGGCGTCGAGGGCCGCGGAGAGCAGACCTCGCGCCGCCTTCTCCGGGTCGTCCGGGGACTCGGCCAGGATCAGCGAGATCCCGTCCTCATGGACCATGTCCGAGAGCCCGTCCGAACAGAGCAGGATTCGGTCGCCGGCCTCTACGGGCAGTATGGCGGTGTCGACATCGACCTCCTCGTCAGCGCCGAGGGCGCGGGTGATGAGGTTCTTCTGGGGGTGCTCGGCTGCCTGATCCCTGGTCAGGTCGCCGCTGCGCACCAGCTCGGCGACGAGCGAGTGGTCTTCTGTAACCGGCTTCATGTCGCCGCCACGCAGGAGGTAGGCCCTCGAGTCACCGACGTGCGCCACCTCGGCCACGGGCTCCCTCTGCGTCCC
>Ga0136616_10000899_pt1 | contig 15052 bp, 8 predicted proteins | sample AntDrymUQ2992106_2_FD_106648 | JGI IMG/M metagenome (GOLD analysis project Ga0136616, IMG submission 106648) | Polar desert sand microbial communities from Dry Valleys, Antarctica - metaG UQ299 (21.06) | ecosystem: Environmental > Terrestrial > Soil > Desert | place: Antarctica: Dry Valley...
ACCCAGGGCCGTACGGGTGCCTCGGCGCCGGTCTCGGTGCCGCGATGGCAGCCCGTATCGCTCGCCCGTCGGCTCAGGTCGTGCTCTTGCTCGGCGACGGCGCGGTTGGCATGTCCTTGATGGACGTCGACACGTTGGTGCGCCACCAGCTGCCGGTCGTCATGGTCGTCGGCAACAACTCCTGCTGGGGGCTCGAGAAGCACCCGATGCGCTTTCTCTACGGCTACGACGTGGCCACGGATCTGGCGCCGCAGACCGCCTACGACGAGGTGGCGCAGGCGTTGGTGGCAGCTGGGGAGGCCGTGACGAAGCCGGAGGACATCGGAGCTGCCCTCGACCGTGCGTTCGCTTCCGGCGTTCCCTACCTGGTGAACGTGATGACCGATCCCGAGGCGGCATACCCACGGGCCACCACCGGTGTCTGACAGATCGAGGTGCTCAACGCTCATCCCCATGGTGAGCCGAACATCGCCACGATAGGGCAGAGCGGCCGAAACCCATCGACACGAATGGTCGTCGTAGGTCTTCCGACAGGCACAACCTGCCACGCCGTGGGCAGAGGTCAGCCGGTCAACACCCGAATGAAGTCGAGCAGACGCCCCGGGGCGATGCCGAGCAGCAGCGTAACCGTTGCAGTCGCGAGCATGGGACCTACGACCAAGAAGCCACGCTCCGTGACTGTCGGGGTCCGCTGGGGCTGGGCGGCATCGCCAGGGCCTCCAGGGAGGGAGAGCGTTGGCGCGTCGAGCACCGCCGAGCGCAGGATCCGCAGGTAGTAGGTCGCTGACAGGAGTGTCGACACCGACAAGACGACCAAGATCACCCACTGGCCGGCCTCGACGGCACCGACGAAGAGGAAATACTTGGCGACGAAACCAACGGTCGGCGGCAGGCCGATGATCGAGAGCGCGCCGATCGCGAACGCGATCATCGTCAAGGGCAGCTGCCGACCGATGCCGCGCAGCTCGCTGGCAAGGGTTCGGTGCGTGGCGAGGTAGATGGAGCCCACGGCAAAGAAGAGCGTGATCTTGCTGAACGAGTGCCCCACCAGGTGCAGGACCGCCCCGGCGCGACCGCTCGGTGACAGCAGCGCCACCCCAAGCATCATGTACGAGAGCTGCCCGATCGTGGAGTAGGCCAATATGCCCTTGAGATTGTCTAGCCTCAGCGCGTAAAAGGATGCGATGAGGATCGTCGCAGACGTCGCCACCAAAGTGAGCAAACCCAGGTCGAGCTCTCCCACGAGGTCGGAGCCGAACACGTCGAGCACGACGCGGATGACGCAGAACACGCCTACGTTCACGACGGCGACCGCGTGCAGAAGGGCGCTGACCGGTACTGGCGCGACCATCGCGGCAGGCAGCCAGGAGTGGATCGGCATCAACGCGGCCTTCGCGATGCCCAGCAGGAAGAGCACATAGATGATGACGAGCAGCACGCTGCTGGAGTCCGGCCCGAAGATCCCTCCGGGGTCGAAGTCGAAGGTGCCGGCCTCGACATAGGTGAGCACGATCGCGGGTAGCAGGAACGCGATGCCGGCACCGAGCTGGTATGCGAGGTAGCGCCGGCCCCCCCGGATGGCCTCGGGAGTGCCAGCGTGCGCCACGAGGGGGTAGGTGATGATCGTCAGTGCTTCGTAGAACAGGTACAAAGTGATGAGGTTCGCGGAGAAGGCAACCCCGATGGTAGCGCTCATGGTGAGGCACAGGCAGGCGTGGAAGCGGGTCAGGCTCGGGTCGGGCGCCGTCCCGAAATACCCCATCGCGTAGATCGTCGTGAACACCCAGAGGATGGCTGCGGTGCCAGCGAGCACGACGCCGAGCGTGTCGGCGCGCAACTCGATCGGAGCCCCCGGCAAGAACGTCGACAGCGTGAAGGACACCGTGCCCCCGTCGCGCACGGCGGGCACCATCGTGGCCACCACCGCGAACTGCGCGAGGCCGGCGATGATGCCGCCGATCTCCCGGGCGGGCGGGCGGTGCCGGAGCAGCCAGACCACGGCCGCACCGAAGACCGGCACCAGCAGCGCCAGCAGCGGGGTCATCCCTGCGACGTCCACGCGATTCGCCCTCCTAGTCCGTTGTCACGACGGTGGTTGACGAGCCCAGCCGTTGGACGAGGTCGTCTACTGACGCGCTCGAAAAGCCCAGCACGGCTGCCGGGAAGAAGCCCAAGACGATGATCATGACGCCGAGCACGGTAGCGGTGATGGCCTCGCTCGCCCGCAGATCAACGGTCGACCCTACGACCTTGCTCCTGACACGTCCGTGGAAGGCGCGCTCGAAGTACACGAGAACGTAGGCGGCGGTGAGGATCACCGTCGTCACTGCGATGGCGGCGAGCCAGCCGTGGGCACGGAAGGCGCCGAGCAGGATGAGGAACTCCCCGGGGAAGCCGCTCGTGCCGGGCAGCCCGATGGCACCCAGGAAGGCCACGAGGGCAAACGCCGCCAACGCCGGCGCGCGCTGAGCGAGTCCGCCCAACGCAGCGAGGTCGGTGCTGCCGACCCGCTGCTGGATGAAGCCCGCCACGAGCAGCAGCGCGGTCGAGACGAAACCCAGGTTCAGGATCAAGAATATTGCGCCCTGCAATCCCTGCGCGTTGAGACTTGACAACCCGAGCATGGCCAAGCCGACGTGACTGATGCTGGCGAACGACAGCAGGCGTCGCAGATCGGGCTGGACGAGCGCGATCAGCGCGCCGTACAGGACGGCCACAACCCCGAGAACCGCGATCAGCCAGCCGTGTCTTGCGAACGCGTCGGGCACCAGCGGCATCACGAAACGCAGGAACCCGAAGACACCCATCTTGAGTCCGGCGAGGAACACTGCCATGCCGATCGGACCGTCGAGCAGGGCGGCCGGCATCCACGAGTGGAACGGGAACAACGGCGCCTTGAGCGCGAACGCGAACGCAAGCAGGAAGAACACCGCCCCCTGCGAGCCGGCCGGCAGCGGTGAGCCCATCAGAACCAGGAGATCGAACGACAGCGCGCCCCCGGATCCAGGTGCTGACCGGTAGCCCACTCCGAGCAGGACGAAACCGACCAGCAGCGCGGCTGAACCCAGCAGCATCGACAAGACGTAGCGCAGCGCAGCCCGCCCACGCTGCGGTCCAATCCCCCATACCTTGATGAGCACATACGTCGGGATCAGCATCAGCTCCCAGAACACGAAGAACAAGATCAGGTCCACGGACGTGAACACGCCGATCGCAGCCGTCTCGAATGCCAGCACCGCCATCAGGTGGGCCTTCGGCTGATGGCGCACCGACGTCCACGACGCGAGAATGACGACGACCACCAGCAGGGCGGTCAGCGGCACGAACAGGACACTCACACCGTCAACGGCGAGGTGGTAGCTCAGCCCCATGGACTCGACCCACGGCAGCTGCTCGGCGAACTGGAAGTCGGCCGTGCCCGTGTGGAAGCCCGCCACCAGGAGCATCGACAGTGCGAGCACGGCGACCGCGCCCCCGAGCGCCACCCGGCGCAGCACGCGATCGCTGCGGATGAACCCGAGGGCCACCATGGTGACGACCGGGAGGAATATAAGCGTGGACAGGATCGGAAATCCCACCTGCTCCGCAGCGGTGATCTCGCTCATCTACCGGTCACCTCCCCTCGACATGCTGCTCGATAGCCGTCAGCGATGGGCGCACGGCCTGAATGAACGGGCCAGTGCCCAGACCGATCAGGAAGATCAGGGCAGCGAGGGTCAGCACGATCCCACGCTCGGTCCAGGTGAGGTCAGGCACCCTCGTCACCACGGCGGCACGGGAGGCGCCCATGAACCCGCGCATGAAGTACGACAAGGAGTAGGCGGCGGTGAAGAAGACGCCGAGACCGGAGGCGACCGCCATCGACCAGTGCTGCTGGTAGGCACCGAGCATGACCAGGTGCTCGCCGTTGAACCCATTCGTGCCGGGCAGTCCGATGCCGGCAGGGCGATTATCAGGAACGATCCGGTCAGGAACGGGGCGTGGTGGATCAGCCCGCCGAGCTCCCCGACCTCGGGCGGTCCGACGCGGCTGGATAGGAATCCGGCCACGAAGAACAGCCCGGCCCCAACGATCCCTAGGTTGATCATCTGCAAGAGGCCGCCCTCGAACCCGTCGAGGTTGAGTGAGAACAGACCCAGCATGACCACCCCCATGTGCGACAGGCTGGCGTAGGCCAGCAGTCGCCGGAGGTTCGACTGACCGAGCGCCAGCAGCGCCCCGTAAACGGTCCCCGTGACCCCGAGCACCGCCATCAGCCAGAACCACTCCGATGCTGCATCGGGGAGCAACGGGATGACGAAGCGCAGGAGCCCGTACGTGGCGAGCTTGACGCCCACGAGGAATACGCTCATCCCAACGATCGGGCCGTGCTCGAGCACCTTCGGCATCCAGGTGTGGAACGGGAAGATCGGGGCTTTGACGGCGAAGCCGAAGAACAGCAGGAAGAAGATCAGCGTCTGAGCCTCGGCTGGTATGCCGGCCGCAAGCAGAGCCAGCAGGTCGAAACTGTAGCCGTCGCCGGTGCTCTCTGCGTGGCTGCGGCCCAGCAAGAGAATGCCGGCGAGCATGAGGGCCGCACCGACGCCCATGAACCCGACATACTCGCCGGCGGCGCGTCGCCGTGCCGCACCGGTGCCCCAGCGTGTGATGAGGAACCAGCTGGGCACCAGCTCGATGACAAAGAAGAACCAGAACACGATCAGGTCGAGCGAGACGAAGGCGCCGATCATCGCCGCCTCCAGCGCCAGCGTGGCCATCGCGTAGTGGCGTGCGCTGCCGGTGTGAGTGCTCGCGGTTGCGCGCTCGGCGTAGATGATGACAAGCAGGGTCAGCAGCGCGGTCAGCGGGATGAACAGCAGGTTGACGCCGTCCACCCCGAGGTGCCAGCTGATGCCGAGTATCCCACCAGAGCGCTCGACGAACTGGATGTCGGCGGTCCCGACGTCGAAGCGCAGGGCAACAAGAACCGTAAGCCCGGCCTCGATGCCGGCCCCACCGATGCCTAGAACCTTCGCCACCCGGTCGCTGCGCACGACCTGCAGCAGACCGCAGAAGATGAGCGGCAACGCAATCAGCATCGACAGGATCGGGAAGCCCACCTGCTCCGCGGCCATGACCTCGTCGAGGTTCATCGCGTGCCGACGATCACGGCCAGCAGCGCGACAGCGAGGATGCTTCCGATCACCGACGGTCTGCCAAGCCGCCGCTCGATACCCAGCAGCGCCCGCTGAGCGCCGGCGGCCGCGCTCGCCACACCCCGCTCCACCCCGCTCTGGAAGACGATCCGCTCCACCGCGTCGGTGGTGCCTGCGATGATCTCGGTCATCTTCAGGACACTGGTGTCGAGCGACTGGAAGAAGACGCGCTCGACCCTCTCGGCCAGGCGCGCGGACGCGTTGGCGGCCGAGGCGAAGATGCCATGACCTTCGGCACGTTGGAAGAAGGTCCGCTCTATCCGCTCTGCCAGGCCCGCAGTCGCGTCGGCAACCGCACCGACCACACCACCACCGCCATCGGACGCCCGTTCGGACCAGGCCGAGGCTCGCTTGGCGGCCCTCCCAATCCGCGGACCGTCACCGTGCGAGTGATCCTGCGGCACCGGGGAGGCGCCGACCCCGGAGATCCCTAGCCAGTCGAGCCGCTCGGGGGGTTCGGCGAGCGCGACGGCCCCGGCTGCATCCTCACTGCGCAGCGCGAGGAACCGCGCCTCCCAGGTTGCGGCTTCCTGCGCCGCTGCCGAGGGGTCTGGTGCGGACAGCGCGGGCGGGCGGTCGATCACCGCGCTGTCGAAGCGGTCGAGCGCCCGGCCCAGGGCCCTCGTCGGAGCCACGATGGCGCGGTCGTAGAACTCGTCGAGGTAGCCGCGGTTGAGTGCCGCCCAGTAGAGCCGGCGTTCCACAGCAGGACCGGCGCCTGCCGGCAGCTCGGCTCGGAAGCGGTCGAGGTAGCGAGCGCCGTACCAGCCGGAGAGCAGCAACAGCGCGACCGCGATGGCGAAGAGCGCCACGAGGACGGCGTTGCCCGGCGGCACTCCGACACTGCCTGCCGCGCTACTCCCGAGCAGGCGTTGGAACCAAGAGCCAGCGAGCCCTCCCGGGAGGATGCCGGTGGCCAAGCCCAGCGCGACGAGACCAGCCAGGACACACAACGGCGCGACCAGCCGAGACCCGAGGGTGCGGCGCGCCTGAGGTGAGGGGACGTCATGGCCGTCGCCATGATCGGCGAAGGCGACCGCGGTCATGCGCTGCGTCGCGAGCACGGCGGCGAAGACCGCGATGACCGCCAGCGCGAGCACGACCCACACGTTCTCGCTGAGGGTGTAGCCGTTGGTCGGCCCAACCACCCGGCCGACCAACGGTACTGCGAGCAGTCCGGTGCCCACCGCCAAAGCGGCGGCGGCCAGTGGGCGTGCGGTGTCCACCGGACGACTCACCGCTGTGGGGTCAGCACCGCTGTGGAGGTGATGCAGGATCGACGGTGCGGTCAGGAACAGGTAGCTCTTGTAGAAGGCGTGCGCCACCAGGTGGAAGATCGCAACCGCATACAGCCCCAGCCCGCAGAACAGGAACATCAGCCCCAGCTGTGCGGTCGTCGACGCCGCCAGCATGCCCTTGATGTCGGTCTGCGTATAGCCGACGAGCTGCCCGTAGAGCGCTGTCACCGTGCCGACGATGCCGACCACGATCAGCGCGCTCGGTGCGTGGTCGAAGATCGGTGCTGAGCGCACCACGAGGTAGACACCGGCGGTGACCATCGTGGCCGCGTGCATGAGTGCGCTGGACGGCGTGGGCCCTTCCATCGCCCTGGCCAACCAGGTGCCGAGCGGCAACTGCGCAGACTTGCCAGTTGCGCCGAGCAGGAGCAGCAGTCCGACCGCTTCGACGACTCCGCGAGGCAGCGATGACGACTGGGCGAAGACCTCGCTGTACTGCAGTCCGCCGGTGTGAACCACGAGCAGGAACATCGCGAGAAGCAGACCGGCGTCCCCGACACGGTTCATCACGAACGCCTTCGTGGCCGCCTGGGCGGAGGCTGGCCGCTGGCGATAGAAGCCGATCAGCAGGTAGGAGCAGACCCCGACGCCCTCCCAGCCGAGGAACATGACGAGGTAGCTGTCGGCCATCACCAGGACCAGCATGGCGAACACGAACAGCGACATAACCGTGAAGTAGCGGGTGAAGCCGTGCTCGTTGTGCATGTAGTTGACCGAGAAGTGCACCACTAGCGCGCTGATGCCGGTCACCACGAGCATCATCACCACGCTGAGCGGATCGAGCAGGAATCCGAAGTCGACGCTGAAGTCGCCGCTGTCGATGAAGCGGTAGACAGTGACCTCGCGGGCGCCTGGCCGCAGCACCATCGCCGCCGCGATGCCCAGGCTGATGAGAAACGAGGCGACCGTTGTCGTGACAGCGATCCGCGCGACGGCCACCTGCCCGTAGAGACGCTCGCCGGTCAGGGCGTTCACCGTGTTGACGACCGCGGCGCTCAGCGGAAGGCCGCAAACGGCCGCGGCCGCCAGCTCAACGCCACTCACGCCCGAGCCACCGTCTCGCGGTCGGCGGACCTGATCAGGGCGGGAGGCAGGAAACCCTCCCGGCCGTGGTAGTACTCGTGCGATGATCCGACGGCCGGCAGGTCGGAGACATTCTCGTCCCACGGCACGAAGCCCTCGCCGGCGACAAACCGCGTGAACCTGCCGTCGTCGGGGTCCATGGCCACCAGCTGCACCCACTCGTTGTCCAGCAGCTCAGCTATCACCGGCTGCCGCCCGTAGATGCCACCGAGCACGTCCAGCGTGGACTCGACGATCAGGAGCAGGCGCATCGGTTCGTGGATCTCGATCATCTGCCGCGGCAGGCCGGTGCGCAGGTCGCTCGCAGCCCCTTCCATCACGCCGAGCAGACCCGACACATTGTGCGGCACCTTCGTGTCGCAACCGTAGACACCGTTGTCGACGCTCGAGAAGTAGTACTCGAGGTTGATGCCCGCGCCCACCGGCCCCAGGGCGAGCAGGATGCGCTCGACGAATGCGCCGGTCGGATCCTCGGTGGGGTTGTAGGAGATGACGAAGCCGCGCCGGTCGAAGAACGCCGCCTGGGTCAGGGAGCGGCGACCAACGACGGCGAAGGCGTTCGTGCAGTGGCCCCACTCGGGACGGACCTGGGACAGGTCGCGGCTGCGGCTCTCGACGTGGCGCAGCGCCACCGCCGGAGAAGGGTCCCTCGGTGCGGAGGTGAACCGCCGGCAGCGCTCTCGTGCGGAACGGGCTCGCGCCTCGTCGAGGTCAGCGCGCAACGCATCCCACTCCGCGGCGTGCGTCCCGGGCATGTCCTGGGTGTCGAAGAAGATGACCGCGTCGCTGGCGGTGTTGTGGATTGCGCCCACGAAGTGGGTGTCGTCGGGGATGTCGATACCTCGCTCCCGAAGGAGCTCACGCACTTCAGGACGGTTGGAAAGGCTGGCGAACGCGCGGCCGTTGGGTCCACCGTGCTTGCCCCCGCACGCGCCGCAGTCGTGCGCCGACTCGTGCGGGTTGTTGACCGATATCGACCCGTGTCCGCAGAACACGACGAGCCGCGCGAAATGGTGGGTCATGCCGATGTTGCGCAGCACTGCCTCGATGCGGTCGGCCTGCTCGACGGTCTCGAAACCGCGGCCACTCTCGTCGCGGTCCAGGGTGAGCAACGTGGGCGGCTGCGGGACGAGCCGACGGCGCGTGGCATCGGCCAGCTCGGTCCACCGCCACGGCGCCAGCACGCGGCCGACGAGCGGGACCGCCTGAATCAGCCCCGTCAGCTGCGTGAGGAAGAAGGCAGAAACGGCGTTGCGCTTGGTCTCCCAGTAGGTGTTGTGGAAGACCGCCTCCCAGGCGCGGCGGGCACGGCGGCGCTCAGCCACCGTGGCACCCTCGGGACGGGGAACCTCCTGGACCCGGTGGGCGGGGATGACGCCGGCGGGGCACAGCGGGGTCACGTCATGCTCGTCGAGCCCGCTGTAGTCCATCGCGACGCCGAAGAAGCCACCCGCGCCGAACGTCTCATAGCCGTCGTCGAGCTCGTCGAAGGCCCTGTGCATGGCCTCTTCGCGCTCGTCGATGCAGAGCACCAGCTGCGCCTTCGGCCGCACCGGGCGATCCCGCCACCGACCGCGGCCGCGGTTGGCCGCGAGCGCGCCGAGGATCTCGTCGCGGTAGTGGCCCTCGAACGCGGCCAGCCAGATCGGCCCGTGGGCAGACTCCGGGAAGCCGTCGAGGATGGAGATCATTCGGTCACGGAACTCCGCGGGCAGCACCCGCACGTCGGCTGCCGACCATCCCTGCAGCTGCGCGAGGCGGAACAGGCGCCAGGCGTGGTCATGCGCGCACGGGCGATCCCCGCTGCCGGGACCGCGCTGTTGGTACGCCCACACCCATTCGGCGAGTCCGGTCCACGAGGCGTCTGAGCCCCCCGTCGCGGCGAGTTTGCGCACGGAAGCGGCCAGGAGCGGCGGCAAGGCGCCTGAGACGACCTCGGCACGCAGCCACAACTCGTGCGGGCGCGCGCGGAGGTGGTCGACGACTTCTACCGGTTCGAGGTGCCAGCTGCGGCGCGTCGCGGCGGTAACCATCTGCGTCTCGACGAACAAGCGGACGGCAAGGTACTGCACAAGGTCCGTCGGCTGAGCTTGCTGCCGAGGGAACCCGGGACTCGTCCCGCGCCAGCTCATCATCCCCGCCCAGCCCGGCAAGCCGGTCAGCACCCGGCCGATGTAGCCGCCCCAGTGTTCCTCCTCGACACCGAGCCGCGTGAGCAACGCGATGACGGCGTCCTCGGGCTGGTCGGGCAGCGTTGCCACCTCCTCGCGCCAGCCACGCAGCCCCTCGATGTCGAGCGTCTGGTCATGCGGCGCCGCGTCGCGCCAGGCAGCGTAGAAGCCGAGCGTGCGGTCCGGCATACGCCAGGCCGCCTGACCGAGGTCGAGGAATGCCGCACAGCGCCGGACGAGATAGCGGTTGACCCGCTCGACGATGTCATCACCGACGAGCGCGTGCACGAGTTCCGCATGCGTACGGTCGCGTCCCCAGCGGTCGAGCTGGTCGGGGACCACGCTCCGAAGATGGGCGGCGAGCAAGACCTGGGGGTCGCTGGCCCTGACCTGGCTGGCGAGCGTCTGCAGCGACCTGTCGCTCGCGCTGGCTGGCTGCTCTTCCACATCCCCAGCGGCCCCGTCTGCCTCAGCGCCAGCAGGCTGACGGGCGAGGGCGTAGAAAGCATCTGCTCCCCGACGCGACAGACCCCCGGGCTCGGTGTCAGCAAGGACGAACCATGCTGCGCACGCCTCCTCGCGCAACTCGGGCTGGGAAGCCGAGGCAGGATCGTCTGCCGCGCGCTCCTGCAGGCGGTCAAGCACTGCGCCGGCGGCATCTCGGACTGCCGAGCGCAGATTGTGGTGCAGCGGCACTGCCGCGCCCACGAACCTCTCGACGCCCGAGAACAACTCGACGACACCCTCGGGGACCGGATCCGGGTCACGCTCCCGTAGGGTCACGGGGTCGGTCGGTCCGTGCGGATCTGGGAGGGCGAACGCGGCCAGGCAGGCCCGCCACAGTGCCTCGACTGCGTGGGCTTCCAGGTCGCGGCTGAAGTAGGACTCGAGCGCCTCGAACGTCCCTGGAACTCCAAAATGGCGACGGCCCAGGCCGCGCACAACGCGGGTCTCTGCCTCAAGCCATAGCCGCCGGGTGTGGGCAGGGTCGAGGTTCGCGCCAGGCACGTCTGTGCAGTTCGCATCGATCGTCGCGAGATAGGCGTCCTGCCGCTCGGTGGGGATGCCAAGCCCACGCAGCAGTCGTGCGACAGGGGTCGGCCCCGTCGCAATCGGCCCGGCCGCCAACGTCGCCGCGACGTCGCTGAGCACCGCGGCGGATGCATCCAGGTCCAGCAGCGCGCCAAGCCAGTCCGCCAGTGTCCAGTCAGTCCCGACGCGTTGCAGGCCGGCAGCGAGCTCGCGTTGCGCCTGGCTGAGCAGCCGGGCGCGGGCGGCCTGGGGGACGTCGGCGGCGATTCGGCGGCCGGCGTCCCCCGACGTCATCGAGTCGCGCAGGACAGCAGCAGGGACAGCCGTGGCTCCGTACTGGAGCTGTAGCCTGCGGATCTCGGAATCGGTGATGGTGCGACCACCGGCCGTGCCGAGCACCTCGGCAGGGCCGAACTCGGTGCGTGTCGCGAACACCGCGTCCAGGTCAGCGTCGGTGATGCGGCCCGCCCGGTGGCGCGCGCGCCCCCGTTCGACGGGCTCGTAGGCACGGCCCCCCAGCAGAAGTTCGCCTTCCGCCACCGCCTTCTCGAACGGCTTGTGCTGCAACCCGTGCAGCGTGTTGTGGTGGACGAATGTCGTCATTGGGCCCTGGCTCGGCAGCAAGTGGCCCCAGTGCTCGAGCTCGTGGGCGAGGCGCTCACGCTTGTCGGCGGGCGCCGTGGTCGTTGCGGAGGGATCTGTGGTCATCACGGGTGATCAGCCGTTGAGTGCAGTCATGGCGCGAACGGACACATCGGTAAGGCTGAGCGCCAGGCTCGGAAAGATTCCCAGCGCCACCGTGAGGACCGCAAGCGGCACAGCCGCCGCTAGCTCGCGGCCGTCGAGGTCTTTCATACCCGTCCAGCGTTCGTCGAGCTCGCCGGTGAACATCGCCGCGATGACCCGCAGCGTGAACGTTGCGGTCACGAGGATGCCAAGGCTCGCGAACAGCACGTACAACCCCCAGCGCTCGTACGCGCCGAGTAGCGTCTGGAACTCACCCACGAACTGCGCGAGGCCGGGCAGGCCCATTGACGCCAGGAGCCCCAACACTGCGAGGCTGGTGTACCTCGGCATCTGGCCGCTGAGGCCTGACAGTTGTCCCAACTCCATCGTGTGCGTGCGCTCGTAGATGATGCCTACGAGGAGGAACAGTCCGCCGGTGATGATGCCGTGGGCAAGCATCATGAACATCGCGCCGGAGACCCCGGTCACGTTCAGCGCCGCGATGCCCAAGAGCACGAAGCCCATGTGGCTGATCGAGGAGAACGCAACCACCGCCTTGAGATCCGTTTGGCGGAACGCGAGGAAGGCGCCGTAGAGGATGTTGACCAACGCCAGCACGAAAAGCGCCGGCAGTAGCGCCCGCAGACCCAACGGGAGCGTGTCGGAGACTCGCAAGATGCCGTAGGCACCGAGCTTGAGCAGGACACCTGACAGCATGATGCTCACCGGTGTCGGCGCCTGCACATGCGCCAGCGGCAGCCAGCCGTGCAGCGGAAACACCGGGATCTTGACCGCGAACCCGATGAAGAAGGCGATGAACGGCAAGATCTGGAAGCTACGGGTCCACTCACCGCTGGCCGCCTCGAGCGTCGCCATGTCGAAGCTACGCGGCTCGACGGCGAGGTAGACCGCGAAGATGCCGAGCAGCATGAAGATCGAGCCGCCCAATGTGTACATGAAGAACGTCAGCGTCGCGCGCTCCTTCTTCGGCCCACCCCACATGCCGATCAGGAAGAACATCGGGACGAGCGCGAGCTCCCAGAACACGTAGAACAAGAACCAGTCCCCGGAGACGAACACACCGAGAATGGCGAACTCGAGCAGCAGCATGAAGGCGAAGTACGCCTTCGGTTTGCTGTCAACCTTCACGGACGCGAGCAGCGCGACCACGGTCAGCAGGGTTGTGAGCAGCACCAGCGGAAAGCTCAGCCCGTCGACGCCGAGGGTGTAGGTCATGCCGAGCTCGGGAATCCATGTCGTTCGCTCGGTGAACTGGAGCTCGGACGACGAGGAGTCGAAGTAGGCGAGGAGTCCCCATGAGAGCACAAGACTGCCGCCGGCCGCGGCAAGAGCCACGACTTTGGCCAGCGCCGCATGGCGATTGGGGAGAAGCATGACCACGACCAGACCCACTATGGGCAGCCATGTGATGGCAGTGAGTATGGGCATGGGCGCTCGCCGCTGCGCTAGTCGTCGCGACTAGGCTCGCGCGGACGACTTGGGGGCCGTCCTCGTCGAGAACTCATGATGGGAGTCCGGCGTCAGGTGCCCGTCGCCCACGCGCACCACCCTGCCGGCGTCGGCGATGTAGCCGACCTCGAAGTCATGGAGGCGCTCCATGACCGTTGGGTCGACGTAGTGGACGCCGGAGAAGTCCAGCGTCACCGTCTTGCCGAGTGGCAAGGCGTCGAGCTTGGAACGCAGCGGGATGAAGTTGTGGAAGCCCAGAGCCTTGCGAAGCTGGATGCTGATCTCCTCGCCCTCCTCGCTGACAGCGATCGCCGGTTTGAACAGGTTGCCCAGCGAGGTGCCCCTGATCACTGCCCAGATCAGGCCGAGGACGATCCCGGTCGCCACCCCGATGAGCAGGTCGGTGAGCAGCACCGTGAACGCGGTAACGAGCATGAGTACGAAGTCCACTTTGCCGACATGCAGCGCATGGCGGAAGTCGTTGGGGTGCGCGAGCTTGAAGCCGATGACGAGCAGAATGCCGGCCAGCGCGGCCAGCGGGATGAGCTCGAGCACGCTGGGCGCGGCCAGGACGAATCCTGCCAGGAACACACCGTGGAAGAAGTTGGACCAGCGGGTCCGGGCGCCGTTGAGGATGTTTGCCTTGCTGCGGACGACCTCGGCAATCATCGGCAAGCCACCGATGGCGCTGGAGACCATGTTGCCGGCGCCCTTCCCGATCAGCTCCTTGTTCATGTTGGCGCGGCGCTGCCAGGGGTCAAGCTTGTCGACCGCCTCCGCGGTGAGTAGGGACTCGAGGCTCGCCACGAACACGTACAGCACGATCCACTTGATCGCGGGACCGGACAGGAGACCAGAGAAGTCGGGCGACTCGAAGCCTGAAAGCAGGCCACCTTCACCGAGGTTCAATAGCGGACCGGCGCCGTTTGCCAGCGAGATCCCGGTGCCGACGATGACCGCCACCAGCGGCGCCGGCACGACCTTGGCGATACGGCCGAGCATGGGCCAGAACACCATGACCAGCACCGCCGCGAGACCTATGAGAGCGGTGGCGGGCACCAGGTTGCTGAAGCTGTGGGGGATCGCCGTGAGAATGTGGAAGCCGTGCTCGCGCGGGTTCTCACGGCCGAGTGCCACGTGGATCTGACCAGACATGATGATGAGACCGATGCCCGCCAGCATGCCGTGGATGACCGACAGCGGGAAGAAGCCGGTGAGTTTGCCGGCCTTGGCGAAACCGAGCACGATCTGGATGCCACCGGCGACAACGCCGACCGCCAGGGCTCCGGCGAAACCAAGTTCGGTGACGGCGCCCAAGACGATGACGATCATGCCGGCGGCGGGGCCGTTGATCGTCACATACGAGCCCGACAGCAGGTTGGCGAGCGTCCCGGCGACGATGCCCGAGATGATGCCCGCGATCGGCGGTGCCCCGGAGGCAAGTGCGATGCCGAGGCACAGCGGCAGCGCAATGAGGAAGAGGATGAACCCGGAAACGGCGTCGCTCTTCCAGTTCTCCGCGAGCCCGGGCAGCCAGTCCTTGGGTGGGACGGGGCGGCCTGGTGCTGTCGAATCCGCTGAGGACGGTTGACCTGACATCGGGAGCTCTCCTTCTGCAGAACACGACAGAACGGGTTCTCGGCCCCCCTGGTCGCTTTGGGAGCGATCTAACGGTTCGGGAGTATACCAGGCGGCTCGCAGATACAAGCGGGTCCGGCTATTGAGAACGGGAGCAGGCCGGTGTTCACGAGTCGCGGTATACCGACCCGGCGATGCTGACCGCGTTGCTGTCTATGCCTACTGCTGTGGGGAGCGGTCGTCGCGGCGGATCGAGACCGGCTTCCTGATGTGGCCTTTAGGGTGATCAGCGGTCAGCAGCGGCCGGACCACCCGACGCTCTCGCGGTTCCGGGCCACGCAGGCCCAAGTGTTGGCCGACCTAGTCCGCCGATCCGAGCGTGAGGCGCGTGTCCTCTCGCAGGTCATTCATCTGCGACAATGGGCGGTCGCATCTGTACAGCAACCAGGAGGAACCGATGAGCAAGACCGGCCGCAAGCGCCGCGCTCGCCGCAAGAAG
>Ga0136616_10000901_pt1 | contig 15016 bp, 19 predicted proteins | sample AntDrymUQ2992106_2_FD_106648 | JGI IMG/M metagenome (GOLD analysis project Ga0136616, IMG submission 106648) | Polar desert sand microbial communities from Dry Valleys, Antarctica - metaG UQ299 (21.06) | ecosystem: Environmental > Terrestrial > Soil > Desert | place: Antarctica: Dry Valley...
CCGGAGAATGAGCGCTGTCACGGCACCCGACATCCCGGAGGGGACCATCCGATGACTGCCGCGCGCAGGCTTCCGAGCCGACGTCGGCCGTGCAGGGCTGATCAGCCGACCGGTGGCTACGCCACCACAGCATCGGCGCCGACCCAGCCGCGGTCAGCCGCACGGCTGCGGCGCCGTTTGAAGGGGCCAGCAGATGATCGCATTGTCCACCTCGCAAATGCACGTCGCGATCGTCCTAGACCAGCTGCCCGCCGCCGACCACCAGATCGTCGGCCGCTGGTCGAGCCGGCTGACCGTCACGGGGAACGCCAGTCTGCAACTCGATCCAGCCAGCGGACCCGCCCGCGCTGGCGGCCGCACGCGAAGGGATCTGAGATGACCCAGGATGGGCCGGTCAGGCCGCGGACATCCAGTCCGCTCGGGCCGGCGACGCCACCGCCGGAATGGACGCGTCATGTGGCGCGAAAGCCGGGTTCACCCCGTCGTTCGATTCGAGCGAGGGACAGATGGCTGCCGCGCTGACCCGGGAAGAGGTGCTCGTGCTGCCAGCCGTGATCGACGTCGTCACGGCAGGAAAAGCCCTCGGTCTGGGCAGAACCCTGACACACGAGCTCGTCCGACGCGGCGAGTTTCCGGTGCCTGTACTCCGCGTCGGCCGCGTCTACCGAGTCCCAACAGCCGGCGTGCTGAAATTGCTCGCGCTGCACCCCGCGGCCGACAACGCCGCCGAGCACAGTCGGCCTTGACAATGCTCCCTCCGCATCGCGGGGCGAAAGCAGACCTTCGGCATGCGGCCTGCCGCCAGGCAAGAGAAGGCCCCTACGATTGTCTGCAACGTCAGGCAGCCATTGATACGCGGTGGCGTCAACCAGGCCGAGCGCTGCGGAACGCCCGGAGCCACTGAACCGGTCAGCGAGCCTCAACCGGGCCTGATGCTGTGCTTGCATGCAAGCCGTTCGCGCCGACTGAGCAGCCGCTAGGCGCCGTCAAGCGGCCGCTGATTCGAGGTCGCCGGCAATGGTCCAGCTGTCGCTGGATGCCGTTCGCGGCCGTTGCCCATCACCCCAGGACGTTCGGTGCGTGGTCAAACTGTGGTCAAGATCGGAAATTGGGGCGGCTCGATGGGCGACAAACTCACCGCTGACCAGGCCGTTCATGGTGTAGCCCCGAGGGGATTCGAACCCCCGCTACCGCCTTGAGAGTCCCATGACTCAGGTCGCGTTGGTCCTCGCCGGCACGACACAGGGCTTGCCGGCGACTGCTGGAGGACGTTGCCGGGCTCGACAAATTGACCACGAGGTCCATGGCGGTCCAACGCGCACCCCGCCAGGACGACCTCAGCCAGGAGTCGGGCTGCCATCCAGTCCCGCGTTGTGCCTCTCGGTGTCAGATCTTGCCGGGGTATGACGTCTCGTTTCGGGGTCAAACGGGGGTCAACAGCACGGCAGGGTGGATGACGTTCTCGCGCAAACCCCGGCGTACAAGGGATCTTTGGTGGAGCTGAGGGGATTCGAACCCCTGACCCCCTCGATGCGAACGAGGTGCGCTACCGGACTGCGCCACAGCCCCGGGAACCCCGAGAACGCAGCAGACGATACCGGACCGACGACCTCAGTCGCCGACCGCCCGCTTCCCGTGCCACTCCGCGACATCGGCGAAGTTTGGGTCGTCGTCATCGATGCCGACCAGCTGCTCGTCTAGCCGGTGCTGTTGGCGCGGTGCTGTCGCCTTGTTCACGTACGTCGGCACCGGTACTGGGTTGGGGGTCCAGCCGGACGGCGCCGGCTTGGGCGCCACCTTTGGAATCGGCGCGGTGACGTCGGCGTCGGAGAAGGTCTGCCGTCGGCGCGCCGGCGGTCGTGCGGGCGTCGGGCGGTCAGCGAACCGGACCGCCCGCCGCTCCCGCCGCTCCGCCTCGCGCTGAGCCTCCAGCCGCAGGTAGACGATGTAGGCAAACACCATCAGGTCGAGCACGATCTGAGCAGTCCAGAAGTACGACCGGTAGAACAACGCCAACAGCGCCCACACCACTGCCAGCGCGATCAGCCCGACGAGCGTCCGCCGGCGGCGCGCTACCACGTCCGCTTCCACCAGAGGGTCGCGCAACGGCCGCTTGAGCACCGCCATCGCCCCTTCGGCCAGGCCGGCCGCATCTGTTGATCCAGTCCCCCGGCGACGGAGTACCCGCATCGTCGAGCCCGTCCCTTCGCTCGTCACTGCCTCATTGGCGCTACCGCGGTGCAAGACCATGGGAACGAGCACGACGAACCACAGCAGGACCAGAACGGCCAGCAGGATCCCCGAGCCCATTCACCTCTCCTGTCACATCCGTAACTTTCCGCGCTCACGGTAGACAGGACCAGCAGGTCGGCAGGGGACGCCGCCCGGTGTGTCGCGCAACCCAACGCTCAGGATCGCGGGAGCCGGCGCAACAGTCCTCCCGGCACGTCCTCGACGGTCAGCGCAAAGCCCAGGTGGTCCCGGTAGGCGCCGTTGATGTCGAGGTACCGCGGATAGAACGCCTCCTGCCGGAAGCCGAGCTTCTCCACCACCCGGCGGCTGGCTGTGTTCTCGGGCCGAATGTCGGCCTGGATGCGGTGCAGCCCGACTGGCCCGAAGCAGTGATCGACGACCAGCGCCAGCGCCGTCGGCGTCACCCCGAGCCCGGCATGTTCCTCGTCGATCCAGTACCCCACGTGCGCCGACCGCAGCACGCCGCGAACCACGTTCGACACCGTCAGCTGCCCGACCAGTACGTCGTCGTACAGGATCCCGAACGGCAGCGTCATCCCACGCCGCGCCTGGCCACGCAAGGCGTTCACCATCGAGATGTACGCCGTTCGGCTGTGCCGCTGCGCCCACGGGTACGGCGAGGTCGGTTCCCACGGCGCCAGCCAGGCCTCGTCGCGCAGCCGCAGCGAACTCCACCGACCGGCGTCTCGCAGCCGGAGCGGCCGCAACCCAACCCGCCCGTGCTGCAGCCGCGCCGGCCAGCCTGCGACCATCAGAGGCTGATGAGCAGCGGCATCGCCGTCACCGATTCGCCCTGTGCCACCTCGGTGACGTCTTCAGCGATGACGATCAGGCAGTTCGCTTGGGACATGCCGTGCAGCAGGTGCCTACCGGGATCGCCGACCGGTTCGGCGACGTAACCCCCGTCGGGGTGCCGGTAGATCCGGCCCTGCCGGTACTGCCGCCTGCCCGCCGGGGAGTTCAGAGCGGCTCCCGACACCGCCTGGACGGTACGCCGGAACAGTTGCCGCTTGCCCAGCATCAGGCGGATCGCCGGCCGGACGAACACCTCGAAGCTGACCAACGCGCTGACCGGATCGCCCGGCACGCACAGCGTCGGCACCGCTCGGGCACCCAGCCTGCCGAAGCCCTGTGCGGCGGCCGGACTCATCGCGACCCGAGCGAAGTCCATGTCCCCCAGTTCGCCGAGAACTTCCTGGACGACGTCGAACGAGCCGGTCCCGAAGCCTCCGCTGATGACCAGGATGTCCCCGCGCAGCAGCTGGCTTTCCATCGACTCCAGCAGCCGCCGCTTGTCGCTGGAGACGATGCCCGCCCGGTAGGCCTCGGCTCCGGCGTCCCGTGCGGCCGCGGCCAACGCATAGCTGTTCACATCCACGATCTCGCCGATCCCCGGCGAGATCCCGACGTCGATCAGCTCGTCGCCGGTCGACACGACGACCACGCGTGGCCGCGGCCGGACGTGAATCCGTTCCCGGCCCACAGCGGCCAGCAGGCCCACCTGCGCTGGGCCGATCGGCGTACCGACCGACACCGCGGTGTCCCCCGGCGCCACGTCCTCCGCGACCCGCCGGATGAACGACCACGGCGGCGGCGCCCGGTGAACGGCCACCCGCGCCACCCCGCGGTCGGTCCACGACATCGGGATCACGACGTCGGCGCCGGCGGGCAGGATCGCGCCGGGCGTCACGCGGATCGCCATCCCGCTCGCGATAGATTGCACCAGGCGAGCACCGGCGTCCGCCTCGCCGACGACCGCGAGCATCGCGGGATCCTCTGCCGAGGCCGTCTCGACATCGGCGGTGCGGGCGGCGTACCCCTCGATCGCGGTCTGGTCATACGACGGTAGCGAGATGTCGGAGACCACTTCCTCAGCGCAGAGCAGACCCTGCGCGTCCAACAGCGCCAGTTCGATCGAGTCCGGCTGGGGGACGCTGGCAAGGATCCGGTCGATGTGCTCCTCGACGGATCTCACGCCGCCTCCGCGACGGGAAGTGCGTCGGCGGATCTCACGCCGCCTCCGCGGCGGGAAGTGCGTCGGCGGATCTCACGCCGAACTCAGCCCCCGCCGGCGACGAAGCCGTCCAGCCAGGTGCGGAACTCCGGCCCGATGTCCTCCCGGTCAACCGCGAGGCGTACGACGGCCTTGAGGTAGTCGAGCCGATCGCCGGTGTCGTACCGGCGGCCCCGGAAGACGACTCCGTGCACCGGTTCTCCCCGAGTGGCCAGGCGCCCGATGCCGTCGGTGAGTTGGATCTCGCCCCCGATGCCGGGCGGGGTCTCCCGCAGCGCGTCGAAGATGGTCGGCGACAGGACGTAGCGACCGATCACCGCGAACGAGCTCGGGGCGAGATCCGGGTCCGGCTTCTCGACGAAGTCGGTGAGGGCCCAGACGTCCTCCTCGTCGGTCTCGATCACCGAGGCGCAGCCGTACTTGGAGATCTCCTGGCGCGGCACCTCCAGGAGCGCGACGACGCTTCCCCCCCGCTTCTGCTGGACGTCGAGCATTCGCTCCAGCAGGCGGTCGCGAGAGTCGATGAGATCGTCGCCCAGCAGTACGGCGAACGTCTCGTCGCCGACGTACGACGCGGCCTGCAGGACCGCGTGCCCGAGACCCTGCGGCTCGCCCTGCCGGACGAAGTGCACCTGAGCCAGTTCGCTGACGTGCCGGACCGCACTCAGCCGGGCGGCGTCGCCCTTTTTCTCCAGTGCCGCTTCGAGTTCCGGCTGCCGGTCGAAGTGATCGGCGATCGCATCCTTGCCCCGGCCCGTCACCATGAGCAGTTCGGCGAGGCCGGCTCGGACGGCTTCCTCGACGATGTACTGCAGCGCCGGCTTGTCCACCACGGGCAGCAATTCCTTCGGCACCGCCTTGGTGGCCGGCAGGAATCGGGTGCCGAGGCCGGCCACCGGGATGACCGCCTTGCGCGCCGGGTGCACGTCCTCGGCGGCGGCCGGAGGTGGAGCCTGCGTCATACCCGAACCCTATCCGTGGGTGCCGGACCTACAGTGCAGCGTGGCCACCGACGTCTCACCACCGCTCGCCGCCAAGGCGCTGGTACGCCGGCGGCTTCTCGCCAGCCGGGCCGCGCTTACCGACCTCGCCCCCCCGGCCAGTGCCCTGCACCGGCACGTCCTCGCGGCGGCCTGGGCGGCTCCCGGCAGCCGCATCGCCGCGTACGCCCCGATCGGCTCGGAGCCGGGTTCAGTTGCGCTCCTCGACGAGCTGACCGGCCGCGGCCTGGTCGTGCTGCTCCCGGTCGTCTCCGTCGACATCCTGGACTGGGCGGTGTACAACGGGGCGCTGGTGCCGGGACCGTGGGGGCTGCGAGAACCGGCGGGGCCGCGGCTCGGCCCAGCTGCCCTGTCCACCGCAGACGCCGTACTGGTGCCTGCCCTTGCGGTGGACCGACGTGGTACCCGGCTCGGACGCGGCGCCGGCTGGTACGACCGGAGCCTGCACCAGGTGGGGGCCGGTACGCCGCTCGTCGCGTTGTTGCACGACGGTGAGCTGGTCGACGAGGTGCTGCCGGCCGAGCCGCACGACGTCCCCATGACGGCGGCAATCACCCCGACGGGCGGACTCGTCGAGTTCACCCGGTCCTGACGAACTCGACGACGTGCTGCGCCAGGTCCGGCCCGGCGTCCTCCTGTAAGAAGTGACCCGCGTGGGCGATGACCGGGTGGCTGCGGCCCCGGGCCCCCGGCAGTCTGCTTCGAAACACCTCGCACACCGGACCGGTGATCGGGTCGGAGTCACTGAACGCGACCAGTACGGGAGTGTCCGATGTGGACAGTGCCTCCCAAGCCGCTCGGTTCGCGACGGTCGCCGGATCGTCCGGGCTGGTCGGCACCAGGAGCGGGAACGCGCGGGCCGCCACCTTGAACGACTCCCCCGGGAACGGTGCGTCGTACGCCGCCCGCACCTCGGAGCTGAGGCGGGTCCGGCACCCGGACTGGACGATCCGGGAGATGTCGAGGGTCTGCGCCCGCTCGACCGCGCGGCGGAACTGCCACCAGACCTCGGGCATCGGCTCGTCGCCGGTCGGCAGCACGGCGTTGGCGGCGACCAGGCGGGCGAACCGGTCGGGATGCTCGGCGGCCAGCCGAAGTCCGATCAGGCCTCCCCAGTCCTGACCCACCAGCGTGACGCCGCGCAAGTCGAGGTGATCGAAGACCAGCGAGCGCGTCCACTCGACGTGGCGCAGGGTGCTGTAGTCGGTGAGGTGGCTCGGCTTGTCCGACCGCCCGAAGCCGATCAGGTCCGGTGCGACGGCTCGGAGTCCGGCCGCTGTCAGCACCGGCATCATCGTGCGGTAGAGCAGGGACCACGTCGGTTCGCCGTGCAGCAGCAGCACCGGTGGCCCGTCAGCCGGCCCGTGTTCGACGTACGCCATCCGGAGCGTTCCGCCCTCGCCGTCCGGGATGTCGGCGTACCGCGGCTCGTAAGGGAAGTCGGGCAGCCCGCTGAAGCGGTCTTCCGGCGTACGCAAGATGTACATGACGCCAGCGTGTCACGCCATGGCAGGCTTACTCGGGTGGCGGAGTGGCGTTTCGACGGGCTGCGTGCCGTGTTCATCAACTGCACGCTGAAACGCTCCCCGGAGCAGTCCCACACCGGTGGTCTGATCGACATCAGCGCGGCGATCATGCGCAAGCACGGCGTCGAGGTCGACGCGATCCGTGCCGTCGACCGCGACATCGCCACCGGCGTCTGGCCGGACATGACCGAGCACGGCTGGGACAGCGACGACTGGCCGGCCATCTTCGAGACGGTGCTGGCCGCCGACATCCTGGTGATCGCCGGGCCGATCTGGCTCGGCGACAACAGCTCGGTGACCAAACGCGTCATCGAGCGCCTCTACGCCTGCTCCAGCCAGCTGAACTCCGACGGCCAGTACGCCTTCTACGGACGGGTGGGCGGTTGCCTCATCACCGGGAACGAGGACGGCATCAAGCACTGCGCCAGCAACGTGCTGTACAGCCTCCAGCATCTCGGTTACACGATTCCGCCGCAGGCCGACGCCGGGTGGATCGGCGAAGCCGGCCCGGGACCGTCCTATCTGGATCCCGGCTCGGGTGGACCGGAGAACAACTTCACCAACCGCAACACCACGTTCATGACGTGGAACCTGATGCATCTGGCTTCGATGCTGCGCAGCGCCGGCGGCATCCCGGCGTACGGCAACCTGCGGTCGGCCTGGGACGCGGGCAGCCGCTTTGGATTCGAGAGCCCCGAGCACCGCTGAGGAGGAACACATGCTGTTCGGCGACGAGCACGTACGTCGTTACGAGGAGACCGACGGCGAGGAGGGTCACGACTGGATGGGCACGACCGTCCTGGTGCTGACCACGACCGGACGGCGTACCGGTGAGAAGCGCAAGTCCGCGCTCATCTATCGGCCATACGGCGATGGCTATCTCGTCGTGGCATCCAACGGCGGAGCGGACACCCCGCCGGCGTGGTACCTCAACCTGCAAGCTGCCCCAGCCGTCGAAGTCCAGGTCCGCGCGGACAGGTTCGCGGCCACGGCTCGGACGGCCACCGCCGCGGAGAAGCCGGACAGGTGGCGCACGATGACGGCGGCCTGGCCGCAGTACGACGAGTACCAGACCAAAACCGATCGGGAGATCGCGGTGGTGGTGCTCGAACGCGGCTGATGGGTCATCAGGTCGGATCTCGTCGAAAGATGACGATCAGCACGCGCAGAACGAGAACGACCGCGACGATGAGCAGCCCGTACCCGAACAACGAGTAGAGCTCCACCGACTCGGTTACCTGCGGGCCGTCACGGATGCCCAGCAGCAGCACGGCCATCACGCCAGCGGCCGCGCCGAGGACCGTCAGCAACGCCTGATGCAGCAGATCGGTGATCACGCGGCGGTCCCGGCTGTCGGCGAACAGCCGAACATTCACGCTGAGGCGACCATGTTCGACTGCGTCGGCGATGCGGTCGACCCGGCGCGGAAGCCGGCGCAGCACTGGCAACAGGGCGGCGAGCTCGTCCTCGGCAGCCTGACGCAACCGCTGCGGCGCCAGTGCCTCGGTCGCCCGGCCGCGCCCGGTTTCGCGGGCCTGGGCTACGAGGTCGAACTGCGGATCAATGATCAAGAGGGTGCCCTCGAGCGTCGCGAACGTTCGAAAGACCGCCGCCACCTGAGGCGGAACAGCCAGCCGCTGCGAGGTGATCAACCGGAACAGCGCGGAAAAGGCGGCCGCGCCGGTGGTGGCACCGGGTGAGGTGTAACGCACGATCAGCACGCCGAGGGCACGTTCCATCTCCCGCTCGTCGATCTCCTCAGGCCGGTCTACGAGCTCGAGCAGCGCATCGCTCGCGGCCAGGGAGTCCGTTCGCCCCAGTGCAGCCATCAAGCGCCCGATCGCCATCCGGGTCGTGCCGTCGAGCCGACCCACCGAGCCGAGGTCGAGCAGGCCCAATGAGCCATCGTCATCGACCAGTACGTTGCCCGGATGCAGGTCGACGTGGAACATGCCTCGCTCGAGCACCTGGTCGAACACCGTGTCGAGCAGCGTGGCGGCGATCCTCTGCCGTTCGTCGTCGCCCAGCGCGGTCAACACCGGTTCGGCGGTGGCAAGCGGCGTTCCGGTCAGCCTTTGCATCACCAGAACACGTTCGGTACACAGCTCCGGATGCGGTCTCGGCACCCGTACCCCGCGACACGCGGACGTGTCGAGTGCGGCAGCCATCACCCGCAGGTTGTCGCGCTCGGTGGTGAAGTCGAGCTCCTCGCGTAGCGCGTCGGCGAAGCCGCCGGCGAGGTTGGTCAAGCCCAAGGACCGCCCCCAGTGCGTGCGGACCTCGAGGGTATGTGCGAGGCGGAGCAGGATGTCCATGTCGCGCTCGACCACCTGTGCGATTCCCGGGCGCTGCACCTTGACCACCACGTCGGCTCCCCCGGGAAGCCGAGCGGCGTGCACCTGCGCGACCGAGGCGGCCGCCAGCGGCTCCTGATCGACTACGGCAAACACGTCCTCGACAGGGCGGCCCAGTTCGGCCGTGAGGACCTTCTCGACCTCCTCCCACGGGATCGGCGCCGCGTTGTCCTGCAGATTCGTCAGCTCCTGGACGAATTCCGCAGGCACCAGGTCCCGCCGGGTGGACAGCTGCTGGCCGAGCTTGACGAACGTGACACCGCCCTCGTCCATTGCGCGGCGCACCGACCGCGCCAGCTCGTGACGGGACGTCGACGATTCAAGGCCGGTGTGTCGCCACCCGCGAAGAAACCTCCCGAGACCGTGCCGGACAGCGATCCGCAGAATCTGGGAGTACCGACGTGATCGGGCCAACCGGGTCCGCCAGCCACGCCAGAGCTCGACCGGGCCGGGTATGGACCCGTCCGGAACGATCACCTCTGCGATGACCAAGACGATCATGGCCAACAGACTCGCTCCGCAGATGGCCAGTGCGCCGAACAACAGCGCGGTGCCCAGATCGGTCTGCCCCGACTCCGGCAGTAGGGCTCGCAGCAGCGGTTCGGCGACCAGAAACGCGAGGACGGCTGCCAGCACCGTACGCAACAGTCCCAGCCGAACCCCAAGCAGGCGGCGGATAACGGCGCCGAACACGAGCACCGTCACCACGGTCGTCGGAATCAGCAGCAGATTCCTCAGCAGCGTCTCCATGCCAGCCCTCCTCGTGCACGGCTCAACTGAAGACGTTCTGCGATGAGCTTCCCGACCTGCTCTGGGGTTCGTGCAGCCGTCACGACCACGTGGGTGGCTAACTCTCGGCTGGACGCATGCCCGATGTTGTCCCGGTTGAGTTCACCGAATGCTTCCAGAATCGCTGCCGGCACGTCGGCGGCAGCGATTCTGATGCGCTCTTTGAGGACCGCGAACGTGGCGGTGTCGTCGGTTGAAAAGAGGAGGAGCACGACTGCCCCCGCCACGGAAAGCGCCGCCCGAGCCCGGTGCAGATCACTGACGTCGCGATACACGCTCTGTCCCGCGCCGAACGCGATCACGTGGCCGCGCCCGAACTCGGTCATGACCCGCTCCACGCTGTGCAGCTCGAACGGCTTCCAGTACGCCGTGAGCCCGTGGAGATCCCCAGCCGTAAACAGTCGGTCAGCATGCGCCTCGTCGTACTCGAGCTCCGGGTAGTAGCGCTGACGCAGATCGTCCAGGTCGAGCGGTCGCCGGTCCAGCAGCCGAGCCAGAATCGGGGCGACGGTCGACTTGCCGCTTCCGCTCGGCCCGATGAGCACGATGCTGGGTCGCGTCGACATTGTCCGTGCATCCTGCTCTGGTTGGGCTGGTTTTGTCGGGGGCGGGTCGTATAATCGAACATGTGTTCGACTTCGAGGGTGTTTCGGATGACGGGCTGGTCGACGCCCTGCGTGAGTCCGAGACGGTGGTCCGGGCGTCGCAGGCCCGCCAGTTCGCGATCATCGCGGAGGTCCGGGCGCGGACCGGGTCGTGGATTGTGGCCGGTGGGGAGCGGTTCGTCTCCGCCGTCGACGTCGCGGCGGCGGAGATCGGGCCGGTGCTGTCGCTGTCCCGGCACGCCGCGACCGACCGGGTGACACTGGCCGAGGCGCTCACCGGCCGGTTGCCGGGCACAAGACCCACACCCACTGGAAGGTCCGGCAACGCTGGGAGGGCAGCCTGCTCTGGACCAGCCCCACCGGGCAACGACACCCCACCGATCCCCGACCCGCCGACCTCTGACCGCAGCCCTATGGCCAGACCAGCCACCCCAACCACCCCCCGATCCACCCGACCCCGACGACGAAGAGGACTGAAACAGCGGCCAGCGACAACTAGCCAGGGAATGGCCGGCGCATGGCACACTGTTAGCAGTCACACAGGCAGAGTGCCAGCATCGCTGCGTGCTACCGCGCGAGCAGTCAGTAGGCCATCAGGAGGACCCGCGTGCCGACGTACCAGTACGCCTGCACGGTCGCGGATTGCGGCCACGAGTTCGACACCGTCCAGACATTCTCCGACAGCGCGTTGACCGAGTGCCCGGAGTGCTCGGGACGCCTGCGCAAGGTGTGGGGCTCAATCGGAGTCGTCTTCAAGGGTTCTGGCTTCTACCGCAACGACAGCCGGGAGACCAGCAAGAACGGCGACGGCAAGAACGGCGACAGCAAGAGTGGGACCCAAGACTCCGCGCAGTCCAAGTCGGACCCGAAGGCTTCGTCCGACAATGCCGCGAGCGCTAAGTCAACGAAGTCCGCTGGCGAGTCCAACACGACAACGACTTCGCCTTCGAAGGCCGGGGGCGACTCGTCCTCGGGCGCGAAGCGCAAGCCAGCGGCAGCGGCTTCCTAGCCTAGAGCGGCTGTCTCCACAGGTGACCTGCGTCCTCCACAGCTGCTGATAACCGCCGGGTGAAGCCCGCATCTGGTCCTAGCGTCGATCTGTCACATCTGACGGCGGGCGGAGGACACCGATGCGGCAGATCGACCGGATCCGGCTGACGGCGTGGCGGTGGGTGCGCTGGGGTCGTCGGCTGCTGGCGCTGGGTTTGTTGGCCACGGCCGCCTTGCTGGCTGCCACCGAAGGGGGCCCCGACGAGCTGGCTGAACCGACCGTCGAGGTGCTCGTGGCCAGCCGGGAGCTGGCAGCCGGAACCGTTCTCGGCGCCGGAGACGTCGCAGCTCGAGCCTGGCCCATCCGGCTCGTTCCGGACGGAACGCTTACTCCGGCGGATGACCCGGCCGGACGGCTGCTGGCCGGCGCTATCCGAGCCGGCGAGGCGGTCACTGACGTTCGTCTGCTCGGCCCAGGGCTCGTCCAAGCGCTCGAACCAGGCCTGCGCGCCGTCCCCGTCCGGCTCACCGACGCCGGCGTGGGGGCGCTGCTACGTACCGGCGACCGAATCGACCTCTACGCGGTCAGCACCGGCATCGACGCGCAGAGCGAGCAGAGCACGCTGGTTGCGGCCTACGCCCTGGTGCTGGCCGTTCCGGCAGAGCAGGACACGGTGGTCCCGGAGGGCGGCATCATCGTCGTTGCGGTGCCCAGCACCACCGCGCTCAAGCTGGTGGCGGCCGCCTACACCCAGTCGATCGCCGCTACGCTGGCGCCGCCATGACGGGCCCAGATCCGTCCGTCAGCCACTGTGGAGGCATCATGCTGAAGGGATTCAAGGACTTCCTGCTGCGAGGAAACGTCGTCGACCTCGCCGTTGCCGTCGTCATCGGCGTCGCATTCGCGGCCGTAGTCGCAGCGTTCACCGCGGCCTTCTTGACGCCGCTCATCGCGATGGTCACCGGCGGTGGCGGTGTCGGCGGGACGTTCACGATCAACGGTGAGTCCTTCGACTACGGATCGTTCATCTCCGCACTCATCGCGTTCATCCTGACTGCCGCGGTGATCTACCTCGTCGTCGTCGTGCCGATTCGCAGGATTCAGGAGCGGCGCCAACGCGGCGAGGAGGCCGGCCAGGCGGCGCCGACCGACGTCGAGCTCCTCGCGGAGATCCGGGACCTGCTAGCCGCGCAGCAGCGGGTCGCACCGCAGGCGTCGGAGAAGACAATCTGACTCGCGAGGATCGCTCCGCCGGACGCGGGGCGGCGACTCAGCCACCGTGATGGGGCGGGCGCTCCCGGAGGTAGCGCTCGTCCTCGCCGCCGTCCTCGTCCCGTCGCTCGCCCCATGCCTCGCCGGTCTCGTCCCGGGTCAGGCGCGGAAGTACGGGTTGCCGGTCGTTGCGGTCGGAAGGTTGCGGCTGCTCTCGGTCGGACATGCTGTCCATCATGACCTCGCGCACCTGGCCAGGCAGCTTCGCCGACCGGATGACCCAGCCGCTGCCGGGTCCGGGTGAGTTCCTCAGGCTGTCCCGCGAGGGCGGATTCCGCGGTCGCGAAAATCCGGCCCGGGAGGTCGGCCAGGTTCTGCGGGTGACCCAGCAGCTTCCCGAGCTGACCCCGAACCAGACGAGCGTCACCTGGGTCGGGCACGCCAGCTATGTGATCCGGACCGGCGGCCTGAGCGTGCTCGCCGACCCGGTCTGGTCGGAGTCGATTCCTGGCCGGATCCGGCGACTCACGCCGACGGGGATCGACTGGGATCAGCTCCCTCCGGTCGATGCCGTCCTGATCAGCCACAACCACTACGACCACCTCGACAGCCCGACCATCAAGCGGCTGCCTCGCAGCACCCCGATGCTGGTGCCGGCGGCGCTCGCTCCCTGGTTCACCCGGCGCGGCTTCACCTCCGTCACCGAGCTCGACTGGTGGGAGCAGGCGACCGTCGGCGATGTCCGGTTCGAGTTCGTCCCGGCGCACCACTGGAGCCGACGCGGGCTGCGAGACCTCAATCGCACGCTGTGGGGCGGCTGGATCATTCAAGCTCCGCGCGGCCCCCTCCTGTATTTCGCCGGCGACTCCGGGTACGGCGATCGGTTCGCCGCGATCGGCGAAAGGCATCCCGGAATCGAGCTGGCGATGATGCCGATCGGCGCGTATGCGCCGCGCTGGTTCATGGGCAGCGCACACATGGATCCCGCCGAGGCGGTGCAGGCCACGCTCGACGTCGGTGCCAATCGGATGGCCTGGATGCACTGGGGAGCATTTGTACTGAGCCAGGAACCGATGGCCGAGCCGGCCCGGCTGGCTCGTGCGGCCTGGCACAGCGCCGGCAGGCCAGCCGAGGACCTCTGGGACCTAGCGATCGGCGAGTCCCGCGTCCTCTGACGGCCGGTGCGCCGCCTCGTAGGCGACCACGATCTCCGGGCGCAGCCGCCCGCGGTCAGATACCGGAAGCCCCATGTCCAGCGCCCAGATTCGAATCTCGGCAGTAGTCGGCGGCCGGGCGAGCAGTTCTCCCGCCGAGATCAGGGTCTGCTCGAGACCGACCGTCTGATGCTGCTGGGACAGTTCGACGTACGCCGCCGCCAAGAACCGGTACGTCCAGTCCTCGGCCAGCGCCCGCGTCTCACAGAACACGATCGGGACCGTCGGCCAGCGGACCTGTGCCTCCGCCAGGCCGTCCGCGACCACGGACGGCCGGACGTGCTCCAACCCGAATACGCGGGAGTACCGATCCTCCACGACGAGCGCCGCCCGGGGCAGCGTCGCCAGGTCGGCCAAGGCATAGCCCAGCCGGCCGCTGGTGAGGCTGCCGGCAAGGTCGGGCAGGCTCTTGCGTTCGACGCACGCCACCACGACGCCGTCCACTTCGATTCCGTAGTCGCCGGCGGGCAGCCGACGGGCGACGACCTCCGCCTGCTGCCGGCTGAAGCGATAGGCATACTTCTCCGCCGTGTCCACCAGGATCCTCGGCCGCAGCAGTCCCTGCGCACGTCCCGTGGGAACCGCAACTCGCGGCCGAGCCTGCTTCGTTGTTCGCGCGGTCTGCCAGAACACCGCCTCCCGGCCGCCCTTGAGCATCGTGAACACCAGCTGCGAGCGGTTCTCCCGAGCCCGATCCAAAACCAGGTCGATCGCCGGACCCCGCCGTACGCAGGACCGGGTCGGGACCCGCTCGACGATCTCCGCGTCCGCTGGCCAGCCGTCGGCGCGATGGCAGTAGACCTTGCTCGTGCGCGGCCACATCTCGCGAGCCTTGAGTACGACGCCACGCGGCCCCAGCGGGATTCGCAGCAGATACGGCAACGTGGAGTCCGCGTCGGGGTTGCGCGCAATGACGAAGTCGTCCGGCACGCTGCCATTCTGCCGGGCCGGGGTGGTTCGATGTGCGCCATGACGTCAGTCGCCGGCGGCTCCGTGACACCAGTCGCCGGCGGCTCCGTGACACCAGTCGCCGGCGGCTCCGTGACACCAGTCGCCG
>Ga0136616_10000902_pt1 | contig 15015 bp, 12 predicted proteins | sample AntDrymUQ2992106_2_FD_106648 | JGI IMG/M metagenome (GOLD analysis project Ga0136616, IMG submission 106648) | Polar desert sand microbial communities from Dry Valleys, Antarctica - metaG UQ299 (21.06) | ecosystem: Environmental > Terrestrial > Soil > Desert | place: Antarctica: Dry Valley...
CGCCGCCGTCAAGGCGCTGGAGGAGGCGGGCAAGACCCTGCGCGGCATCGAGGGCTTCGACGTCCTCGATACCTCGGCGATCGTGGAGGACAACGCCATCGCCGAGTACCACACCCACATCCGCATCCGCTTCCGCATCGAGCGCTGAGCACGCCTTCCGCTTCGCCGACCTACCATGGAGCAGCCGGAGGCGGGGGTCACCGGGCAACGGGTCCAGCCGCTCCGGCCGCTTGTCCGCACCGTAGCAGTGCGCACAGCTTATGTATATGAGCTAGCGAGTGCCGGGTTGCAGGAGGTGGTGGCCGTCGTGGGCGCGCACCGCCGGTGGTGCCGCGGCCAGGGCGTCGAGGACGCGGACGGCATAGGCCTCGTCCATGCGATCGCGGAGCTGCTCGGCGCTGAGCCATGCGGTCTCGGCCGCCTCGGCCGATGGCGCGGCGACGCCCTCGACCAGACGGCAGCGGAACACGAGTGCGAGGATGCCGTGCACCATGTTCTTGTACACACCTGTCAGCGCCTCGGGGTGCACGACGACGCCAGTCTCTTCCCGCACCTCGCGTACCAGGCCGTCGTGGATCGTCTCGCTGAGTTCGAGGATCCCGCCCGGCGGTTCCCAGCGTCCGTTGTCGCGCCGGCGGACGGCCAGCACGAGACCCTCGCCGTCCACCACGGCCGCCGCCACGCTGACGGAATGTCGCGCTGGCACCTCGTCCTCCCCCTCTAGGCTGCAACGCTTCGTCGTCCGATGCTAGAGAAGGTGCCGCATCACCCCCAGCGAACCACCTGGCAACCGTCCCGCCTACCAGCGGATCGCCGATGACCTTCGCGCGGAGATCATCGCCGGCCGTCATGGCCCGGGCGCGAAGCTGCCGTCCGAACGCGAGCTGACCACGCGCTACGCGACCACCAACAAGACGGTGCGCGAGGCCTTGGCGCTCTTGCGCGCGGAGGGCCGGCTGGTGCCGCGCCAGGGCGTCGGCGTCTTCGTCGCCGATCGCCCGCCGATCCATCGGCGCGGTCATGATCGCTTCCAGCGCCGACACCGCGAGGAGGGGCGGGCGGCCTACCTCGCCGACCTGGCGGCGCAGGGCCGGGAGGCCGGAGTCGAGGTCCTGTTCGTGGGTCCGCTGCCGGCGCCCGAGGAGGTTGCCACGCTACTCGACGTCGAGGTGGCAGAGCCGGTCCTGGTCCGGCGTCGTCGCTACCTCGCGGACGGCCAGCCCGTCGAGCTGGCCGTCTCCTACCTCCCGCTCGCGATCGCCGCCGGCACCGCCATGGCCGAGATCGACACCGGCCCGGGCGGCATCTACGCACGGCTGGAGGAGCTGGGTCACCGGCTGGACCACCTCGACGAGGAGGTCAGTGCGCGCATGCCCTTGCCCGAGGAGCGCCGGTCATTGAACTTGGAACCGGGCATACCTGTCATCCGTGTGCTGCGAACCGCCCGAGCCGCCGACGGTCTCGCGGTGGAGGTGTGCGACACCGTCATGGCCGCCAACCGCTTCGTGCTGACCTACCGGCTGCCTGCCGACTAGGGCCGTCCCGGGTCAGGCGACGACCTCCGGCAGCGTGTCGACATACTCTTGAAGTGTGACCGGTCACGCGCGCAGGACGCCCGAGCTGCAGGTGGTGGAGCAGTGGCGCGCCGCGGCGGCGGGATCACGGGTTATGGCTCGGAGGAGCCGTACGTCACCGCGCTCCTCGAGCATTCCCTGGCCGCTTCCCGGACACGGCCCGCCTTCGCCCTGGCCAACCGCGTCGTCCTGCTGGGCGCCGGTGACGGCGTGCCGATCGACGTCGCCCTCGGTGCGCTCCCGTTCGAGGAGCGCGCCGTGGAGCGTGCGACGGAGTTCGTGTACAGCCCCGGCTGGTCGCTGCGTACCTGCGGCGCCGAAGATCTCGTCGTCCTCAAGGTCTTTGCCGGTCCGCAGGACCGGCTGGACATCGAGGGGGTGATCACCCGTCGGGGTGACCGACTCGATGCTGCCCTGGTACTGGGACGAGGCCCTGCCGCTGCTGAAGTTGAAGGACGCCCACGGGGACGCCGAGCGGCTCACGGCGCTCCTCGGACGCTGACGGCAGACACGAACGCTGGGGCACATGGGGGCTGCCTGCCGATCAAGGTCGTTGCGGGTCAGGCCACGACCTCCGGCAGCGGGCCGTTGGTGGGGCTGCGGCGGGCGAGCTCGATCACCCGGGTGGACGGGCGCAGCTGGACCAGCAGTTCCACCACGTGCGGGTGGCAGGTGAACAGCAGGACCTGGTGCTCGTCGGCCACCGCGTTGATCGCCACGGCCATGCCGCGCGCCCGCTCCGGGTCGAAGTTCACCAGCACGTCGTCCATGACCAGTGGCAGCGGGGTGGCGTGCGCGGCGAACTCGGCTGCGAGCCCGAAGCGGATGCACAGGTAGAGCTGCTCCGCGGTGCCGCGGCTGAGGTCGGCGGTGTCGAAGCGTGCGCCGGAGCGGTCCAGCACCTCCAGGCCGCCGTCGACCACCACCACCTGCTCGTAGCGGCTCTCGGTGACCGACGAGAACAGCGCCGAGGCGCGCGCCATCACGGCCGGCTGGCGCTCGGACTCGTAGCGGCGCAGCGTCTCGCCGAGCAGCGCGCGGGCCAGGGTGAGCTTGCGCCAGTCGCGGATCGCGTCGGCGAGTTGCTGGCGCAACCCCTCGCGATCCAGTGCGGCCCGGGCGACCTCGCCCGAGCGCTCGATGCTCGCCACGAGGTTGGCCGCATCGTGCTGGCGGCGGACCGCCTCCTCGCGCTGCCCCTCCAGCCGGACGAGGTCGGCCTCGGCCTCCGCGCGGCGCGCCCGCCAGCCGGCGACGTCGCCGCCGCGCAGCTCGTCGAGCAGCGCGTCCGCCTGCGGGCCCGAGCCGACGCGGGCGGTGATGCGGTCCCGCGCACCGCGCACCCGCTCCGACAGCTGCACGCGCCGCCGAGAGGACGACAACCGGGACCGCGCCTCGTCGTCGTCGCTGGCGCCAACGGCCCGCAAGAAGGCATCAAAGGACGCCTGCGCGGCGTCGGTGCGCTGCTGGGCGGAGGCGAGGCGACCGCGTGCGGTGTCGCGGTCCGCGGCGTACAGCGCCCGCTCGCGGCGCACCGCCTCGTCCAGCGTCACGCGCTCGTGCAGCAGGGTGACGGCACGGACCACGTCCGCCCCGGCGGGCTCGGCGTCGACACCGGCACGGGCGAGCACCTCGGCGGCGCGCCGCTCCAGCTCGCCGGTCACCTTGTGCAGTCCCTCGGCCTCGCGCTCCACCGGCTCGAGCTGGCGCAGCAGCCCGCGGGCCCGCTCCATGGCGCCCACCACATCGAGGGCGGCGCGCGGTGAGAGCCCCGCTGGGATGCCGTGCTCGGCCTTCACGTCGACCCACTCGGCGCGGGCCTCGCGCTCCTCGGCGTGGGCCTCGTCGGTGCGCTCGCGCAGGATCTCCAACTCCTGCGCGGCCCTCTCGGCCGCGGCCCGCGCGACCCCCGCCGCGGCGGCGACCCGGTCGGACTCCATGCGGGCCGCGCGCTGGCGGTCGGCGAGCGCGTCGCGCTCCTCCACGTCGACCGGGGTGGGCGCCGGCGGAAGGTCGAGAGCCGTGGCCAGGACGCGCACCTGCTCGGTGAGGGTGGCGGACACCCGGAGGCGCTCAGCCACGTCGGCCTCGGCCTCGCTCAGGCGCTCCTGGTGTCGCTGCCGGTTGTTCACCGCCCATGGTCCGGCCGACGGCATGGACTGCGGGCGCAGCACCAGGCCGAGCAGGAGCAGCACGATCCCAAGCGCCGCGGCGGACACCGCGACGACCGGCTGCCCGGCCACGCCTGCGGCCACGGCGCCGCCGCCGAGCACGACCGCCAGCGCGTAGAGGGCCGGGCGCAGCCAGTTCGGCATGGCGAGCACCGGCGCGGCGTTGCCCGGCATGGCGGCGCGCAGGTCGGTGAGCGCGCGCTGGGCGATCTGTGCGCCCGCGATCGCGGTCGCCTGGTCCGACAGTGTGGACCGCAGGCGGCGGACACCCCCGTCGGCCTGGTCCAGCGCGGCGAGGTCGGGCACCGCGGCGTAGCGGCTGATCTGATCGGCCAGCCGGCGGGCCTCCTGCACGCGCGCGTTGGCCTCGGCCTGGGCGGCCTCGAACTCCTCGTCCACCAGCGCCCGGCGCTCAGCCGCACGCTCGATGCGGGTCTCGTGCGCGCGGACGCGCTCGGAGGTCACGATCGAGGGATCGAAGGACGCCACGCGCGTCCGATCCCAGTCCGCCCCCAGGCGGGCCAGCTCCTCGTCGAGCCGCGTGCGCAGCTCGACCGCGGACTGCTCGGCGGCGGCCAGGCGGCTGCGCCGGCCGGCGTGAGCGGACAGCTCGGCGTACAGGCTGCGGGTCTGCGGGCCGACCGCCGCGAGCCGGTCGTCGGGCTGCACGCCCGCGAGCCGTCGCTCGGCGGCGGCCAGCTCCGCGGCCCGCTCGTCACGACCCGCGGCCGCGCTCGCGACCTCACCCCGCAGGCGCCCGAACTGGGTCTCGGCGTCCTCGCCGAGACCCTCGACATCGGCCAGGGAGTCCAGCTGCCGGCGCGCCTCCGCGCCGTCGTCGAAGTCGGGCCACAGGTCCAGCAGCGTGGTGGCGCGGCGCACGGTCTCGCGCCGGTCGGCGATCTCGTGTGACAGCCGGTCCAGCTCCTCCGACCAGCGGCGCTCCTCGGCCTTGGCCCGGGGGTGGTCCTGGGCGACCCGCTTGGCCTCGGCGAGCTGGGAGTCCACCGCCTTGAGCTCGGCGGTCAGCCGCGGGATCGCGGCACTGGTGGCGCGCGGGCGAAGCAGCTGGTCGCGGCGCCGGTCCAGCGCCGCCACGGCGTGGCGCGCCGAGCGGCCCGCCCCGAGCACACCGGCGGTGAAGATGCGGTCGCGGACCGCCGCGGTGTCCAGCGTGTGCAGGCTCTCCAGCTCGGTCAGGGAAAACGCGAACAGGTTGCGGAAGACCTCGGCGTCGGCGTAGCCGACCAGGCGCGCGAGGTCGGCGGCGGAGCCCTCGCGCCCGTCCGGCAGCGTGACGCGCACGCCGCGGCCGCCGCGGTGGCGCTCGACGGTGGCGGGCCCGTCGTCATCGGTCAGGAACACCCGGCCCCCGGGACGCCCGCCGTTGAGCGGCGGGTAGTCGCGCTCCCGGGCGCGGCGGTCGGGGAAGCCGAACAGCACCCCGCGCAGGAACGCGAGCAGCGTGGACTTGCCCGCCTCGTTCGGCCCGATGACCACGGTCAGGTCGGGCGGGAGGTCGCGGACGGTGATGTCGGAGAAGACTCCGAAGCCGTCGATGTGCCAGCCTACGATTCTCACTTGTGGGCGCTATCCGTCGTCGGTCACGAGGGTGGTCAGGGCGAGATCGACCGCCTGGCGCCACGGCATCGGCTCGGCCGGGTCCTCCAGCGGTCCGGCCAGGCGGTCCAGCGTGGGGGTGGCAACGGCGGCCAGGTGCTGTTCGGCAAAGGCGTGCAGGCGCTCGGGGTCCGCGGACAGGTCGTCGGCGAGCAGCAGCAGCTCGCCGGGGAAGTCCCCCCGGCGTCGCAGGGCGTCGAGGTCGAGGGCGGGCCGGGTGAGGTCGGCGAGGTGCTCCCACCACACGAACGGCTCCTCGCGGCGCACGCCGTCACGCAGCGCGCCGAGCAGCTCCGCCACGGCGCCCGGCCGACGTAGGTCGTCGGCCACCGGCCCGGCGCCCACCAGCGCCGCGCGCAGCAGGACCGAGCGACCCTCGGCCGCCCGCGTTTCGCGCAGCGCCAGCTCGGTGAGCAGCTCCTGCAGCTCAGGCAGGTCGGCGAGGTCGGCGATATCGGCCTCGACATAGGCGAAGCGGACGCGGTCCAGGGGCACGAACTCCGGCGCGGCGATGGTGGTCCCGTCCACCTCGACCACGAGCGCGCCCTTCGGCCCGCGCTCGCTGGCCTTGGGGCTGCGGCCCTGCAGGTTGCCGGGATACACCGCCCACGGGTCTCCCTGTGACAGGACCTGGCGGGCGTGGACGTGGCCCAGCGCCCAGTAGTCCATGCCGCCGGCCCGCAGGTCGTCCAGCGTGCAGGGGCTGTAGGGGTCGTGCTGGGGGTTCGCGCCGACGTTGGCGTGCAGCAGGCCGACCTGGATGCCAGGGGCGTCGCCGCGCGCGAAGCGCAGCGCGAGGTTCTCCGTGACCGCGCGCGTGGGGTAGCTGATTCCGTGAACGCTGGCGATCATCTCGCCGTCGCGCTCCACGGGGACCGTGGCCACCTCGCCCGCGCCGAACACCGTCACCCCCGCTGGCCAGGAGCGCACCGCCGACCAACCGGTCTCCACCGGGTCGTGGTTGCCGTGGACCACGAGGGTGGCGATGCCCGCGTCGCTGAGGCGGTCCAGCCCGCGGCGGAAGGTCAGCTGGGCGCGCACCCCGCGCTCGGGCCCGTCGTAGATGTCGCCGGCGAGGACCACAAAGGCGACCTCGCGGGCGATGGCCAACGACACCAGCGACTCGAACGCGCGCAGCGAGGCGTCGCGCAGCGCGTCCGCCACGAACGGCTCCACCCGACGGATGCCTTCGAACGGCGTGTCGAGGTGGAGGTCTGCGGCATGCAGGAAGCGGAACCGCACGTCAGTGCCCTCGCTGTCTCAAGCTGTCTGCCCGTGAATACCTGTTTGACCAGCGCATAGCCTAGGCTGCGGTCCGTTTACCGGGTGCAGCCCGTACAGACAAGGTCAGTGGATGCCCGCACACATCATCGTCGGGACGCAGTGGGGTGACGAGGGCAAGGGCAAGGCCACCGACCTGCTCGCCGATTCCGTGGAGTACGTGGTCCGCTATCAGGGCGGCAACAACGCCGGCCATACCATCATCACCGGCGACCGCGCCAACCCGCGGGTGCTGAAGCTGCACCTCGTGCCGTCCGGGGTGAACTACCCGCACGTCACGCCGGTGATCGGCGATGGCGTGGTGCTCGATCCCGGCGTGCTGCTCGACGAGCTCGACTCGCTGGTGGAGCAGGGCATCGACGTCAGCAAGCTGAAGATCAGCGGCAACGCCCACCTGATCATGCCCTACCACCGCGAGCTCGACGCCGTGACCGAGCGCCACCTCGGCCGCCAGAAGCTGGGCACCACGAAGCGCGGGATCGGCCCGACCTACGCGGACAAGGCCGCGCGCGTGGGACTGCGGGTGCAGGACCTGTACGACATGAAGATCTTCCGTCAGAAACTCGACGTCGTGCTGCGCGAGAAGAACGCGATCCTGTCGCGCGTCTACAACCGCCTGCCGATGAAGGCGACGGACATCGAGACGGAGTACGCCGTCTACGCCGAGCGCCTGCGGCCCTACATCACCGACACGATGGCCCTACTGCACACCGCGCTGGAGCGTGGGGAGACGATCCTGCTGGAGGGCGCGCAGGGCACCCTGCTCGACCTGGACCACGGCACATATCCGTTCGTGACCTCCTCGAACCCGGTGGCCGGCGGGGCGCTGACCGGGGCGGGCCTGGGCCCGCGCCACATCGACCGCGTCATCGGGATCACCAAGGCCTACGTGACGCGTGTCGGCGCCGGGCCGTTCCCGACCGAGCTCACCGACGACGACGGTGAGCGCATGACCGAGGTCGGCCAGGAGTACGGCACCACCACCGGCCGGCGCCGGCGGGTCGGCTGGTTCGACGCCGTGCTCGCCCGCTACGCCGCCCGGGTCAACGGCCTGACCGAGCACTTCCTCACCAAGCTCGACGTCCTCAGCGAGTTCGACACCCTGAGGGTCTGCCGCGCCTACCGCTACGGTGATGACGAGTACGAGCACTTCCCGCCCCACCAGACGATCTTCCACCGCGCCCGGCCGATCTACTCCGAGCTCGACGGCTGGCGCGAGGACATCTCGGGGATCCGCGAGTTCGGCGAGCTGCCCAAGGCCGCGCAGGTCTACGTCGACGCGCTCGAGGACCTCTCCGGGGTGCCGATCCGCTACGTGTCCGTCGGTCCCGCCCGCGAGCAGACCCTGGAACGCGCCTGACCTGGGCCCGCTACCAGCCTGTGATCTTCAGCGGTTGTTGGCGCGGTTCTCGCGGCACTGTAGCCGCCGTCCGAGGACCGCGATCAGCCGGGTGCCGCTAGAACCCAGCGAATCCAGTCCGGCTCGATGACCTCATCGAGGCCATCAAGAAGGTTCACTCCGAACGCTCTCGATCAGCTTTCCGACGCGGTCATCGCCGCGGATCACCTCGGCGACGTGGCTGACCACCTCATCGGCCACTTCGTCGACCAGCCAAGTCGCCCTCGCCTGTCTGCGTCACGGGACGAGCGGGCGGACGTCGCATGCCACGAAGCGCACGAAGCCTTCCGGGTCGGGGTCGTCGGCGGTTGGCTGTAGGACGACCCTGTCAGCACCGGCGTCCGCCCACCTCGCAACCGCGTCCGCGACGGTCTGTGCGTCGCCGGCAACCCCGACCTGGGCCGGGTCGCGAGCCCAGCTCCGCAGGTCGGCCTCGAGGCGCTTGGCAGCCCCGGACCCGGTCGCAGCGAGAAGGTAGACGGTGATCGAATGCGGTTCATCCCGGCCCGCGGCGACGCGCCCCTCCTCGATGAGCCGGCGTGCGTTGCGCAAGCCGTCCGGGGTCGTGCTGCCGGTGAGGATCGTCCCGTCGGTGACTTCACCGCACAGCCGCAGCGAGCGCGGGCCGACGGCTCCGGCGAACAAGGCGGGTACCGGCACCGGCGGCCAGTCCAGCGCGACCCGGTCGAGGCGCACGTAACGCCCGTCGGTCGTGACCTCCTCGCCGTGCAGCAGCGCACGCAGCGCCACGACGTACTCGCGCAACAGCGTGACCGGTGACTCGACGCGCGCCCCGACCTGGCCCATCCAGTCCTGCACGCCATGGCCGACGCCCACCTGCACCCGGCCCGGGAACAGGCGATGCAACGTGGCGACCTCCATCGCGGTCAACGCGACGTTGCGCAACGGCACCGGCAGCAGGCCGACTCCCACACGTACCCGCTCGGTCCACGCCAGGGCCGCTGCCGCGCTCGCCACCCCGCTCTCGCGGAAACAGTCCTCCCACAGCCATAGTTCCTCCAACCCCGCCGCGTCCGCGGCGCGGGCAACATCCCGCAGCCGCTCCGGCGGAAGCTGTGGCAAGAACACGCCGCCGAGAATCGTCACGCGCCGATTATCCCACCTGGCGCCGCATCGGGCCTCAAGAGCTGTCGGATCCCAGCCGTCGCGATGGAACACCCCACCGGTTAGTGGTCATGGGGCCTGGCGGCCCACCCGTTCCACGGGGGCTCGGCTGTCACGGGGCAAGGAGGCGGAGGCGGCGGGGGGCGACGGTGAGGGTGAGGTGGTGGCCCCAGGCGAAGTCGAGGTGGTCGGCTTCGAGGCCGTCGCCGAAGACCACGCCGCCCGCGTCCATCTCGCTGACCACCTCGAGGGACTGCCCGCGGTCGAGGAGTCCCTGCGTGCAGCCGGCGCCGGTGACCGGCGAGGGCCAGGCCTCGCGGACGAACCAGGCCAGCTGCGGCGCCTGCGGCTGGGGCAGCGCGAAGGAGGTGTGGCGCTCGCGCGCTATGGAGGCGCTCCAGCCGGTGGCCCCGGTGCCGGTCGACACGATCAGACCGGAGGATGACTGGCGCTCCGCACCGGCGGGCACTGACAGCCGGTAGCGCGCCGATTGATGGGAGGCGTGGCCCACGAACACCTCGTTCAGGGCGGCCAGCTCCTGCCCGTCGTCCAGGCGCGCCGCGACCATCGTGCGCTCCTCGACGCCCCCGCCAACGGCGGCGGCGTGCAGCAGCTCACCGGCGTGCTCGGCGCGGAAGCGCACGAGGACGCCGGGGTTGCGCCCCGGCTCCGGGTCGATGCCGATCACCACCTGGCCGTCGAGGTACTTGGCGAGGTTCGCGACCAGCCCGTCCTGACCGATCGCCACCACCACGTCGCCGGGCTCGAACAGGAAGCGGTCCAGGTCGTTGCGCAGGACGCCCGCACGGCGCCAGCCGACCGGGATCGCGGCCGACACCGCGCCGGCCGCGGCGTCCACCCGCCGGCGCGCCTCCTCCAGCGGGGCGATCCGCTCGTCGCGCGTGGCCAGGAAGAAGGCGGCCTGGTCGCGCGTGCCGTGCCGGGCGACCAACTCGTCGTACGCCGAGCGGCGGGTGACCAGCACGACCCGCGGGGTGATCACGACGCGTCCGAGCGATCGGCGGTCAGGCGGGCGAGCAGTGGGGTGATGAGCTCGGGGGTGATGGTGAGGTGGTCGACGTGGCGCAGCGCGCCGGCCAGTTCCTGCGCGGCGAGTCCCAGCAGGGTCATCGCGTCGAGCGCGGCGTAGGCGTTCAGACGCGCGGCCTCCGCCTCGACCTCGGCGCCCTTGACCAGCCGCGTCGACTCGGCCTGAGCCTGCGCGCCGATGCGCTGGCGCTCCGCGCGACCCTGGGCCTCGATGCGCGCCGAGCGCGCGGACTCCTCGGCGCGCAGGCGGTCGTTCGCGCCCTGCTGGCCCACCAGCTGCTCGGTGCGCCGGGCGATCTCGATCTGGGTCTGCAGCTCGTTCTCGCCGATCGCGCGCTCCTTCTCCACGGCCAGCGCCCGTCGTGCGAAGGTCGCTTCGTCGGCCTGCTGCTGGATCGCCTCGCGGGTCGGGAGCTGGAGGGCCTTGTCGACCTCCGGCGTCGGCCGGACCGCCGCGACCCGGACGCTGACCACCTCCACGCCCATGCCGGCGAGGCGCTCGTCGGCGAGCAGCCCGTCGCGGACCCGCGCGCGGATGGCGTCCACGCCATCCACCAGCGCGTCGCGCAGCGGCGTGCGGGCGAGGTGGTCGAAGGCGTGCTGCTGCGCCAACTCGGTGACCAGCCCGGCGAGCTGCTCCAGCGGCGTGCGCAGCCAAGTCCCGCGGGCCAGGTCGATGGTGAAGTCGACGCGACGGCCGACGGTGACCGGGTCGGTCAGGCGGTAGGTGACGGCGCCTTGGACCGTCACGTCCTGGAAGTCCCAGGTCCGCCCATGGAACAGGAACGGCAGCTCGCGGTCGTCGACCGGCACCTCCGCGATCGCCGCCGACAGTGGGCGGAACCAGAACGACTGCCCCACGCCCGACCGCACCAGCCTGCCCCGACGGTAGTACAGGGTGTGGACGGTGGGCAGGCCGCGAAGGTGGCGGAAGAACGGCGCTCGCATGATCTCGGCCACGGGTGCGTCCTCTCATTGTTCAGCAGGTCTGGCGAGGGCAGCGACCGCCGTGTAGAACTCGGCGGGGCGGTAGGGGACGTCGCGTTCGTGGTCGCCGGTGGCGCGGAGCTGGCCCGAGGCGAGCATGCGGCGGCGGAAGGAGTCGCGGTTCAAGCGCCGGCCCAGGACCGTCTCGTGGACCTCCTGCAGGTCGCGCAGGGTGAAGCGCTCGGGCAGGAGCGGGAAGCCCACCGGTGCGTAGTCGAGCTTGCCGCGCAGCCGCAGCACGGCCGTGCCGAGGACCTCGGGGTGATCGAAGGCGAGCGGCAGGACGGCGCCATCGGGGTCGCGCGCCTCGGCGGGGCCGCCGGTCTCGCCCGCCCAGGCCACCCGCACCGTGGCCAGCACCGCGCCGGCGGCCTGCGCCGCCGCGGCCAGGCGCGCGGCGTCCACCAGTGCGTAGTAGGCGACCGCCACCACTCGGGTGCGCGGGTCGCGCCCCACCGCGCCGAAGGTGTAGAGCTGCTCCAGGAAGATCCCGTCCAGCCCCGCCTTGTGCGCCAGCACGCGGGCCGCCGCGTTGTCCAGCGACTCGTCGGGGGCGACGAAGCCGCCGGGCACTGCCCAGCGCCCGACATGCGGGTGCTCGGTCCGGCGTACGAGCAGCACGCGCAGCTCGCCCTCGTCGACCGTCAGCACCACCACGTCCACGGCGACGGACAGCCGCTCGTACTCGGCGGGGTCGTACGCTGCCAGGAACTCTGTCTCGGTCACCTCTCGCCCCTTTTCTGTGCACAGCATACATGTGTGGTGCAGAAAAGCTCGATGGTGGGAGGTCCTATAGGGTGCGCGGCATGAGGGTGCTGGTGATCGGCGGGGGCGCGCGCGAGCACGCGCTGTGCTGGCGGCTGGCGTCGTCGGCGACGATCGAGGAGGTCGTCTGCGCGCCTGGCAACGTGGGGATCGCCGAGGCCGCCCGGCTGCGCGCCGTCGACCCTGTCGACCCCGCCGCGGTCGTCGCGCTGTCCACCGAGGAAGCGGTCGACCTCGTGGTGGTGGGGCCCGAGGCGCCGTTGGTGGCCGGCGTCGCGGACGCGCTGGCCGAGGCGAAGATCCCCGTCTTCGGCCCCTCGGCGGGCGCGGCGCGGATCGAGTCGAGCAAGGCCTTCGCCAAGCAGGTCATGGCCGAGGCCGGGGTGGCGACCGCCGCGTCCTGGGCCGGCGAGGACACCGCCGGCGCCCTGGCGGCCCTGGACCGCTTCGGCCCGCCCTACGTGGTCAAGGCCGACGGCCTGGCCGCCGGCAAGGGCGTGGTGGTCACCACCGACCGCGACGCCGCGGAACGCGCCGTGCGCGCGGCCCTCGTGGACGACGTGTTCGGCGACGCCGGCGCACGCCTCGTGGTCGAGGCCCACCTCGACGGGCCCGAGGTCAGCGCCTTCGCGGTCGCCGACGGCGAGCAGGTACGGGTGCTGTCCTCCGCGCAGGACTACAAGCGCGCCGGTGACGGCGACCGCGGCCCCAACACCGGCGGGATGGGCGCGTACTCGCCGGTGTACCTCGGCGGCGGTGTCGGCGACGGCGAGCTCCGCGACACGGTGTTCGCGCCCGTCCTCGCGGCGCTGCGCGACCGCGGGACGCCATACGTCGGCGTGCTGTACGCGGGGATGATCCTGACCCAGGACGGCCCGCAGGTCCTGGAGTTCAACGCGCGCTTCGGCGACCCGGAGGCGCAGGTGGTCCTGCCGCGGTTGCGCAGCGATCTCGGCGCGCTGCTCGCCGGGTGCGCCCACGGCGAGCTCGGCGCGGTCGCGCCGCTGGAGTGGGACCCGCGCGCCTGCGTCGGCGTGGTGCTCGCGTCCGGTGGCTACCCCGGCGAGCACCGCACCGGCCTGCCGATCTCGGGGCTGACCGAGCTCGCCGCGGACCGCGACGTCGCGGTGTTCCACGCCGCCACCCGCCGCGAGGGGGACCGGCTCGTCACCGCCGGTGGGCGCGTGCTCACCGTCACCGCGTTCGGCGACACCGTGGCCGACGCGCGGTCCACGGCCTACGCTGCCGCCGACCGCGTCAGCTTCGAGGGCCTGACCCGCCGCGAGGACATCGGCGCGGCAGCGGCCGAGGTGGGGTAGGCGTGGCGGTGGTGACCGTGCGGGGCTGGGCGTCGCGCGACAGCGCGCCGGACCGCGTCCGCCTGACTCTCGGCCTGGAGGCGATCGCCGCCCGCGCCGCCGAGGCGCTGGAGGAGCTGGCGCGGCGCTCGCGGATCTTGGACGCCGCGCTCGACGCCGCAGGGGCCGACGTGCTGGCCCGCCGACCCTCTGCCGTCACCCTCGCACCGCGCTACGAGTACCAGCAGAACCGCCAGGTGCTGCGCGGCCAGGCGGCGGTGCGCACGCTGGTGGTCGAGCTGCGCCCGGGCGGCGAGCTCGGCGAGCTGCTGCGGCGGGCGGTGGCCGAGGCCGACGCGCGGGTCCAGCGCCTGGCCTGGGAGGTCGACGAGGACGCCGCCGTGCACGCCGAGGTCCGCGCCGCCGCTGCCCGTGACGCCCGCGCGCGGGCCGAGGCCTACGCCGGCGCGCTCGGCCTGCGCCTCGGCGACGTCGAGTGGCTCGCCGAGCCGGGCCTGTCGGGCGGGGAGTCCGAAGGCGGATCGCGGCGGCGGCGCGAGGCGGGAGAGCACATGGAGGTCATGGCTGCGGCGTCGCCGCCCGATTCCGGCGCCGGCGGGGTCGAGGCGCAGGTGGTCCCCGACCTCGCGCCCGAGCCGGTGCGGGTGAGCGCAGCGGTCGAGGCGCGCTTCGTACTCCTAGCGGCCGGGGGTGGGTAGGGGGTCGTCGGGGCAACCGCCGAGGCGATCCGAGGTCAGCAGCACGCGGCCCAGCGCGTGCCAGGCCGCCCCGTAGTAGGTCGGGTCACGCTCGTCCAGCGCGCCCGCCTCGTCCAGCAGCGTCGCGGCGGCGGCGTCCTGACCGGCCGCCGTCGCCGCCCCCGCGGCGCCCACCAGCGTGAGCGGGTGGCGCCCGCGGGCGGCGGCCGTTCCGCCGAGGTCATGGCGCTCGCGGATCTCGCCCGGGTCGAGCTCGGCGAACGGCGCCCACATGCGCGCCGCCAGCGCCCGGCCGCGCGCGTCGCAGGCCACGGCCATGCGCACGGGGGTGCGGGCCGCGTCGAAGCTGTAGACCGCGGACGCACCGGGGTCGCTGGGCGGGGAGGCCGGGTTCACGACCCCGTCGGTGTTCGTGACCGCCCAGTCAGGTGGCAGCGCGGTCTCGTCGAGGAGTTGGTCCAGCACGTCGTACGAGCCGCTGATGAGCCCCCCCCACCGTGGGTCCCCGGTCTCCGCGCCGATGCGCGCAAAGGCGCGCGGGTCGAAGTAGCTCGGGTTCAGCACGAGGAAGTCCTCGGTGGCCCAGGGGCCGGCGACCAGCAGGGATCGCCCGCCGGCCTCGATCACCTCCTCGGCCAGCAGCGCGCGGGCGATGCGCAGCCCTTCGCTGCGGTAGCGCGGGACGGCGAAGCGCTCCGCGGCCAGGAACAGGGCGTGGGCCGCGTCGAGGTCGGCGTCGGCGGCGGGCTCGGCGTCCACGATCTCGCCTTCGGACCACACCCAGGCCAGCAGGCCGTCGTCGCGCTGCAGGTTCGCGGCGGTCCAGTCCCAGACGAGCGCGAAGCGCTCGGGATCGTCGATCGCGACGGTGAGGAGCAGCGCGTAGGCCTGGCCCTCACTGACCGTGTCACGGCCCTGATCGTCGCGCACGACCCGGCCGTCCGCTGCCACGTAGCGGTCCAGGAACGCGCGCGCCGCCTGCTCGACCGGGTCCACCGGCGCGGGTCGCAGGGTCACGACCAGCCC
>Ga0136616_10000904_pt1 | contig 15001 bp, 17 predicted proteins | sample AntDrymUQ2992106_2_FD_106648 | JGI IMG/M metagenome (GOLD analysis project Ga0136616, IMG submission 106648) | Polar desert sand microbial communities from Dry Valleys, Antarctica - metaG UQ299 (21.06) | ecosystem: Environmental > Terrestrial > Soil > Desert | place: Antarctica: Dry Valley...
CGGTGACGCGTCCGGGCAGCGCCGGGTCGAGCGCGCGGGACGCGGTGGCGGCATGGACGCCCGCGCGCTCGGCGACATCGCGGATCGTTGGACGGGTCGTCAGGCCCGCGCCCAGTACTCGCTCGCCGCCTTGCTGCGAGCGAGGGCTTCCGCGGTCTCGAAGCCGGGGGCCATCGACGCATCGGCGCCCGCCATGACCTCGTGATGCTCGATGTTGAGCAGCCGCAGCCAGCTCTGCTGCCCGAGCGTCAGGCCGATCATGCACCCCAGCTCGACCAGCTCGGGCTCCGTGAAGTGGCCTCCCAACCGATCCCAGAACGCGTCGTCCGTGTTCAGGTGCCAGGCGATCGCCTCGGCGTATGCCAAGGCCGCCTTCTGGCGTTCGCTGAACGCGGGCGACCCCTCGAAGTTCAGCAGCTCGTCGTACTGGCCCTCCCCGAGCCCGAGGCTCCGGCCCTTCTCCGACCGCTGGTTGCCGCAGTACTCGCACTTGACCGTGCGCGAGACGTAGACCCGGCACAGCTCCTTGAGATCGTGGTCGAGCACGCCGTTCCTGAACAAGTCGTTCCAGCTGTTGGCGAAGAACCAGAACGCGGCCGGCACGTGGGCCCGGATCGCGGAGCTCTCAGGGCGCGGCGTGCCCTCGCGCGCGCACCGCTCCATCTCGGCGCGCATCTCCGGCGTCATGTCCTCAACCGGCACGTAGCGGATTCGCTGCTGCTCTCCCATGGCGGCTCCCTCGTCGCGGTCTGGCAATCGATTGCCAAGCACGGGAGGCTAGCGCGCGGACGGCCCGCGGGCAAGCCCCGCGCCTCAGGCGCCGCCAGCCTTGAGCTTCACCGTGATGGGCTCGAAGTCCGCGCCCGTCACGTCGGTGCCGTCGGCTTCGAGGTTCGCCGTCGCCTTCTCGGCGTACTCGTTCGTGTAGGCGAGGCCCTCGGGCGCCTTGGTGAGGACGGTGGCGCCTTCGGCGTTCTTCGTCTCGCGGGCGATCGACACGGTCTGGTCCCAGGCGGCCTGGTCGACCACGCCGATCCCGTTCGGCGAGGGCCAGATGAGCTTGTTGATCTCGTTCATCTGCCAGAGCTGGTGGCTGGCGCCGAGCTTGGAGCCGCGCGCGACCACGATGTCGCGGCACGCCTCCGCGTTGTCGCGGCAGTAGATCCAGCCCTTGAAGCTCCCCTCCAGGAACTTCACCGTCTGCTCCTGGTACGCCGTATCGCTCTCGAGCTTCTCGGTGTTGGCCCAGATCGCGTCCTGGAGCATCGCCGTGCCCTCGTCGTTCCAGTCGATGCGGTTGAAGTCCTCGGGCGTGTACAGCTCGCCGGTCTCCGGGTTCTCGGCCTCGAGCACCTGGGCGTACTCGTTGTAGATCATCGCCTGCGCGGCGTCGATGTCGCCCTTGAGCAGCGCCTGCATGTCGAACTGCTGCTGGACGAGCGTCGCGTCCGCGCCCGGCTCCACGCCGGCCTTGGTCATGCCGGCGAACAGCTCGAACTCGTTGCCGAAGCCCCAGTTGCCGACCTTCGCGCCGTCGAGGTCCGCGGCGGTGGTGATGTTCTTGTCCTTGAAGGAGACCTGTAGGGTGCCGGACCGCTGGAAGACCTGGCCGACGTCGGTGATCAGGGCGCCTTGCTCCCGCGACTGCAGCGCCTTGGGCACCCAGGCGATGGCGTAGTCGGCGCGGCCCTGCGCGAGCTGGGTCTGCGGGACGATGTCGGTGCCGCCCTCGAGGATCTCGACGTCGAGCCCCGCCTCCTCGTAGAAGCCCTGCTCGACCGCAGCGAAGTAGCCCGCGAACTGGGCCTGGGTGAACCACTGCAGCTGCAGCTTGACCGGCGTCAGCTCCTGGCTCTCGGCGCTCGGCGCGGTGCTCTCGCCCGAGCCCGCGTCGTCGTCGTCGCCACCGCACGCGGCCAGCGCCAGCACGGATGCCGCCAGCGCCGCGGCGCTCGCGAGTCGGCAGAGGATCGGGGTCATGTCGTCTCTCCTTGTGGTCGCTGCCAGGGCATCGCCAGGCGCTCGGCGAGCACGGCGACGAGGTAGAAGGCGAGGCCGAGCGCGATCGCCGCGCAGACGATCGCCCACGCGCGCGGGTAGGCGGACGCGGCGGCGGCCGAGGTGATCGCGGGCCCGAGGCCCTGCTGCAGCCCGCCGAAGTACTCCGAGACGATGGCGGCGATCACCGCGCCCGCGGACGCGATCTTGAGCCCGGTGAAGAAGAACGGCAGCGCGCGCGGCAGCCGGACGATCCGCGTCACGGTCCAGGGCGAGGCCGCATAGCTGCGCATCAGCTCGGCGTGCACCGGGTCGATCTGCCGCAGGCCCTTGAGCGTGTTGACGAAGATGGGGAAGAAGACGTAGACCAGGACGATCAGCCGCCGCGGCGTGCTCGACGTCGAGCTGAACATCGTGTTGAGGATCGGGGTGAGGGCGACGATCGGGATCGCCGCCGCGGCCGCGGAGAGCGGCGTCAGCAGCTCTTCGAGCGGACGCAGCCGCGACGCCAGCAGCGCGGCCATCAGCCCGGCCACCAGGCCGAGCGCGAGGCCCACCAGCGCGTTGGTCCCCGTGGACCGGGTGGCCTCGAGGATCGGGTCGAAGTTGAGCCGCACCTGCTCGAAGATGGCGCTCGGCTTCGGCAGCACGAACGGCTCGATGTCGCGCAGCAGGACGAACGCCTCCCACAACGCGAGGAAGGCGACGCCGAAGAGCAGCGGCGGCCAGAGGCCGATGAAGACGCGCCCGGACCAGACGGCCCCGGTCCTCACGGCGACGCCTCGCGGGCCCGGCCACGCAGCGCCTCGCGCACGTCCGTGATCGTCGCGTAGAACTGGTCGGCCTCGCGCGTGTCCTCGTCGCGCGCGCCGAGCGGGACGTCGACGACCTGGGTGATCCGCCCCGGTCGCGGTGACATCACGACGACGCGCTGGGACAGGAACACCGCCTCGGGGATCGAGTGGGTCACGAACACGACGGCGGCGCTCGTCTCGGCGCAGATCCGGATCAGCTCGGACTGCATCCGCTCGCGCGTCATCTCGTCCAGCGCACCGAACGGCTCGTCCATGAGCAGAAGCGCCGGGCGGCGGGCGAGCGCGCGTGCGATCGCCACGCGCTGCTGCATCCCGCCCGACAGCTGGCTTGGGCGGTGCGCGCCGAAGTCGCCGAGCCCGACGAGCTCCAGCAGCTCGCGCGCCTGCGCGCGGCGCTTCGCCCGGCCGAGCCCGTGCAGCGCGAGCGGCAGCTCGACGTTGCCCTGGACGGTGCGCCACTCCAGCAGCCCCGCCGACTGGAAGGCGATGCCGTAGTCCTGGTCCAGTCGCGCCTGGCGGGCGGACTTGCCGTTGACGCGCACCGCGCCGTCGGTCGGGGCGATCAGGTCGCCGACGATGCGCAGCAGCGTCGACTTGCCGCAGCCCGACGGCCCGATCAGGGCGACGAACTCGCCGGCGGCGACGGTCAGGTCGATCCTCGTGAGGGCGTCGACCGCCGTCGCGCCGGTGCCGAAGCGCTTGCCCACCCCCTCCAGCGCCACCGCCGGCGGCCGCGGCGCGCTCACGCTGCCTCCTGGAACTGGTAGCGGCGCAGCGCGAGCCCGAGCAGCGCGACCAGCCCTACCGCCACCACGCCCATCGCCGCCGCCCCGAGGATCGGCGCGTAGATGCGCGCCGGGTCGCCGGTGGCCTGCTGGGCGTACGAGATGATCAGCCGCCCGATGCCGCCGCTGAGGCCGATCGAGATCTCGGCCACGATCGCCCCGACGATCGCCGAGGCGGCCGCGAGCTTCAGGGCGGGGATCACGTAGCCCACCGAGGCCGGCAGGCGCAGGCGCACCAGCGTCTGCGACCACGACGCGGCGCACGCGGCCAGCAGCTCGGTCTGCACCGGCGGCGGGGAGGAGAGGCCCCGCAGCGCACCGATCGCCACCGGGAAGAAGGCCAGATACGCAGCGATGACCGAAACCGACATCCACGGCTGCCAGTCGAGGCCGAACAGGCTCAGGTTCCCGCTCCAGCCGTAGACGAGCGGGGCGAGCGCGATCAGCGGCACCGTCTGGCTCAGCACGACGTACGGCAGCAGGGCGCGCTCGAGCACGCGGAGGCGCTGCATGGCCAGCGCGAGCAGGAAGCCGACCGCGACGCCGACCGCGAAGCCCGCCGCGGCCAGGCGCAGCGAGTACCAGACCGCCGCGAGCACGGAGGCGAGCACCGTGCCGCCGCCTTCCACGCCCGCGACCTCCTGCTCCCCGAACACCTCGGCGATCCGCGCGAGGTGCGGCATCGATGCGTCGTCGCTGCGCGGCAGGATCAGCGACTCGCCCAGGCGCACGCCGTCGTCGGGCGCCACCAGCTTGTAGAGCTCCCAGCCGGCGGCGAGCAGCACGAGCGCCAGGAGCAGCATCGCTCCGCGGCGCGCCCGCAGTGCACCCGTGCGGCGCGTCACGGCGTGCGGGTGATCACGACGGTTGTGAACACGAGGCGAAGCCTACGCGCGTCGCATGCGGAAGTGGTCTCGATCGCGTCACCTCAGCCCAACCGTGACGACGACCCGCTGCACCGCGTTGTTCGCGTAGCCGCCGAGGTTCCACTCCGGCGCGAGCGGCTGCACGTTGCCGGCGGCGTCCGTCGCGCGGCAGCAGAGCTCGAAGTCGCCGGGCTCGGCCGGCATCCACTCCGACCACCACGCGCGCCACGCGTGCGCGCCCGGCGCGTCGCCGAGCTCGGCATCTCTCCAGCTCGCGCCCCCGTCGGCGCTCACCTCCACGCGCGAGATGCGACCGCGGCCCGACCACGCGCGGCCCTCGAGCCGGCAAGGCGCGAGCGGCGCGAACCGGCGGCGCGTCATGAAGTCCGGTACGCCCGGCGGCACCATGAGCGCGCGCGGCTCCATCCGCGTCACGGGCTCGCCCGGCTCGTCCGCGGCGCTGCGGATCCGGTAGCCGGTGACCTGCTGGTAGCCGTCGAACGGGGCGTCGAGCACGGCGATGCGGTCGAGCCACTTGACGTTCGTCATCCCGTACCAGCCCGGAACCACGAGGCGCAGCGGGAAGCCGTGCTGCGGCGGGAGCGGGACGTCGCCGATCGCCCAGGCGAGGATCGCGCCGGACCCGAGCGCCTCGGCCACCGGGAGACTGCGAGCGTACGCCTGCGCGACGCCGCCTTCGATGCCGCGGTCGAGCCCCGTGAAGGCCACGTCGACGGCGCCACGGTCGAGGCCCGCCTCGCGCAGCAGCGGTGCGAGCGGTGTCCCCGTCCATGCCGCGGTCCCCACCGCCTCGCAGAACCACGGCTGCGACACCGGGCGTGGCCGCATCCCCGCGCGGCCGTTGCCGGCGCACTCCATCGTCACGGGCACCGTGACCGTCTCGCGCCGCTTCAGCTCAGCCAGCGGCAGCGCGAGCCGACGCTCGACGCGCCCGTCGATCCGCAGCTGCCAGCGGTCCACGTCGACGTAGGGGATGTCATAGTGGACGAGGAGGTAGTGCAGGCCCGGCGGGGTGATCGGCCAGCGCAGCGCCTCGAGCGGCATGCCGGAGTTTCGCAGCGCGAGCCGCAGTTCACCCGTCGAGATGAGGTCTGCCTGTGAGGTCATCGGCGCCAGGCGCCGACCCTACCTCCCTCGAAGCGGTTGTCTCGCGTCCGGTGCGATCTACAATGGTCTTCTGGGTGACCGGTCGGCGCGGTCGGTCACCTTGTCAACCAAGAGCGGCAGGGCGCGGGCCCTGGCGAAGTGGGCTCGGTGCATGGCAGCCGTTTCCATTTTGGGAAGGAGGCCGCTGCCGTGTCGTCCACCAGCACAATCTGGCGCTCGCAACCGGCCCGCGGCCCGCGGCTCCCACCCGTCCAGAGCGCGCGGGGGTTCAAGGCCGTCCACGTCCTGGACCTGGATCCCGATCTCGGCGCGACGCTGCCGCCGGCCCGGCTGGCGGAGGCGCGATCGCGCTTGGTCGCCCGCCTCCACACGGTGCCGCAAGGCCCGTGGGCGGAGGCGCCGGCGCTGGACGCCGATCCGGGCCAGCTCGGGCTGCTCATCCTCGACGGCGTGGTGGCGCGCGAGCTCCTGATGGACGACAACGTCTCGACCGAGCTGCTCGGCCAGGGCGACCTGATCCGGCCGTGGCAGACGCACGGGCCTTCCCGCCTGCTGCGCGCCGAGGTCCGCTGGACCGTGCTGCAGTCGGCCCGGATGGCCGCGCTGGGACCGGGCTTCGCCCGCGCGCTCGCCCAGTTCCCGGAGATCGGCCCCGTGCTGATCGAGCGCGTGACCGAGCGCGCGCACCGGGTCGCCCTCGGCCAGGCGATCTCGCAGCTCAACGGCGTCGACCGGCGCATCCTCGCTCTGTTCTGGCACTTGGCCGAGCGCTGGGGGCGGATGACCGGAGACGGGGTGGTGGTGCCGCTCGCCCTGCCGCACCGCATCATCGCGCAGCTCGTGGGCGCCCGCCGGCCGACGGTTTCGACGGCAATCGTGCGCCTCGTCGAGCACGGCGTGCTGGAGCGGCGGAGCGGCGGCACCTGGGTGCTGCACGGCGAGCCCGTCGGCCTGCCGACCAAGCAGACGGCGCGCGTCGTCGAGCTTCGCCGCAACCGCTTCCAGCACGCCGAGGCGGAGGCCGGCGCGACGGTCTAGCTTCCGCTCGGCGGAAGCGGGGCGCGCTCGATCCGCGCGCCACCGGCTCGCACAGCTCCTGGATCGACGAAGGAGTGCCCGATCAGCGATCTGCCCGGCACGGTTTCGCGCCCCGGGACCGGCGGGCAAGCGCCTGGAAGTGCATCCCGAGCGCGTCGTCCTGCTCCGTCCGCGCACCGTCCTGCAGGTGGCCGGCGTGCTGCTCGGCGTCGCCGTGGCGCTGTGGGTCGTGTGGATCTCGATGCGGGTCCTCACCTGGGTGTTCGTCGCCCTGTTCCTCGCGCTCGCGCTCAATCCGGCGGTCCAGTTCCTCCAGCAGCGCGGGCTGCGCCGCCGCGGGGCCGCCACGGCGGTCACCTACATCAGCGCGATCGTCGTCATCGGCCTGCTCTCGGCGCTGCTGGTACCGCCGCTCGTCGACGAGGCGGAGGGGCTCGCGGACGCCGCTCCCGGCTACGTCGAGGACATCACCGCCGGGCGCGGGCCGCTCGGGTTCCTGCAGCGCGACTACGAGATCGTCGACCGCGTGCGGGAGGCGACCCAGAGCAGCGGCGGCTCGCTGCTGGGCAGCGCCGGGACCGCGCTGGAAGTCGGGCGCGGCGTGGTCACCGGGATCGTCGGCTTCATCACGATCGTCTTCCTGACGCTGTTCATGCTGCTCGAGGGCCCGGCGTGGGTGGAGCGCGGCCTGGGACTGCTGCCGCAGCGGTCGCGCCCGCGCTGGCGCAACGTCGGCCACCGGATCGCGCAGACCGTGTCGGGCTACGTCACCGGCAACCTGCTGCTGTCCGTCGTGGCCGGCGTCTCGTCCACGATCGTGCTGCTCGTGATGGGCGTGCCGTTCGCGCTCGCCCTCGGCCTCATGGTCGCGATCCTCGACCTGATCCCGCTCGCGGGCGCCACGCTCGCCGGCCTCCTGCTCACGACGGTCGGCCTGCTCACGTCGCTGACGGCGGGCCTCGTGCTGCTCGTGTTCTTCATCCTCTACCAGCAGATCGAGAACCACGTGCTGCAGCCGCTGGTCTACGGGCGCACGGTCCAGCTCTCCCCGCTCGTCGTGCTGATCGCGATCCTCGTCGGCACCGAGGTGGCCGGCGTGCTCGGCGCGCTCGCGGCGATCCCCGTCGCCGGCACGCTGCAGATCCTGCTGCTCGACTGGCTCACGCACCGGCGCTTGCGCGAGGAGGAGGGCGGCCCCGTCGCGATCGCCGCCGAGGCCACCGAGCCCGCCCAAGTGACCTAGATAAGGGGTTGCACGAGTCCGCACCCGTGGGGGCGGGTCTTCCCGGAACCCCTCGTCTAGCGGCGCCCGCGGCCCATCCGGTCGAGCTCCTCGAGCGACTGGCCGGCGCCGAGCGCGACGCACTCCAGCGGGCGCTCGGCGACCCGCACGGGCATGCCCGTCTCCGCCTCGAGCCGCTCCTCGAGCCCGCGCAGGAGCGCGCCGCCGCCCGCGAGCAGGATGCCCTCCTTCGTGATGTCGGCCGCCAGCTCCGGCGGCGTCTCCTCCAGCGTGGCGTGGACGGCGGCGAGGATGTCGGCCAGCGGCCCGGTGATCGCCGCCCCGACCTCCTCGGCGGTCAGCTGCACCTCGCGCGGCAGGCCGGACATGAGGTCGCGCCCGCGCACCTCGGTGACCAGCCCCTCCGGCTGCGGGGCGGCCGCCGCGATCGCCAGCTTGATCCCCTCGGCGCTCTGGGACCCGATCGCCATGCGGTGCTCGTTGCGGATGTGGTTGGTGATCGCCTCGTCGAGGTCATAGCCGCCGACCCGCAGCGAGCGGCTGACCACGAGGCCGCCGAGCGAGATGACGGCGACCTCGCTCGTGCCGCCGCCGATGTCGACGACCATGCGCCCCACCGGCTCGGCGATCGGCAGGCCGGCCCCGATCGCGGCGGCGAGCGACTCCTCGATCAGATGCACCTCGCGCGCGCCCGCCGAGAGCGACGCCTCCTCGACCGCCCTGCGCTCGACCTCGGTCACGCCCGAGGGCGCGCACATGACAAGCCGCGGGCGGCTGAAGCGGCTCGAGAGCACCTTCTCCATGAAGCGGCGGAGCATCGCCTCGCAGACCTCGAAGTCGGCGATGACGCCGTGCCGGAGCGGGCGGTCGGCCGAGATGCTGGCGGGGGTGCGGCCGATCATCAGCTGCGCCTCGGACCCCACGGCGAGCACCTCGCCCGTGCGCTCGTCGATCGCGACCACCGACGGCTCGGAGAGCACGATCCCGCGCCCGCGCACGTAGACCACCGTGTTGGCGGTCCCCAGGTCGATCGCCATGTCGCCCACGTGGCGCAGGGCGGCGAACACCCCGCGTCGCCTGCCGGAGCGTCGTGTGCCGGGCGTCACCCCTCCCACCCAATCACACTCGGATGAAGGGCAGCGCGAGCGCGCTTGCACCGAGCCGACTTCGTCGGCCGGCACAGGACAGGGCGGAAGTCAGGCGGCGGCGGGCGGCTCGGACTCGGGGAAGCCCGGCAGCGGAGGATCGGCCTCGTCGAGGTCCTCGGGCACGCCGAGCGGCTGGTCGTCGATCTCCGGCTCGCCGGGCTCGGCCGGCGGGGCGTCCTCCGGGATGTCGGGATCGTCGGCCGTGATCGGGGTCTCGGTCATCGGTTCCGCTCCGCATCCTGGTCGCAGCTCAGGCCCGACGGTCGACCCCGTAGCTCGCTCATCGTGAAGCGCCTACCCGCAACTCGTGCGGCGCACCCCACGGATGGAGCACCTCGGGCACGGCGACGGAGCCGTCGTCGCGCTGGCCGTTCTCCACGATCGCGATCAGGGTGCGGCCGACCGCCACGGCGGTGCCGTTGAGCGTGAAGACGTGGCGCGGGCTGCCGCCGCCGGCGGGCCGGTACCGGATGGCCAGCCGCCGCGCCTGGAAGTCCGTCGTGTTGGAGGTGGAGGTCAGCTCGCGGAAGCGCTGCTGGCCGGGCAGCCACGCCTCGCAGTCGTACTTCTTGACCGCCGAGGCGCCGAGGTCGGTGACCGCGATGTTGACCACTCGGTAGGGGATCCCGAGCGCCTCCAGGATCTCCTCCTCGTGCGCGAGCAGCCGCTCGTGCTCGTCGGCGGCCGCCTCCGGCGCGACGAACGCGAACATCTCGACCTTGTCGAACTGGTGCACCCGGAACAGGCCGCGGGTGTCGCGCCCGGCGGCGCCCGCCTCGCGCCGGAAGCAGGGGGAGAAGCCGGCGTAGCGCAGCGGCAGCCGGTCGGCGTCGACGATCTCGCCGGCCTGGAGCGAGGCGAGCGGGACCTCGCTCGTGCCGGCGAGGTAGAGCGCGTCGTCGGCCAAGCGGTAGATCTGCTGCTCGTTGTCGGGCAGGAAGCCGGTGCCGTAGAGCGCCTCCTCCCGCACCAGGACCGGCGGGATCACCGGCTCGAAGCCCTTGCCGCGCAGCAGCTCGAGCGCCCAGCGCACGAGCGCCAGCTCGAGCAGCACCAGGTCGCCGGTGATGTAGGCGAAGCGCGAGCCGGCGACGCGCGCACCCGCCTCCATGTCGATCCACGCGCCCGCGAGCTCGAGGTGGTCGCGGCCCGCGCGGCCCGCCTCGCCGCGCTCGTAGAGCACCTCGTCCTCGTCGGCGGCGGTCGGATCGGGCGGGTTCGGCAGCAGGGCGAAGCCGGCGTCGATCTCGGCCTGCACGCCGTCGAGCTCTTCGCGCAGCGCCTTGCCGCGGCGCGCGATCTCCTGCATCTCCGCGATCGCCGACGCCGCGTCCTCCCCGCCCTGCCGGGCCGCGGCGATGGCCGCCGACGCGGCGTTTTGGGTGGCCTTGATCCCCTCCACCTCGGGCAGCAGCTCGCGCCGGCGCACGTCGAGCTCGAGCAGGCGCTCGAGCTGGGCGTCGGACCCGTCGCGCCGCCGTGCGAGCGCCGCCAGCACCGGCTGGGGATCGTCGCGGATCGCCTTGAGGTCGAGCACCGGCCGCCCCGCGGGCTATTCGCCGCTGGAGGGCGATTCGCCGGTGGGGGGCGGGCTGCCGGGCTCTTCGAAGCCGAAGGTCTCGCTGCCGGAGTACTTCGCGACGAACTCGGCGACCTTCTCGGCCTCCTCGCCGACCACGATGTCCTGCGGCATCGGGCCGGAGGAGAACCCGCCGTTGCGGATCGCGTAGAGGACCTGGTCCTTCTCCTCCGAGCGCTGGTCGAAGTTCGGCCCGTCCTTGTACTCGCGCCCGTTGGCGTCCGTGGCCGACCCCTGCGCGCCCGCGTAGGTCAGCGAGTGGCAGCCAGAGCAGTTGAGCTGGAAGATCTCCGCGCCCTCGTAGTCCGGGTCGGAGGACGCGAGCTGGATGCCCTGCTCCCCGCACGCGGCGAGCCCGCCGGCGACGACGACGGCGGCGAGCGCGATCAAGCGGGAACGTCCGAGGCGCGGCATGGCGCGGGCAAGCATACGAGAGAATGCCCCCGCCGATGGCCGTAGACCCCGATCCCGGCGCGCCGTGACCGCCGTCCACATCGCACTCGGCGTGGCGGCCGTCGCGGTCAACCTGGCCGCGGGCGCCTGGGGCGCGTGGGCGTGGTGGCAGGCGCGCGAGGCGCCCGGCTTCTGGCCGCTGCTGCGCACGGGTCAGGCGCTGATCGCGGTCGAGGCGGCGATCGGCGGCGTCCTGCTCCTGACCGGAGCCGACCTGCCGCCGCTGCACCTCGTCTACGGCCTCAGCCCGCTGGGCGTGGCGCTGCTGGCCGAGCAGCTGCGCCTCGTCGCCGCGCAGACGGAGCTCGACCAGCGCGAGCTGGGGGGGCGGGAAGCCGTGGAGGCCCTGCCGGAGGCCGAGCAGCGCGACCTCGTGCGAGCGATACTGCGCCGGGAAACCGGCGTCATGGCCGTTTCCGCGCTCGTCGTCGCCCTGCTCGGGGTACGTGCGTCGGAATGGCTCTAGACGGAGGCGGTCTCCAGTGCGCAATGCCACTAAGTAACACCACCGCACAAGCAGTGCTACAACTCCGCCTCGGATGATCCGTTCCTACCTCCCGGCCCTGGTCTTCGTCGGTCTCGGGGCGCTGCTCGGGCTGATCTTCACGACGATCAACTCGCTGCTGGGCAACGTGCTCGGCCGCAACCGCGCGCCCCGCTCGCAGGGCGACCCGTACGAGTGCGGCCTGCCGTCCGACGTGAAGCAGAACTTCCGCTTCGGGATCTCCTTCTACCTCGTCGCGATGCTGTTCATCCTGTTCGACATCGAGACGATCCTGCTCTACCCCGTCGCGCTGCAGCTCGACGCGTTCGGGGTGTTCGCGCTGCTGGAGACGATCGTCTTCATCTTCCTGCTGCTGATCGCCTACGTGTACGTGTGGCGGAGAGGGGCGCTCGAATGGAGGTGACCCGCCAGCGGCTCGGCGCGGGCGACAAGGCGGAGTTCCGCGCGCGCCAGCTGCGCGCGCGCGACATGCTGCGCGGCGCGCTCGACGGCCCGGAGCTCGAGGAGCACGTCGAGCAGTCCGTGCTCACCACGACGCTGGAGAAGGCCGGGCGCTGGGCGGTCGGCAACGCGAACTTCCCGCTCTCCTTCGGGCTCGCGTGCTGCGCGATCGAGTGGATGTCGCACATCGGCCCGCGGCTCGACATCGCGCGCTTCGGCTTCGAGGCCGCCCGCGCGACGCCGCGCCAGGCCGACACGATCTTCCTCTCGGGGCGCATCTCGATCAAGATGGCGCCGGTCATCCGGCGTGTCTACGAGCAGATGCTCGAGCCGCGCTACGTGATCGCGATGGGGGCCTGCTCGTCCTCGATGGGCGTGTTCAACAACTACGCGATCGTGCCCGGCGACAAGTTCCTGCCCGTCGACCTGCACGTGCCGGGCTGCCCGCCGCGGCCGGAGTCGCTGGTGCACGGCATCCTCAAGCTGCGCGCCGCGATCATCTCCGAGCCCGACGAGGGCTGGCGCAGCCGCTACGGCGGCCGCGGCACCGAGGAGGTCGTCGCCGACCTGACGCGGGAGGACCCGGACGCGGTCCACGCCATCAATGTGAGCGGCGGCACGGGCGGGGGCGACGCGAATGCCTGACGCCACGGGGCTCGAGCTGATCGCGCAGGAGCTGCGCGACGCCGACGGCGAGTCGGTGCTCGACACCGTCTTCTTCCGCGAGCAGGCCGCGCTGCTGGTGGCGCCGGGCGCGGTGCCGGCGACGCTCGAGCACCTGCGCGGCAAGGGCTACGGCTTCCTGGCCTCCGTGCACGGCGTGGACTACTTCCCCGAGGAGCCGCGCCTCGGCGTGCACTACGAGATGCTCGACATGCGGGAGGTCGACCGCATCTGCGTGCGCACGCGCGTGACCGTCGCCGACCCGCACGTGCCGACGGTCACGCCCGCCTGGCCGACGGCCGACCACCAGGAGCGCGAGGTCTACGACATGTTCGGGGTGATCTTCGACGGGCATCCCGACCTGCGCCGGATCCTCATGCCCGAGGACTACGAGGGCCATCCCCAGCGGCGCGACTTCCCGATGGGCGGCGAGCCGGTGCTGTTCACGCACAACGAGCGCACGACGCCGGGGTGGTGGAAGCGATGAGCGAGGTCGGGACCAGGGACCCGCGGCTCACCCCGGAGATCCCGTACCGCGAGATGGAGGAGTCGATCGAGCTCTCTCACCACGCGCACGGGGAGTCCGAGGAGCTGCTGACGATCAACTTCGGCCCGCACCACCCCGCCACGCACGGGGTGCTGCGCCTGATCGCCACGCTCGAGGCCGAGGTGGTGCGCGACATCAAGCCGATCATCGGCTACCTCCACACCGGCATCGAGAAGACCGCCGAGGACAAGGCGTACTGGAAGGCGATCACGATCGTCGAGCGGATGGACTACCTCGCCTACTACTTCAACGCGATGGCGTTCTGCGGCGCGGTGGAGACGCTGCTCGACCTCGAGGTGCCGCCGCGCGCGCAGTACCTGCGGGTGATCCACATGGAGCTCAACCGGATCATGTCGCACCTCGTCTGGCTCGGCACGACGGGGCTCGACCTCGGGGCGATCTCGATGTTCTGGTACTGCTTCCGCGACCGCGAGCAGATCCTCGACCTGTTCGAGATGTCGTCGGGCCAGCGCATGCACACGCGCTACTTCCAGGTCGGCGGCGTCTTCGAGGACATCCCGATCGGCTGGGAGCGCAAGGTGCGCACGTTCGCCGAGCAGATGCCCGAGCGCGTCGACCAGTTCCTGGCGATCCTGATGAAGAACGAGATCGTGCTGCAGCGCCTGCGCAACGTCGGCGCGGTCGACGAGCAGACGCTGCTCGGCCTCGGCGTCACCGGCCCGCTGCTGCGTGCGACCGGCAACCCGTGGGACCTGCGGAAGGCCGCGCCGTACTGCTCCTACGGTGACTTCGCGTTCAAGATCCCGGTCGGGACGACGGGCGACAACTGGGACCGCATGATCGTGCGCATGCTCGAGATGAAGGAGTCCTCGAAGATCGTGCTGCAGGCCCTCGACGGCCTGCCCGAGGGGCCGTACATCACGCCCGACCGCAAGTACGCGCTGCCGCCGCGGCACGAGCTGGCGACGAGCATGGAGGCGCTGATCCACCACTTCAAGCTCGTGACGGAGGGCTTCCGCGTGCCGCCCGGCGAGATCTACAACCCGATCGAGTCGCCGCGCGGGGAGATGGGCTGCTTCGTGCGCGCCGACGGCTCGTCGAAGCCCGCGCGCGTGCACATGCGCGACCCCTCGTTCGTGAACCTGCAGGCCATGCGCCCGATGGCCCGCGACCTGTACGTCGCCGACTTCATCGCCACGCTGGGCATGCTCGACCCGGTGCTGGGCGGGGTCGACCGCTGACCATGGCGATCGACCCGTCCCGCATCCGCCGCTACGGCCACGGCAGCCGCGTCCCGGGCTGGGACGACCCGGTCGACCTCACGAAGGCGCCGGCCGTCGTGCCCGACGCCGCGACCACGCCCGTGCCCGCGGAGCTGCGGGCGGAGATCGAGCAGCACATGAGCCGCTACCCGGACTTCCGCTCTGCGGCGATCCCCGCGCTGCACGCGGCGCAGCGGCTGCACGGCTGGTGCTCGCCGACCGCGATCGAGCAGGTGGCGTGCGTGATGCGGCTGACGCCCGGCTACCTGACCGCGGTGGCCACGTTCTACGACATGTTCGAGACGGTCCCCAAGGGCCGCCACGACGTCTACGTGTGCACGAACATCTCGTGCTCGCTGCGCGGGGCCGACGCCGTCTACGAGGCGATGCTGTCGGCCGCGGGCGACGACCCCGACTTCCACGTCAAGTCGTTCGAGTGCCTGGGCGCGTGCGACATCGCCCCGATGGCGTCGGTCGACGGCGAGTACGTCGGCCCGCTGATCGAGGCCGACTGCGCGCAGATCGTCGACGACGTCCGCGCGGGCCGGCCGGTGCTCGAGGCCAAGCAG
>Ga0136616_10000906_pt1 | contig 14984 bp, 14 predicted proteins | sample AntDrymUQ2992106_2_FD_106648 | JGI IMG/M metagenome (GOLD analysis project Ga0136616, IMG submission 106648) | Polar desert sand microbial communities from Dry Valleys, Antarctica - metaG UQ299 (21.06) | ecosystem: Environmental > Terrestrial > Soil > Desert | place: Antarctica: Dry Valley...
AAGATGACCGGACTGATCATCATCTTTATCAGCGCCACGAACCCCGTGCCCAGCGGCTTGAGCGCAATGCCGAGTTCCGGGTTCACCAGCCCGACGATGATGCCGAGGACGACCGCGGCGATCACCGCCATGTATAGCAATGTGTGCAGTCCTTGGCGGGCCGGTGGTGATCCGGTCTTCTCGTCGCTGTCCACCCGAGCCATCGAGTCTGTTCCTTCGCCGCGAGTGACCAGCGTCACTTCCCGGGACAGACTCCCACTCACCAGCGATTGCAGCGTCAACTATCCGACATCCGGGAGCCGGGTCAGCGGTTCCCCTAGCGCGACAACCGGTCAGCCGAGGCAAGGTGGATAGACCAGCCGACGGGGCGACGCTGTGTCGGGGCCGCTCACGATCACCCCCGCATACGCTCGGTTCTTGCCACGAAGCGGGCATGAACGGTTCACTGCCGGAGAGATGACGACGACCACCACGCAGCCGCCCTCGCAACCCGATCGCCCGCCCGGGCGACAGGGACGGCTTCCGCGTTCGGCCCGGCGCCACCAGCTGCTCCAGGCAGCGCGTGACATCTTCGTGGCGCGTGGCTACCACGCAGCCGCGATGGATGAGATCGCCGATCGAGCTGGTGTGTCGAAACCTGTTCTTTATCAACACTTTCCGGGGAAGCGGGACTTGTATCTCGCGCTGCTCGACGAGCAGATCAAACAGCTGGGCGAGCGGATGTTCATTGCGCTGCAGGCCACCAGCGACAACAAGGAGCGCGTGCACGGGGCGATCGCTGCCTACTTCGAATTCGTGGACACCGAGGGCGAAGCCTTTCGCCTGTTGTGGGAATCCGACCTGCGCAACGACCCCGAAGTCCACGACAAGGTCGAGGACGGTTTCGCCGCGATCGTCGCGGCCCTGGCCGACACCATCAATGCCGAGTCCGGGGCCGGGCCAGCTCAGTCCCATCTGCTCTCGGCTGGGCTGTCCGGACTGGCCGAGATCAGCGCGCGCTGGTGGTTGGAACGCCGCAACGACCAGGCCAGCGATCTGAGTAAGGACCAGGCTGTCGCTCTCGTGTCGGCCCTGGCCTGGCGCGGTATCTCCGGTTTCCCGCTGCAGTCCGACCTACGGCTGGACATCGTCAGCGAGTGATCGGCGCAACCCTTGGCGCTGCCGCGAGGCCAACCCGGGGTTCGCGTACGGCGTAGGAGGTCCGCAGGCCTGCGGGACTCGGCTGGACTAGCCTCGGCGAGGCAACCGTCGGACCGGCCCGACGGTGCAACCGAAGGCGGGCAGCGTGGAAGTCAAGATCGGCGTGCAGCACTCACCTCGAGAGCTCACGGTGGACAGCCCCGAATCCCCCGACGAGGTACAGCTAGCCATCACCGAGGCGATCGACCGAGGCCGTGGTGTGCTCACTCTCGTCGACGAGCGCGGCCGCCGCGTGGTCGTACCGGTGGAGCGCATCGCCTACGTCGAGATCGCCGAGGCCGACCATCGCCGGGTGGGCTTCAGCACTCAGACCTGACCGCCGTAGCTCGCGGCGAATCCGAAGCACAGGCGAGCCTGCAGGCGATGATCGGCTCATGACCTTGCAACGGATTCGAGAGTCATTCTGGTTCGTACCCGCCGCCTTGTGCGTGCTTGGCGTGCTCCTCGCAGAGGGGCTGGTGATCCTCGAGGAGCAAGTCGGGCGGCTTTCGCTCGGGCCGCTCGATGCATTGGTGTACCGGGTAGGGCCCAGCGGTCAGTCGCGACCTGCTCGGCGCCATCGCGGGCTCGGTGCTCACGGTGGCCGCGACAAGTTTCTCCATCACGATCGCAGTGCTGACCCTGGCGTCCTCGACGTACGGGCCACGCTTGGTTCGTAACTTCATGGCCGACCGAGGCAATCAGCTGGTGCTCGGCGTTTACGTCGCCACGTTCGTGTACTCGCTGCTGGTGTTGCGATCGGTGCGCGCCGAAGGTGAAGTTGATCAGGCGGAGGCCTTCGTCCCGCACTTCGCCGTGACCGTAGCCCTGGTGCTTGCCCTGCTCAGCATCGCAGTGCTCGTTTACTTCATCCACCACGTCAGTGACTCGGTGCAGGTGTGGACGCTGGCTCGGCGGACCCGCGATGACCTACTGGATGTGGTGAACCAGCTCTTCCCTGAAGACGGCTCCGAAGGCACGCAGTCGAAGCCGGTCACCGAACTGCCCTCCTCCGACGGTGTTGCTGTGCGCGCTGACCGTTGTGGGTACGTGGCTGCGGTGCGCGACTCGCAGTTGGTGACGGCGGCAACGACCCACGACGCCGTACTGCTGCTGCGGGTGCGACCCGGTGATTTCTGTGTCCAGGGCACCACCCTGGCCACGGTGTGGTCGGCGCCGGCCGAACACGAACCTCTGGCCGGCAGGGTGTTGTCGGCAGTGACGCTGGCAGAGGAGCGTACGACCGATCAAGACGTGATGTTCGCGGTGCAGCAACTGGTCGAGATGGCGGTACGAGCGCTGTCTCCCTCCACCAACGATCCGTTCACCGCAGTCAACGCCTTGGACCAGGTCTCGGTCGGTCTGTGTGCCCTGGTGTCACGACCGCTGCCGTCACCGGACCGCCGTGACGAAGCCGGGGTCCTACGGGTGCGCAATCCGGGTGTGGCGCCCATCGAGGCGTTGGACTTCGTCTTCGATGCCATCCGGGTATACGCGCTGGAGCATCCGCTGGTGCTACAGGCCACCGTGAAGATGAGCGCCCGCGTCGGCGGGCGAACCCCGGATGTGGCGCTGCGGGAGCATCTGGCGGGCCAACTCGACCTGTTGCTGGCCGCATTTGAGCGCACCTCCCCGCCGGCGCACGAGATGGCCCGCCTGCAGGCGCGCGTAGCACCCGTTCGCCGGGACCTGCAGGCCAGCGACGGGGCAGGGTGATCGGCGCCATCGAAATGGCGCACTCGAAACGGTCCGTCCAGCAGCTTCGGTGAGCTACAGGCTGTCGGTATCGAAGGTGTTGCAGGCATCGACCGAGCCTTCGTCGAATCCGATCATGAACCAGCGTTGACGTTGCTCGGACGTCCCATGGGTGAACCCCTCCGGGTTGACCTCACCGCCCTGTGAGGACTGGATCCGGTCGTCACCGACCGCGGCGGCCGCGGACAACGCGTCGTTGATGTCCTGCCCGGTCAGCGGCTCCAGGAAAGGCGTACCGGTCTCCGGATCAGGCACGGTGGTCGCGTTCTTGGCCCAGATCCCGGCCAGGCAGTCAGCCATCAGCTCGATCCGTACGGCCCCGGACTCCGGGCCCTGCGGGTCCTGCTGAGCCCGGTTGAGCAGGCCGAGCTGGTTCTCGATGTGGTGGCCGAACTCGTGGGCCACCACGTACTCCTGTGCCAGCGGGCCGCTGTTGGCACCGAACTGGGTCTCCAGCAATTCGAAGAAGTCCGAGTCGAAGTAGGCAGTCTGGTCGGCTGGGCAATAGAACGGCCCGGTGGCACTGGTGGCGCCGCCGCAGCCAGTGCTCACCGAACCGACGAAGATGTCCAGGCCCGGTTGGACGTAGGCCGGGCCGCCGCTGTCGGGCAGCAATTCGACCCACATCGCATCCAAGCTCTCGGCCGTTGCAATGATCCGACAGTCGATGTTGGTGTTGGCCGCTTCGGCGTTGGTGCACTCGGCGAAGGCGTCGTCCTGGACTGGTTCCCCCCCACCTGTGTCGCCACCCCCGAGGATGTCCCCCGGGTTGAACCCGAACACCAGAGCGAGCAGGACGACGATCAGACCGCCGCCACCACCGACCGCGATTCCACCGCCGCGACGCCCGCCCCCACGTCCACCACGCTCCCGACCCGGATCGATCCGGACACCTTCCCTGAAGGTCATTCCTCTACCGCCAGGAGATCGACTTCCTTCGTCATGAACTCAGCCCCAGTTGACCCATTCGCTCGGTGTGCGCCGTCGTGATCCGGTTCAGCAGCTCGCCGACTCCGGCCAAATCGCCGGTTCCGGTGATCAGCAGCTCGGCCAACTGGTCCCGCTCGGCGATGACTCGCTGAGATTGAGTCATCGCCTCTCCCACCAATCGCCTCGCCCACAATGCCAGTCGGCCGCCGATGGCCGGGTCGGCCAGGATCGCGGCGCGTACCTCTCGTACAGCGAACGAGGCGTGTCCGGTGTCGGCCAGGACCGACAGCACCAGAGTGCGGGTCGAGTCATCGAGGAAGTTGGCCACCTCCCGATAGAAGTCGGCGGCCAGGCCGTCCCCGACATAGGCCTTGACCAGACCCTCCAGCCAGGTGCTGGGCCGGGTGCTGTCATGAAAGGAGTCGATCGGAGCGGTGAAGGGGGACATCGCCTTTTCCGGGTCGGCGTCGAGTTCAGCCAGCCGATCGCAGAGCAGCTTGTAATGCCCCATCTCCGCGGCGGCCATCGTGGCCAAGGCTGCGCGGCCCGCGGTGGTTGGCGCCATCCGGGCGTCCTCGGCCAGCCGGTCGAAGGCCGTCAGCTCGCCGTAGGCCAGCACTCCCAGCAAGTCGATGACCGCGTTCTGCGTCAGCGTTGTCACCTTTCTGGGCGGGAGCGTCGATTCTCCCACCAGGGGCGACACGATGTGAGCTGAGCCATGAACGCTCCGGTCAAGGCTAGCCCTTGGGCTAGACTGAGGGCGGCGAGCCGGACCACGACTCGCGTATCTGTGCGTCAACGCCTTTGCGGTGCTCCCCGGATCAACCGGACTGCGCCACCGCGATCTGATTCGGCGAGTTGCCTGAGTTTTCGACTCGGCCTCGCGAAATCGCATGATCGCCATCGGACGTCGGCGCGAAGCGGAAACCGACGTAGAGGCGAGAGCACGTGAGCATCCAGACCAATTCCGAGCAATCCCGAGCAGAGTCTGGCCATCAACGCCCGGCCTATGACGAGGTCGTCGCTCTCGAGCACGCCACCGAGGGTGCCCCTGAAGTGGAGTCCGCCGAGGAACTGGCCGCCCGCGCGCCGGTCGAGGAGACCGCACCGCTGTTCACCGACTTCGACGTGCATCCCGACATCACCGCGGCGCTGGCCGAGGTCGGCATCACCCGCACCTTCGCGATCCAGGAGCTCACCCTCCCGATCGCACTGGCCGGACACGACCTGATCGGTCAGGCCCGCACCGGCACGGGCAAGACGCTGGGCTTCGGCGTACCCATGCTGCAGCGGCTGACCAACACCGCCGAGGGTGCCGACGGGATGCCCCAGGCACTGGTTGTCGTACCCACCCGGGAACTGTGCGTCCAAGTCGCCCGGGACCTGGCGACCGCCGGCTCCAAGCGCGGGATGCGAGTGCAGGCCATCTACGGCGGCCGCGCGTACGAGCCGCAGATCGAAGCGCTTCGCAAGGGTGTGGAGATCGTGGTCGGGACACCCGGCCGGCTGCTCGACCTCGCCGAGCAGCGCCACTTGCTGCTCGGGTCGGTCAGCGTGCTGGTCCTCGACGAGGCCGACGAGATGCTCGACCTCGGCTTCCTGCCCGACATCCAGCGGGTGCTGAGCATGGTCCCGACCGAGCGTCAGACCATGCTGTTCTCCGCGACCATGCCCGGGCCGATCGTGACCCTGGCCCGGCAGTTCATGACCCAGCCGACCCATATCCGCGCCCATGGCAACGACGAGGGTTCGACGGTTCCGGACACGACCCAGTACGTCTACCGAGCGCACAACCTCGACAAGCCCGAACTGCTGGCCCGGCTGCTGCAGGCCACCGACCGCAGCCTGACCATGGTCTTCTGCCGGACCAAGCGGACCGCCCAGAAGATCGCCGACGAACTCGTCGACCGGGGCTTCGCCGCCGCGGCTGTGCACGGTGATCTCGGGCAGGGCGCCCGCGAGCAGGCGCTGCGCGCCTTCCGCTCCGGGAAGGTCGACGTCCTGGTCGCCACCGACGTCGCGGCCCGCGGGATCGACGTGACAGGTGTCAGCCATGTCGTCAACTACCAGTGTCCGGAGGACGAGAAGACCTATCTGCACCGGATCGGGCGTACCGGCCGGGCCGGCGGCAAGGGCATCGCGGTCACCTACGTGGACTGGGACGACCTGCCGCGCTGGGGTTTGATCAACACCGCGCTCGACCTGCCCTTTCACAACCCCCCGGAGACCTACTCCACCTCCGCGCACTACTACACCGACCAGGGAATCCCGGCTTCGGCGACTGGTCGACTGCCGCGTTCGGCACGTACCCGTGAGGGCCTGTCGGCCGAGCAGCTCGAAGACGTCGGCGAGACCGGCCGCGGACGCGGCGGATCGGGGCGCTCCGGTTCGGGCGGATCCGGCGGACGCGGTCACTCGTCTGGCTCGGACCGCTCCTCGGCATCCAGCGGCGGGCGCGGCCAGCGCGGTGGACGGGCGCGCAATGGGCGCACCGAGAACGCAACACGTGGCGACGGTCAGTCTTCCGGTGAGCAGCAGGGCGCCGGTGACGAGCCGGCCCGACGGCCCCGGCGCTCACGATCGCGCAATCGGACCCGAGGCGGGCTGGCCGTCGTAGCCGAGGGCGCCCCGGGTGCTGGGGGCGAGGTCAGAACGGAGGCCAGCGGGCAGCGATCGCCGTCGACGGGCTCGACCCGTTCGACCGGCTCCCGCAACCGCCGGCGTCGTCCCGCACAAGCCGCGGACTGAGACTCAGCTCTTCCGCTGGTGAGTCGGGTTCTTCCGCGCCGAATGCCGCGGCCGTCCTGGCCAGCCTTGACCTGGCTGGCAGTACTGGTGATCGCCTTGGTGGCCGGGCTGATTCTCGCCGGGACCAGCAAGGCGGGAAGCACTGACGTACGGACCGCTGCCAGTCCTCCGGCGATCTCCAGTGCGCCGTTGGCCGAGCAACTCGAGACCCGGTGGTCCGCACAGTCCGCCGCCGACGACCAGCGCAGTGTGGCCAGCGGCACCGTCATCACAGCGAACGAGCACGGCGTACGCGGGCTCGATCCGTTGTCTGGCGAAGAACGCTGGCACTACTTGCGCCCCAACGCAACGATGTGTGACCTGACTGTCCTCGATGACGTCGTGATCGCCATCTTCCGAACCACCGGCCGGTGCAACGAGGCAGTGGCACTGGAGGCCGGCTCGGGGGTACGCCGGTGGTACCGCAACGTCGGCTTCAGCGACCAGCTGAGCCTGCTCGGCTCCGGTACCGCGGCGCTGGCTGCCACACCTGGCGGGATCGCGGTCCTCGACGCGGTCGGGAACTCCATCCGGTGGCGGTACAACCCTCCACAGGGCTGCGAACTGGCCAGTATCGGCATCGGCATCAACGGGGTTGTGGTTCTGGAGAGCTGTACCACCGGGACGGCATGGTTGGCGCAGTTCGACCTCTACAGCGGGGATCCGCAGTGGCGGGTTGCGCCCCCCGAAGATGACGTCACGGTGCTCGGCGTCGACGGAGTCGTGAGTCTTCTTGCCGGGCAACAGCTCAGAATTCTCAGCGCACGGAATGGCTCTCTGCTATCCACTGTGGACACTGCCGTTGAGTCCGCCGAATCACTGGAGTCAGAAGAATCCGCGGAGTCAGCCGCCACTCTGTTCGCCGAGACGTCGGGCAGGGGCGGAGTTCCGTTGGTGTATCTCGCCGAGCGGCTCTACGGCGTCGACCCGGCCAGCGGGACGCTCCTGTGGAGCGTTGCGGCAACAGGGTTACCTGCCCTGAACGACCTCGGCGTCGTCGTACCCGAGGGCGGAGAGTTCGTCATCCGTGATGCGTCGACCGGTCAGGAGCTCGACCGACCGATCGTTGCCGATCAGGGGACTCCTCCAGGGGGCAGCCAGGATGGGCTGCTTCGCCTAGAACTAGCTGGTCCGGCGCTGATCGCGATCAGCGCCGATGGGCTGGTGGCCTACGCCTGAGCGGCTCTGCGAGAGATGACGGTCATCGGACGCAGACGCACAACTCGTTGCCCTCGGCGTCGGCGAGCACCCACCAACTCGGCGCGTATGCGTCGGTCACCAAGCGGCCGCCCGCAGCCACGACCGCCGCGACCCGTGCCTCGGCCTTCTCCGGCGGCACGTACACGTCGATATGGATGCGGTTGCGCTGAGCCCGCGGTTCGGTCATCTGCTGGAACCAGACCCCCGGCGAGTCTTCCTCGGTGCCGATGAGGTCGATGGTTCCGTCGGAACCGGTGTGTTCGGTAAGGCCGAGGCCGACCCGCCAGAAATCCCGGATGGCCGCCGGGTCCATGCAGTCGATCCCGATTTCGATGCCGTCACTGGGATGGGTCGGCACCGCGATCTGGGCTCCGGCCTCGGCTGCAAGGTCGGCGATTCGTCTGGCCTGCTTCACGTCCAATTCCGTGATGCCGCCCGCTGAATGTGTCACCAACGCGACATCGACGTTGCGCCACCGGATGTCGATGTCCGGGTGGTGGTCCATCTCTTCGGCCACTTCCGCGATCCTGCCGACGAGTGCGATCGCGGCACGGAAGTCCGCTGCCTGGATGCGCGTCCGGATCGCACCGCGGTGAAAGCGCCATGAGCTGAACTCCTCGAGAGCTCGGTCGAGTCCCTCCTGGGTCAGTAACGTCCTCATCTCGTCATCCTGCACCGCGCCAGCGGACAGGAGCGTAAGCGGCTCGACGACTGGAACTGGCGGACCGGGTCTCGGCCGGTGCGCCTGCAGGGTTGGGCTTGAGGGCAATAGAAGCGCAGTAGCGAGGGCTACTGCCCCGCTCTGCTTGCGTCGCCGGCCAGCGGGGGGTTGAAGTGTGGCAGGAATGACCGGGCACGGCCTGGCTCGGCTTGCGTCGCCGGGGGCGACGCCCGTGCCGGCGAGGGAGGGCGCGGGCGCCGCTGGGCCTGCGTCGTCGGGCGGCAGTCCGGTGGGTTTCCGTGGTGATCTTGACCTTGTGGTGGCGACACGCCGACTAAATGCGCGGAAAACCGCAATAAGGTCAAGATCACGAGGATTGGGCACACGTTCCCCGCGGGCTTGGGACCTACCCAGTCGGATCGGACCCGGAACCCCAGACGGTGACCTGCTCGGTCTCAGCGACGATCCGCCCTCTGCTGATCACCCAACGGGGGGCGGCGTGCTCGCGCAGGACATCGACAAGCCGCTCGGAGTGATGCACACAGAGATTGGCCGCGTTACCGACAGCCAGCTGATGGTCGGCTATGCCGAGTACCCGTGCCGCCGCACGGGTGACCATGTCCAGCAACTGCGCCTGGTCGGCAGAAGTCTTGAGCTCCAACAGGTGTGAGGCTAGGAAGGCGACCTCGAGCATGTTGTGCCGGCCGTACGGGTAGTAGGCATCCTCGATGTCGTCCTGACCGAGGGCCACGGTGACTCCCAACGCGAGGAATCGTTCGACCGGCAGGGCCAACGGTCCGGTGTGCGGATCACTGACGAAGCCAAGGCCAGCCTCGCGGGCCAGATCGGCCAGGCGGACCTGCTCCTCGACCGGATACAGACCCACGGCACGGGCATGGCAGGCGACTCCGCGCCCGACCAAGCCGTGCTCGAGCATCGAACGACCCAGCAGTGCGCTGGTATGCAACGACGGATCACCCGTGTCGTCGACGAGCATGGCAACCCGGGTCCCGAGTTCGGCCGCCAGTGCACACGCCCACTCGACGTGTGCGGCCATGTCCTTCTCGCTGTGCTCGATCCAGGGGATCCCACCGACGACGTCGGCCCCGAGTCGCATTGCCTGTTCGCACAACGCCGACGCCCCGGAGTCGCGCAACAGCCCGTCCTGCGGGAAGGCCACCACCTGAATGTCGAGAACGGCCGCAAACTCCGCGCGGGCGTTGAGAACGCCGTACAGGCCCTCGAGCCCGGAAACGGTGTCGACGTCGACGAATGCCTGGATGTGCAGGACTCCGTGCCGGACAGCATCGCGCAGGGCTCTCGTGACGTTCGGGGTGATCCACGCCCGGTCGTAGTCGGCTTTCACCGCCCTGGCGAGTTCGATGCCGGTCGCCGCATCGGTCATCCCTGCACCGGTGTACGCCGCGAGGGCCGCCTCGCCGATCATCGGCAGCGTGTACACCTTGTCCAGATGCAGGTGGGCGTCGACGAACGATTCAGTCACCAGCCGGCCCTCGGCCTCGATCGCTGGCACTGCGGCTCTTCCCGGCTCGCTGCTGTGCTGGACGCGACCGGAGGATGACTTGGAGATCCTGGAGATCCGGCCGGCCCGGATGTCGATGTCACAAACGCTGCCGTCGCGCAGGCGCGCCCGGTGAATGTCCAAGGAATCGCCGTCTGCGACCATGCCTGCTCACCCCACAAGCTGAACATCGAGCAAGCAAGGCTCTCATGGAGGATGTCGATGACCGAAGGACAGGGCGGCGGTACACCAGCCGGCTGGTATCCCGATCCGGAGGGCAATGGTGAACGGTGGTGGAACGGGGTGAGTTGGGGACAGCTGCGGCAGCCGCCGACCGGAGCGCCACAGCAGCCATATCCCGACCAGTCCGGCCAGCAGCCTTCCCACGGTCAGCATTCGCAGCAGCCCGAGCAGGCCCAGACGCATGGCCGCCAGCCGCAGCACCAGCAAGGCCAGCAGTGGAGTCAACAGCGAGCGCAGCAGCCATCTCAGGACCGCCAGTGGGGCCAGCAGCAGGCTCCTCAGTCCGGCGCGCAGGGGCTGCGCTGCGTGAGCTGTCAGTTCACCGACTTCTCACAGGCGGAATTCCTGCTAAACACCCGCGGCATGACAATGTTCGATCTCGACGCGTTCAATGCCACCGCCAACTGCCTGATCTGCCGGCGCTGCGGCTTCATCCACTGGTTCGCCGCGCGCTGACCCGCGGCGACGGACCGGCGCCCTCCCGCCTCAGCTGATCCGTACCAGACTCCGCTCGGCCTCTGCCTCGGTATCGGCCTCGGCATCGGCGGCGACTCGGTCGACCCGCATGGCCGGGGCCTCGTGGAAGCCGTGCCGCTGCCACCACCTCGCCATCGGCGCCGGGGCCCACCAGTTGGCGCGTCCCATCAACCGCATCGCGGCGGGCACCAGCAGGGTTCGTACGACGGTGGCGTCGACCAGAATCGCGACCAGCATGCCGATCCCGATCATCTTGATGAACGTCACTCCGGACGTGGCGAAGGCGCCGATCACCACCGCGAGCAGTAGCGCGGCACTCGTGATGATCGAGCCGGTCTTCTGCAACCCGACGGCGACTGCGGTGGTGTTGTCGGCGCCGCGATCCCACTGCTCGCGGATCCGGGAGAGCAGGAAGACCTCGTAGTCCATCGACAATCCGAACAGGATGGCCAGCATCAGGATCGGCTGGGTGGCATCGAGGGCGCCGAGCGGGGTGAAGCCCAGCAGCTCGGACAGATTCCCGTCCTGGAAGATCCACACCACCACTCCGAACGAGGCCACCACCGAGATCGCATTGACCAGCACCGCCTTGACCGGCAGGACCAGCGAGCCAAAGGCCAGGAAGAGCAGCACGAGCATCGCCAGGACGACCAGCAGGCCCATCCACGGCAGTGTGTCGCCGAGTGAGGCAAGCAGGTCCACCAATTGCGCGCTCTGGCCACCAACCAACGCCTGCGCCCCTTCTCGCACAGGGACCGCCCGCAGGTCCTCGACCAGGGCAGTGCCCTCCGCGCTGTTGTCGATCGCTGTATAGCTGACGTCGAAAAGCGCCGTCCCGTCCCGTTCTCCCATGGGCGTCACGTCCTGGACCCCATCGACTGCCCCGAGCGCCTGCGCGTATGACCGCAAGACCGCCGGCTCGGCGCCGGATACCACCACGTCGGCGTGGCTGAGGTCCTGCCCAGGGAAGTCTGCGGCCAGGCGCTCACTCACGACCCTGCTTTCGGTGCCCCCGGGCAGCACTCGCTCGTCGACGCCGGTCCACTCGACGCGCAGGAACGGCAGACCGAGCGCGAGCAGCCCGACGACCACGGTGGTCATGACGACGACGGGGCGCCGCATCACCATCCGGGCGATCCGAGCCCATGCACCGTTCTCCGAGACGGCACCCGTCACCGACCGGTCGATCCGGCGGCGGCGCCACCGCATCCGTCCGGCGTCGACCTTGGGACCGAGTACGGCCAGCAACGCCGGAAGAATCGTGAGGGCGGTGACCATCGCGACGAGGACGGCGGCCATGCCGCCAAAGCCCATCGACCGCAAGAAGACCTGCGGGAAGAGCAGTAGGGAGGCCAGCGAGACGGCTACGGTCAGACCGGAGAACATGACGGTACGACCGGCGGTCGCCATCGTCGCCGCCACGGCGTCCGGTGTGCTGCGACCGGCGGCCAGTTCCTCGCGGAACCGGCTCACCACGAACAGCGCGTAGTCAATGGCCAGACCCACGCCCAACAGCGTTATGACATTGATCGCGAAGATCGATACGTCGGTCACCGTCGTGAACAGCCGCAGCAGGGCGAAGGAGCCGAGAATTGCAATGCCGCCGATCAGGGCGGGCAAGGTAGCCGAGACGAGGCTGCCGAAGATGAACACGCACAGCAGCACAACCAGCGGAATGGTGATTGCCTCGGCTCTGGCTATGTCGGCTTCGACCTGCTCGCCGACGTCGGCGAAGACTGCGCTGGGGCCGCCGACAATGCTGCTCAGGCCAGGCGCGTCGAGGCCATCTCGGATCCGGTCGTAGGTCTCGGCCCGTGCGTCGTCATCGGCACCGGCCAGGGTGATCGGCACCAGAGTCGACAAGCCGTCCTCGGAGACCAGCCCCGTTCCCCCGCCGTCGTCGTAGGCCGTCACCGCTTGGACAACTTCCTCGGCCGGGAGCGCCGCGAGCGTCTCGGTCACAGCCTGCTCGAAAGCCGGATGCTCGATGGGGATGCCGTTCGGGCTGGCGTATAGGACAAGGACGTCGGCGTCGGTCCGTCCGAACGCCTCGAGGATGACAGCATCGGCGCGTGCCGACTCGCTGTCGGGATCCTCGAAGCCGCCGTTGGACAGCGTTCCGAACACCCCGAGCCCCCATCCAGCCGCCGCGATCGTCGTCAGCAGACCGGCTACGAGTACCAACCATCGACGCCTCGCCACGAGCCGTCCCCAGCGCTCCATCATTCCTCCATGCATTCGTGAACGGGCATCGTGTCCGTGAACGATGTTCACGGTGAACGACGTTCACTATGCTGGCGGGCGTGAGCGCTGTCAACACCAATATCGAGGTCGCCGCGCCGACCCGGCGGGAGCGGGCGCGGGCCCAGACCCGCGACGAGATCCTGGTCGCCGCTCGGGACCTCGTCCGGCAGGGCGAGGAGATCAACATGCGCGCAGTAGGGCGGGCCATCGGCATGACCGCCCCTGCCCTGTACCGCTACGTCGATGGCCACGACGACCTACTCGACCTGCTTGGCGGGAGCCTGTACGAGGAACTGATCGCGGAGCTGGTCCACGCTCGCGATGCCGTCGACGAGTCAGACCTGGTCGCCCGGCTCATCGCCATGGCGCACGCCTTCCGGGACTGGGCATTGGCGCATCGGCAGGAGTACGGCTTGCTCTTCGCCAGCCCACTGACCGCTGCGGCGCAGGACAGTGCTGGATGCACCCATGAGGCGGGACTGCGCTTCGGGAAAGTGTTCGCCGAGATCTTCGTGGCGATGTGGCAGGCAGGGGTGATCCATCCACCTGATCTGAGCTCGGTCGATCCGCGGCTGTTGAAGATGCTGGAGCAGAGTGACAAGGGTGAGATCGAGCTACCCCTGCCGGTGCGCTACCTGTACGTGCGGCAGTGGTCCCGGTTGTACGGAATGGTCACGCTGGAAGCGTTCGGGCATCTGTACTGGGCGATGGACGACAGCCTGACCCTGTTCGAGGCCATGCTCGACGACTGCGCGGCCGAACTGGGCCTCCCCGGACAGGTTCCCGCAATCCGCCGGACTTCTGCATAGGTTTGCCCATGAAGCTGGGCTCGACGAAACGTAGGATCGAACAGGATGGCTCCCGACCCAGGCACTTTTCCCGCGGCTCGCGATGGCGTGGCAGGGCTGTTCGGGCCGGACAGTGTCACCTGGCGGCTGCACGCCGATCCACTTCTCATCGTCGGTGGAATCCGCGCCCTGCTCATGCAGTCCCTGCATCCGCTGGCCCTGGCCGGCGTTGTCGAACACTCCGGCTTCAAGGAAGACCCTTGGGGCCGACTCGGGCGAACCGCGGAGTTCGTCGCAACCCTGACGTACGGCACCCGCAGCGAGGCCGTGAAGGCGGCCGCCCGGGTCCGCGGGGCACACCGGGGGCTGACCGGTGTGGAGCCGGAAAGCGGCATGCCGTACCGGGTCGATGATCCGGCGTTGCTGCTCTGGGTGCACTGCTGCGAGGTCGACTCGTTCCTGTCCACGGCGCGCCGGTCCGGTGCTGACCTGAGCGACGACGACGCCGACCGCTACTTGGCCGAACAGGTCGTCGCAGCCGAGTTGATCGGCATCGCGCCCGAGGACGTACCGACCGATCGTGCAGACCTGGCCGGCTATTTCACCGATGTTGCACCGATGCTGGGAGTCACAGCGGAGGCGCAGCGGGCCGTCCGCTTCCTACTCGCCCCACCGATGCCGGCCTGGGTCCGGTTGCTGACCCCGGCCAGGCCGGCCTGGGGTGGGCTGACCACCTTGGCTTTTGGCCTCCTACCGACATGGGCACGCAAGATGTATCGCCTGCCCGGGCTGCCAACCACCGACGCGGCGGCGACCGCCGGCCTACGAGCGTTGCGGTCGAGCGTGCAACGCCTGCCCGCTCAGTGGCGCGAGGGACCGGCGCTCAGGGCGGCCCGGGAGCGCCTGGCCAGCTGAGGTCTAGGGCACTGAGTCGGCGGCGAGGTCGGGCATCGGCGCGAGAAAGGACCAGGGCTCGCGAGCCGGTGCGGCGCGCTGCCCGTCGGGGCAGTGTCGCCGAAGATCACACCAGCCGCCGCACCCGGCGCCGGTTCGCGTAGGAAATGCTTTGTCGGCGGCCATGCCGGCGGCGGCTCGTGCGGTGGCGCGCATGATGTCGGCGGCGATGTCCTCGACCCGGCCGACGTGGCGGGCCAACGAATCCTCGCTGTGCTCGAAGGCTGCGACCTCGCCACTGGGC
>Ga0136616_10000907_pt1 | contig 14983 bp, 8 predicted proteins | sample AntDrymUQ2992106_2_FD_106648 | JGI IMG/M metagenome (GOLD analysis project Ga0136616, IMG submission 106648) | Polar desert sand microbial communities from Dry Valleys, Antarctica - metaG UQ299 (21.06) | ecosystem: Environmental > Terrestrial > Soil > Desert | place: Antarctica: Dry Valley...
CCGATGCGGCGTTTGAACTCGCGTACGACGCGGTCGGGGTCGGTGAGGGCGCGGCGTTCGGCGGCTTCGCCGACCAGCACTGAGCCGTCGGCACCGAGGTAGAGCACCGACGCCACCGTCGCGCTGCGCGTGCCGAGAGTGACGACCTCAGGGTCCAGTTGTCCACGGTCCGACGACCGACACACTGCGGCCGCTGTGTAGGTCGTGCCGAGGTCGATCCCGAGCTGGTAACTCATCGCCTTACCCCTAATCCTGCTGGTACACGGGACGACTCGTCCCTGCTGCCTGTCGGAGTATTCACGTCTACCGTTAGCGCTGACAGCCCCAAGCAGCATGCAGGGGAGCAATCCCCGGTTCGGGCGTATTCCGCAGAGGCACTCACGGGCGTCCCCAACATGTGCGGAGGTGCGATCCCCTAATCCCCTAACGCGCCACTGGGGCAATCCCGTAACGCCCGGCGCTGCGAACCCTGGCCCTTCCCCGATGCTGGTGCGGCCCGTCGAGTCGTAGCGTGCGGGCAAGCGCCGGACCATCCGGCATGCGTGGACGACAGTAGAAGGGGGTGAGCGCGGTGAGCGAGCTATCGGCGGAACCCGCTTCGCTCGTGGAACGGCTACACAGCTTCTTCCACGTCGAGATGCCGAACGACCCCGAGCTGGCGAGCCAGTACGACCTGGACCCGTCGGGCACGCTCGCCGAGCACTTCACCGACCTGGCGCCGGCGGACCTCGACGATGCGTTGCGCCTGGTCAGCGACAACACCACGGTGGCGTACTCCGACTTCGGTGGCGGCTCCCCGCCGCAGCTCGACGGCGAGAGCCCTTACGCCTATGCCTTCCGCACGAACGACGAGCCGGCAGGTGCCGGTGCCGAGATCGATCCCGGCCTGGACGGCCTCGACGGCTTGGACGGCCTGGACGGCCGCCTCGTCGACACCGGCCTGGCCGCCGGCTCTGGCCCCGACGTGGGAACTGCAGTGGAGGCCGGACCCGAGCTCGTGTCCGTCATCCCCTCCTACGCCGACGCCGATCCGACCTTCGGTGAGCCCACCACGACCGACGACCCAGACGACCCAAGCGACCCCACAGACGCGGTCGACCCGGGTGAGCTCCCGGACGACGTCAGCGGTTTCCACGAGCTCGCCCAGCCCGGGACGGAAACCGCCGACTCCGACGACGACGGGAGTTGGGCCGGCGATCTGCACGAGGACCCGGCCTTTGACGCCGGCGACGGCCAGCTGGACGCCGGCCTCGACGGCTGACCCAGCCCGTCCACGAAATGGCCGGCGCGGCACAACATGTGCCCGCGCCGGCCATTTCGTGTACTCAGATCGGACGCCAGAAGGGTCTCCCCGTTTCGACGCTCGCGTGGCAGTATCCAGCCTGCACACGACAGCTTTACGGGATCAGACGCGCGGCAGCCCCTAAACCCCCCGGGCGAGGAAGTAAGGGCCCCCCAATCGGCGGTTCCGGAACTATGACCGATCCCCGATGGCACTCGGTCCGGTCAGCTTTAGCGTCGTTGTCAGCACCGGGGCAGAGCCGGTGGCAGACAACGAGAACCGAATGACCAACAGGAGATGAGTCAGATGACAAACACCGCCAGCATTCAGGCCCTGATCTCCGAGTGGGCCGACCAGCTCCAGGCGCTGCTTCAGGGTGACACCACCCCCGAGGAGTTCCACGACCAGACCGGTCTGGACTACCCGGAGATCTACGAGTGCTTGAACGAGTACGTGGCGAACGTGAACTACACGGCCGACACCTACAACCTCGGTGGCGACCAGGTCGTGCACCTGCCGGCCCCTCCGCCGGTACCGCCGGGCTCGCCGGCAGCTGTGTACGAGACGGTCGTGAACAACTACCAGCAGAACATCGTGAACGACTACTCGACCGAGGTTAACCAGATCTTCAACAACGACGGCGACGTCAACATCAACCAGGCCGTTGCGGGTGCCGGCGGGATCGCCAACACCGGCACGATCGACGACTCGGTGCTGGCTGCCGGCGGTGGAGACGTCACCTTCGGTGACAACACGGCCATCGGCAACGAGGGCACGACCACCCAGACCGGCGACGTCACCGCGTCCGACGGTTCCGCCGTCAACACCGGCCCCGGCGGCACCGCCGAGACCACCGGCAGCGGAAACGACTTCGGTTCCGGTGACGGCACCGTCAACGCTGTCAGCGACAGCACCGACGTGAACCAGTCCGATGTCGATGTCGACATCACCGGTACCGGTGGCGGCAACGCCGCTGGTGGAGCCGGTGGAGATGGTGGCGCCGGCGCTGGTGGCGCTGGTGGGGCCGCAACTGGCGGGGCCGACAGCGACGGTGTCGACGACTCTCCGGTCACCGTCGACGTCAAGCAGGACGTCGACGAGCCCGAGCCGCCTAAGCAGTTCGACGACATCGGCTGATCGGGAACGGCACGTTCTGGCTAGTCTGAGCAGGACCTGACGAGGCCGGCTTCGCACCACCGCTGCGACGGTGGTTGCGGAGCCGGCCCCTGTCGTATGTGGGCGTCTCCCTGTTGCCGCGGCCATGTCGGGTGGGCGCAGAATGGACGAAACCCGAGAGGAGGACTCGCCGTGGCGGTGCCGGCAGCCATCGAGCTGGTCGACCTGGCGATCAAGGCGACGACCGCCTACAAGCGTCCAGACCTCGGGTCCCGACTACAGCAGACGCGGAAACGGCTGGTCGACCCGAACGTTCGGGTCCTGGTCGTCGGCGAGTTCAAGCAGGGCAAGAGCCAGCTGGTCAATGCGCTGGTGAGCGCCCCGATCTGCCCGGTCGACGACGACATCGCGACGGCCGTCCCCACCCTCGTGCGGTACGCGGAGCAAGCAAAGGTCACCCTCGTCCGGGAGACCGACTCGGGCAGCGGTGAGCTGCAGCAGTCCGAGCGCATCGACGTCCCCATCGGAGAGCTGGCCCGCTACGTCTCCGAAGCCGGAAATCCGGGCAACACACAGCGGCTGACCTACGCCGAGGTCGGTATCCCGCGGGACCTGCTCAAGAGCGGCCTCGTACTCGTCGACACCCCCGGCGTCGGCGGGCTGGGCTCGGCACACGGCGCCGCGACGATGGCCGCGCTGACCGGGGCCGACTCCGTTCTGCTGGTGTCCGACGCCTCGCAGGAGTACACCAAGCCGGAGCTGGACTTCCTTCACGCAGCCATGCAGCTGTGCCCGAACGTCGCGTGTGTGATCACCAAGACCGACCTGTACCCGCAGTGGCGCCGCATCGTCGAGCTCGACCGTGGCCACCTCGCCAACGTCAGCGTCTACGCCGACATGCTCCCGGTGTCCTCGATGCTGCGGCTGCACGCGTTGCGTACGCAGGACAAGGAGCTCAACAACGAGTCCGGCTTCCCGGACCTGATCGTCTTCCTGCGGGACAAGGTGCTCGCGCAGGCCGACGAGCTGGACCGGCGCTCGGCCAGCCAGGACGCGCTGTCGGTCTGCCAGCAGGTCACCACCACCATGCAGGCCCAGCTCAGCGCGAGAACCGACCCCGAGCAGACCGGGGCGTTGATCGCTCGGCTGGAGAAGGCCAAGGCCGCGGCGCAGGAGCTCAAGAGCCGAGCGTCCCGCTGGCAGATCACCTTGAACGACGGGGTCGCCGACCTGCAGTCCGACATCGACTACGACCTGCGCGACCGGTTGCGCCAGATCAGCCGCGAGTCCGAGGCCATGATTGACGAGGCGGACCCGGCCGAGGTCTGGGACGAGCTCGCCGGCTGGGTGCACCAACAGGTGGCGGGAGCCGCGTCGGCCAACTTCGTGTGGGCGACCCAGCGCACCCGCTACCTGTCCGAGCAGGTCGCGGAGCACTTCGCCATGGCTGGGGAGGTCGCGCTGCCGGAGATCCAGGCGGGAGCGACCAACTCGATGGCACCCAAGGTTGCCGGCCTGGCCCAGCCGGAGGCCGAGGCGTTCGGGTTCGGCGCCAAGGGCATGGCGAGCATGCGCGGTGGGTACATGGGCGCGTTGATGTTCGGCATGCTGACCAGCCTCGCCGGCATGGCGTTGATCAACCCGCTGTCCATCGGGGCCGGCGTGCTCATGGGCCGCAAGAGCCTCAAGGACGAGAAGAAGCGACTGCTGCAACGCCGGCAGTCCGAGACCAAGGTGGCCGTGCGCAAGCACATCGACGACGTCCAGTTCCAGGTCGGCAAGGACTCGCGCGACATGTTGCGGCTGATGCAGCGCACCCTGCGTGATCACTTCACGACGATCGCGGAGGAGATGCAGACCTCGATCAACGGCGCCGTGCAGTCGGCCCAGGCCGCGCTCAAGGAAAGCGAAGCAGAGCGCAACGCCTCGATCCAGAACCTCAAGGCCGAGCTGGAGCGGGTGGCCGGGCTGGCGCAGAAGGCTCGGGCGCTGGCCCCCGCCGAACGGGTCGGAGTCGGGGTGTGACTGCGCCCAGCCTCGGGGTCGCCGTGCGCGGCGTGCTCCGGCGTGCGATCGAGGTCTACCGGGACAGCCCGGAGGCCTCCCGCTGGCTGCAGCACCACGTGACCCGGTTCGACGAGCCGCTGCGGCTGGCGATCGCCGGGAAGGTGAAGGCGGGCAAGTCGACGTTGCTCAACGCGCTGGTCGGCGAGGAGATCGCCCCGACCGACGCAGGCGAGTGCACCCGGCTCGTCACCTGGTACTCCAACGGGCACCGCCCCGGCGTGACGCTCTTTCCGACGCAGGGCGCGCCCCGGCAGCTGCGGATCCACCGTGAGGGGCAGGGCGCTCTGCAGATCGATCTGGAGGGCACGCCGGTCGAGGCGGTGGATCGGCTGGTGGTCAGCTGGCCGTCGACCAGCCTGCGCGCCACCACGCTGATCGACACGCCCGGTATCGGTTCGCTGTCGTTGGAGACCTCCGAGCGCACGGCCATGTTCCTCACCCCGGAGGAGTCACCGACCGCCGCCGACGCGGTGCTTTACCTGATGCGCCACCTGCACGGCACCGACGTGCGGTTCCTCGAGTCGTTCCACGACCAGGGGGTGGCCAAGGCGGCCCCGGTGAACACGATCGCGGTGCTGTCGCGAGCGGACGAGATCGGCGTCGGCCGGCTGGACGCCCTCACCTCGGCCGGACGCATCGCGGACCGCTACCGCCGCGACGAGAAGCTCCGCGGGCTGGCGCAGACCGTGATTGCGGTCGCCGGGCTGCTCGCCCACACCGGGCGCACCCTGCGGCAGGACGAGTACAAGGCCCTGACCACGTTGAACGCGCTGCCCAAGGCCGAGCTCGAGGGGATGCTGCTCACCGCCGACCGGTTCGTCCGGCCGGACCAGCCGGTGGACCCGCCGACCGAGACCCGGCTGCGCCTGCTGGACCGCTTCGGGTTGTTCGGGGTGCGGCTGTCGATGCACCTGCTGCAGGAGGGCACCTCCGATCCTGCGGTGCTGGCGCAGCAGCTCGTCGAACGCAGCGGCCTGGACGAGCTTCGCAAGCTGCTCGCGGCCCAGTTCACCGAGCGCCGCGACCTGCTCAAGGCGCGGTCGGCGCTGCTCGCCGTGGAGCTGGTGCTGCGCCGCGAGCCTCGGCCGGCCGCCAGCCAGCTGGCGATGGAGGTGGAGCGGGTGCTCGCCGGCGCTCACGAGTTCGCCGAGCTGCGGCTGCTCACCGACCTCCGTACCCAGCACGTCAAGCTGCCCAAGGACGTCCAGGACGAGGCCGAACGGCTGCTCGGCGGTGACGGCGGCGCACCGGCCGCCCGGCTCGGGATGTCCGGGGAGACCGACCCGGCCCAGGTGCGCTCGGCCGCACTCGAGGCGCTGAGCCGCTGGCAGCGCAGGGCGGAGAGCCCGCTCTCGGGCCGCAACGTGGCCGACGCGGCGCGAGTGGTCGTCCGAAGCTGCGAAGGCATGCTGGCCGACCTGCCCCGCTAACCCCCTCCCCGCGAGTTGCGCGCTTTGCCCCGGCGAGTTGCGCGCTCTGCCCCGGCGAGTTGGGCCGTGCACACGAGAACGACGATCACGGACGTCGCAGGGGACGCAGCGCGCAACTCGCGTGTGTGGAGCGCGCAACTCGCGGGGTTAGGTGTCGGAGGGGCCGACGAGTGCGCGCAGGTGGGCGAACAGCTCGCCGCGGCTGCCCGAGCCCAACCGCTGGCGGATCCGCGCCATGTGGTGCTCCACCGTCTTGGCGGAGATGAACAGCTGCTCGCCGATCTGCTTGTACGTCAGCCCCGACAGCACGAGCTCGGCGACCTCACGCTCGCGGTCACTCAGCCGGTTGTCGGTGGCTTCGGCCTCTGGGGCGGTCGAGGCGGTCACGCTCGCCGAGGTCGCCGGGTCTTTCGCGGTGCCCTGCTGCGGCACCGCGACGGTCACCCCTACCTGCAGCGAACGCGCACAGCTGAGCAGGGCGGTCATGTCCTTGCGTTCGGTGGTCCGGATCGCGGCCTGGCCGGCCAGCCGCCCGCCCTCCCACGTCAGGCCGACGGCGTGCAGCCCACGCGCACCCGCCTCCACCGCGGCCGCGTCGATGGTGCCGGCCAGGATGCGCAGCCACAGCTTCGCGGCGGTGGCCATTGACGCGGCGTAGCGGCTGGTCGTCGCCGCCTTCTCCAACGCGGCGGCGTGGTGCTCCGCGGCCGCATGCTGCTCCCCGGCGATGGCGGCCTGCATGCCTGACCAGTGCAGCGGCACGGCCCACAGCGGCGGGTCGCCCAGCTTGGCGAGCAGCGCCTGCGCCTCCTCCAGGTGCGGCTGCACCCAGCTCTGCTCGCGCAGCCGGGCGGCGCCGACCAACAGCTCGCCGAGCGGCTGCAGCACGTAGAGGTCAACGGGGTGGCGCACGATCGCCTCCCGCGCCCTCGCCCATGCGGCTATCAGGGCGGGCAGGTCGCTCGACCTGCGGGCGAGTGCGACCTCCAGTGCCGCGGCCACCAGCTCATCACGCGGTTCGAGCCGGTTACCGCCGGCCGGGGCGACCTCGGCCAACAGTGCCCGCGCCTGACCGGTGGCTCCGCGTTGCATCGCGATCCACGCCTGCAGCAGGCGGTGCCGCGCCGCGGCGGCCCGACCGCCGAGCTGGCCGGCAACGGCCCTCTCCAGCACGGACTGGGCGACGTCGAGCTCGCCGCAGTGCAGCGCGACCAGCGCCGCGAGCGCGGCGGGCGTGTCGGGCAGCAGCGAGGTGGAGCCGGACGGTTCCAGCAGCGCCGCGGCCCTGGTCAGCTGGGACAGCGCCGCCGCGGGGGAACCGGTGACGGTGGCGTACATGCCTTGAGCCATCAGCATCTCGGCGCCGGCCAGCAGCCGCGGTGGCCCACTGCCAGCGCCGGCGGGGGCTGGCTCCAGCAGCTTGCGGGCCGCAGCCAGCTCGCCGATGCCGATCAACGCAGGCACGGCCGCCTCGACGTCGGACTGCCCCGGTGCGATGCTGCCAAGCCAGCGGTAGAGCTCCGCGCTGCGCGCCAGCATCCCGCGTTGGGCCAGCACGGCCGCGGCGACCGCGACCGCGCGGGCCCGGTCGGCGTCGGACGTGGTCTGGGCGAGTGCCTGGTCGGCCAGTGCCAGCGCCGTGTCCAGGTCGGCCACCGAGGCGGCGGCCTGCGCGCGCCGGGCCGCGAGCGGGGCTGGTTCAGCCCCGGCCTGCACGGCGGCGGTGTAGAGCTCGCCGGCGATCTGCAGGCCGCCCTGTAGCGCCTCGTCACCCGCGGCCTCGAAGGCGGCGGCCGCCTGTGGGCCGCTGGCGCCGGTGCCGATCAGGCCGCTGGCTGCCGCGAGCACGCTGGCGCCGCGGTCGAGCTGCACCTGCGCGAGCCGCTGCTGCACCTCCAGGCGCCGCACGGGCGGCGTCTGCCGTAGCACCGCCTGGCGTACCAGCGGGATCAGCTCGCCGCCGGCGTCCAGCAGCCCGGCCGCCCCCGCAGCCTCGGCGAGCTCTCCGACACTAGCCGGCTCGATCTCCAGCGTGGGTCCGAGGACGGCGGGGTCCAGCGGCGCACCGGCGGCCAGGCCGAGCAGCAGCTCGCGGACGCCGTCGGGCAGGGCGTCCAGCTCGTAGCGCAGGTGCTCGAGCACGCTGGCCGGCGGCTCGATCGTGCCGGCGGCCGCCGCAAGCCGGGACGCCGCGGCCTCGCCGGGGCGGCCCTCGGCGGGCTCGATGCGGCCGGCGGCGTGCAAACCCGAGATCAGCCGGTCCACCATGCTGGGCTGGCCGCGGGTCTGCTCGACCACCAGGTCGACCAGATCGGGCGCCGGGCGGGTGCCTAGCAGCAGCGCCGCTCGCGCCGCCACACCGGCCCGGTCCAGCGGCCCGAGCACGAGCGGGGAGCGCTTCGCCCCCAGCAGCGCGCCGAGCGCGGACATCGCGGAGCTGCGCGGCGACGGCCGGTGCGACACCACGAGCTGGACCTTGCCGCCCGCGGCCACCGCCCGCAGGTGGCCCAGCTGCGCGTCGTCCAGCCGGTGCCCGTCGTCGATCAGGATCGCGGCGTCGGTACTGGCCTCGGGATTCTGGGGCAACTCGGCGGGCAGCTCGCCGCTGCCGCGCAGCACCTCGACACCGACGTGGGAGTACAGCTCGGCCAGCGCGTTGAGCAGGACGGTCTTGCCGCTGCCACCCGGTCCGACGATGTCCACACACCGCGCAGCGGCAGGATCGGCGGCCACCTCGCGGTACAGCCGCCTGGCCGCGGGAGCGCCGGCGAGCACGCGCTCCCGGTCGTCCGGCGGCCGGTCGGCATCCCCTCGCTGGGTGGTGGCACGCACCGGACCCCCTGAATGTGCTCCGATACTCGCGCGGTCGCCCGGCCTGCTCGGAACCAATCGCTGCGGGGCCTGACGATCGTCAAGCTCGCCGAGCGTACTGCGCGCGCGGCCGAACCCGCGATAGGACGACCATGGCTACCAGCCGCCAGCTCGCTCAGCCAGCCGCGGCCAGCAGTCGTTGCCACTGCTGCTCGTCCACCCGCGTCGGGGTGCGCACGAGCCGCCGCGCGCTGAGCAGCTCCGCGGCCTGCGCCACCTCCCCACGGTCGCCGGCCTGTACCGGGGTGGCGATCAGCGGCCAGGTGGCCCCGCCGACCATCCCGGTCTCCTCGTCCAGCTGGCGCTCGCGCTGGAAGCGGCGCACTCCGTCCGCGGTGCTCCGACCGAACTCGCCGTCCACCGGGACATCGGTGATGCCCGAGGCCCGCAGCAGCAGCTGGGCAGCGACCACCCGCTCGCCCCGGTCGGCCACCCGCAGCAGCGGCCAGGTCAGCGGGTTGGTCGGCGCGCGCAGCCCGAGCGCGCCGGCGACCTCCCGACGCAGCTGGGGGAGCATCGCGTACAGCCGGTCGCCGGGGCACGCGGTGTCGCGGAACTCGCGGTGGCCGCGCAGCTCGTTCGGCGAGATCTTGTACTGCGCGCAGGCGTACGCGCACAGCGACCGCAGCCGTTCCCACACCAGCCTCGGCGGGTTGACCGTGCTGTAGGTGCCCTCGTTCTCGATCCCGATGGCGATGTCGTTCTGGTTGGGGCAGTGCGCACCCTGGATCTGGTCCCGGCCACCGTTCAGCGCGTCCAGGCTGCGGTGCCGGCCTTCGAGCACGCCGCCGCCCCGGCTGATCGTGAAGTGCTGCCCGGAGTCGAGCCAGCCCCGGACGTTCATGTGGAAGTTCTGGATGCCTCGCGCCAGCCTGTCGGCGGCGTCGCGGGTGAGGTCGAGGCTGTTCGGGGTGGCGGTGTGGTGCACGAGGATCCGGACCGGCCTGCGCCCCAGCACGGTGACCGGCGAGCTAGGGGGGCGAGCTCCCCAGCCGGCACAATCGACGATCGGCGGCGGCGCGGCGGCCTGCGCGGCATCCGCCCCGAGCATCCCGGTGAGCAGGCCGGCGCCGGTCAGCGCGAGGCCGCCACCGAGCAGCTCGCGACGTGACAGGCCGCTCCCACGCACGCCTTACCCTCCCTCCGCCCCACCGAGCGGTGCCCCAGAAGTCACATTCGTCTCATCAGCACCATCCCTCACTACTGAAAGGTGCACAACCCGCAGCCCCAAAGGTGTGAGCCGACAGGTGCGGCGGGCGAGCTGGGTGGTGTTGCCCACCTTCGGCTTGCCCGGGGTTACTCGTCAGTAATAAGCTCTTGTTACCGGCGAGTAGAAGCGGTGGTGACGATCATGGGCCACTACAAGAGCAACCTGCGCGACCAGGAGTTCAACCTCTTCGAGGTGTTCCGGGTGCAGGACCGGCTCGGAACCGAGCCCTTCGACAGGGTGGACCTCGAGACCGCCCGACAGGTGCTCCAGGAGCTCGACGCGGTGGCCCGCGGGCCGGTCGCGGATTCCTTCGAAGACGGCGACCGCAACCCGGCCAGCTTCGACCCGGCTACCCACTGCGTGACGCTGCCGGCGTCGACCAAGAAGTCGTTCCAGACGCTGCTCGACGGTGACTGGTGGCGCCTCGGACTGCCCACCGAGCTGGGTGGTTACGGCATCCCGCCATCGGTGCAGTGGGCGTGCGCGGAGCAGATCCTCGGGGCCAACCCGCCGGTGTTCATGTACCTGAGCGGCCCGAGCACCGCGTCGGTGGTGCACCGCGAGGGCACCGAGCAGCAGCGGCACTGGGCCGAGCTGATGATCGAGCGCCGCTGGGCCTCGACCATGGTGCTCACCGAGGCCGACGCCGGCTCCGACGTCGGGGTGGGCCGGACCAAGGCGGTCCAGCAGCCCGACGGCGGCTGGCACCTCGACGGCGTCAAGCGCTTCATCACCTCGGGCGATCACGACCTGACCGAGAACATCATGCATCTGGTGCTGGCCCGTCCCGAGGGACCGGGCATCGACCCGAGGCCAGGTACCAAGGGCCTGAGCCTGTTCCTCGTGCCGAAGTTCCACTTCGACCCCGAGACCGGCGACATCGGCGAGCGCAACGGCGTCTACGCCACCAACATGGAACACAAGATGGGTCTGAAGGTCTCCGCGACCTGCGAGCTCACCTTGGGCCAGCATGGCCGGCCCGCCGTGGGCTACCTGCTCGGCGATCGGCACGACGGCATCGCGCAGATGTTCCAGGTGATCGAGTACGCCCGGATGCTGGTCGGCACGAAGGCCATCGGCACGCTGTCCACCGGCTACCTCAACGCGCTCGACTATGCCAAGCAGCGCGTGCAGGGCGCCGACCTGCCGCAGATGCTGGACAAGACCGCGCCACGGGTGACGATCACCCGTCACCCCGACGTCCGGCGCATGCTGATGCTGCAGAAGTGCTACGCGGAGGGCCTGCGGGCGATCTACCTCTACGCCGCCACGTTCCAGGACGAGATCACCGCCGCCGAGGCCACCGGAGCGGACGCTGCGCTGGCCGAGCGGGTGAACGACCTGCTGCTGCCGATCGTCAAGGGCGTCGGCTCCGAGCGGGCCTACGAGATGCTGTCGCTGTCGCTGCAGACCCTCGGCGGCTCGGGCTACCTGCAGGACTACCCCATCGAGCAGTACATCCGCGACGCCAAGATCGACAGCCTGTACGAGGGCACCACCGCGATCCAGTCGATGGACTTCTTCTTCCGCAAGATCGTCCGCGACGGCGGCGGCGCGCTGGCCCACGTGACCGACGAGATCCAGCGGTTCCTCGACGCCGAGTCCGGCAACGGGCGGCTCAAGCAGGAGCGGGTGCTGCTCGCGGCTGCGCTCGCCGACGTGCAGGCGATGAACACGGCCCTGGTCGGCTACCTCATGGGCGCGGCGGAGGACCCGGCGAGCGTCTACAAGGTCGGCCAGCACACGGTGCGGCTGCTGATGTCGGTCGGCGACCTGCTCATCGGGTGGCTGCTGCTGCGGCAGGCCGACGTCGCGCAGGTGGCGCTCGACGATGGCGAGCTGAAGGCGGTCGACCGGACGTTCTACCAGGGCAAGGTGGGTGCGGCACGGTTCTTCGCCATGTCCGTCCTGCCCGAGCTCACCGCGCGGCGCGCCATTGTGGAGCACGCCGACAACGCGCTGATGGAGCTGGACGAGGCGGCCTTCTAGTCCTGGAACTAGTCCTGGCTAACCCCCGCAGATCACCTTCGGCGAGGGCCGGTAGGTCACCGTGCGGGTGTTCGACTTCGTCGCGCCGGTGCTGATCTTCCGCATGGTCCTGGTGTCGCTGGTGGTGAAGCCGCCGGAGCCGTTGCTGGGCGAGCACGGCTGCCCGGCCGGGATCGTCACCTCGCCGGGGCTGGTCGGGTTGGTCCGTGGCCCCGTCGCGCTCGTGACGACGTAGCGCTTGACGCCGTAGATCCGCACCGTGATCGACGACGGCGTCCACACCGTCTGGATGAGCACGCCGGTGGGGTTGTCGTTGCGGAACTTCAGGTCGATCGAGCCCTCGAACACCGTCGCCTCACGCGCCGCCGGGTAGCGGCTGATGTAGAAGCTGTGCTCGGTGTGCGCGACGTCGGTCATGCCTGCGAAGTACGCGGCGTTGTAGGTCGTGGTGGCCAGCTGCGACACCCCGCCGCCGACCCCGCGCGCGGGATGGCCATCCTGGATGATCCCGGCCTCGACGTACCCGCTGCCGGCGTTGCGCGGCCCGGTCGTGCCGTTGAGGCTGAACGTCTCGCCCGGCTTGAGTATCGTGCCGTTGATGGCCTGCGCGCCCCGGCGGATGTTGAGGCCGGAGTCCGCCGCGAACCCGCTGGTGGTGAACTCACCGATCACGTCGGTGATCCCGAGCCGGTTGACGTCCTGGGTGGTCAGCTTCGCCGGCTGCGGGCCGTAGGTGGCGACCAGCCGCCGGTCGGTCGGCCGACGCAGCACGTCGACCAGCGGCTTCAGCGTGACCTCGTAGTCGATGCCGCGGCCGTCCACCGATGGTGTCACCACCGGCTTGCCGCCCTGCAGCGCCAGCGAGGCGTCCCGCACCGGTTGCTCGGTGGAGGCCAACTGCGCGTCGGCCGCGGCCTCGATCCGAGCGGCCTCGATGTCCGGCCGAAGGCCGCCTGAGCCGTCCGGTACGAAGTGCAGCGCGGAGGCGATCACCGTCGGCGCGATCGAGGCTTCCTTGCTCTTCTCGCCGGCGATCGTGAACGGGGCCGAGACGGCAGGCGTGGCCACCTGCTCGATCGCGAGCTTAACCGACTCGCTCGTGGTGGTCGGCTGGTCCTCCAGCATCGGCAGGATGACCGGAACGCCGCTGACCCACTCGCGCCGAAGCACGTCGGCCGCCGTCGCCTGGTCGAGGCGCAGACCGGCCTTCGGCTCCACCGGCAGCGGCTTGGTGCCCTGGAAGCGGACGTTGCCTTCGATGGGCGGCCGGTCGACCGTCGGCACGAGCTGGGTGATCGCGCCGGCGAGGGTGTTCGGGTCGCCGATGGTCGCGACGCCGACCCGACGGTCGCTGAACAACGTGATGAAACGCGTCCACGGGTTCAGCGGCTGAGCGTTGACGTTCTTCAGCGTCCGGTCCCAGTTGACCTGCAGGCCGGTCGTGCGGGGGTCGATGGTGGCCTGCACCTCGCCTGCGCGCACCGGGATCGGCTGCGTGGTGCGCGACTGGATCGTCGAGCGCAGCAGGATCTCGGTCTCGGCAGGGTTCATGCCGCCGACGTTCACCCCGGCGACCGTGACACCCCGCGGCACCGCGCCCTGGCTGAGCACTAGGTCGACGACGTAGAGCATCGCGAGCACTCCGAGCACGGCGGCCACGATCAGCGCCCGACGCTTGCGTCGCGGCGAACGGTCGGCCGGCGGCTCGTCATCGTTGCTGCCGTCGGTTGGCGGGCCGAACGCCGGCGGGGGCGGTGCATAGGCCTGGGCCGGGGGTGCTTGCGGCGGGTGGGTCTCGGCGCCGTAGGTCTCGGCGCCGTAGGTCTCGGCGCCGTAGGTCTCCGGCGCGGGTGCTCCCCAAGCCGAGTCCGGCTGCACCGTGTGCACCACGGCGGTTGGCCACTCCATCAGTGAGCCGGAGGGCTTGGCCGCCATCGACCTCTCCCGGGTAGCGGCCGGGTCGGCGGGCTCCGGCGGCTCGGGGGGCGGAGGTGCAACGGCCGAAGCGGCAGGTGCGGCCACCTCCGGCGGCTGGGGGGAGGCCGGTTGGGGCTGGTACGGCGGCGCGGTGGGAGCCGGCAGCGGCGGCAGGGGCGGCGCGGCGGGCGCTACCTGTGAGGCGGCGGCCTGTGGGGCTGGCTGCGGGGCAGGCCCCTCGGTCGGCACGGCTTCGACGCCGGTCGTGGTGGCCTCCAGGCGCTGGTCGGCGGGCGCCGAGGGCTGCGTGGGCGCCTCCACCTCCGGTGGCAGCGCTACGGCGGCATAGGCCTGGGTCTGCTCAGAATCCAGCTCGGGCTGCGGCTCGACGGCAGGCAACTCGTCCTGCTCCGGAGAGACCTGCGGCTGCGGTTGTTGGTGGATCACCGGAGCTGGTCGGGGCGCCGCGGTGCCGTTGCTCGCCGTCCCGTTGCCCGCCGTCCCGTTGCCCGCGGTGCCCTGCGGCTGCCCGGTCCCGTTCGGCTGACGCTCGAAGACCTGGGTGCTGACCGAGTCGACCATGGTGCAGGAGGCGTCCCACGCGCTGAACCATGGCGACGAGGTCGAGACGGCCTCCACGGCAGACATCGCCGGCGACGCGGGCTGGGGCTCGGGCTGGCGGGACTGCACAGCCACCGGCTCATCAGCCCGGCTCGAGTGGTCGGCCGCGGTGGCCTCGTCGGCGTCGTAGGCCGAGAACGGCTGGGTCAGCTCGCCGGGCGTCTCATGCCGGTCGGGCATCGGAGTCCTTCTCCCCTTCACCGGGTTACAGATCGAGGCCAGTCCGTGCTGGCACGAGGCCCGATATGCCGCCCCATACCTGGCGGTTGGCGACGTGGGCGGCTCCTGACGTGGCGGCCCTGGCGCTGATGCGCCGTTCCCGCCGTCACGCACACCGGCAGAATGCTACGACCCCCGGTAGTCGCGCTCTGCGCCGGCCGGCCCGGCGTACTGGCGACAGGGAAGCCCCGCAGTGCTGCCAGGTCGGGGGTCCGACAGCGCCACGGGGCTACTCGTGACATCGGCCACTCCACACTAGGC
>Ga0136616_10000908_pt1 | contig 14978 bp, 15 predicted proteins | sample AntDrymUQ2992106_2_FD_106648 | JGI IMG/M metagenome (GOLD analysis project Ga0136616, IMG submission 106648) | Polar desert sand microbial communities from Dry Valleys, Antarctica - metaG UQ299 (21.06) | ecosystem: Environmental > Terrestrial > Soil > Desert | place: Antarctica: Dry Valley...
ATCGAGGGCGGCCGGGCCCTCGGAGTCCAGCAGGTGGAGGGCCACCTCGTTGTCCGAGCGGGTGGCGAACGACGCGGCCGGCAGGCCGGACCTCACCTGCTCATGGTTGTAGACCTCTCCGTTGCCCACGAGCCAGAGGTCCCCGGCCTCGTTCACGAGCGGCTGGCGCCCGCCGTCGACGTCGACGATCGACAGCCGCCGGTGGCCCAGCCAGCTGCCGTTGGACTGCACCTCGCCCTGATCGTCGGGGCCGCGGTGCACCAGCCGGCGCAGCATCCGCCGGCCGTCATCCGCCCGCGCGTGTCCATGCCCACCGACGATCCCGCACATCTCTACAGCCTAGACCGCGGCTTGGGGAAGCGGGAGCCGGTACGCGCCGGGCCGGCGGTCCTCGAGATGGTGGAACTGGCTGCGCGCCGCGTGAACGGCGCCCAGCGCATCGACCCTAGCCAGTGCCAGGCCGGCGCGCGACCCGGTGGTCGCGAGCACCGAGCCGTCGGGATCGACAACCTTGGCCTGGGCAGGGAAGCGCAGCGACCCGAAGCGGCCGCTGTGGTTGGCCGAGATCCACACCACCTGGTTCTCAACGGCGCGCGCCTGGTCGAGCAGGTTGAACTGGCGGACCTGGCGGTCGCGGCTGACACGCGCCGCGGGCTTCTTCCGGCAGACGGGCCATGCCGCAAGCGAGGCGATGATCCCGGCGCCGTCGAGGGAGAGGTCGCGCGCGGCCTCGGGGAAGACCTTGTCGTAGCAGATCAGCATCCCCATCCGGCCGACGGGGGTGTCGAACGCGGCGAAGCCCTCGCCTGGCGAGAAAGCGCCCCGCTCCCCCTCCGGAAGGTGCACCTTGCGCTGGTGCCCGAGTACTCCGTCGCCGTTCACGCACACCGCGCTGGAGTGCATGCCCCCCTCGCCGGCCTCCGTGTAGCCCACGCACACCACGGTGTCACCGGCGATGCGCGCCAGGCGCGCGATCTCCGCTCCGTCGCGGGTCAGCGCGGGTGGAGGAGCCACCTGCACGGGACCGGCGGGCAGGTAGGCCTCCCACAGGTAGCCGCCGAGCGCGGCCTCGGGGAAGACCACCAGCTTCGCTCCGCGGGAGCGGGCCTGGCGCACGGTGCGCTCGATGCTCGTGAAGCACGTCTCTAGGTCGCGGCCGAACGAACCGGCCACGGCAGCCACCGCGGGCGCACCTCGGCTGCGACGTCTTCCAAGCATGCACCGATCTTGGCCCCGAGAAAGGTCAGCCCCTACGGCCGGGCGGCCAAAGATCGGCGCCCGCGCATCGACAGCCGGTCCACCGCGATAGGTTCCCCCGATGGGACTTATCGAGGGAGAGCGCAGCGTGGAGATCGACGCGCCGATCGAACGCTGCTATGAGATCGCCGCCGACATCGACCACGCAACCGAGTGGCAGGGCTCACTGCGCGACGTGGAGGTGCTGGAGCGCGACGCCGAGAAGCGGGCCCTGCTCGTGGAGACGGAGTCCGACGCCAAGGTCAAGACCGTGAAGGCCACCTTGCGCTTCTCGTATGAGCCCAACGAACGGATCGACTGGGTCCAGGAGAAGGGCGACACCAAGTCGCTGAATGGCTACTGGGTCTTCCAGGATCTGGGTGGCGGGCGCACCAGCGCCACCTACGGACTGGTGGTCGACCCGGGCCGGATGCTTGGCATGCTGCTGCGCGGCCCAGCCGAGGGAAAGGTGCGCGACTTCCTGCTGGGCGGCGCCGCCGAGGGCCTGAAGGCCCACGCCGAAGCGGGCTGAGCCTGGCCTGGAGGTCCCGGCCCGGCCCTGTCCCTGCAAGCCCGAATGGCGCGTAGCCACTCGCCGCGTCCGTTTGTCGGAATCGCTCGTGGAAACCATTGTGGTAAGGCCGTAGATGCAGCCGACGGCCCCAACAGAGGAGATTGATGAGCCGCGACGCCAACATCGCAGCACAGGAGAAGCTGGCCGAGGGAATCAACGCGGGCAACACCGAGGTGGTGCACGAGGTGTTCGCCGAGAACGTGGTGGACCACGATCCGGCACCCGATCAGGGCTCCGGCCCCGAGGGCTTTCACGACTTCTTCAAGGCCCTCACGTCCGCGTTCCCCGACGCGAAGATCGAGCCCCAGCAGCTGGTGGCCGACGACGACCACGTAGCGGTGGCCTACACCCTGACCGGCACCCACGAAGGCGAGTTCCACGGCGTCGCGCCCACCGGCAAGGAGATCGAGGTTCGCGGCCTGCAGATCGCCCGCTTCGAGGACGCCAAGATCGTCGAGCGCTGGGGCAGCACCGACGAGCTGGGAATCCTGCGGCAGCTCGCGGCCCCCTGAGCGGGGGCGAGCTCCCCGGACGGTGAAGAAGCCCGTGCCCGTCGGCGTGTGCCGCCGGGCCTGGCTGGCGGCAATCGCCGTACTGCTGCTTGTCTGGCTTGGTATGACGGCTTACGCGGCGATCGCCCTGCCGCCCCCCGACGAATCCCTGTACGAGCTGAGGGCAGTGGCTGCCTCAACCTGACCGCCGAAGGCGACGACGAGCTCGAGCGTCGTGCCTTGCCGGCTCAGATCGGGTTCGTTGCATGGACGCTGGCGGGCGCCACGGCCCTCGGTTACGCCTGGCGCTCAGCCGCCCGCGCGACCGCGACCCGGCGGACCACCTTGGTCTCGCTCGGGCTGCTGGCCGCGCTCTTGAGCGCTTGGGGAGCGCTGGTGTTTGTCGCCCCGGGCCTGTTCCGCTTCCTGATCAGCGTCGCCCTGGTCGTTGTGTGCGTGATCGTCGCGGCCGTCGCCGGGGTAGTGGGAGCGGTGCTCGGCCGGCGCGCAGCCGACACCTTCGGCGGACCGGCGGCGAGGTTGGGGGTGCGCCCTGTGCTCGCCTTTCAGGCGCTCTGGATGCTGGCCGCGATCCTGATGCCCCTCCTGTCCGGGGGCAGCGGGGAGATCGAAGTCTGTTGATCGGTTTCCCGCGCGGCACAGACCCGAGGAGCCGGCCGCACGCCGCCGGACGACCAGCCCCGGGCGGAGTGATTCCCGCCCATCCGTAGCGGGTAGGGACCACCCATGCCTTCGACGGAGAAGCTTCCGCAGGTCCGCGCAGTGCAAGCGCTCGAGAACGCCGAGGTGCTCGACGGAGCCGGGAAGGCGATCGCAAAGCAGGTCCGGAGCGCCATCGGTCCTGGCGCGCTCAAGGATGCCCTCAGCGGCACCTGGCTCGGACACGCATTGCATCCCCTGCTCACTGACCTGGTAATCGGCTCCTTCGTGAGCGCGACGGTGCTCGACGTGATCGGCGGGGACTCCGACGGTGAGGCGGCCGAGCGCCTGATCGCGGTCGGAATCGCGTCCTATCCCGCCACCGCGCTCACCGGGGGCAGCGACTGGGCCGACAGCGAGCTGGCGGACCCGCGCATACGCCGGGTGGGCCTGGCCCACGCCGCATCCAACGCGGCCGCGCTGGGCCTCTACGCGGCCTCTCTGATGGCCCGTCGCCGGGGCCGCACGGCCCGCGGCAAGGCACTGGGTCTGGCCGGCACGGCCGCACTCGGGGCCGGTGGGTACCTCGGGGCTCACATGGTCCACGCCCAGGGAGTCGGCCCCAACCAGACCGCTTACGACCCCGGACCCACCGACTGGACCGACGCCGCCGCCTCGGCCGATCTGGGTGCCGGCACCCCGAAGGCCGTGGTGGTTCAGGACACCCCCGTGATGCTGCTGCGCCACGGCGACGGCCTGCACGCCATCCACGACCGCTGCTCGCACCGCGGCTGCCTGCTCAGCGACGGTCAGGTCGACGGCGAGGTGGTGGAGTGCACATGCCACGGTTCGCGCTTCCGCCTCGACGACGGTTCAGTCGAGCGCGGCCCGGCGACGCAGGCCCAGCCCTCGTTCGACGTGCGCGAGAGCGACGGTCGGATCCAGGTGCGCCGCAGGGCCCCGGCAACCTGAGCGGCGCCCGCTCAAACTCCGTCGGTGCGCTGCCTGGGGGCGGTCCGAGATGCGATTCACCTCCGATGGCTTCCCTCACTGCTCGGAGTGGAAGTCACCGGCGCACTGCGACCAGACTCCGCGGCCCGCCTCCTTGGCCGCGCGCTCGGCCACGATGTAGCGCCCGTAGCGACGAACCCGCGTCTCGAAGGTGTAGGTCCGCGAATAGCCGGCGTCGATCATCGCCCGGCTCAGGTCATAGGCCGCCACGCCCTCCCCCCGAGCGCCGGCCGGCACGTCGACGTAGGCCAGCAGGCGCCCGAAGCGGTCCCTCACATCCTGAGTCGGATCGGTGGTCAGGTCGACCCGCACGCCCTCGTCGCCCTCAGCGTCGAGCAGGCCGTCCCCATCGCTGTCCGTGGCGGCCGCGTAGGCGAGGGAGAGCATGAGGGAAGTGGCCTCGCGGCCACCGCACTCCACGGAGGTGCCCGGCTTCCGCGTCTCGGGCGTGTCGAGGCCGAGCAGCCGCACCGTGTAGGGCCGGCCACCTGCAGCTACCTCCACGGTGTCGCCGTCGATCACGTCCGTGACGCGGGCCGAAGCGCGGTCTATGCGACGGCGGAGGTTCGTCTCCCGGATCGCCTCACGACGTTGTGCCGCCCGCCTGCGGGCTGCGCGCCGCCTTGCCGCCCTGCGCCTCGCCGCCCTGCGCTTCGCGGCCCGCTGCCTGTCCCCCTGCCCTCGCTGCGAGCTGCCACACGGGCACGGCAACGAATCGCACGCCGACCCGTCGTCATCCGCGTCGAGCCGGTCCGGATCCGACCCCGGGCCGCCGATCCGAAGGTAGTAGTCCTGCGCCTCGCGCTGGCTGGTGAAGTCCGAACAGTCGCGATCCGCCGCCCGCGCGTCCGGCGTCTCCCCCGCCTGCCCAGACCCCGCGACTACGGCCGACACCACCAGCATCACGGCCCCGGCTCCCAAGCTCCGCACCACAGACCCCCTGAAAGACCCCATCCGGACGCCGCGAGCATACTCGCGCCTCACCTCCTCGGCGCCGGCCCTCGCTGCTTGTGGATCAGCGCATCACCCTTGGCCGCCCGCATGCGGTCGTCTCGCCTGCACGCTCAGACGGACCGCAGCCTGAGGGCCGCCTCGCGAAGGATGGCGGGGAAGTCTTGGAACGCCTTTCGCGCTGCATCCGTGGCAACCAGTGTCTCGGGGTCGATCACGTTCATCTCGGGGCGCTTACGCGCTGGCGGCGTGAGGCTCTTTCGCGCGATGAGGACGCTCGAAGCGTTCCCGAGCAGTCGCACTTGGAGCTTGGCAAAGCGACTCATCGGCGCCATCCCTTGGACCTGCCTGGCGGCGATCTCGTTGGCCCGGCGCACCGCCGGATTACGGGCCCGTTGGCGCGCGTTGTGGTAGGAGGCGGTCTCGAGCTCGACGCGAAATCCCGCTTTGCCCAGCGCTCGGCGGTAGGCGTCGAGCCATGTGATGTGGTGCCCGTGATGCGGGTCGGGGGTGGCGCAGTTCGTAGACGTGCTGGCGCAGGCTGCGGGTTGGCTCCATCAACGCCAGGACTCCGCCTGGGCGGAGCACACGGTTCGCTTCGACGAACAGCGCGGGGAAGTCCTCGACGTGATGGACGAACTCCTTCATCAGAACGAGATCGAACGAACCTGGACCGAAGGGAACGAAGCGCACATCGGTGACGAAGCGGCCCTGGACGTTCGGGTGGTCGTAGATCGCACCGATGGCGAGAGAATTCGCCTCGAAGTCACAGAGCCAGACGTCGTAGCCGGCTTCAGCGAGGAGCCAGCTGCCCCAGCCGGAGCCGCTGCCAAGGTCGATGGCGCGTGGCCGACCATGAGCGGTCGTCACGTACTCCGACGCGCGGTTTACAAGGTCGACCGCCACCGGGGCGCTCCGCCGCAGGAAGTCCCGGTCGCGATCGGCGTGGACGGCAGTCCCTTGCCATTCGTGCTCTTCTCTCATCGTCGCCTGGATCATTGCCTCGTCGTGCCGCGGATAGCCCATGAAAACGAGGCCCGCACGGCTTGGGTAGAGCCGCTGGGCGGCCTCTGACCACAGGCCGTCCGGGCGTTCCTCCAGAGGCTCGAGCGTCTCTGGACACACCGGGGTCACTTCGCTCATCAGGCCTCCAATGGACGTGAGAAGCGAGTATCTCACCCCCTCGATGGGGCTCCGCCCTCCCCAGCGCAGGGGTCGCGGTCGTTCTCCAGAAACGGACGGGCTCAGCCCACGGCCGCGCCGGACGAGCCATCCGGAAGGATGGCTCGCTCGATCTCGTCCAGGCGCTCCATCGGCAGCGGTCCGTGGCCCGTGGAGTCCGAGACCTCCAACAGCAGCTGCTCGTAGGCTGCCGCCACCGCGTCCCAGGAGTAGAGCTTGGCCCGCTCGAGGGCCTTCTCGCGATAGCCGGCCACGAGCTCTGGATCCGCCAGCAGGCGGTCCAGCTGGCGCGCCAGGTCCGGCACGCCCTCCGTACCCGAGAAGTAGTGCCCGGCTTCGCCCACCGTCTCGGCGTTGGGCCGGTAGTCGTTGACCAACACGCAGTTGCCCGCCACGAGCGACTCCAGGATCACCGGGTGGGTGCCCCCCACCTCCGTGGGGGCACAGAAGAGGTATGCGTGGCGCTGCAGCTCCCAGTACCCGGGCCCAAACACGTAGCCGGGAAACACCACACGCGGGTCAGCGGCCCGGCGCACCCGGTTGATGTAGTCCGAGGCGTAGGGTGCCCCGCCCACCACCACGAGCTTCATGCCCCTCGTGCGCTCGGTGGGGATCCGCGACCATGCCTCCACGAGCAGATGCGGGTTGTTCTCGGGCTCCAGGCGGCCCACGAAGAGCACGTAGCGCCGAGGCTCGAGGCCGAGGCGCTCCAGCACGTCGCTGTCATACTCTGTGGGCAGTTCCGCGCCGTAGGGCACGACGTCGATCGAGCGCCCGTAACGCTGCTGGTAGATCGCGGCCACGGCGTGAGAGTCGGTGATCGCACGGGTGGCCATGTGCGGCGACAGACGCTCCGCGGCACGCAGGTAGGACTTGGCCAAGCGGTTCCACTTGCGCCGGTCGGAGTCGAGGCCGTCCACGTTGATCACGGTAGGAATGCCCGCGACGCGGGTGACCAGGCAGAGGGGGCTGTTGCCCGCGATGAAGAAGAGCGCCACATCGGGCTTGCGGCCCCGCGAGGCGTGCAGGCTCGACAGCAGCGTGTGCACGAAGGTGTCGAGGTACTTGTTGCGCACCGTGGGCAGGTGCACGAGTGAAGCGCCCTTCCATTCGCGTATGCCGGGGTCGACCACGTGCGGGCGGCAGTAGACCGTGACGCGGTGGCCGCGAGCGGTCAGGCGGCTGGTGATCTGCTCCACCGCGGTCTCGAAGCCGCTGTAGGAGGCGGGTATGCCCCGGGTGCCGAGGATGGCGACGTTCATGCGCAGATGAGTGAATCAGAGGAGGCGCCGCCCCCCTTTGCATAGGCGCGCTCGTGCCCGCGGGCGGCCTCCGCCCAGGAGAAGGAGAGCGCACGCTCGCGGCCGCGGCGCGCGAGGTCGGACCGCAGCGCCGGGTCCGTAGCGATCCGGCGCAGTCCCTGGGCCAGCTCGCCCCGAGCCACGAGCAGGGCGGCGTCACCGCACACCTCCTCCGTGCCCGGGTTGCGCACGGCGAGCACGGGCACACCCAGGGCCATCGCCTCGAGCGGGGTGAAGCCGAAGCCCTCGTGCAGCGAGGGGTGCACGAGGGCCCGAGCGCCCCGGTAGAGGTCCAGCAGCTCCGCGGCGCTGGGACCCGGCCGCGCGGTCACTCCGGGCGCGGTCGCGGCGAACGCCGCTCCACCGGCGAGCACCAGGCCCGCCGGCGACTCGTCCTGCGCCCGGTAGGCGGAGTAGGCCTCCAGCAGGCCGGCCAGGTTCTTGCGCGGCTCGGCATCACCCACGAACAGCAGCGGGCCGGACCCGGTCGCCGACGCGTCCGACGGGGCGACGCCCTCCACCTGCCCCGGCCCGTAAGCGACCACCACCACCCTGTCGGGGTCGGCCCCGAGCAGGGCCACGACCTCGGTAGCCGTCGTGCTGGAGGGACACACCACGACGGCGCATCGCCTGGCCGCACGGCGGTAGGAGCGAGCAGCCAGCCGCCTCCACGCAGGGTCGTAGAGGCCGCGGAAGTGCAGGAAGGCCACGTCCTGCACCGTCGTGACCTGCGGTACGCCGATCCGCCGGCTGTGACCGGGGAGAGGGTGATGCACCACGTCGGCGCCGGCCAGCCGGGCGGCGCGGGGCAACCCCACGTGAAGCCAGGCGGCGTCGAGCACCACGTTGGCGGCGCGGCGCAGTGGGCGCAGCGGTCCTCCCTCGGTCCCCGGTCGCAGCCGCACGTGCTGGCGCGCCTCGACCACCTCCACCTGACCGCGTTCGCGCAGTGCCTCCACCAGCTGCTCGATGTAGACCCCGGTGCCCGACCGACCTCGGTCCGCGTACGTCGTGTCGATCAGAACCCTCACCTCTGGAGCTCCTTCATCGGGTCGCGATCGCGAGCAGGGTTCCGGCCTCACGGCTCAGGCGCCGGACCTCGAAGCCCATCGAGTCCAGCAGCCGCGCCAGCGATCGACCCGACAGGAAACGCAGGTGCGGGGAGAGCGGGTCGAAGTAGCGCTCGAAGCCGCGGACGGCCACAGCCAGGCCCGTGAGCCTGCCGTGGGCGGGGGTGGTCAGGGCCAAGCGCCCCCCGGGGCGCATCACCCGCCGGACCTCGGAGAGCAGCAGCTGAACGTCGCGCACGTGCTCGAGGGTGTCGGCGCACAGGACGAGGTCGAAGGCGTTGTCGGCGAAAGGCAGGCAAGCATCGGGGTTGAGCGCCACGGCAGTCGCGTGCGCAAGCCGTGCGCGCGCACGGGCGAGGGCCACCTCGGACACGTCGGCGATCGTGAGCGAGCCCGCTTCGATCAGCTCGCTCAGGCGACCGTCGCCACACCCCAGATCCAGCGCGGCGGCGGCCGGGGCCAGGGAGCTCACGAACGCACTCAGGTGGCGCGGGGGCGGGCCGGGCGGTTCATCCAAGAGCGCCCAGACCTCGTCGTCATAGCGGGAGGACAAGCGCCGGTAGGCTAGCGCCATGCGTAGGCCGGCGGTGGACGTAGTCGTCCCGTTCAGGGGCGAGGCCCGTCAGCTGGCCGGCCTCCGCAAGGGGCTCGAGACCCTGTCGGTGGGCGAGGGCGACACGGTCACCGTGGTCGACAACACCCCTGGCCGCGAGCCGCGCCCTGCCACTCACCATGCACGGGCGAAGACGGTGTTCGCGCCCGATCTGCAGACCCCCGGCTTCGCGCGCAACCGCGGGGCGCAGGCGGGCACGGCGGAGTGGATCGTATTCTTGGACGCCGACGTCGTGGCGCCGCCCTCATTGCTCGACCGCTACTTCGACTCACCGCCCGCCGAGCGCACAGCGATCCTGGCCGGTGGGGTGCGCGACCAAGCGCCGGAGGGACCGCGGGCGCCCACCGCCGTGCGCTACGCCCATCTGCGGCGCTCGATGAGCCAGGACATGACCATGGCCCACGGCGACTGGTCCTTCGTGCAGACCTCCAACTGCGCTTTGCGGCGGTCCGCCTTTGAGGAGGTGGGCGGCTTTCGGGGAGAGATCAGGGCCGGCGAGGACGCCGACCTGTCCTTTCGCCTGCGCGACGCCGGCTGGGGCATCGAGCGGCGTGAAGGGGCTGAGACGGTGCACCGCAGCCGCGCGACCGTGCGCGCGCTGCTGGCCCAGAAGGCGGTGCACGGGGCGGGGTGCGCGTGGCTCGACCGCACCTACCCGGGCTCCTTCCCGGCGCGCCGCCGCCCCGGCCTGACCTGGTGGGGGGTGCGGCGAGCCGCGACGGGCGTGACCGCCGCGGTCCGTGCCCGTGATCGCGACGAGGCGCTCGTGGCGCTGCTCGATCCCCTCACCACGCTGAGCTTCGAGTTCGGACGCTCGCTGCCCAACGAGCGCCCACTGAGATGGATGAGAGGGAGCGGCACCGCTCCCCTTTGCAACCCGATGACGTCAAAGGGGGGCACCGCCCCCCCTTTGCAACCGATGACATCGAAGGGGGGCACCGCCCCCCTTCGCAACCCCCCGGGGCGCCTGTGAGGGACTCCGATGTCGGGGTGATCGTGCCGGTGCGCGCGCCCGCCACCTACCTCGCCGAGGCGCTCGACTCCGCGCTCGTCCAGCGCCTCGCCCCGGGCGAGATCGTGGTGGTCGATGACGCGTCACCCGAGCCGCTCGCACTGTCGGCGGCGCACGGCGCGCGCTGCAGGCTGGTGCGGCGCGCGACCCGCGGCGGCCCGGCCGCCGCGCGCGCAACCGGCCTGGAGGCGCTTGACTGCCCGCTCGTGGCCCTGCTCGACGCCGACGACGTGTGGGAGCCCGGCAAGCTGGCCGCACAGGTCGACGTGATGGAGCGCCACCCCGAGGTGGGCCTGTGCTTCGGCCCAGCCACGGTGATCGGCGCCGACGGCCGGTCCACCGGACACGGCTTGGGGGATATGCCCGAGGGCACGCTTGCGCCGGAGCGGATGCTGCGTGAGCTGCTCCAGGGCAATCCCATCGCCACCTCGAGCACGGTGATCAGGCGCTCGGCGCTGGAGGCGTCAGGGGGCTTCGTGGGCGAGTCCACCGATGACCTGGGCTGCTGGCTGCGGCTGGCGGAGAACGGCACGCCGTTCTACTACGAGCCTCGTGCCGCCGCGCGATACCGCCGCCACGCCGGCGGTCTGACCGCCGACATCGGCGTGGGAGCTCGGATCGCCCTCGCCGCTCTTGACCTCCACGGCCATGCGCTCGATCAGCAGACGCGCAGCCGGCTGCGGCGCGACTACCTCACACTGCTCGCCCGAGGTGAGATCAGGCAGCGCCGCTACTCCGAGGCCCGCGCGGCGTTGCGCGAGGCGGCCAGTCACGGCGCCCTGTCGCGCAGGGAGAAGGCGCTGCGTCTGGTGACTGCGATCCCCGGCGTGCGAGCGGGCCTGGGCCGGCGCGATCCCCACAGCCCGTGAGCGATGTGGAGGCGGTTAGGGGGGCCCGCCTCGTCGCGGTCAATCCGCTTCCGTGGGTCGCGGGGGGCGAGACCACGCTGCTGCGTCTGCTGCCGCGGCTGTCCGAGCGCGGCTGGCAGGTGAGCATGACCGTGCCTGCCGCGGGGCGTCTGGGCCAGGCGGGCGAGGCGCTCGGCCTGCCGGTGCGCCGCCTGGCGCTGGGACCTCCGCAGCGGCGCACCGCCACCTCTTACCTCGGCGCGGCGCTGGCTCCGCTCGCGCTGGCGGGGACCGATGTGGCGCTGCTCAACGGCCTCTCGACCCAGCGGGTGGTGCCCGCCCTGTGCCTGCTACGGCGCCCCGCCCTGCTGTGCGTGAACAACCCGCTGCCCGCGCCGCCCGCGGCATGGGGTCGGCGCGGCTTCTGGTCGGTGGTGCGCGCAATCGCGGCCGCCAGCGACCACGTGGCCCGCGAGTGCGTAGAGGCGGGAGCTCCGGCGCAGCTGGTGCACACCGCCTACCCCGCGGCGTGGGAGGGGTCGGCTCCGCCGGGGACTGGGGCGCCGCCGCCCTCGAGTCAGCGGGTTGTCTTCGTCGGTCAGATCGAGCCGCGCAAGGGTGTGCTCGAGCTGCTCGAGGCCGCCCGGCTGTTCCTGGCCGACCGTCCGCAGGCCACGCTCACCCTGCTCGGCGAGGCGGCGGCTGAGAGCGACCCCTACGCGGCCCGGGTGCGCGAGGCGGCCGCCGCCGGGGACCTAGCGGGGCGGGTGCACCTGGCCGGCTTCGTGGAGAGCGCCGTGGAGGCGATGGCGGGCTACGACCTGGTGGTGGTGCCCTCCCACCAGGAGCCCTACGGCACCGTGTCGGCGGAGGCCGCGGCGGCGGGGCGGCCGGTGGTGGCCTCGGGCGTCGGCGGCATGCGCGAGGTGGTGATCGACGGCGAGACCGGCCTGCACGTGCCGCCCGGCGATCCGCGAGCGCTGGCTGAGGCGGTGGGCGCGCTGCTGGACGACCCCGATCGGATGAGAGCGTTTGGGGCCCGGGCGCTCGAGCGCGCCGGGCGGTTCTCTCCTGCGCGGTACGCCCGCACCATGGACGGGCTGCTGAGGGGGATTATGTGAGCGCCCCCCTTTCCAACCCGATGACATCAAAGGGGGGCACCGCCCCCCTTTGCAACCCCCCAAGGCTGCGCGTGGCGGTCGACGCGCGGCCGCTGGACATCCCCTACCTGCGCTCACAGGGGATCGGGCGCTATGCCCACGGGCTGCTCGGGCCGCTGGCCGAGGTGGCCGCCGAGCGGGGCGGTCAGCTGGTGCTGCTGCGCGAGCCCACCTCCGGGCCCGCCGCCTTCGCCCAGCCAGGAGGCGACCCTGAACCTACCTCCGCCCTACCAGGGGCGCCCACACTGCGCCTGCGCCGCCCGCAACTGCCTCCGCGGCTTGCCGACTGGCCCGAGCACCTGCTGCTGCCGATCGATCTCCGCCGCACCCGGGCCCAGCTGCTGCATGCGCTGTCGATCTACCGCACGGCAGTCCGTCCAGGCCTGCCGTCGGTGATGACCATGCACGACGTGATCCCCCTGATGTGGCCGGACGAGTACATGCGCACGGGGCTGAAGTACCGGGTGCTCTACGCCGCGGCGCGACGGGCGCGGCTGCTGCTGGCCGTTTCCGAGGCCTCGCGGCGCGATATTCTCGACCACCTCGACGTGGACCCCGGACGTGTGCTCACCGTGCACGAGGCCGCCGACGCGCGCTTCGCCCCGGCCGATCCCCGGGGCGTCCGGGAGCGCCTCGGCCTGAAGGGCCCCTACGTGCTCTACGTCGGCGGGCTGTCCTCGCCGGACCCGCGCAAGAACGCGGCCGGCCTGATTGACGCCTTCGAGCGCTGGCGCGTTGCCGGTGGGCGCGAGGAGACACTGGTGCTGGCCGGGGAGCTGTCCGGCCCGGGCGAGGAGCTGCGGGCCAGCGCGCAGCGGGCGGGAGCGCGCGTGCTGTTCGCCGGGTTCGCGCCCGACGAGGAGCTGCCCGCGCTCTACTCGGGCGCCTCTTGCTTCGTGACCGCCAGCCGCTACGAGGGCTTCGGCCTGCCGGCGCTCGAGGCCATCTCCTGCGCCACGCCGGTGGCGGCCTTCGACGCCGGCGCGGTACCCGAGGTGGCCGGCCCAGGAGCTCTGCTGGCGCCCCCGGGGGACCTCGCGAGCCTGATGGGCGCGGTAGGGCGTATCTGCGACGAGCCCGAGCTGCGCCGCCGGCTCGCGAACCAGGGCCGCGAGCACGCCCGGCGTTTCTCCTGGCGGCGCACCGCCGAGCTGACCTGGGCCGCCTACGAGCAGGCCGCCCGGGGGGGCGCAAAAGGGGACGCCGCCCCCCTTTGACGGCCGCTCGGGTTGCGAACGTGGGCGGTGCGCCGGGGATGCAAAGAGGATGCAGGAGTGCGGTGCCCCCGGGAAGGTTTGAGCCGGGCTGGGTTTCGCGGGGGCCGGGTTAGGCTAGGCGGGTTGCAAAGCAGGCGGTGCCCCCCGGGAGGGTCGCAAGGGGATGCAAAGCAGGCGGTTGCCCCCGGGGGTTGCAAAGGGGGGCGGTGCCCCCCTTGATGCCAATACCCTTGCCGCCGTGCCGACCGTGGTTATCGATGCGCGGGACGCCTTCGGCCCGCGCCTGCGCGGCTGGGGCCGCTACGCCCGCGAGCTGGTCGAGGCCATGCAAGCGGCGCCGCGCGCCGGGGTGGACCTGCACGTGGTGGCCAGCGGAGGCCCCGGCCCCGAGCTGCTCTTCGAACAGGTGGCCCTTCCGCTGCTGGCCCGGCGAGAGGGCGCCGGCGTGGTGCACGCACCCAACTGCTTCCTGCCGCTGCGCCGCTCCTGCCCCGGGGTGGTGTCGATCCTCGATCTGGCGTTCGAGGCCCATCCCTCCGATTTCGCGCCGCGCACCCGGTGGAAGTACCGCACGATCGCGCCGCGCGCCGCGCGCTCGGCGCAGCGCGTGATCTGCATCTCCGAGGCCACGCGCGATGACCTGTGCGAGCGCTACCGAGTCGACGCCTCGCGCACACGGGTGATCGGTCTGGCCCCCGCGCTGCCGGCGGGAAGCGAGGACCCACCCGAGGGTCCCTACCTGCTCGCGGTGGGCGACCTGCGCGCCAAGAAGAACCTGGGGCGGCTGGTCGAGGCGTTCGCCCTGCTGCACGCCGAGGGGCTCCCGCATCGGCTGGTGCTGGCCGGGCAGGACAGCGGCGAGGGCGAGAGCCTGCGCGCCGCGGCGGGCGACGCGCCCGTGGACCTGATCGGCTACGTGAGTGACTCTCGCCTCGACGCCCTCCTGCGCGGCGCCGATCTGCTCGTGCACCCCAGCCTCTACGAGGGCTTTGGCCTCGTCCTGCTCGAGGCGATGGCCCGCGGCTGCCCCGTGGCCGCCGCCCGTGCCACAGCCCTACCCGAGACCGGCGGTGACGCCGCGGTCTACTTCGACCCCCTCGACCCCGGCGAGATGGCGGGCGCGATCCGGCGGGTGCTGGAGGATGGTGCCCTGGCCGCGGATCTGAGCGAGCGCGGCCGTGCGCGAGCGGCACAGTTCAGCTGGGCGCGCACCGCCGCCCGAACCCTCGACGTCTACGAGGAGCTGCTCGGATGAGCACCACGGTGCTGCTGATGTCTTGGGACGAGGCCCACCTGCTGCGTGCCTCGCTCCCGGCCGCTGCGCGCCAGCAGGACGCGCGTGTGACCGTGGTCGACAACGCCAGCTCCGACGACACGGCGGCCGTGGCCGCTGAGCACGGCGCCGAGCTCCTGCGCCTGGACCGGCGCCTGACCTACTGCGCTGCCACCAACGAGGCCCTACGGCGTACCGGCGGCGACGCCGTGCTGCTCCTCAACGCCGACTGCCTGCTCGGTGACGGATTCCTCGCCGCGGCACGGCCGCGCCTGGACGAGGCCGGGGTGGGGTCCGTGGCCCCCAAGCTCCTGCGCGCGGCCAGCATCGAGCCCCTGGAGAGCCTCGACGCGATCGACGCCGCGGGGATGGTGGTGGA
>Ga0136616_10000910_pt1 | contig 14962 bp, 12 predicted proteins | sample AntDrymUQ2992106_2_FD_106648 | JGI IMG/M metagenome (GOLD analysis project Ga0136616, IMG submission 106648) | Polar desert sand microbial communities from Dry Valleys, Antarctica - metaG UQ299 (21.06) | ecosystem: Environmental > Terrestrial > Soil > Desert | place: Antarctica: Dry Valley...
GAGCACCCTCGCATCCAGAAAACCCAGCGCGGTCAGCACCGTACGATCGCGATGTAGCTCGGCCGGCGCAGCATCACCCTTGATCGCCAGCAGGCGACCCTCGCGCCGTAGCAACGGCTTCGCCCAAAGCGCCAGGTCACCGATCGGCGCCACCGCCCGAGCGGTCACCACATCGGCAGGGGGAACCGCGCCGCCGGTCACGTCGTCCGGCAGTAGGACCAGGCCGTCGGGCGTGGCACGCGCTCGGACGATCCGTGCCGGCAGGCCCAGATCCGCGCAGACTTCGCGCAGAAAATCGACCCGTCGGACTTTGGGCTCGATCAGAACGAGCTGTAGATCGGGCCGGGCGAGCAGGAGTGCCAGCCCGGGCAGACCCGCGCCGGACCCGATATCCAGAACGACCGACGTCGGCTCGATCAGGTCAGCGATGCTCACCCCGTTGAGCAGGTGACGTTCCCAGATCTGGTCAGCTTCGCGCGGGCCCAGTAGTCCCCGGGTGAGCCCGGGCCCGATCAGCCACTGCGCGAAGCGTTCCGCTAGCCCGAGCTGATCACCGAAGACCGCCTCGGCCTCCGCCGGCGGGTTCACCGATCGGGCAGGATCACCACGCGGCGGTCCGGATCCTCACCCTCGGACTCGCTGCGCACCCCGTCGGTCGCGGTGACGACGTCATGCACGATCTTGCGTTCGAAGGCGTTCATCGGTGCCATCCGCACGGTTTCGCCGCTGTCGATCACCCGGATCACGCTGGTGGCGGCCATTTCGCTGAGTTCTGTACGGCGCCCGGCTCGATAGCCGCCCACGTCGAGCATCAGCCGGGTACGGACACCGGTCTGTTGAGCAACGCTCAGGCGGGTGAGCTCCTGCAGGGCATCCAGGGTCACCCCGCGGTTGCCGACCAGGGGATCGAGGTCGTCCGCCCCGACGATCGCGACGATCGCCCGGCCACCCTCGACATCCAGGTCGATGTCACCGTCGTAGTCCAGGATGTCGAGCAACTGCTCGAGGTAGTCGCCGGCGATCTCGCCCTCCTGCACGAGCAGGGCCTCACCGGAGACCGCGGCGCCCGCCGGCTCAGCATCGACATCACTGGGGTCCTCGGCGACGCGTCCAGTGTCGGAATCGGCCTCTCGGCGCACCTGCGACTCGGACTCCAGCTCCGGCTCTGACGCGGCCTCGGAGTCGGACGCGCCGCCCGCGGACAGGCTCCCGGACTCGGCCCCGGACTCGGACTCGGACTCGACCGCCGTGCCGAGCACCGGCGAATCGGTGACTAGTGCATCCGTCGCGCCAGAACTCGGCGAAGACGATGGGGCACTGGCCTGTTCGGCGGCGCCGTTGTCGACTCCCAGAGCGTCGGTCGATTCGAGTTCAGCGCCGCCCTCGGCGTCCGCGGGTGCCGCCGGTCCTGCTGCTCCGCTGCCGCCGCCCTCGGCGCTGCCCCGGTCCTTGGCGCTACTGCCGTCCTCGATGCTGCCGTCGGCGCTAGCCTGGACGCCGTCCATCCCCGGCGTTGCGGTGCGGCCCTGGCTACTGACTGTGTGCTGTTCGGTGGTCGACTCTGACACGGGGAAGGCTCCTTGTTCGGGGTTCAGGGGGACTCATGGTCGGGCGGCTGGGGCCGACCGATTGCACTCCGGCGCGCAAGAGCCGGACCGCGGCCGATCAGCGGCTGGCCCTGTCTGGCACGGCACTACCGCCTCTTGCGACGATTCTTGTTGGTGGCCGGACGATCAGCAGGTCGTGGCCCCGAGCCAGCCTTGGCCCTGGGCTTGTTCGGCAGTGCGCTCCCGGTCGCATCGACCGTCTTGCTCGTCGACGAGTCAGCGGAGGCGCCGCCTTGCGCCACCTTGTTCGGCGTACTCCCATCCACACCGGCTGCAGGTGGCTTTGCGGACCGCTTCGCCCGCCCGTTGGACGACGCCTTGGACGCCCCGTTCGACGATCCGTTGGACGCTGGGCTGGACCCGGACGCCGAGCGCTTCGCAGTCCCGGAAGGCTTGGCGGTGGCCGTCACCGCGGTGTCCATGTCAGGGCCGCCCTCGGCCTCCCCGAGTTTGGCCGCAGTCGCCGCATTGACCACCGGGGTACGGCCCTTCGGCCCGCGTACCGGCTTGACCCCTGGCTTGGGTGCCAGTTCCTTCGGGTCGACTTTGGGACGCTCCGCCTCGGCTTTGGCCAGCGCGCCGGCCGAGCCCGGGGGAGGCAGCTTCTTGAGGATGTAGAACTGCTGTCCCAACGTCCACAGGTTGTTGACGAACCAATACATGAGGACGCCGAGCGGGAAGAAGAAGCTCGACACGAACAGGCCGAGCGGCATTCCGTACAGCAGTAACTTCTGGATCATCGCTGCCTGGCCCTCCACCGGGCCGGAGCGGGACATGATCTGCTTCTGGGTGAAGAACGTGGTCAAGCACATGACCACGATCAGGATCGTGGTGACGACCCGGATCGTGCCCAGTTCCGAGGGCAGCGCCAGGATCGAGTCGGTCTTGACCCCCTCGGGCATGAAGAACGCCGAGGAGATCGGCGCCCCGAACACCTTGGCGCTGGCAGCTTGGTCGGTGAGGGTGTCGTCCCAGCCGTACAGCCCCGGGGCTCCGGGACGCAGCCGGCGCAGGACGTGCAGCAGGCCGATGAACACCGGGATCTGGGGCAGGATCGGCAGGCAGCCGGCCAGCGGGTTGACCCCGCGCTCCTTCTGCAGCGCCGACATCGCCTGGGCCATGCCCTGACGGTCGCTGCCGTACTGCTTCTTGAGCTTGGCGATCTCAGGTTGCAACTCCTGCATGGCCCGCTGCGAACGGACCTGCTTGACGAACAACCGGAACAGCAGGATCCGTACGGTGATCACGAGGAAGACGATGGACAGCGCCCAGGTCAGACCCGAAGCAGCCGGCAGGAATGTCGAGAACAGTGAGTGCCACATCTTGAGCACCCACGAGATCGCGGTATAGAGCCAATCAAACAACAGCCGTCTCCTGACTTGCCGACCGCCGTTGCGGCCCAAAGCTTTTCGGCAGCGCATCGGGGCGCGGGGAACCCTGGTCCGGGGCCTGCGCGTCGCCGTAGGACGACGGTACGCGCCGCGCCGCCCCCGTGGGTTCGCGGTCGAGCGACGGCGGGGGGCACCCTGCCTCATCCGGGGCGGTGTGCAGGGCCGGTACGTGATCGACGCCGCCGGGGTGCCACGGCCCGCAGCGCAGGATCCGGCGTAGGGTCAGCCAGCTCCCGCGCGCCGGCCCGTACCGTTGCAGGGCGGTCACCGCATACGCGCTGCACGTCGGGTAGAAGCGGCACCGCGGGGGTAACGCCGGGCTGACCGCATCGCGGTACCAGGCCACGACCGCGAGCAGGCCGCGACCGAGCAGCCCGGACGCAGGATCGGTCGGCTGTGGCGCAGCGGGTCCGGGATTCACGGGGTGGCCGATGTCTCGGCTCTGTCCGCAGCCCGGGTCAGGGCTCGGCCCAGGGCGCGATCCAGCGATCCGCCGAGGTCGGCGCTGCGGCGTCCGGCCGCTGCGGGTAGCGCGCGGACCACGACGCCGGTGCCGGGCGGCAGGCTTCTATAGCGATCGCGCATCAGGTGCCGCAGTTGTCTGGTGACCCGGTTGCGGGTGACCGCGTTCCCGACGGCTCGGCTGACGATGAAGCCGACGGAGGTGGAGCCCATGCCGGGGGAAACGTGTACGGCCAGCGGTCCGTGCCCGCAGCGCTGTCCGCGCCGTACGACAGCGTCGAAAACGACGCGGCGGCGCAGTCGAACCGTCGCGGGCAACATTGACGTTGGGTGGGCGGGCCGGTTGATGGCTGGGCCCGGATCAGGCAGAGAGCTTGCCGCGGCCCTTACGGCGGCGAGCGGCCAGGATCGTGCGACCGGCGCGGGTTCGCATCCGCAACCGGAAACCGTGCGTACGTGCACGCCGGCGGTTGTTCGGTTGATAGGTGCGCTTGCTCACGGTCGAAACTCCTGGATGTGAGGAGGCATCGCAGATCGGCGATGCCCAGGGCAGGCAAGGTCTCCGCTACCTTCACAGGGACCGCAGGGGTACAGCATACGTGCAGCCAGCGGACTACGGATAAGCGGGCAACCCCATCGCCAAACCTGGACCGAAGCGTCGGTTGTCGGCGCCACGCCGAGGCTGTTACGTTGCCGCTCTCCCGCCCGGTAGGCTTCCCCGGCTACCCGCTCGTCAGCAAGGTATTGCCGCCGCCGGTCGAGAGACGACGACTCGGAGTTCGGCCCGATGCACAGCCTGTGGACAAGCGTGTGGACTGCTCGGTACGGGGGGTGCTGCAGGCGAAAACCGCGGGCGCGCGCTCGCATTGGGTACGTGGAGAAGCCGAGGGGGCTAAGCGTAGGTGTCAGAGCCCTTGGACCTGTCCACAGCTTGGGACCGGGTGCTCACTAGCCTCGAACGAAGCGACGTCGCACCACACCAGATGGCCCTGCTCGGCCTGACCCGGCCGTTGGGTCTGGTCGAGGACACCGTCTTGATCGCAGCCCCGAACGAGTTCACCCAGAATTTCCTCGAATCCCGGCTGCGCCCTCGGCTGACCGAGCAACTGTGTGTCGAACTCGGCCGTGAGGTCCGGATTGCGGTGACTGTCGAGGCCGTGCCGGACACCTCGTCGCCGGACCTGCTCGATGGCGCGCAGGTGGCCGACTACGGGTTCGCCGACGACGACCCCAGCATCCCGGTCGTCGCCCATGTCCAGCGGCCCACCGACCAGCGCCCCACCGATCGCCACCAGGTCGGTCAGCGCCCGGCCGGCTCAGAATCCGCGGGCGTCGATCCGCGCAACGTCCGTTCGCTGACCGACCACACGCGCCGGACCGAGTCCGCGGACGACGCCCGCTCGACCGGCTCACCGTCGCCCAACGGTGACGGTCGGGTGACCCCGATGGCCCGGGTGCGCGCCCGCCCACATCCACCGGCCCGGCTGAACCCGAAGTACACCTTCGACAGCTTCGTGATCGGTAACAGCAACCGCTTCGCCCACGCCGCGGCCTTCGCGGTGGCCGAGGTCCGTGCGTACAACCCGATGTTCATCTACGGGGAGTCCGGGCTGGGCAAGACTCATCTGTTGCACGCGATCGGGCACTACAGCGAGACCGTCTTCCCGCACCACCGGGTGAACTACTTCACTACCGAGGAGTTCACCAACGACTTCATCAACCTGGTGCACGCCGGTCGGGCCGAGGATTTCCGGCGTCGGTACCGCGATGTGGACCTGCTCCTGGTCGACGACGTGCAGTTCCTCGAGCGTGCCGAGCGGACCCAGGAGGAGTTCTTCCACACGTTCAACACCCTGCACAATGCGAACAAGCAGATCGTGATCTCCTCCGACCGCCCGCCGAAGCAGCTGACCACGTTGGAGGATCGGCTGCGTACCCGGTTCGAGTGGGGACTGATCACCGACGTCACGGCCCCCGATCTGGAAACTCGGATCGCGATCCTGCGTAAGAAGGTTGCCGGCGACGTCCTGCCTGAGGTCGCCTCGGAGGTGCTGGAGTACATCGCCTCGAAGATCCAGACCAACATCCGCGAACTCGAGGGCGCGCTGATCCGGGTCAACGCCTACGCGAGCCTCAACCGCACCGAGGTCTCGATCGGATTGGCCGAGGAGGTCCTGCGCGACCTGCTGCCCGACACCGAGGGTCCGAAGATCACTGCGACGATCATCATGTCGGTGACCGCCGAGTACTACAGCGTCACCGTCGATGACCTCAAGGGGCACAGCCGCAGCCGAGTCCTGGTCACTGCCCGGCAGATCGCGATGTACCTGTGCCGGGAGCTGACCGAGTTGTCCCTGCCCAGGATCGGACAGATCTTCGGCGGCAAGGACCACACCACGGTGATGCACGCCGTCCGAAAGATCAGTGCCCTGATGGCCGAGCGACTGCAGATCTTCAACCAGGTCACCGAGCTGACCAACCGGATCAAGGCACGTGCGCGCCAGTAGGCCGGTCCTCATATGAACGCTCCCAAGACGCAATGATAAGAATCCACAGAGGACGATGCGAGAACCCCGATCTGGCAAGCGTGCACAGCGTGGGGACAACTATGTGGACAACGGTGGATACGGCCGCAATCTCTGGCTCGGTAACCGGTAGGAAACACAAATGTCCCCAGTCGTTCACCATTCAGGCTCAGGTCGTACACAGTGGCCGGACCTGCCCAGTGCGCTTGCCGAGCAGGCAGGACAACGTGATATCCACAGCATCCACACCCGTGATGACGATGACGAGTTCTATCTAGCGAGATGACATGCACCACAACCAGGATGGGGAAGAGTTGAGGATGGGGACAGCATGAAGTTCCGGGTGGAGCGAGATGCACTGGCAGAGGCAGTCGCCTGGACGGCCCGCAGCCTGCCCGCTCGTCCGCCGGTCCCGGTCCTGGCCGGTCTTGTGCTCGCCGTCGAGGGCGACACCCTGGAGGTGTCCGGATTCGACTACGAGGTCTCCACCCAGGCAGAACTTCCGGTGCACGCCGCCAGCGCCGGTCGAAGTCTGGTCTCCGGCCGGCTGCTGGCCGACATCACCAAGTCGCTGCCCCCGCACCCGGTGGACGTGGCCGTCGACGGGCCCCGGCTGTCGATCAACTGCGGCAACGCCCGGTTCAGCCTGCCGACCCTGCCGGTGGAGGACTACCCGGCTCTGCCGACCATGCCCTCGACTGCGGGGACAGTGCAGGCCTCGGTCTTCGCCGAAGCCGTCGGCCAGGTGGCCATCGCCGCCGGCCGCGACGACACCCTGCCCATGTTGACCGGCGTCCGGATCGAGATCGAAGGCGAGACCATCACGTTGGTGGCCACCGACCGGTTCCGCCTGGCACTGCGCGAGTTCGCCTGGGAGCCGGGGACGCCCGGAGCCAGCGCAGCGATCCTGGTGCCGGCCCGTACCCTCGCCGACGCTGCCAAGACCCTCACCGGCGGCTCGGAGGTGACCGTGTCGCTGTCCAGCAGTGGCGTGGGCGAGGGACTTCTCGGGTTGTCCGGTCAGGGCAAGCAGACGACGACCAGGTTGCTGGACGCGGAGTTCCTGAAGTACCGCTCCATCCTGCCGCCGGAGTTCTCCGCGCACGCCGAGCTCGATGTCGCGATGTTCACCGAGGCCGCCAAGCGGGTCGCGTTGGTGGCCGAGCGCTGGGCACCGCTGCGCTGCGAGTTCTCCTCGGGTGCGGTCACGCTCCGGGCCGGCGGCGACGAGGAGTCCCAGGCCGAGGAACGCTGCGAGGTGGTCTTCGACGGCGAGCCAACGACGATCGGGTTCAACCCGGCGTTCCTGCTCGACGGCCTGGCCGCCGTACACTCCGAGACCGCCCGGCTGGAGATGACCACCCCGCTCAAACCGGCGGTGCTCAGCGCGATGGGCGGCGACGGTGATGCCGCGTCGTACCGGTACCTGATCATGCCCGTACGGTTGCCCAGCTAGTTTGTCGTTCTCATCAGCCAGGAGCACTGCTATGCAACTCGGAATGATCGGCCTGGGCAAGATGGGCGCCAACATGGTCGGCCGGCTCCGCGATGCCGGGCACGAGGTGATCGGGTACGACGTGAACCCGGGCAGCCGCGACGTGGATACCCTCGAGGAACTGGTGGCCGCACTGCGGGCACCCCGGGCGGTGTGGGTGATGGTCCCGGCCGGCGAACCGACCCAACAGACGATTGCCGCGCTCGGTGAGCTGCTCGAGGCCGGCGACCTCCTGGTGGACGGCGGGAACTCCCGCTTCACCGACGACCAGGTGAATGCGGCGGCCTTGGACGAGCGCGGGATCGGGTTCGTGGACTGCGGCGTCTCCGGCGGGGTGTGGGGCCGGGACAACGGGTACGGCCTGATGGCCGGCGGATCGGTCCCGAACGTGGCGCGCCTGCAGCCGATCTTCGATGCGCTGCGCCCGCCGGTGATCCCCGGCGAACCCGGCGCGGGGTACGCGCATGCGGGCGGGGTCGGTGCGGGGCACTTCGCCAAGATGGTGCACAACGGAATCGAGTACGGGCTGATGCAGGCCTACGCGGAAGGCTATGAGCTGCTGGCCGCGGCGGATCTGGTGACCGACGTCCCCGCCGTACTGGCCGCCTGGACCCAGGGCACGGTGATCCGCTCCTGGCTGCTCGACCTACTGGTCCGCGCGCTGGAGACCGATCCCGAGCTCGACGACATCCGGGGGTATGTCCAGGACTCCGGTGAGGGCCGGTGGACGGTGGAGGAGGCGATCAAGCACCGGGTGCCGATGCCGGTGATCTCGGCCGCCTTGTTCGCCCGGTTCGCCTCCCGGCAGGAGGACTCCCCGGCCATGCAGGCCGTTGCGGCGTTGCGCAATCAGTTCGGCGGGCACGCCACGGTCGGCCGGGACGAGGACGTGGAGGCGCCGGGCTCACCGGAACCGCCGTCGCGCCGGATGGCCGACCGTGCGGCCGCCGAATCCGCCTGACCCGGCCACCAGCCCCGCCGCCCCCCGTCTCCCCCGTGATCTTGACCTTTTGGTGGCGACACGCCGTAGGAAGCGGCCCAAAAACCACCACAAGGTCAAGATCACCCAGGGGGGCCAGCGGTTGGACCGCTGAGTTCGGGGTCTGAGCCGTGCATCTCCGCCAGCTGGTCCTGCACGACTTCCGCAGCTGGGCCAGCGCCGATCTGGCGTTCGAGCCCGGTCCGGTCGTCTTGGTCGGCCCGAACGGGCAGGGCAAGACCAACCTGGTCGAAGCGGTCGGTTACCTGGCCACGCTCGGCTCGCACCGGGTGGCCACCGACGCGCCACTGGTTCGCCAGGGTGCGCCTGCGGCCGTCGTACGAGCGCGGTTTGCCCGCGACGACCGGGAAATGCTGGTGGAATGCGAGATCAGCCCGGCCAAGGCCAACCGGGTACGGGTGAACCGGTCTCCGTTGCCGCGCCCGCGCGATCTGCTCGGGCTGGTACGTACGGTGCTGTTCGCCCCGGAGGACCTATCCCTGGTCCGCGGGGATCCGTCCGAGCGGCGCCGGTTCCTCGACGAGCTGTTGGTCACCCGGGCGCCGCGCTATGCCGGGGTGCGCCAGGATTACGACCGGGTGCTCAAGCAGCGCAATGCCCTGCTCAAGACCGCCCGGCACGCGCGCGGTGACGCGTTGCGCACCCTCGACATCTGGGATGGCCACGTGGCCAAGGTCGGCGGGGAACTGCTGGTCGGCCGGCTCGCCCTGGTCGACGAACTCGCGCCGTACGTGAGCGCTGCCTACGCCGCGATCGCCGGCACGGGGGCTGACGCTTCGGTGGCGGCCGTCATCGCGTACGAGAGCAGCGTGCTGAGCGGTGGCGATCCCTCTGATCCCACCACCGCCCATTCGAGTCAGGGCCACCCTGAGTCGGTGTCCGAGCTGACCGAGGCCATCGCCACTGCCCTGGCCCGGGCGCGCAACGACGAACTCGACCGGGGGATCACGCTGGTCGGCCCGCACCGCGACGAGCTCCGGCTGCGGCTGGGCGGGACGTCGGCCAAGGGGTACGCCAGTCACGGCGAATCCTGGTCATTCGCGCTGGCGCTCAAACTGGGTGCCTACGACCTGTTGCGCGCCGACGGGGTCGAGCCGATCCTTGTCCTGGATGATGTCTTCGCCGAACTGGACACCCGCCGCCGGGCACACCTGTCCGCCATCGCCGCCGCCGCCGAGCAGACGTTGATCACCGCGGCGGTCTCCGAGGACGTACCCGCCTCGTTGAACGGGATGCGCTTCCAGGTGGCCGATGGCGAGGTGCACCCCATTGGCTGATTCGACACCGGGAGACCTGGCGCGGGCGGCGATGCAGGCCGCGGCGCGGACCGCGAGGGCCAACCCGGGCCCACGATCTCGCCGGGTGGCCGGACCTCGTCGAGAGAACTGGAGTTCGTCCGGCCCGGATCCCGATGACCCGCAGCCCCTGAAATCACTGGTCGGTCGGCTGGTCGACGATCGGGGTTGGGGTGATCAGGCGCGGGAAGGGACTCTGTTCGGGCGCTGGCCGGAGCTGGTCGGGCCGCAGATCGCCGCACACTGCCGGCCCGAACAGCTCCGCGACGGGGAGCTACTGCTCGTTGCTGACACCAGCGCCTGGGCGACCCAGCTCCGGCTGCTGGTTCCGAAGCTGCAGGCTCGCCTGTGCGCCGAACTGGGCAGCAATCTGATCCGCCGGATCCGGGTTCAGGGCCCGGTGGCGCCCACGAGGTACGCCGGCCCGCGGCGCTTCAAGGGCCGCGGCCTGCGGGACACCTTCGGCTGAGCCCGCACTCCGTCCGGAACCGGGGCCCCTTTCGACCCTTGGGCGCATAACGGTCAGCGCGGTCGAGGTCAGCGTAGCTGGGGCGCGGGCAGCGGCTTGGGCATGACCAGGGCGGCGGCGAGATAGGCGAAGATGCCGATCCCACCCCAGAACAGGCTGACCAGGAAACCCAGCCGGATATAGACCGGGTCGATGTCGGTGTGCTCGGCGATGCCCCCGCAGACACCGAGCAACATCTTGTCCGTGGCGCTGCGCCGCATTCGGAAGGTGCGAGCCGGGGACTCCGGATTCCATCGGGGCTCTGGGCCGTCCGGGCCGGGCCCGCCGTACGGGCCGGACGCGGTCGCGCCGTACGTGCCGGGCGGGCCCGACGTGCCGGGCGGGCTGACTGAATCCGTGCTGTCCGCGGTGAATGCGGCGGAGCCACCCGCTGGCGCGGTGACGCTGTCGGTCGTCGTTTCGGGCTGTGTGGTCATGACGGCGAGGATCCTGGCGAGGCCGGCACCGCGGCATCAGTGACCGCCCCGAAAACACACCCTGATTCCACCCCGACCCGCAGCCACCCACCCCGACGCCAGGCAACCGGTCACGAACGACACGTTTCGGCGCTCAGAGATGTCGTTTGCGACCGGTGGGCATCCTCGGTGCCCGCGCGCCCCACCCGTGCCCGCCGGGATACGGGGTCGAGAGCTCGGCCTGCGTAGCCGTGAGAGAGTCGAAGCCATGACGACCCCGCCGCCGTACGAGCCCGGCCAACCCCCGTACGGCGCCGAGCCCGGGCCGGAAGACCAACGCGGCCAGGTACCCGGTCGCCGCCGGCGCAACTGGTTCTCGATGCCGGACTGGTGGGCCGATCAGCCCGAGGCGCCGCCGCTGACCGAGTGGGCCCGCGGCCACGGTTGGTCGATCAGTGACGGGGACGCCGCCGAGGACGCCGGGCTGGTGGACCTGATCGCCTCGGCGCCGATGCGCCTCGACGAGTACCACCATGCCCGCGGGGTGGTCCGCGGGCAGTTCGGCAACTGGCGGATGACGGCGTTCGAGATCGTGTACGAGCGCGGCCGTGATCAGGTCCGCCGGTACGCGGTCACGGCGGCGCCGTCGCTCGTGCCGCTGCCGACGCTCCGACTGGTCCCCGCCCGGTTCTGGTCACACCAGACCGGCGGGATGATGGCCCTGCCCAGCGGCGACCAGGCCTTGGACCTCCGGTGGACACTGCTGGTCACCGAGGACTCGCCGATCGCCAGATCCCTGTTGGCCGAGCCGGTACGCGCGTTGCTACTGGCCAGCGAGGATCGCGACGAGATCTGGTACGGCGCCGGGCAACTCGCCATCACTCGTACGGACAACCATTACCCCGACCTGCTCGACTGGCACACCCAGGTGCTCTCCAGGCTCTTGGCCGCGCTCAGCTTCAGCAGCTGACCCCAGCAGCTGCCCCAGCCCGCACGATTCGCCCCGGAGCGCGACCGGGCAGCGGTCAGTCGACCAACGCGGAGTTGACCAACTGACGCAGTGAGGTGCGGATCGGCAGCGCGCTACTGGGCAGCAACTGGGTGAAGAACAGGCAGGTCAGCTCCTCGGCCGGGTCCACCCAGAACGCCGTACTCGCCGCCCCACCCCAGCCGTAGTCACCGACGCTGGCCAGCGTCCCGTACCGAACCGGGTCGAGCACCACCGAGAAGCCGAGTCCGAAACCGACTCCGCGCAGCGGAGTCTCGGCGTAGAGCGGGCGCCCGTAGCTCTCCAGATCGGCCCCACCGGGAAGATGGTTGCGGGTCATGAAGGCGACGGTTCGCGGACTGAGCAGTCGTACCCCGTCGAGTTCGCCGCCCCCGAGCAGCATCTGGGTGAACCGGTGATAGTCATGGCAGGTCGAGAGCAGCCCGCCGCCGCCGGACTGGAAATCCGGCCGCGGGACGGCGGTGCCCAGCTCATCTCCGGGGGTCATCCCGTCGGGGAGTGCGAGATAGAGCCGGGACAGCCGATCAGTGGGGTGGTCCAGCCCGAACGAGGTGTCGGTCATCTCGAGCGGGCCGCAGATTCGCTCGGCGAAGAAGGCGGCCAAGGACTGCCCGGACAGCACCTCGACGAGTCGCCCGAGCACGTCGGTGGACACGCCGTAGTTCCATTCCGAGCCGGGTTGGAACAGCAGCGGAAAGCTGGCCCACTGATCGCACACCGCGGCGGAGTCCAGTCCGGGCGGCGTCGACCATTCGTACCCGGCCGCGCGATACATCGCATCGACTGCGGTGCTCCGATGAAACCCGTAGGTGAGCCCGGACGTATGCGTGAGCAGGTGGCGTACCCGAATCGGCTCGCCGGCCGGCACCGTCACCGGCTTGAGATCCGAGCCGGCGACGAACACCCGGGTGTCGGCGAATGCGGGCAGGAAGCGCGAGATCGGGTCGTTGAGCTCGAAGCCGCCTGCTTCGAAGAGCATCATCGCCGCGACCGAGGTGATCGGCTTGGTCATCGAGTAGATCCGGAACAGCGTGTCGGTCTCGACCGGCAGCTGGTCCTCGACGTGCCGGTACCCGCCTGAGGCCAGATAGCCGAGCTGCCCGCGCCTGGTGACGGCGACCAGGTACCCGGGCAGCCGGCCCGCGTCGACGTAGCCCTGGAGGTACCCCTCGAGCCGGTCCAGTCGGCTGGAATCCAGGCCGACCTCGGCCGGGTCGATCTCGACCTTCAGCTCGCTCATGCTGGTCTCCGATCGTCAGGTGGTACAACGACTAGTCGCTGAGCGCCCAGCGGCCCACGAGCTGCTCGTGGGCCGCCAGCCGAGCCTGGCTGCGCCCCGGGTCGTGCCTGGCCAGCGCGTCCAGGAGCGCAGTCGACAGCGTCAGCGCCGCGCCGTGCGTGTCGAAGATCAGGTCGGCGCCGACGGGGGCGACCAGGAGGATGTCGACGTCGTCTCGGAAGGGCACCAGGTGGCTGTCCGAGACGACGACGGTGATCATCCCGAGCTCCCGCGCGTGCCGCAGGGCCAGCACGCTCACCAGCGGGTACCGCGGCATCACGTAGGCCATCAGCGCGGTCGCACCGCCGTCGCGCAGGTCGAACAGGTCGTCGTCCAGGGTGCCCGCGTCGGTCAGTACCCGGACGTCGGGGATGATCCGGGACGCGAAGTAGCCCATGTACTGGGCCAGTGCCGACGAGGCGCGGATCCCGAGAATCCCCAACGGGTGCGTCCCGCCGAGCGCCTGCACGGCACGCACCGTTCGGTCACTGTCGAGGGTCCGCTCCAACGCGGCGATGTTGGCCTGCTCGGCGGCCAGGGCCATGCCCAGCGCGCTGCGGCGCTCGGAGACATCCAGCGGCTGGTCAGCGCTCAGGGCCAGCCGGCGCGCCGCCGCGCGAAACTCCGGATAGCCCTGGAACCCCAGGGCCGAGGCCAGCCGAACAACGGTCGGCTGGCTCACCCCGGCCAGCTCGGCGACGTCGACCGTGGACATGAAAGCCACGTCGGGCATCGAGTTCAGCATCGACTGCACGACCCGGCGCTGGGTCGGCGAGAGGCGGTGAGTATGGACGAGGTCGAGCAACCACGCCTCGGTCCGGCCGCGGGCGACGCCGGTGTCGGCCGGGCTGCCGGTGCTGCTGGCGGTGACCTGGGTCATGGCATTCCTCTGCATTCTCACGGTGCCAGGCTCGGCAGAATACCCTGTTACATTGCGCTGGTTTGGTCGTATCGTCCGATGCAGTTTGCACCCGAAACCGGAGGGTCCGCGGATGTCGGCAGCGCTCTGGCTGCGATTCCTGTCCGGCCCGGACATCGACTCCCTCGAGCTCACGCGTACCGATGTGATCGCCGCGATCGAGTCCGTGGTCGGCGCGCACGGACGCGGAGAGACGGTCTTCGAGCCGCGGATGCACCTCGTGCCGGACAACGGCGGGGTCGGGCACTTCAACGTCCTGCGTGGGCACGTCTCCACTCTCGGCGAGCGCGGGATCAGCGGGATCAAGGTGGTCGGCGACTTCGTGCCGAACTACCTCCACGGCCTGCCCAGTGAGCTCGGGCTGGCGACGCTGTACGACCCGTACAACGGCGTCCCGCTCGCGGTGATGGACGCCACCTTCATCACCGAGGCGCGGACCGGGGGGATGACCGCGGTCGGCGCGAAGTTCCTCGCCCGCAAGGGCTCCCGGGTGCTCGGCCACGTCGGGGCGCGCGGTACGGCGTACTCCAACGTCACCATGCTCGACCAGCTCTTCGACCTGGACGAGATCCGCGTGACCAGCGCCCGGCCGGAGTCGAGAGAGGCCTTCGGGGAACGCCTGCGGGCGGAGACTTCGACCGCGGTAAGGGTGGTCGACACCGCGGATGAGTGCTTCGACGGCGCCGACATCCTGGTCGAGGCCTCGCGGCTCACCGAGCCGACGCCGTTGCTGCGTACGGCATCGGTCCGGCCTGGCGCCTTCGTCGTCCCGTACGGCACCGTCAGCGCAGTCGAGCTCGACCTGCTCGACGGAATGGACAAGGTCGTCGTCGACGACTGGCGCGAGTCACAGTCCGGCCGGTTCGGGGCGCTGCGCGCGCACGTGGACACCGGGCGACTGACCCGCGAGTCCCTCTACGCCGAGCTCGGCGAGATCGTCAGCGGCGCCAAGACGGGCCGCGAGACAGACGAGGAGCGGATCCTGTTCTGGCACCGGGGTCTGTCCATCCTCGACGTTGCGCTCGCCCATCTCATCCTGACCCGGGCGCAGGCCTC
>Ga0136616_10000911_pt1 | contig 14960 bp, 15 predicted proteins | sample AntDrymUQ2992106_2_FD_106648 | JGI IMG/M metagenome (GOLD analysis project Ga0136616, IMG submission 106648) | Polar desert sand microbial communities from Dry Valleys, Antarctica - metaG UQ299 (21.06) | ecosystem: Environmental > Terrestrial > Soil > Desert | place: Antarctica: Dry Valley...
CAAAGGACACGGAGGACACAAGGGATAAAACCGATCTCAGATTTCAAATTTGAGATTTGAAATACTCTTCAATCTCTGTGTTCTCTGTGACCTCTGTGGCAAAAATATCGAGGAGCAAAAGAGTTGACTGACAAACGTGGTCCGCTGGCCTTGATTATTCTGGACGGCTTCGGTTACACGCCGGAGCGTGAAGGCAATGCCATCGCGCTCGCCTCGCTGCCGTTTTATAACGAGTTGTTGGAGAAATATCCGCACACCCTGTTGCAGGCGTCGGGCGAGTGTGTGGGTTTGCCAGCGGGCGTGATGGGTAACTCGAACGTCGGGCATTTGTGCATGGGCGCGGGGCGTATCATTCGCACAGACGTAGAGAATATCAACCACGCGATCAAGACCGGCGAAATTTTTCAGAACGAAGTCTTGACGATGGCGATGGACAATGCGCTCAGACGTGGCGGCGCGCTGCATTTCATGGGCTTGCTGTCGGACGGACTGGTTCACTCGTCACAGGAGCATCTCTACACACTGCTGCGGATGGCGAAGGAGCGCGGGCTGCAACGTGTCTATGTCCACTGCTTCTTGGACGGGCGCGACACGCCGCCGATGTCGGCTTACGGTTACGTCGAGGCTCTGCAAGTGAAGTGCGCGGAGATCGGGTGCGGGCGGATCGCTTCGGTGATCGGTCGTTATTACGCGATGGATCGCGACCAGCGTTGGGAGCGCACGAAGCGCGCCTTTGATCTGCTCGTCCACGCCGAAGGCGAGCGAGCGATTGATCCGGTCGAAGCGATCAAGGGGTCTTATGCGCGCGGTGTCTCCGATGAATTCGTCGAGCCAATCGTCGTCACGCGCGAAACGGGCGAGCCGGTCGCGTCGATTGAAGATACGGACTCAGTCATCTTCTTCAACTACCGCGCCGACCGCGCCAGACAGATCACAAGCGCGCTCGCCGTTCACAACTTCGACGGCTTCGAGACAAAGCGGCGACCCCAGATCGACTTCGTCTGCTTCGCGCAGTACGACAAGACATTCCCGCTGCCCGTCGCCTTCCCTGTCGTCGCGCCGCATAACATTCTGGCCGAAGTCTTCGCCGCCTTCGGCGTCCGCAACTACCGCATGGCCGAGACCGAGAAGTACGCGCACGTCACATACTTTTTCAACGGTGGCAAGGAGCAGGAATTTCCGCACGAGCGGCGGTTATTGGTCCCCTCGCCGAAAGTGGCGACTTACGATCTCAAGCCGGAGATGTCGGCTTTTCTAGTCACCGACAAAATTCTACGGGTGATTGACGAGAATGAGACCGACGTTTTCATCGTCAATTTTGCCAATCCCGACATGGTCGGACACACCGGCAATTTACAGAAGACCATTGAAGCCGTGCAGTATGTCGATACTTGTTTAGGTTGGATCATCAAAGCTCTCAAGACCGCGCGCGGGCGTTGCTTGATCACCGCCGATCACGGCAATTGCGAACAGATGATCGATCCCAAGACCGGCCAGCCGCACACCGCGCACACCACTAATCTGGTCCCCTTCCACCTGATTGACGAAGCGCACATCGGCGCACACTTGCGCGAAGGCGGTGCGTTGGAGGACGTGGCTCCAACAATGCTTGGTCTATTAGGAATCGAGAAGCCCGCCGAGATGACCGGGCGTGATCTGCGCGAGACATAAGCAGTTCAGAGAAATTTCGCTAGAAGCTATCTCAAAAATACAAACCGACCGCCGCGAGGAAAAATGCTTGGGGAAAGCACATCTCTCAATCGGTCAGAATGATTTTTGAGATAGCTTCTAGTGAGTCCAAACAATTAGGCTCAAAAGGAGATTCACATGAAACGCACAGCATCAGCCGTCTGGCAAGGCGGCCTTAAAGACGGCAAGGGGACCATCTCGACCGCGAGCGGCGTCCTCGAAAGTACTCAATACTCTTTCAGCATGCGCTTTGAAGAGGGCGTGGGGACCAATCCCGAAGAGTTGATCGCAGCGGCGCACGCCGGCTGCTTCACGATGGCGCTCTCCGGTCTACTCACCAACGTCGGCCTCACCGCCGAGACTATCAACACAACCTGCACTATCACGATGGAAAAGACCGACGCCGGCCCCAGCGTCGTCGAAAGCCACTTGGACGTGACCGCCAAAATTCCCGACGCGACGCAAGAAGCCTTCGACACTGCCGCTAACAACGCCAAAGCCGGCTGCCCCATCTCGCGCTTGCTAAATACAAAAATCACGATGACAGCCAAACTACAGTGAAAAAGCAGTGCCGAGTGACGAGCAAGAACATGTCTTGTGCTCGTCACTCGGCACTGCCTTCAAGCAAGCAATCGGCGCTCCTCCAACCAAAAAGGCCGGAAGAGCGCCGACGTTGTGGACGAGCCTTATTCCCGAAGGAACAGGCATCTTGAGAGGCCGCTGCTCTAAAAGAGTGTCGGCCTCAAATGAAACTCGTCAAAGACTCTACAATTGTTCAAGTCGCTGGCCCGTGCCGAATGTTAGATCGTGCGCCGGCCCGTCAGCAAGCTGATCAGCAACAGCACGAGTGCGACGACGAGAATAATGTGAATCAAGTTCCCCGCAATGCCGAAGCCGAAACCGAGCAACCACAAGATCAACAACACCACCAAAATTGTCCACAGCATAAAATTTCCTCCCGCTATTTTCTAATCATTTAACCTCTTGTGCTAATGTCACTGGGCAATGCTCGTGCCAATGCGACAGATCGTCATACGGTTATTAGCTAAGTAAAGAAATACAAGTAAGTTGACGAGTTCTTTGTATTTCTCGGACGCCGGCAGCGAAATTATCAACGGCAACTTTCGTATGGAAACACTTCGGTGAATAGCAGCTTGACAGTGCTGTTTTCAATCAACTGAAAGTCTATTGACATCGCTTTCCATTTGCCGTAGAAACGACCCATCGATTCCCCCAAGAAAATTTTCGACGAACTAGAGGAGAATTGCTATGCAAGGTCCGCTCAGGGGAATCATCGCCGGCGTCGCCGCTTGGAAATTAGGCGGCGGTTGTATCTCAACCATCTTGATCTTCATTGTAGTCTTTTACCTACTCGGTTACGTGAATTGCTGAACTGCCAATGAACGCGGACGGCAATTGACGACGGGCCACGTGCCGGGACGTGCGGACCAGAGCGCCTGCCGTTTTTTCCGCGCGGGCATTTGTCCGTTATGATAGGGCGCATGAGAAATTTCGTGTGCCTCTTCGTCGCGGCGTTTTGTTGCGCGCTGTCAGCAGCCAGCCAGAACGCGCCGCCAACTCAGCCTCCGCCGCAACCGCCACCGTCAACCGACATCTTCCTCGTCTCACTCAACGCCAGACGCGCGGGCCAGTTGGCGTTCGGCCAGCCCATCAACATCACCCGCCGCGAAGGCTATGACAACCAACCGTCGTTCCTGCCCGGCGGCGAAGAACTGCTCTACACTTCGCAGCGCGGCGAGCAGACCGATATTTATCGTTACGACTTGCGGCGGCACGGCGACGGCGCGCACGCGCAACTGACCGCCACCGCCGAGAGCGAGTATTCGCCGACGCTCATGCCGGGCGGCGCAGGCTTCTCCGTGATCCGCGTCGAAGTTGACAAGAGGCAACGGCTCTGGAAGTTTCCGTTCGCGGGCGGCCAGCCGGCTTTAGTGCTAGAGCAGATCAAGCCAGTCGGTTATCACTTGTGGATCGATCCGCACACGCTCGCGCTGTTTATTCTCGGCACACCGAACACTTTGCAGCTCGTCGATGCGCGGAACGAAAAAGCGGAAGTAATCGTTGAAAACATCGGACGCTCGTTGCATCTAATTCCAAGAGGACGGGGCCAGTTCAGTTTCGTGCATAAGGTTTCGAAAGACGAATGGCACGTTAAGTCGTTTGATCCATGGACGAAAAGGATCGAGACGATTGTGCGGACGCTGCCGGGCAGCGAGGATTTAGCGTGGCTGCTCGACGGCTCACTACTGATGGGGCAGGGCGCGAAACTTTATCGCTTCGATCCGCGCACAAAAAAGTCTGGCTGGCAGGAAGTCGCAGACTTTTCCGCCGCCGGTTTGCAAGAGATCACGCGCCTCTCCATCAGCCCGCGAGGGGACCAACTAGCTTTCGTCGCGCTGCCGGTGCCCGAGTCGCTGCCACAGCGCAAGATATTTTGAGTAACCCGGCGATAAAAGAAGATGACAGATACCTCCGTTGAAATCTGAAGCGGATGTCTGTCGCTGCTAATGACAGATGAATTTCGTTCCGCAGAACATTTTGGTGATCGACTTCGGGCAACTCGGCGACGTAGTGTTGAGCTTGCCGGCGTTGCACGCGATTCGCCTGAAATTTCCGCATGCGCGGATTACAGTGGCAGTGGGACAACCGGGCAAGGCGGTAGTCGAGTTGGCGGGCTGCGCCGACGATCTGCTGATCGTGGATCGGGTGGCGTTGCGCGACGGGGCGAAGCCGCTCTCGCTGTGGCGGATCGGGCGGATCGTCAGGGAAGTGCGCCGCCGCCATTTCGATTTCGTGATCGATCTGCACAGCCTGTCAGAGACCAACCTGCTCGGCTGGCTCTCCGGCGCGCAGCATAGGCTTTACGCGCGCCGCCCGCATCGCTCGCTCGACTTTCTCTCGAACTTTCGCCCGCGCCCGCCCGTCGAAGACCAACAGCGGCACGCTGTAGATCGTTATCTTGATGCGATCAAACCGCTCGGCATCGGCGACATTGCCCGCGCGCCGCGCCTGCCCGTGCGCGTTGAGGACCAGCGCACTGTCGAACAGCTTTTGCGGAAACACAAGTTGCCGGCGGACGCGCCGCTCGTCGGCATGTTCGCCGGCGCAGGCCATCCGAGCCGTCGTTGGCCGCTCACGCGCTTCGCGGAACTCGCCAGTTGCTTCGAGCGCAACGATGGCCTACGCGTGCTGCTCTTCGTCGGTCCCGAAGAACGCCTGCTGCTGCGAGAGATGCGCGCACTCTTCCCGCGCTCCGTCGTGATTCTCGATCAACTGACGATCCCGCAGCTCGCCGCCGCGCTCGCGCCGCTCGCGGTCTTCGTCTCGAACGACACTGGGCCGCTCCACATCGCGGCGGCGGTCGGCGCTCCCACCGTGATGCTGCTCGGCCATCCGACGAACCAAGCCTTTGTCCCCATCGGCGAGCGCCATCGAATGATTCACAGCCAGCAGATCGAAGAAATCAGCGTCGATGAAGCCTACGCCGTGACCCGCTCCGTGCTGACAGCCGAACGCGCTGCCTCTCTCTTCGCCCGCTGAACCGACCCATGCCGAGCCACCACGTTAGACAACACTCCGCGCGCTGCTCCGTCGATGGCAATGAGATCACGGTCTCGATCACGCCCGCGACGAAAGCAGGCGAGCCGGCGCAAGTCAAACTGGTCCCCCAGACTGATTACGTCCGCGTTGTCAACGACACCGAGACGATCACACGCGGCGAGAAGTCCACGCTCGGCGTCACGCGCGGACTATCCGATAATGAGGTGCGCGTGTGGGGCGCATTCCCGCTCGGTCAACCATCCTCCAGCGTGCGCCTCTCCGTCCACCGGCCCGCGCTCTGGGCCGCGCAACTCTTTCGCGCGGCGCTCATCACGCGTGGCATCTCGGTCGAAGGCGGCACGCGCGCACGCGACGCCAAAACACGCGCACTCATCGCCGCTAAAACCGGCACACTCACCTACACTAACTCTCTCTCCGGCTATCTGACGACCGCCGACGGCGAACCGATGGCCTTTTCTATCCTGTGCAACGACGAGACCGGGCGCGCCCCGGCCACCTGCGCCATCGCCGCCATCGCCGAGACAATGACCGCTTACCCCTTTGATTAGACCATTTCCCTTACGAGAGATAAGCTCACAAGTCACCATTCGTTCGATTGCACGCGCCTTTTTGGATTATTAAATGTTTATTCTAGACAAACCGTGTTTGCCTGTGTAATACTTCCTCCGCTGCTCACGGGCAGCAAGCTGACTATCTCGGTTTACGTGCGGCATTGAGGTGTCAGACACAGTTTCATACCGGCGTGGATGATCAAACCTTCCGCATAATTCAAGCACCGCCGGAACCACCGGCACACTGTCGAACCGATTAACCGAGACGGCTCCGCTCACGAAGGATAGAACCCCCAACCTGCCGCGGCACGTGACGGCAAGCCAGCGCAAGACGCTCGGAATAATCTTCCAGCGATGGACGGGCGCACCGCCGCACAAACACCGCGCCCGCACTGCACATCCTGACATGCAGTTCTCAACTGCACATCTCCCGGAGTCTAAAACTATGCTAAAACCAAGTCGCTTCGTCCTGCCTGCCACGCTGCTGTTGCTGACTTTTAATGTCTCTCTCTCTGCGCGCACACACGTCTCATTCATGGCCGGCGTCCTCCGCTTCCCCTCGCATTCCGCCGCCATTCCCGACACCGACCGCGACCGTGATGGGTTGAACGGCCCCGTCCGGCGCATCAAGACTGAGACGGCCAAGCTGCTCCCGAAGAGCGGCCAACTGGTGGAAGGTCCGCGCCAAGTGTTGGAGACGGCCTCTTACGACATGAAGGGTGCGAAGATCGACTACGCCTTCTTTCCGACAGCGACCGACTCGCTGACCGGCAAGGAAGTCTATAAATATGACGACAACGGCAACATTGCCGAGATGACTTTGCTCAACACTGACGGCTCCGTTCTCAGCAAGGAGACTTACCAGTACGAGTTCGACAAGCTGGGCAACTGGACGAAGATGACGACGCTCGTGGCCGTCGTCGAGAACGGTCAGATGACTTTCGAGCCGAAGGAAATGACTTATCGTTCGATCACGTACTACCTCGAAGACAGCGTGGCGAAGGTGATGCAGCCGGGCGGCAATTCGGCGACAGCCGCGGCGAGCGCGGCGGCCACAACGCCGGCTGTGACTAAGCCCTCGATAACTCCGGTAAAGATGGAAGTGGCGAATGCCACACCGCCCAGCCCAGTGGCGGGTACTGCAACGCCGAACAATGCTCCCGCGAGCAACGCCGCCAGCAATACTACGACAAAGAATCCGGCGGCCAACAACACGGCGGCTCCAGCGACGAACAAGGCGGCGAAACCGGCGGCGGCGACGCCCGCGCCGGCCAGCGCGACGATCACGGCGACTTCCGCCGCTCCGCTCTCCACCAACACCGCGACCGCATCAAACTTAACTTTGAAAGCAACCGAACCGCTGCCTCCGCCGGCCAACCAGAACACCGATGCGCCGGCGAAAGCGGAGACGGAAGCTCCGGCGAAGCCGCTCAGGGGCGTTCCCGTCAAGCCGATCTCCGGCGGCGTCCTCAACGGCAAAGCGCTTGAGTTGCCGAAGCCTGACTATCCAGAGATCGCCCGCCGCGCCCGCGCGTCCGGGTTGGTGTCGGTCGAAGTGGTCATCGACCTGAACGGCAAAGTGATCGCGGCGAAAGCTGTGAGCGGCCCCTCAATGCTGCAACGCGCAGCTGAACAAGCGGCGCTCAGAGCGCGCTTCACGCCGACGCTACTCTCCGGCCAGCCAGTAAAGATGACCGGCACGATCAACTACAACTTCTCCTTCTAAGTCTAAAGTCTGAAGTCTGGAGTTTGAAGTCAAAGGCAATTGTCAGTTGACTTCAGACTCCAGACTCCAGACTTCAAACTCTCGCAGACAGCGACGCACAGCAAAAAAAACATCATGTCATTCTCTGGACAACTAAACGATCTGTCATTGGCCGAGCTAATCGAGTTCTTCTGCAACCAGCGAAAGACCGGACGCTTGAAAGTTGACTACGCGCTGGCCCCCGGCGTCTTCTTCATTCGCGAGGGCGAATTGGTGGATGCCAAAGTCGGCGCGCTCAACGGCATCGACGCCGTCTATTTCGCGTTGACATTGCCGAGCGCTTCGTTCGACTTCAACGCCGGCATAGTCTCTTCGCGCCACACCATCACGGACAAGTGGGCCAGTGTCGTCCTCGAAGGCTTGCGCCGCATCGACGAAGGCATTCTGCCGAACATGGAAGCCGCGTTCAGCGGCGAAGACGATTTGGACGAAGCCTTCACCGCTTATCTCGACTGCATTCCTGATGAAGGACGAGCAGAGGAAACCGTCAAGGATGGGACCAACACGGAATCGGCCACGCCGTTCTCGATGATGGTGGATTCAGCTACCAGCGATGGAGGCAATCGTAAAAAGATGATCGCTGGCGTCGCGGCTGCCGTCGTGGTCGTCTGCCTGATCGTCGCGATCCCCGTGACCAAACGGCTGACGCGTGCCGACGTACCGGCTGCACAGACACCCGCCCCCACCGCCTCTGTCCCGCAACAACCGTCTGAGGGGACCAACGCCGTACAGACGCCCGCATCAGCGGAGGGGACGGAAGCAGTTTCGACGCCGAAGGGCGAAGTGAAGGACGCGGAACTCGCTGCCAGACGCGAGCGCGAAGCCAAGCTGAAGGCGAAGAGAGAGGAAGAAGCGCGTAAGGCCGCGACCGCGAAAACCGTGGCAGCGTCCGCGCCTGCCGGCGGCGCGAAGAGCGTCCGCGTCAGCATCGCCTATGACGAGAATGGGCGCGTCACGCAAGCCTCAGCGGTCGGCTCCAGCCCCGGCGCGGAAGCCTACGCCGCAACGGCAATCCGCATCGCGCGCGGACGCCGCTTCCCCGCCGGCAAAGCCGGCTCGACCGTCGTCACGATCCCGATGAATTAACGTAGGGTCAAGGAGGAAAAGGGGAAGGGACACAGACTCCGTCTGGCCCCTTCCCCTTTATCCTTTTCCCGCTTCACTTGATCCCGACCACGCCGAGCAGCACAAGCAGCGCGCGCTTTAATCCTTCCTCGCGCCCGCGCGGATCGTACCACTCCGAGAGTGTGTGCGAGCCGGCGGAGAGTCCGCCCGCGCCGAGGGTGATCGCGGGCGTGCCGTGCGCGATGGGGATGTTGGAATCGGTGGAAGAGCAATCGAGTTGCGGGCGCACGCCGATCAATTGTGTTGCCGCCAACGCGAGTTGCACGAGCGGAGCATCAATCGGCGTCTCGCCGCCCGGACGATCACCGAGCAGTTGCAGATCGACATCAAGCGGCGCGGAATTTCCACGCCGCGCGGTGTTCTCGTCATCGGCGGCGGCGCGCACGGCGCGGCGGAAGAATGCGTCGAGCCGCTGCAATTCTGCCGCCGACTCCGAACGCAAATCCACATCCATCGCGGCCTCGCGCGCGATGACGTTGACGCCCGCGCCGCCCTCGATGCGCCCGACGTTGAAGCTCGTGCGCGGGCTGCCCGCCGACGCTGCCACGGGATACGAGACGAGCCGCGCCACCGCCCGCCCCAACGCATGGACGGGATTCGCCACGCCGAAATCGCTCCACGAATGCCCACCCTCGCCCTTGAAAATCACACGATAACGCCGCGACCCCAACGCCCTGTGCGTGATGCTCTGGCTGCCCGCGCCGTCGAAACTCAGGAAAGCGTCGATCTCACCCGCCCACTGCCCAGCTTCAAACAGATGCCGCACGCCGCGCAGATTGCCCTTACCTTCTTCGCCGACCGTCGCCACGAACAGCAACGAGCCTTCCGTCTCGATCTCCGCCGCGTTGAGAGCGCGAGCGAGCGCGAGCAAGGCGACGAGTCCGCAAGCGTCGTCTGCAATTCCCGGCGCGAACAACTTTCCGCCTTCGCGCCGCACGGCACAATTGGTCCCCTCCGGGAATACCGTATCGAGGTGCGCGCTCGCCACCATCAGCGGATGCAATTCTCGCCCGCGCCTCAATCCCAAGCAATTCCCTTCCACATCTATTTCAACTTCTTGTAAGCCGCACTCACGAAATTTCCTCCGAAATAATTCTGCGCGCGCGCCTTCACCGAACGGCGGCGCGGGAATCTCGCAGATCGCAACATGCTCCGCCGTGATCGCTTCCGCGCGCTCCACAAAAAACTGAAATGCGCGCCGCACACGCTCGTCCGTCGAGAGATCACGGATGCCTTGCTCTGAGGTTGGCACAGTAGAAGGGATCATCAATGGCATAAATATCGAACGCGGAACGATGAATCACTCAACCGCCGCCATTCAACGTTCCGCGTTCATCATTCTCTTTCAGACCAACTGCCTCACTTCATCTTCGCTCAACACGCCGCGCGCGCTCTTGGCATGATCGAAGATGCGTGTGACGCGCTCTTCGGTCGCTTCGATGCCGCGCGATTCGAGCCAATAGACGACGTTCGATTTGCCGCTCATCGGGCCGACCTCGATCACTTGGCGCAGCCCGAACAGCCCGGCGGGGACGCCCGAATAGACGAGATCGGCCAGCGCCGCATCGCCCTTCTTGTAGCTCTTGATCACCGCCGCCGCGTGAACGCCCGTCGCCGTGCGGAAAGCGTCGCGCCCGAAGACGGGATAGTTAAGCGGAATATCCCAATTGCAACTTGATGATGCCGCCGCGCAATAGTCACCCAACCGCGACAGATCGTTATCGATCCAGCCCATCAATTTCAAATTCACGAGCAACCCATCCATCGGCGTATTGCCGACGCGCTCGCCGATCCCCAAAGCCGAGCCGTGAACTTGATCCGCGCCGCCCTCAATCGCCGCGATGGAATTGATGATGCCCAAACCCCGATCCTGATGCCCGTGCCAATCCAGACGAACTTTCTCGCCCTGCTCTTCGATAATTTTTTTAACGAAGCGCACCACCGCGCGCGCCCCGTCCGGCGTCGAATGGCCCACCGTGTCGCAGACGCAGACGGCGCGCGCGCCCGCGCGAATCGCCGTCGTGTAAAGCGCGCGGATGGTTTCGGGATCGGCGCGCGTCGTGTCTTCCGTGACGTACATCACGGGCAAGCCCTCTTTGATGGCAAACGTGACAGCCTCTTCCGTCAGCTTCAATAGTTTGTCGAGCGTCCAATCTTCCGCATAAAACCTGACCGGCGACGAGCCGATGAAAGTACAGGCTTCGATGGCGATGCCGGCGCGTTGCGAGATTTCGGCGATGGGGCGAATGTCGTTTTGGTGCGTGCGTGCGGCGCAGTTCGGGCGAATCCGCATTTTCTGTTCGACGATTTCACGCGCCAATCTTTCGACGCCTGCCGCGTGTGTCCCGCCCGCGCCCGGCAAACCGATGTCTGCCGTGTCGATGCCGAGATCGTTCATCAGGTGCAGCAACTCCAGCTTCTGCTCGACCGGCGGCTCGCACACCGAAGGCGACTGCAAACCATCACGCAACGTCTCGTCGTCGAAACTGATCCGCCGACCGGGCGCGGGCGACGACGGCTCGACTTTATTCCAATCGTAAATCAACTCATTCGCTGACATCACTTTCACCTCGACTGTTTCGGGGAATCCACATCTGCTTCGGGCATGTGTAGCGTGCAAGGATTACAACAAGCCCCGCCGTCATGTGTCAAGCAAGGCCGTCAGCGGGTGATGAGTATCAATAGCACGCTTCACTTTTGCCTTTTGCGTTTCTTTGTTATAGCCTTCTGTCAGTGTCGCTCAGTTGCGCGCGCCAGCCAGCGAGACGCTTCACAGCTTGTCGTAAATCCCTCTTTAGAGATTGGACGGTAGCATTCCGATGATGCCGAAAGGCGTTGAGCACGAAGACTTCACAGCACTGGGCAGAGACGAACATCCGAGCCTGCGCGCTTCATCCGGCTGGATCGAGGTGATCGCAGGCTCGATGTTTTCCGGCAAGTCGGAAGAGTTGATCCGCCGCCTGCGCCGCGCCAAGATCGCGCGCCAGAAAGTGCAAGTTTTCAAGCCCAAGATCGACGCGCGCTATTCGCACGATCATATCGTCTCGCACTCCGAGATGCGCCATGAATCATCCGTCGTCGAGGCTGCTGCCGAGATTCTCGCGCGGGTCGAACCGCACACCGATGTTGTCGGCATCGATGAAGGCCAGTTCTTCGATAATGATCTCGTCGGAGTCGCCAACGAACTCGCCCGGCGCGGCCTGCGCGTAATTGTCGCCGGGCTGGATCAAGATTACACGGGCCGCCCCTTCGAGCCGATGCCGCAACTCTTGGCCGTCGCCGAATACATCACCAAGACGCACGCCATCTGCGTCCGCTGCGGCCAGCCCGCCAACTATTCCCAACGCATCATCGACACGGAAGGCCGCGTGGTCGTCGGAGCGGCAGACGCCTATGAAGCCCGCTGCCGCCGCTGCTTCGTCCCCCACGCCGACGCCGCGACGAAAGGATGAGAGAGCAAAGACGGGGAGAGGGGGAGACGGGGAGAGGGGGAGACGGGGAGTAGAGGAAAGCGATCCGATTTCCTCTACTCCCCGTCTCCCCCTCTCCCCGTCTTCCTTCATCCCTCCGTCCTCATCCCTTTTTATGCTATTCTCTCCACCGTTCATTCCCCTGAAAGCTGAATCGATTCCCTCGTGTTCCGACTTTATCTGAATCTGGAGGAGAGTAGTGCTATGCGCGTATGTCACAAAGCAAATTTTTTGAAGGGCAGTTTGACGCTGGCTCTGGCCGTTACGGTCGCGGGCTGCCAGCAAGGGGCGGTCACGACGGAGAACGCCAACACAAACGTCAATACGGCGAACGCGAACATCAACACGAATGTCAACACAAACGCGGCTCCGGCGACTACCACCACGACGATTGAGACGCGCGAGCCGGAGCAGTACCGCGCGACCGTTGTCTTCACGCAGGCGCAAGTCAGCGGCGACACGCAGCAGCGGTCGGCGGCGCTGCCGCCCATCGAAGTCGCGCGCAACGGCGCGCAGCGGCGTTACTCGATTAACTTGCCGGCGGTCGGCGAAGTGATCTTTTTGGATCGCGCCGACAATCGTTACTTGATCTTGCCGTCGCGCAAGCAGTACGTGGAAATGTCGCCGCAGATGGGCGGCTTCGACATTCGTTCGCTGACGCCGGGGCAGATGGTCGCGCAGTTGCAGCGGCAGCCGGGCGTCACGCGCGTCGGCGAAGAGACGGTCAACGGACGCGCGACCGTCAAGTACCGCCATGCGACGACGGCGCAGACGGGAACGCAGGCGGGCGCGGTGCAAAGCGAGAGCTTCATCTACGTCGATCAAGAAACGGGGTTGCCGCTGAAAGTCGAAGGCTACGGTCAGGCGACGGGCAACGTGCGCGGCGTCGAGAGCGGCAAGATTGTCGCCGAGATGCGTGACATCCAGACCGACGTGAATCCGTCGCTCTTTGAATTGCCGCAAGGCTATACCAAGATCACGGAAGAACAGATCAAGCAGCAAATGCAAATGTTGGCCGGCCTCTTCCAAGTGTTGATGAGCAATATGAACATGCAAGGCGGCGCAGCTACACCGGCGGCGACCGCTTCGCCGATGGCAACGGCATCGGCGACAGCAACCGCTTCGCCGCGTTAGGAATTAACCACGAAGAACACGAAGCGCACGAAGGGAAAAATAAAACGATTACTTCATCTCATAGAAGTCCTTCGTGTTCTTTGTCCCTTTCGTGTTCTTCGTGGCGCTGCCTTTAACGCTTGAGGAGAGATGATGAAATACATTCTCGTACTTGTGGTCGGTGCGATCATCGGCGCGTTGTTGTCGCTGTATTTCTTCGTGGGCGCGCCGCGCGTCAAGCAGACGTTGCAAGCGGCAGGCGCGCCCGTGCAAGCGCCCGAAGCCGCCGGTGATCCGCCGGGGACGGCGGTGCTGACGCTCGATGAAAAATTCTTTGACGAATTGCTCGGCACGATCTTCACGGAATTGCAACCGCCGACTTTTCAACTCGGCACAATTGGGAGCGCCGCGCCTTCCGTCACAGCAGCGGGCGCGCAGTTCATTAACGCCCAAGCGGGCGGTTGCCAGAATCAAGTCGTGCTTCTGCCTGAAGGCAGCGGGACACGCACCGGCGTGAAGTTGACGAATAATCAGATCCTCGCCCCGCTCGCTTTCAGTGGTAGCTACAACGTCTTAGGCAACTGCACCAACTTTCGCGGCTCGGCGCAAGCCAACATCACGCTCGCTTTCGATCAAGCGCAGCAGACGCTCTCCGGGCAGCTCAACGTCGAGGGCGTGGGCGTTGAGGGCGTCCCCGTCATCCTCAGTGGTCCCATCACGGCCTTCGTCCAGACCGCCATCAATCAGCGCGTCAACCCGCTGACGCTCTTGCGCGGCTCGCAGCTTTCTCTGAATGTGCCGGTGCAGACCAGCGGCGGCACTCTCACAGCGCAGGCCAAAGACATTCGCTCTGAAGTCAAAGACGGCGCGCTCCGCCTGCATATCATCTACGACTTCAGCGGCACACGCGGCGGAGCGCAGACGGCCCCGCCGCCGCAGAGTTGAGCCGGCGAAAAAAAGAGAGACAAAAAAGAAGCCGCGGATGCACGCGGATAAACGCGGATCAGGAAAAGCATTTTGCTTAATCCGCGTTTATCCGCGTGCATCCGCGGCTTAATTCTTCTGCACTCGAACCACCACTCAAAAAGTTCGGGACGGAGTTTCACCGATCCCTAGGTCTGACAGCAGCGCGGCGGCTTTTTTCGCGGCGGGCTTTGACGAATTGGCAGTCGCGCTGAAGAAGCGCCACATCTCGCGGCTGGCGTTGGGGCCGTTCGGGTCTGTGTAGGACGATTGAGAGTTGCCGCCTGACCATGCGTGTTTCATTTCCTGCACGCTCCACTTCTCGATCAGCGTTTGTCCGGTGCGGTCTTGATAAACTTCAATTGTGTAGTGATACCCTTGCGGCGTGACGCCGGCAGTCGTCGCGTCGGCGCGATCATCGACGCTGTTGTTATCGCCGCTGTCATCAAACAGATCGTTGGTCTGCGCCCACTGCGTCACGACTTGATCGGCGTTGACGGGCGCGACCGCGCCGTCCTTCATTCCTTGAAAAATGATCACGCGCACGGGCCGGCGCATCTTTCCGCCCGCCGCTTGATACGCGAGTTGCCCCTGACGATTCGCGTCCGCCCCGCCCCGCGCCAATGCGGCTAAACCCTCTTGCAAATTGGTCCCCGACTTGTACGCGATGCCCGAATGCACGCCGACGGCGGCGAAGAGATC
>Ga0136616_10000914_pt1 | contig 14948 bp, 16 predicted proteins | sample AntDrymUQ2992106_2_FD_106648 | JGI IMG/M metagenome (GOLD analysis project Ga0136616, IMG submission 106648) | Polar desert sand microbial communities from Dry Valleys, Antarctica - metaG UQ299 (21.06) | ecosystem: Environmental > Terrestrial > Soil > Desert | place: Antarctica: Dry Valley...
CCCAGCATGACAAGACCAGTGTGAGCCGTGGGTACGGCTGCGGCACGGCGGCCTGGCGGCGCCAGTACAGCAATGCTTGCAACAGTTCGACCGACCACATGTCGACGGGCAGGCTGTCGTCCCGCCGGCTGAAGTGAGCGGACGGTGTGCGAGTTCGCCGATGGGTCGGCTCAGTACGTCGGGCAGTTCGGGGTGGTTTGAGAGCCGTATCAGCAGCAGCCAGCGATCGGCCGCCGCTTCGCTGCGCCAGCGTTCCGGGATTTTGCGGTCGACGATGACGCGTCTGATACGGGCGGCGTGCACATCGGGGTCGCGTTCACGGAAGCGTGGGACCTCCACCAGGTGCGCCCACCGTTCTTTGTGTTCGGTGAGACGAGGAAGGTGTCGTGGTCGGCGACGATCAGCTACGGCGGGGTCACCTACTCGGTCCCGCACACCCTCGCCGATGAGTCCGTGTGGGTCCGCGTCGACGGCGACGAGATCGTCGCCACCCACTGCCCGCCCAGCGGACCGGTCGAGGTCGCCCGACACCGCCGCTCCACACCGGGACGCCCGGTGATCGATGACGCCCACTACCCGCCCCGCCCACCAGGTCCGCTCGGCCGTCAACCGAAGGCGACCAACCCGGCCGAGGCCGAGTTCCTCGCGCTCGGTGCGGGCGCCCGGCTCTGGCTCATCGAGGCCGCGGCGGCCGGGACCGCCCGGGTGAAGGTGAAGATGGCCGCAGCGGTCGACCTCGCCCGACTGCATGGTGTCGACCGGGTCGACTGGGCGCTCGGGCATGCCGCCAGCTACGGCCGCTTCGCCGAGGGGGACCTCGCATCGATCCTGGCCGCCAACCCACCCACCCCACGACACGCTGCGGGCGAGGGTCACTCACTGCAGCGCGGCACCAACGCCTGGGAAGGGTTCGGTCGATGACCGCCGTCCCGGTCGAGGAGGTCGTCGACCTCCTGCGCCAGCTCCGGCTCCCGCACATGCGCCGCTCCGCCCCGGACCTTCTCGCGACCGCCAAGGCGCAGCGCTGGGACCCCGCCGAGGCCGTCCGGGCCTTGCTCTCCGAGGAGCTCACCGGGCGCCAAGCGTCCTCGGTCGGGGCCCACGGCGGGCTGCAGGGTTCCCAACCGGGAAGACCTTCGACGGTTGGGACGAGACCATCAGCTCGATCCCCGCACCGACCCAGTGGGCGTTGCGGACCCTCGAGTGGGTCGACCACCACGAGAACATCGTCGTGTGCGGCCCATCGGGGACCGGCAAGAGCCACTTCCTCGAAGCAACTCGCCCACGCCGCCATCGACCAGGGCGCGCACGTCACCTGGTTCAGCCTCGAAGCGCTCGGCGCGCTCGTCCGGCGCCACCGCGCTGATGACACCACCGGCCGGGCGATCAAGAGGATCATGCGAGCCGACGTGATCGTCATCGACGACATCGGCCTCCTGCCCGTCGCCACCGAGACCGCCGAAGCGCTCTACCGGGTCGTCGACGCCGCCTACGACAAACGGTCGATCGCGCTCTCCAGCAACCTTCACCCCGCCGGGTTCGACGAGCTCATGCCCAAGACCATCGCCAACGCCACCGTCGACCGGCTCCTGCACCACGCCCACGTCGTTCTCACCGCCGGCGACTCCATCCGGCTCACTCAGGCCACCACCGGCAAGGGGGTCACGCCCCTGGCCAACTGACCCGCTGGGCAGAACTGCTGGCCACCGCTGGGCAGTTCTGTTGGCCATGAGCGGGCAGAACCGCTGGCCACCACCGGGCAAGACCTACTGACCGTTGACAAGCGGGCTCGCTGGCTGACCGCCAAGCTGGGGCTTGACCGCCTCGCTCGGCTGGTCACAGCGTCCATACTTCCTCCGGGGCTCCGGTGACCAGCGATCTCGCCACATCGATCCCCATCTTGACCGCGTGGTCCATGTTCCCGGTCTCGTAGCGCCATGCCCCGAACCGCCCGCGCGAGTAGATCGCGCGCTTCATCAACCATGGCTGAATCACGGCGAGCGCGCGGTCGCGATTCAGCGTCGGCACCGGGTAGGCGTACTTGATGTCCTCCACGTGTACCGATGCGACTTCCGGACGTCCTTTGACGACACCTGCCTCCCGGAGACCGCATTCGACACGCGTCTCGATGTCACTGCGGGAGCCGGGCAGGTGGCGGGAGTACGCGGTCTCAGTCATGTACGAGCTCAAGCGATCGGTCTTGCCTCCCGGCACGTTCGCCGCCGAGTACTTGGCGAAGTTGGTCACTCGGTAGAACGGCACGTGAGGGGACGGGAAGTACGTCCACGACTTCGTGTCGGTGAGCGGCGCCTCGTAACCGACCCCGACCATGAGCACGCCGTTGTGAACTAGATCGCTCGCTGCGCTGCGCACAGCGTCCGGTGCCGACCTTAGTGAACTCACAAGTCTATCCAATGGCATCGTCGACACAAGCGCGTCATATCCCCACTGCGTGCCGTCGGCAGTTCGCAGCAGCCGACCGTCAGCGTCGATCTCTACCACCGCTGTCCTGTACCGGAGGCGGTCGGCCAGCCTGAGCGCTAGGCGTCGGTAGATCTCGCCAGTGCCACCGGCCCGGGGGAACGCGAAGGTGTTGTTCGGCCCCCAAGCAACATCGTCGCGGCCGTCGCGGACGTTCGCGAGCGCGTGCGCGTAGTCCACGACCGATACGCGCTCGGCGATCCACCGCGCCGACATGGCCGTTAGCGGCGTGGCCCATACCTTCCGGTTGTACGGCGTCATGAAGTATCGCGCTATACCCGCCCCAAACGTCGCCAATATCCAAGTTTCGAAGTCCATGTCAGGAGTACCGCCGGGTACGGCGGCCAGCCCCGCAAGGCACTCGGCGGTCACGGCGTCAGGCAGATAGCGAAGATTGTTCTGGAACGGATACGGCACCCAGCGCTCTGAGAAGCGGATATACGACGATCGATCGTGGTAGAGAAGATCGTCGCCGATAACGTCGTGAAGTAAGTTGTCGAACTCGCCGAACACGTTGAACACGACGTGGCCACCGAGATCCCAGGTGAAGCCAGCAGGGTCGAGCACCGACCGGGCGAGACCTCCGGGCGCATGGGCTCGCTCGAGTAGGATCCAGTTCTGATGACGAAGCCGATCGAGTTCGCGCGCGCACGCGAGCCCGCACGGGCCCGCACCGACGATCACAATTCGTTCCGTTGGCTGCAACGTCAAGCCGGCATCGTACTAACGCCCGGTGCGGCGGGTGGTCCACTGTCCTGGTGACCAGCCCGGAACCCAAGCTATCGGGAGCCTGCCAGCCTCCGGAGCCACACCAGCGCGCGTTCGTGGTGTTTCTGATGTTCAACGATAGTTACCTGCCGGGTTGTCTCATGGCGGCGTTCGGCTTACGACGGCAGCACAGCCAGTCACGCCGCGTGTGCGTCGTCACCCCAGAGATTTCAACGCAAGCGCGATGCGCGCTAGCGAAACTCTACGACACAGTGATTGAGGTTCAGAATATCCCCGTACCGACCCAGCCGGATGCAAGCGGAGAGATGCGGTCGCGTACGGGGTCTGCGCGAGTTAAGAGCGGTGCGCTGACGCGATTCGCCAGCTTGCGACTCGGCCCCGACGGCGACCTCGGATGTTCGTTCGATAAGGTCGTAATGATCGACGCCGACGTGCTTCCGGTTCGGGACTTCGACAACTTGTGGACCCTGTCGGCACCAGCTGGGATCATCAACGAGAGGCGCGAGCACATGGCTGAGATCGATCCAAAGGGTCGCCTCATAGTTCGTCCTAACTCGCTTCAGAGTGCCGAGTGGATCTGGCACGACGTCTACAAGACGTGCCCCCATGGCGCGCCGATTCCTAAGGAGATCACCGACCGAGTCGCCGTAGACTATGAAAACTATGGGATCAACTCTTCGCTGCTCGTCATCGAGCCATCCATGGCGGACTTCGACGACTTCATGCGGTGGGTGTCGACGTCCGAGATCAGTGAACTTGTCAGCGACCACTGGCCGTGGATCGATCAGCAAGCAGCGACGCTCTACTGGTCCGGACGATGGACGAGCGTCGATGTTAGCTTCTCGACGCTCTATGGCTACCCTGCACCAAATCTCGCTCGTGGTCTGCATTTCGCTGGTGTCAAACCGTGGTCGTGGCGGAAGAAGGGCTTCGCGCGGCGCCTGAATCGGTTCCCCGACTACCGCCTATGGGCGGACGTGTATCTGGAGATGTTGGACATCGTGCCCGAACTACGCGCCCATGCCGGCCTCCGGCGACTCGAGAGCGAGGTTCGATCTGCCATCGTCGTCTGACCGCGGTAGTATCTGAATATGCTGTTCTGTCACATCGTCTCCTCGTAGAGGATGCGATGGGGGGTGGGGTTTCGTGATCGCCAAGTGCCTGACCTAGAGCTTCTCGAGGTGCAACGTCGTCGCCGGGTGACGAGGACTCCGATGTTGGCGACATGGCCGACAGGGCACAGCGCTGCCGCGAGCTGAACGTGGCCGGCACCCCGCCGCCTTGCTGGCGACGTCGGCGCCGAGCGACGGTCAGCGACCGAACCACCGCCAGGCGTCATCGCCGGCCCGTCGTTTACGACCACGTCGACTCCGAACTGCCCGGCGGCGTCGAGGCGGGCTGTCCGCGAGATCGACGGTGACGATCTGCACGAGCTTTACAACCGCGCGCCCATGATCGCGGACAGGCCAACTGGCCCGGCACCGACCATCGAGACGAGTCACCGGGCTGGACGTGGCCGTTGAGGACCCCGGCCTCGCCGCTGCGCCAGCTCGGAGATCACCCTCGCCCCAGCGAGCCGAGGCGTCACGTTGCATACCGACCCGTCTGTTCTGTGGGGCTCCGATGCGCGGGTTGCTGTCGGACGCTGACGCTCAGGGGATGGTCGGTGACGGGTACAGCGACGCCGACATCATGGATGTGGGATACCGGGACGGAACGGCGCTCTCGTCGAGCATACGCTTCATTCGCGGCGGCTCGTCCACGAGACGAAGGGCACGTGCGTCGACCCACACCGGCCGGTAGCCTGCTGATGATGGGCGGACTCATGAGCGACGACGCCCCCGTCGATTACCTGCGGGCAAAGCCGCGTCAGCGCAAACTCGAGCCGATCGTTGCGCTGCCTGGAGACAATGGGTGCCGTGACTGCGGCAGCGACGCACGCAGCCGTCGCGCACGCGGCGACAGTGTGGAACTACCGGTAGTCGAGCGGCGGTGATGCACGCGCATGTCCGGTTGTGCAGTGGCTTTGTCGCGGATGCGTGTGACCTGGTCTGAACCGCCCTGGGTCTGATGGAGACTCAGTTCATTGGATTCCAACCAGCTGGCTGGTCTCGTGTTGGTGATGATAGGCGGCCTCGAACTCGACAGGCGGGATGTCGTCGAGAGTGCCGTGAAGCCGCTCGGTGTTGAACCAATGCACCCACCCGAGCGTGGCGAGTTCGACGTCGTCGACGCCGCGCCATGGTCCTTGTAGTCGGATCAGCTCTGACTTGTAGAGGCTGTTGGTGGCTTCGGCCAGCGCGTTGATGCTCCTATAGATCGCAAGTCCGATTTCATGCCGCCCGCAGCTGGGTGACGGTGGCCGCGGGTGGGGGCAGAAGCTTGAAGACTTCGCGGGCGAGGTAGCGCTTGAGGCAGCGGATGATCTCGCGCTTGGACAGCCCCTCGGCGGTGCGCCGCTCGACGTAGGCGATGGTCGGCTCGTGCCAGCGCATCCGCACCACGACCGTTCGAAACAGCGCCGAGTTCGCCTGGCGGTTGCCGCCGCGGTTGAGCCGATGACGGTTGGTCTTGCCCGACGACGCGGGGATCGGACAGGCGCCGCACAGCTTGGCCAAGGCGGCCTCGGAGCGGATGCGGTTGCTGTTGTCGCCGGCAGCGACGTGCAGCTCGGCGGCGATGTCGGGACCGATCCCGAATGCGGCCACCAGCTGGGGCGCCGCGGCGGTGGTGCGCGCCTTGAGGTGGCGCGAGTGGATCTTGATCTTCGTGCAGGACCAGCCAGCGGCGCGCGAGCGCGCCCAGGACGTGGCGCATCGCGACGTCAGGGTCGGACAGGTCGGCCGCAGCCTCCAACGCCGCGCAGGCGGTGATGAGCTTGAAGTTGGTCAGCGGCTCGAGCTCGGCGCGCAGGTCGTCGCTGGCGGTCACGAACGTCGCCTTGAGGGTGATCATCGCCTGGCTGTGGGCCTTGACGGCGGTGTCGCGGGCGACTTTGACCAGCCGCAGCGTCTCGATGTCACCATCGGCGGTCTTGGGCACCGCGATGACGGTGCCGGCCAGCACCTGGCGGGCGGCGTGCTCGGCGTCGATGGTGTCGCTCTTGCCGGCCGCGCGGCGCTCAGCCTTGCGGGGCGGCCGGCTGACCTCGATGAGTGCGGCCGTGGCGGCGCAGGAATCGCGCCAGCCCGACCCCGTAGGAACCGGTGCCCTCAACACCGAACGACACGACACTGCCCTGGCTGTCGGCCCACGCCAGAAGGTCGGCGTAGCCGTCGTTGGTCGCTGGGACGAACAGCTCGTCGAGGCGACCGCCGAGCCCGTCGATGGTCACGGCGACGTGCTGGTCTTTGTGCGTGTCGACACCGACGATGACATCGGTGCGCTCGAGGGCGATGCTGGTCATGGCTGTTGATCTCCTTCACAGATCGATGGTCGCTCACCGGATCGGGCGGGCGGACAGGACTGCGAAGGGACCTGTTGCGATCAGGCTCCTATGAGGTCACTGCCCGTCCGATTCGTGAGCGTGATGCTTCTGCTGCTCCGGACGGTCGACACGTCAACGCAAGGACACGAGGTCGGTCATAACAAGGGTCAGACCGCCAGGAGCAGCAGAGCAGGATCATCGCAGTCGTAGCTGTCGCCGATCGATCCGATGGAGGGCACGGCACCGAGCTCGGCGAGCCGTTCGCCGTAGCGCCGCCCTTGAGGGGGTGGTTGCATGTCGCCAGCAGAGTTGACCGCGGCCGGGACCGTAGTGACTGCCGGCGTGGCGCTGTTCACCGCGGCTTTCGCTGGGTGGCAGGTAGCGCCCCCCAGCCGTGGCAGCGCCGCCCGCCGGCACGCCCGGGCCACGACCTGCCGCACCCCTGCCGGCGACAGCGGGCGCAACCGGGGCGCGGACGGTCACGAACAGCGTCGCCACGTCACAGGCTGGCCGACCGTCGGTGAGGTAGGCGACCAGCGCCTCGCCGACCGCGACCGGCAGCGGGAGCGCGTCGATGCGGTTGGCCTTGCCACGCACGGTCAGCTCGCCCGCGCGCCAGTCGACATCGACCAGCCGCAACCCCGCGACCTCCGCGCCGCGCAACCCCAGCCGCGCCAGCACCGTCAAGACCGCGAAGTCGCGGCGCCCCACCGGGCTCCCCCGATCGCAGGCGGCCAACAGCAACTCGACCTGTCCCGCGTCAAGCCCCCGGGGCAGCGACGCCAACCGCCAGCCCGCCACCGACGGCACCGCGCCGGCCAGCCCCACCGGCACGTGGCCGCCGAGATGCAAGAACCGCAGCAACGACCGGACCGCGGTCACCGCCGCCTTGGCCGACCAGACGTTGCGGCCGGCACAGCGGCCCAGCATGAACGCCGTCACCTGCCCGGCGCCGAGGCCTCGCAGTGCCTCATCCAGCGGGGACGGCAGGGCGACCAAGAAGGGGCGGGCCTGCGTGACATAGCAGCGCACCGACTCCGGCGCCAACCCCCGCTCCTGGACCAGCCAGGCCCGAAACTGCTCCAGCACGACCTCCACCGACTCGTGCCAGCTGGCATGCGACACCTCGCCACCCATGACGTTCTCCTCTCCGAAGGGGACCAAACGGCCCCATCCAGACGGAGAACCACACCGACGACCAAACGTCGGATTATCCCGAGCCCCACCGGCTAGCCGGCCCCCCGGGCAGCACGATCACCAGCACCTCGGCATACCCGCCCCTCGGCATAAGCGGACGACTTCGTGATCCTCGCCGTCGGGCAACGTGTCGATGTGGAAGCGCTACGCGGAGATGTCAATGCGGTACTGGCACCGATGGGCCTGCGCCTGTCGGAGCCCAAGACGAGGGTCTGCCACATCGACGAAGGGTTCGACTTCCTGGGCTGGCACATCCAGCGCCGTGCTCAGCGAGGAAGGACCGACAAGATGGCGATCTACACCTACCCGTCCAAGAAGTCGCTCGCGGCCATCAAGGACAAGGTGCGCACGCTCACACGACGAGCGAACCATCGAACGTTCGCTGACCTGCTGCGCCGCCTGAACCCGGTGCTGCGGGGCTGGTGCAACTACTCCGTCACGGTGTGTCCGAGCGCACGTTCGGCTACCTCGACCACTTCGCCTTCTGGCGGGTGGTCGGGTGGCTGCGCAAACGACACCTGGGACTGAACATGCACACCCTGGTCCGACGCCACCTCCCCGGGGAGATCAGCGCCGGAGGGATCGATCTCTACCGGCCAGAGGCAATCGCCATCGAGCGCTACCGCTACCGGGGAGCCCAAATCCCCAACTCATGGACGAGTAAGACCATCAGCACCACCGACCCGACAGCATGAACACGCGGAGAGCCGGATGCGGTGAAAGCCGCACGTCCGGTTCGGAGGGCGGGCCGGGGAAACCCACCGAGAGCAACCTCGACAGGGCGCCCCGGTCCGACCCCTACACCCACGTGCCGACCTGGTCGGGCGTGGTCTACGTGTGCTTCATCGTCGATGCGTTCTCCCGCATGATCGTGGGCTGGCGAGCGACGACGAACATGCGCACCACGATGGTCCTTGACGCGCTGGAGATGGCCCGCTGGTCGCGCGGCACACAGCTGGAGGGACTGGTGTGCCACTCCGACGCCGGCAGCCAATTCACCTCCATCCGATGATACGCACCGCTTGTGACAGAAGGCAGGTCGGGCGCCTACGCAGGAAGGCTGCAGACCCTGGAGTATCGGGCTGGTCGCACATGCGAATTCGTCGCGAAAGTCAGTCCACCGACTGGAGCTAACAGCCCCAATCGCCGGGGGGGGGGCGAACAACACGAGGCGTTCGGCGCCGCTTTCAACGTTTGGGGAACCCGCCGCACTACCGAGGCGCCGGGCCCCCGTCCAAAGGCGATATCGACGGGTGCGCAGCCTCACGGCCCCCGAATGCGGCACCGTGATCGTCGGCGAGGGCCGGATAGGCATCTTCCCAGGCCCCCCGCAGCACGTCGGAGAGCTCCAGGTAGGGCCACTCCTTGCGGAGCTGCGGGAGGGTCAGGGTGGCGGCGATGACATCGGCAGGGCCGGTCTCGAGGAGGTGTGGCAGGGCGCGACGCCGGGCTGACGGCTCGGTGAGATCCACACGGTCGTTGCCGAGTTGGTCCGCAATGTCGGCCGGGAGGTCGATTGCCGTCCAGCGGCCGGGGTCGCCGCGGAGCTGGTCGGGGATGGCGCCGCCGCCGGGTCCCCACTTTTGGCGCGCGTGGCGGTTGCAGGGCACGGTTGGATAGTCGGCGGCGAGGGCACGGCCGAGCAAGCCGCGATTCGGCTTCTCGCCGCCGGTCCCCGCAGGCGTCGCAGGCTGATTGTTGCCGTCGGGTGCGGCCAGGAGAGCGTCGGACCAGTTCTTCTCCTCCCAGCGTCGCGCGGTGGTGGGGCCGGCGCCGCCGTGCATGTCGGTGTGGCGACGGAGCTCCTCGTCGTCGACGAGCCGGCGCCAGCGGTGCTGCTCGTAGTAGGCGTGAGTGCGGATCAGCGCGGGCGGGGTGTTGCCCGTGAGCATGACCGCGCTGCCGTGGCGGAGCGTGCGTAGGAACGCGGGTGGGGCGACGTCCATTCTCTCGGAGCCTTCCGAGATGGACAGACCGCCGTCGGGAGCGGCGGAGACAGTAGAGGTAGCGACCCACTGGTCGCCGATGAGGTCCGACAGCAACTTGAGGGTGTCCAGATCCTGCGAGCCCGGTAGCCACACGGTGGTGGTGTGGTTGGAGATCAGCGTGCGGTCGGACTCGCGGTAGAGCTCACGGATCTGGGCGCGGTCCTGCCAGATGGTCATGAGCGTGATGCCTTGCCCCGCGCCTGTGGCGGCGATCTTGGGAAGGGACTGCAGGGGGGCGATGTTGCCAGCTTCGTCGAGCATCAGCAGCAGGGGCGGGTTGAGCGGGGCGCCGTCGAGCAGGTTGGCGGAGACATCAACGGCAGCGCGATAGACGGCCTGGACGAGAGCCACGAACAGCGGGCGGAGTTCGGCTTGCTCGTACTCGGGCGACACCAGGTAGAGCGTGCCGTTCTCTTTGAGGAGCCTGGCGATGTTGAGGGTGTCGTCACCGGGGTCCCGGGGGGTGCAGGAGGTTGCGGCTCGGACGCGCGGTGACCCGAAGGCGCGAAAGATGGCCATGGCAGTGCCCAGCACCGATCCACGGGTCTCCAGGGGAAGCTCCTTGATGGCTTGCCAGGCTGCCGTGGCGTCCTCATCCCCGTGTTGATCGAGGATGGCGGCGACGTCATCGAAGGCGGAACGATCGACCCAGTGCGACACGTCGGTGATCGTTGCGCCCGAGTTCGCCGCCGCGTACAGAAGGGGGGCCAGCAGCTTGGTGGCGAGGGTCTCCCAGAACTTCGCGGCCTCGTGGCGGTCCTCGACCGCGGCGGCGTCGGCGAGCCAGGTGGCGGTCTTCGTCGCGTCCGGAAACGTGACCGAGGAAAGCAGCGGGGACCACCGGACCGAGGTGAGCCCGGTGGCCCCGGTGGGGTCGAACAAGGCGACCGGCCCGAACTGGCGACGGCGTGCGACGGTGAGGTCGTAGACATCGCGCTTCACGCTCGTCACGATGGCCGGCCCGTCCCAGCGCAGCAGGTTTGGCACGACCAGCCGGGTGGACTTCCCGGTTCTCGTGGGGGCGACGACCATGACGGAGGTGGCGGTCGGGACGAGGACATCTTTGCCTTCGTGGCTGCCGACCCAGAGCCGGCCGGAGGCGGGAGGCTCGTCGGAACCGTGCCGCGGGGCCGCGGCCAGGAGCGGGTTGAGGTCGCGGTGGCGTGCCCACACCCGCGAGTTCATCCGGTCCCGGGCGCGCTGCCGGTATCGCCAGCCGTCTTGCCAGTCCAACCACTTCCCCACGGCATGGAGAACAACTGCGGTGAGCAACAGTCCCAGCAGCGCGGCAATGGCCAGCGGCCGCCACGGCTTGGCGACCGCCTGCGCGAGAACCTCCGGGCGACTGCCGGTGGCCAGCTCGATGAGCAGTCCGGGCATCTGACTGACCGGCATGCTCCAGTCCGTGCCGGCGAGATGTGCCTCGACCCAGATGGCGAGCCAGGCGACCGCCGCGGTGGCCGCTACGGTCGCGATGGCGGCGAGCGCGAGCAGCGCCCACAGCAGTTCGAGAGAGTTCGCGCCGCCGGTCATCAGCCGCCCTGAGCGGGGGAGCGGTGGGGCGGACCGGACGGTCATGCGTTTGGCGGCGTGTCAACGGCGGCCGCGAAGGCGTGGTCGGTGTCGACCAGGTGGCGTTCAATGTCGGAGAGGACGTGGTCGACGAGTGTGACCTGCCGGGTCTCACCACCCACGATCCAGAGGGCGCGGCCGCGCGTGAGCTGCGTGGTCAGGCTGGCCTGGAGCTGGTTGAGTTGGAGGGTGTCGCGGAGCAGACGCTGCTCGCCGGGCTTCTGCCGGTAGATCACCCAGGTGCCGGAGTCGGTGATCACGCCTTCCGCGAGTGACCGCGTCGTGCTGCCTGCGTCACCGGCGGCGGCGGTGTCGGACAGTCGATGCATGACGTTGACGACGGACAGGGACAGCTGGCGGGCGAGCTTCTGGTTGGTCTGCATCCACCTCGCGGAGGCTTCGTCGGACAACAGCGCCCAGGCCTCGTCATTCACCTGAAACCACCCGCGCCGGGAGGCAGCCACGGCGAGTTGGAGCCAGGCGGCGGCAGCAATCATCACCAGCGGCAGCGCGGCGCGGTGCGAACGGTAGATGGCTGCGATGTCCACGACGGTCAGCGGCCCGACAGCATCGGCGTCGAGATTGGTGTGGCCGGCGAACATCCCACCGAGGTCCCCGTGGTCATCCACGAGACGGGCCATCGCCAAGGCCAACTCCCGGGACTCCTCGATGACGCGGCCCGGATCCATGTTGACGCGGAGGCCCACCTCTCGGTCAGGGGCCATGAGCGCCTCGGCGAGCATCGGCAACGTCGCGGTGTGTCCGTGCCTGGTGAGCGAAGGGCGGGCGTGGTCGGCGACATCGAGGCTGGTCACACGGGCCAGCGTTGCGGTCAGCAGCACCATCTCCAGCTGTCGACAGGCCCGCCCGAGAGTCGCTTCCACGAGAGCCCGGACGGTGGAGATGTTGCGGTGGAACAGGTCTGTGGGCGGGAGGTCGTGGCCGGCGGCGCCTGGGTCGAGCGGGTTGAGGATGGTTCCGCCGCCGGGCCGCAGGGCGATCGGTTCGACGCCGACCGCGTCAGCGAGGCCGGCGTACTCGCCCTTCGGGTCGACGATGTGGGCGCCGCGGCCGAACTCGAGGCCGCGCCACACCAGCGACTTGGCCAGCGCGGACTTGCCGGAGCCGACGTCACCGACGATGAGGACGTTCGGGTTCGTCAGTTGCCCGGCCTGGTAAAGCATCCAGGGGTCGAAGGTGAAGGTGCCACCGGTTGGCGACGGGCCGATCGCAATTCCCGCACGGCTGTCGGTGCCTGCCGTCTGGAACGGGAAGATCGCCTCCAACGCGGCGGTGGAGATCTCGAAGGGTTCGGGACGGGTCTCCCAGAGGATGCGGCCGGCAAACCGCCGGCGCTGCCCGCGATGGTTGCCGAGTCGACGGTAGCGATCGCGGAGCCGCCGCCGCTCGGCGAGTTCCTCGGCGGCCTGCTGGCGGCGCTCGACGCGGAGCTGAACGCGACCCGGGCGGCTGTGCCGGCGGCGGGGGCGGGCACGAGCCACCCGGCGGGTTGCAGATCTCAGCCGCCGCCGGCGGGTCATCGGGCACCTCTGCACAGCGGGAGCGTGAACGCGAATCCTTGACGTTGCGTCCCGGAGAGCCGGCGCAGTTCCAGCGAGCAGCGCCGGGCGGCAGCCTCGACCTGACCCACCGCCGTTTCGAGGTCGGACGGGGTGGCGCCGCTAACGGTAAGCAGCCACACGACGCGGTAGACGGTCCGGCCTTCCACCAGGTCCTCCTCGCGTTGCGCGGCGTCTTGCCAGGCGCGCCGCTGCCGCGCCGAGGTGCCGAAGCCCCAGCGTGCGCGCAGCGTCTGTTCGGACTCGGTGGAGACCTGCTGGGTCTGAGCGCGGCGTTCGGCTGTGGCTAGGGGAGTGGGGACGTACAGCAAGGACAGGCGCCGCTGGGCTGGAACGCCGATCAGGAGGTGCTGGAGGAATTCGCCCGTTACGGGTCGGGCAGGGGGGCGCACGATCTGCAGGGTCGTGGACCAACCGGAGTCATGCCGGACCGCCGCCCAGGTGTCGACCATCCCCGTGGGGCCGGCGGACGCGGGGGCGACCCCCGCACCTTCGTTCACGTCAGCCGCGTCGTCGGCAAGCCGAGGGGCTGCGGCCGGGTCGAACGCGGCCCGCAACACCGCCCCGATGGTGGCGGCGGGCAGCCAACCCTGGACTGCTGCATGAGTTCGGACAGCCACCCCAGCAGGCTCCGGCACGTCGCAGCCGGATCAGCCCGAGCGTCCTTGCCCGCGTCGGGCTGCCGACTAGCCCTACCTGCCATCACCGGCCGACCTGGGCGCTGTCACCGCAGCCGACGTACGCGCTGCCACGACCCCGCAAGAGCTGGCCGACCGCATCCAGGAGTGGACCAGGGCGGCGTGGGCGGCCTGGGCGGTCCACGACGACAGCGTTCGCCGTTGGGCAGCGGTCGCGTGCCAGGACCGCCGGTGAGTGCGGCCGACCAGCGGACCCCGCCAACGGCAAGCCCCTGCCCCGGCTGTGGGCTCATCTTGCCGGACAACGGTGGCGATCGCCTGCTGAGCATGTCGGCTCCGCAGCCTGCTACCGGCTGTACGGGGAGCTGCTGGCCCGCGACTACAGCAACCCCGACTACTACCGCCGCGCCCACCACCTGGTGGTCGACGCCTACGCCGCCCAGCACGCCGGCGGCACGAGCCGCCGCGAGGTCCAGACCGTCGCCCTGTGCCTGATGACCTTGTGCCTGTTCTGCGAGGACGGCGTCGACCCCGCCGAAGGGCCCAGGCTGCACATGTCAGGTCTGGCAGGCGTGGGCGCCGCACCACGCCACCATCCGGCACTGGAACACGCAGACCCTGGGCCGAGCGGTCGGCCAGCAGCATTGATGGCGGGCGGCTCCGTCCTGCAACCCGATGGTCCATCGGTCACTGTGATGAGAGGAGCGGTGCCAGCCCGAAACGTCGTAGACGCCGTGCCGTGTGGACAGGAGAATCGCCCCATGACGGCTCTGATCTCCCACACGTCCTTCGACAGCCTCGACGCCCATGCCATGTCGGTGTTCTGGGGGCAGGTGCTTGGCTTCATCGAGGATCCCGAAGACCCGAACGAGCCCGGCCACGAGGAGTGCATGATCTCCTCCGCCGATGGCGGCCAGCGGCTGCTGTTCATCCAGGTGCCGGACGCGAAGCAGGTCAAAAACCGCATGCACCTGGACCTGAAGCCCGCTGAGAGCACCCGTGAGGAGGAGCTCGAGCGGCTGTTGGGGCTGGAAGCCCGGGTGGTTGCCGACCGCCGGCGTCCGGACGGATCGGGGTGGGTCGTGCTCGCCGACCCGGAGGGCAACGAGTTCTGCATCCTGCGCAGCGACGCCGAGCGCGCTGCGTCGTCCTGATCTCGACGGCCGAGCCGAGCGCCTACACGCCATCCCACTGAGGATCGGCTATCGGCACGGGTGTGACGATGGCTAGACCGAGTTGGTTGGAATCACTAGGACGCTGGCGTGAGGTCTTGGCTGATGACCCAGAGGTGGCCGAACGGGTCTCTGATTCTTCCTTCCCGCCTGCCCCAGGGGCG
>Ga0136616_10000915_pt1 | contig 14942 bp, 8 predicted proteins | sample AntDrymUQ2992106_2_FD_106648 | JGI IMG/M metagenome (GOLD analysis project Ga0136616, IMG submission 106648) | Polar desert sand microbial communities from Dry Valleys, Antarctica - metaG UQ299 (21.06) | ecosystem: Environmental > Terrestrial > Soil > Desert | place: Antarctica: Dry Valley...
CCCGGCTAGGTGGTCCGCCACGTTCCCGAGAGCGGGATGGGCCCAGAGGCCAGCGTCGAGGAGCCTGCCCGCTCCTTCGGCCGCCGACCCCCAGGCTCTACTCGCGGTGTCGAGCGGCCCTGTAGCCTGCCTTCCCCAACTCTTCTGCGCGGAGTAGAAGAGTAGAGGGTCACCGAATCGTACCCATAGATAACCCATGTATGCTAATAGCCCACCCGGTGCCGCCAAAAGGTAGATCCCGCGCCAACGAAAACTCTCTATGTCCTTTATCCACTCATACACTAGAGGCACCATCAGAAACACCCCAACGTTGCGCGTAGCCCCCGCAAGAGCGGCCAGAACACACGCAACCAGCAGGTCCTTCCTTACCCTCATAGCCCACAGCGCCCCGGCGGACAGAGCAAGGAACAGGCTCTCCGTATATGCGGCGTTGAGGAAGAAGGTCGTCGGGAAGAAGGCGAGGGTGAGGACTGTGCCCTTCGCCACCCTCTCATCAAACTCATCCAGGGCTATCTGGTAGACAAAGTAGAGGGCGAAGGGCAGAAAGAGGAGGGAGAGGAGAGGACCCCAGACGGAGAGGGCTTCCTTCGAGATAGGACCGCCGAAGAGATCTGCGAAGGACCTCATGAGCAGCGGGTACAGTGGGAAGAAAGCCGGGGAGACGTTGTCTGGGGGGTTGAGGTATCCGCCCGTGGCCAGTGCCACGTAGTGCTCACCGTCCCAGTGCGACCAGATGTTCATACTCCCGGAAGGCACATCCAGGGTTGCCCTCTGGAAGCTGGAAGTCGGCACGACCCTGGCGAGCAGGGAGCCGGAGATCAGGTAGAGAAGGCGGCTCGCAGCGTAGACCGCGAGCACGAAAGCTAAACCGTTGCTCTTTCTGTTCTCTTTCTCGTACTCCATCGCCGGTCCTGGAATCTCTTGCCAAACCGCGGAGGGGATTATAGCTGCGCCTGCTTCTTATCTGGAAGATCAGCGCCTCTCGACGATCAGTACGTCCCTGTTCTCGAAGGCCGTCCGGTACAGGTTCGGGTGGTCCTCGAAGGAGGGCCAGTAGTCCTGCGTCGGCCTGTCAGGCATGTTCTTGTAGAGCACGATGTAGCGCACGTCGTAGGTGCTGAGGATACGGTCCGTTCGCTGGTTGTCAGGATGCGTCACGACCCAGAGAACGTCCCACAGTGGCCTTGGTCCCGTGGGTGGAAGGTCCCTTGGGTTCTTGACCTGGACAGGCTCGAAGGACTGGAGAGCCGAGTAGTGGCCCATGGCCAGCATCATGCGGCTCGGCACCTGGTTGAAGTGCGGGCTCACGACGATGTTGCCGCCTGTGTTGTGGTCCTCCAGCCACTCGCCGGCGGCGGCGATCTGGGGCGTCATCGTCATCTGGATGCTGGGACCTGAGGACCATTGCAGGGCGCGCGCCGCCTGCACCCCCACCAGGGCCACGGAAAGGAGCGCGGCGACGCAGGTAACGAACACGGCGGCGACACGCCCACGGCTCCAGAGGGACCTCGAGATGGTTACGATGGCAAGGGCCCCTAGCAGGGCCAGCGGTACTCCGAGGTCACGCCCGAAGCGCTGGGGGAAGCCGGTCAGAGACGTGCGGCTGCCGAAGAACAGCAGCGCGGCCCACAGGAACAGCGTAACGTGCGCTATCGCCGCCGGCAGGCCCATCCGCCTCCTTCCTTCGTCCGCCAGCAGGAATACGCCGAGCAAGCCGAGCCAGGCTACGGGTTGCGAGATCAGGTTCTCGGTCAACAAGCCGATCTCATACGGAACCTGCGTGCCTACCGCCATCTCGACGGCGTCGCCCGTTGCGCTCTCCCCCTGGCCGCCGACCAGCCCGGCGAGCGCCCCTCCCAGATCGTAGGTGTTCCACGCGTACAGGACGGAGAGAGAGCCGAGGAGCGTAAGCGAGAGCAGGAGTGCCACACCCGTCCTCCTGTCGCGGGACAGCAGAGGTAGAACGAAGTACGCCCCGACCAGGGCCAACAGTACCGCAAGGTACATGCTCGCGACGGGATGGTAGAGAATGACCGAAGAGCCGAGAAGCGCCAGCAGGAGTCCGTTACGCACCGATGGAGCCGAGTAGACGCCAACGAGGGAAGCGAGGGCCAGGACCATCAGGAACTGCGAGGTCACGAGGTTCGGGTACATCGCGTCGTTGAAGTAGTAGTAGGTGCCACCGAGTAGCACCGAGAGGAGCGCAGCGGCCACGCCGTACTCCCAACCCCACAGACGTTTCGCGAGCGCGTAGAGGGCCAGGGCTGGTAGCAGGAGTAGCGCGGGGCCGAGGACGGGGAAGATCTCCAGCGGCTCGAGGCCGCTGAGGCGCGAGACCCCGGCGGTCATGGTGTGGAAGCCAGGGGGGTAGATGAGATAAGGTTCTATCTTCCCCACGGTCATCATCCTGTCCGCCATCACGGCGTGGGAGTAGTGGTCTACGCCCCGAATGAACGGCCAGTCGTGCAACACAGGGCCCGCGTAGCCGCGTACGAGCGCCAGAGAGAGTACTGCGGGAAGCAGGAGCCGGCGCAAGAGGGGTCCAGGGAAGGCGGGAGACTCCAGAGCCACCTCTTCGTCTATCTCTGAAGTCAGTTCGGCCTTACGCCTGGACATAAAGAGGTGGGTCAACCCCGCCGCGAGTACGAGCAGCGCGACCAATACCAGGACCAGCTGGCCGGGGATCCCCCCGATAGTCGCCTCGAGCGCGAGGCCGAACGCAGGCACGAGCAGCACCAGCGCGGGCAAGCCGAGGGCTGGTACGGGCACGGAGAGGATGGGCTCATCGTCTCCTTTGGCACTACCGAACCTGAGGTAAGCCCCGAGCCCCGCCAGGAACACCACGAGCGCGCACACAAAGGCCACGGGGAGCGTTACGCCCATCCCCAGAACACGCGTCGGTATCAGCGCGACGGCTGGAACCAGCGCCATCGAGAGCGCCGCCGAGTAGGCGAGTCGCTCTGCGTAGTCCCCTGAGGCGCGCAGCAGTCCGGCCCAGAACCACCCTGGCACCACGGCGACGACGAGCGCAGCGAGCAGGGCCAGGATCAGGTCAAAGAGCACGCTACACTCTTCGCCTGTTCCTCGGCCAACGCACGCCGGATAGATTAGCAACGTCCTCCCGAACCGCTACCCGCTTGGCACGATAAAGGGGGCATTGAACCAACTCTTTACGATGCTTTTACAACCGCTTAACTTTGCGCCGTCCGGCCTCGGCGGGTGCTAGTCCTGACGGGGCGCGAAGATGATGACGCCGTCGTTCTCGTAGACCGGCCTGTAGAGGTCTCGCTGGAGCGCGAAGGGACGCCAGCCTATCCACGGATAACGCTTGTGGAACACGACGTAGTGTATGTCGTTCTTCTCCAGGAGCTGTGCGGTGCGTCCGCCCTCCGGGTGCTCCAGCACCCACAGCGCGTCCCACAGCGGAGGGGCCCCAAAGGGCGGGAGGTCCCTTGCGCGCCTTATCCTGGCCGCGTCGTAGGACTGCATCCGCGTGTACCCGCCCATCGCGAGCATGGCCCGGCTCGGGACGTAATCGAGGTAAGGGGTCGCGATTATGCTTCCTCCGTCATTGTGTTGCCCGAGCCACTCACCAGCGGCGACGACCTCGGCCGGAGGCGGACTGTCTTTGAGGCGCGTGCTCGGTCCTGCGGCTTGCTCCAGGCTCAGGACGGATTGCGCACCCACGAGGGTAACCGAGAGGGCGACAGCGAGCAGGGCCGCTACGTAGAGGGTACTTCCGTCCGACCGGGGCGACGGCCGCAGCAAGGTCACGAGGGCGAGGGCTGCGAGCAGCGCCAGTGGAACGCCAAGGTCGCGCTCGAAGCGGTCAGGGAAGCCGCTGTAGGAGGTCAGGCTGCCGAAGAACAGCAGCAGGGTCCACACCAGCAGGGTGAGGCGCGCAAGGATGTCGGGCGTACCCCTCGCTTTCTTACTTCCTCCGAGCATGAGCGACAGGCCAAGTAGGCCGAGCCAGAGAACAGGGTGTGACATCGTCGTAAGGAAGTGTCCAGGGCCGTTCGCCGGTTTGGTTCCGATCGCCATCGCCACGGCCTCCCCTCCCCTCCCCGTCTCCGATCCGCCGAGCATCCCTGCCACCAGGCTAGGCAGGTCGTAGGTGTCCCAGGCGTAGATCACGGAGAGGAGGCCGAGGAGCGCGAGCGCGAGGGTGAGATATGCCCCGCTCCTGCGGTCCCTCAAGAGCAGGTAAGGCAGGAAAAGAACGCATACGAACCCGAGCAGCACGGCGAGACTGTAGCCCGCTATCTGGTGGTAGAGGACCGTCGAGGAGCCGAGTAGTGCGAGCAAGAGGCCTGCGCGCGCCGACGGCGAGGCGTACATCCCGATCAGGACGGCGACGGCAAGCACGATCAGGAAATACTCTCCTATGAAGTTCGGGTAGCGGGCCTCCTCGAAGTGCAGGTACGTGCCGCCGAGGAGCAGGCCAGAGGTGAGGGCCGCGGCCACCCCGTACTCCCAGCCCCAGAGGCGTTTCGCAAGCGCGTAACACGCTAGAGCACCAATCAAAGGGAGCATAGGAGCAAGGATCGGGAAGACCTCGAGCGGCTCGAAGCCGCTAAGGCGCGAGATCATGGCGGTAAGCAGGTGGAAGCCGGGTGGGTACAGCATGAACGACTCGTTGGACCCCTCCCTCATCATCATCCCGGCCATCACCGCGTGCTCGTAGCGGTCAACGCCCCTGGGGAAGGGCCAGCCGTTTACGATCGGACCGAGGTAGCCGCGCGCGAGCACGAGCACGAGCACCAACGAGAGCAGCGCGTAGCGCACCGCCGCTGGGACGCGTCTGCTATCTTCGGGGGGGGCCGCCGGGGGCGCGTCTCTCCCCTGCGACGTCGACAAGTAGGCGATCCCCGCAGCGAGTACAAGGACCGCTATCGGGATCATCAACCACCCGCCAGGTGCCACACCGAGAAACATCGAGAGAGCCAGCGCGAGGGCCGCAACGAGGGGTGCGAGCGTGGGAAGGCCAGGGGACGAAGGCGGGCGGGATAGAGGCTCCTCAGGTCCTTTGGCCGGCCCGAACAGCAGGTAGGCGGCCAGACCCGCCAGGAATACCAGCGCCACCGAGACGACGGTCACAGCGAAAGTGACGCCCGTCGCAAAGAGGTAAGTCTGCGTGAGCGCGACCGCGGGTACGAGCGTGATGGAGAGCGCTATGGTGTAGACGAACTGCTCGGCGCGGTCCCCTGATGCCAGCAGGCACCTCGTCCAGAACCACCCGGGCAGAACCCCAATCAGAAAGGCCGCCGGGAGAGCCTGGAGCAGGTCAGAGGTCAAACGCTGCTCCACAAGAGCCGATCCGTGGCGCCCCGTTCGTATCGGGGTCCGACAGGAGCGTCGAACAAGCCTCCGACCGGCCTCCGGGAACGCCGGGGGCCCGCTCTCGTCCCGGTTCCGTGCGCCGCACCGGCCTTCTGGAAGTGGACTCGCTCATCGCGGGAATGTATAACACTTAACCTAGAGGAAACACACACGAGGAGGGTCGAGCGACTAGTAGATGCTTTCACGGACCCTCTCGAGGGTATAGCTGAAGGATGTCCGAACGGCGCTCCTCGGGGCGCCGTCCAACAATGCGGGCGTGACGGTAGTGGATCAGACCAAGAGAATACTCGTAACGACCATCTACACGCTCCTCGGGGTGGCCGTGGCTTGCGCTCTCTCTGCCTGCTTCCCCTCCGCGGAAGGGAAGCAGGCAAAAGACCAGAAGCAGGAGCCGAAACCTGCGAACGTGATCCTGGTCCTCACCGACGACCTGGCCGTAAACGACCTGAACCCTGGTGCGCTGCAACACATGCCCAACCTCAAGTCGCTGCTCATGGACAGGGGCACGACTTTCGACAACGCGTTCGTAACCAACTCCCTTTGCTGTCCCAGCCGGGCCAGCATCCTGCGCGGTCAGTACACGCACAACCACCAGATCCTCAGCAACGACCCGCCGCGCGGCGGCTTCCAGAAGTTCCGCTTTCTAGGCCACGAGGACTCGACGATGGCCACCTGGGTCAAGGAGCAGGGCTACAGGACGGCCTTCTTCGGGAAGTATCTCAACGGCTACAAAGAGACCCACACCCCTCCCGGGTGGGACGAATGGTACGCGCTGACGGGCAACTACCTCAGCCACACGTTCAACGAGAACGGCCATCTGGTCAACTACGATCCCGAGTCTTACTATGATACCGACGTGATCTCGGACAAGGCCTCCGACTACATCACGCGCACGGCAGGGGCCGACCCGCCCTTCTTTACTGCAGACAGGCCCTTCCTGATGTGGATCGGTACGAAGGCCCCTCACCAGCCGGCCATCCCGGCCCCCAGGGATGAGAAGGCATACCCTGCCGTCTCGCTGCCGCACCCGCCTTCGTTCGACGAGAGGGATGTCTCAGACAAGCCCGGCTGGGTAAGCGACAACCCACCGTTGAGCCTGGAGCAGAAGGTGTACATGGAAGAGCTCCACCGCAAGCGGTTGCAGTCCATGTTGGCCGTAGACGACATGATAGGAGACCTCGTCAAAGCGCTGCACGACAGCGGCGAGCTGGACAACACGTACATAGTATTCACCTCCGACAACGGCTTCCACATGGGCCAGCACAGGCTGGGCGCCGGAAAATGGACGCCCTACGAAGAGGACATACGTGTACCGCTCATCGTACGCGGTCCTGGCGTGCCGGAAGGTGAGACTCTGCATCACATGGTGCTCAACAACGACCTCGCACCGACCTTCGCCGATCTTGCCGGGGCCGAGACGCCGTCCTTCGTGGACGGACGCTCGCTCAAGCCGCTGCTCACAGACGACCCCACGCCCCTCAAAGACTGGCGTCAGCGCTTCGTTATCGAGTCCGTCGCGGAGCGGAGCGGGGTGCCGCATCCCCCATTTATCACCGAGAGCACGGTGGTGCCGCTGCTAACAGGCGACCCACTGCCGAGCAACTGGCGGAGAACCTCGGCCGCGAGTGCCCAACTGAGCGAGGAGTGGGGCAGGCCGTGGCTCAAGGCTCTTAGAACGAACAACTACCTCTACGTCGACTACAAGACCGGCGAACACGAGCTGTACGACTTGAGGAAAGACCCTTACGAGCTGCACAACGAGTACGCGACCGCCCCGCCTGAGCTCACACAGCGACTCGAGGCGCAACTCGACGCGCTCAGGCAGTGCTCCGCTGCGGAATGTCGCGCCGCCGAGGACAGCCAACCGGATGGCGGCCGTAGCTAACCGGCGGTTCGCGCGTAGGGCTCTCTGCCTGGCGGTACCAGTTCGTAGAGTAAGCCCTCTCTTACGGGGACTACCTCGAAGCCGGCGTTCTGGAAGTGCTCGGAGTTCGTGGCCCCCTGGTCGAGGACGTAGACACGACCCTCTTTCGCGGCCTCCTTGGCGGTGGTCATCCCCGAGAGGTCGTCGGTTCCGTAGCGGCGGTCCGTGGTCGCGAGGTCTATATCATCAGGCCAGACTATGTCGGCGTAAGAAACCTCTTTGTTGTGGGAAAAGGGGTCGACAATGGTCAGGTCCCTGCGGCGCCTCTCGACGAGCACCATGTACCACATGCTACTCCGGTGGTGCAGGATCGTCGCGTTCGGGGCTGCGTTGTCGGCGACGGCCTCGATCTCTTTGCGCCCCCGGTAGACGCCGCTCATGTCGCCCTCTGCGTAGGTCTCGCCTACACCCAGCAGCGGTAAGACCAGCAGCATCACCGAGAGCACGCCGAGGATGCCCCCCTTAGTTACCCTGGGTAAGCGGGAGACGAGAGATTCGACCTCAGTGAGCAGCGTCCCGAGCCCGGCTGCAGCCCACAGCGAGAGTACGAGGTAGGTCGGGATGAAGTAGAGGTCGATGTCGGGAATGTCGTTCTCGACGGCGTGAAAGAGCCAGCCGAAAAACAGAAATCCGAGGAATATACCGACTGCGCGGTCCTTGAGGAGCACGACCACCGCGCCCGTCAACGCGACCATCGCCACGAGAAAAGGCGTGTTGTCGAGCAGGTGCTCCCAGTAGAAGATCATCCTTCCCGGCAACTCCGAAGGCCCGAAAGAGAAGAACGAGCCGGTCAGGTTCCCCCCGCTGATCACGTACCAGAAGCGCCCGAAGTTGGTAGGGTTGTTCGCTTCCATGGGTGGGTCCATCGCGGCCCTGATGGGCAGGTACAGGTAGGGCGCGAGCCCGAGCAAGAAGAGCCCGGCACCCTTGAGAACGAGCCTGACGTCAACCAGCCTGCGCCAGTCTACGAGGGCAATGAAGAGAAGGCCGGCGGGCAACAGCAGTCCGCTGGTGAGGTGGTTGGTCAGGCAGAGTCCCACCAGGAAGGCCGAGAGCAGCAGGTAGCGGTCTTTGCGGTACTCGCGCCAGAGTAGCAGGACAACGATGGTGACGGACACGAGCAAAGCGTTGAGGGTGTAGACCTCAGCGATAACAGCCTGGGACCAGAGGGCCGTCCCGAGACCGAAGGCCAGAGCGCCGGACGCCGCAGCCACCACCCGCCGGCTGAGCAGGAGCCCGGCCACGTAGACAGCCGCCACTGCCAGCGCCGCGTAGACGGCGGAGCCGAGGTTCACGCGGTAGGCGGGATCCCCAAACGGCAGATAGGTGAAGAGGTGGGTCAGCATCAGGTAGGTTGGGTATCCGGTAGGGTGCGTGATGCCAAGCACCGAGACCTGCATCTGCAGCATCACCGCGTCGAGCAGCTTGGGGCCTTGTAGGTAGAGGACCGTTGGTGCCAGGGTTCTGATGTAGAGTGTCAAGACGAACACGAAGACCCCCAGCCCGGCGAGCAAGACACCAGCCTTGCGTAGACGCCCCTCTCCCACGGGAGACGCATCCTCAGACGGAGAAGTCGTCTTGTCCTGTTCCAGTGCCACGTTCTAATGACGTCCTTTGCCGATCTTCCGGGCGAGGGCTATTGTACCCAGGTGGGCCATCGATGTTAATTTCCATTAATCTGCGTTAATATAGCGTCCGCCGGGTATGCTACCTGGTGCGTTGTCAGAGCCATGCCCGGAGGTGAACCAGCGGGGCCGGTGTGCCGGACCGCAGGGGAAGTGGAACCGAACGTTTACACCGATTCAGTATTCGTTTTACGATTTTTCCGTTACAATCGTCGGCTGGCATGTTCGGTTCGAATCGGGCCGAACCCCGAAAAAGAAGACAGACGAAGTGTAGAGTAAGAAGGGAGCGAGAGTAATGAAGGTACTGGTTCTTGGTGGCGACGGATATTGTGGCTGGCCGACCTCTTTGCACCTCTCCGACGTCGGCCACGAGGTCGTGATCGTGGACAACTGCGTCAGGCGGACCATAGACCACGAGCTCAGCGCCGCGAGCCTGACCCCGATCTCGGACATAAAGGACCGGGTCGGGATGTGGCGCGAGGTGAGCGGGCAGACCATCGGGTTCGAGTTCGGCGACCTCCTGGACTGGGAGTTCGTCTCTGATGTCGTGCAGCGCCATCAGCCGGACGCTATCGTGCACTTCGCCGAGCAGCGGGCCGCACCCTACTCGATGATTGATAGGCGCCATGCCGTCTACACTCAGCACAATAACGTCATCGGCAACCTGAACGTGCTCTTCGCAATAAACGAGTACGCGCCCGACTGCCACCTGGTGAAGTTGGGCACCATGGGCGAGTATGGCCAGCCCAACATAGACATCGAAGAGGGCTACATCGAGATCGAGCACAACGGCCGCAAGGACCTCCTGCCCTTCCCGAAGCAGCCAGGAAGCTGGTACCACCTCAGCAAGGTCCACGACTCCCACAACATCCACTTCGCCTGCAAGATCTGGGGTCTCAGGGCCACGGACTTGAACCAGGGCGTCGTCTACGGGACCGTCACGCCGCAGGCCGAGCGCGACGGGCGCCTCATAAACCGCTTCGACTACGAGGAGGTCTTCGGGACGGTCCTCAACCGCTTCTGCGTGCAGGCGGCCATAGGCCACCCGCTCACGGTCTACGGCAACGGTTCCCAGACGAGGGGCTACCTCGACATCCGAGACACAGTGCGCTGCGTCGAGCTCGCCGTTGACAACCCCGCCGAGCGCGGCGAGATGCGGGTCTTCAACCAGTTTACCGAAGAGTTCTCGGTCAGGCAGATCGCCGAGCTGGTGGTGGACGCTGCGAACAAGCTGGGCATCGAGGCTAGGATGGAGAGCATCGAGAACCCGCGCGTCGAGAAGTACGACCACTACTACAACGCCAAGCACACCGGCCTACTCGACCTCGGCCTCGAGCCGCACCTCTTGGGCGACAGCCTGCTCGACTCGCTCCTGAACATCGCGCTCGAGTACCGCAGCCGCATAGACCCTGAGGTTGTCATGCCGACCATCGACTGGCGCAAGGGCAAGGCCAGGCAGCGCGTGCACAAGGCTCCGGTCCAGCCCTCGGCACTCTAGGCTAAGGGGCGGCATGTTGGTCGAGCACGTGAGCATAGCTGGCGTCGTAATCGGCGCTCTCTTCGCGGCCTACGGCGTCGCGAGGTACAGAGGAGGGGGGAGCAGGCTCGACCTGCTCCTCTCGCTGCTCATAGCCCTGGGCGTAGTCCTGGTCTCGGTCGTTCCGCAGATCTTCGAGCCGGTGAGCGGCCTGCTCGGCTTGAAGAATCGTGCCTTCGCCCTTCTCGGGCTCGCCAACCTCCTGCTCTTCGCGCTGTTCTTGAACATACTAGGGCGCGTGCGGGAGGCCGGACGCCGCAGCGGCGAGGTCGTGACCGGCATCGCTGTAAGGGAGTACTCCGAGAAGTACCTCTCGCCCGAGGAGAGGGCCGAGGGACACCCTGGCGAGGTGCTGGTAGTCGTGCCTGCCTACGACGAGGAGGGCGGCATTCGGGATGTGCTGCGCCGTATTCCCGCCGAGGTCCATGGCCACCAGGTGAAGGCGGTCGTCGTGGACGACGGCTCGACCGACGCGACGGCGGACATCGCCAGGGCAGAGGGCGTGCCCGTGGTGACCCACGTGGTCAACCGGGGCCAGGGCGAGGCCCTCAGGACGGGCTTCGCGATAGCGCAGGCCGAAAAGTCCCAGGTCGTCGTCAACCTCGACGCCGACGGGCAGTACAAACCGGAGGAACTCGATCGTCTCGTGATGCCAATAGTAGAGGGCGAGGCGGACTTCGTGCTCGGCTCCCGTTTCATGGGCTTCTACGAAGAATCAGGGAGCGTCCGCCACCTCGGGGTGGTGTTCTTCTCGCGCATGATCTCACTGCTCACCGGCGTGAAGGTCTCCGACTGTACGAACGGCTACCGTGCTATGAGGGTCTCGGAGCTCCACAAGCTGAACCTGCGCGAGGACCGGTTCAACGCCAACGAGATCATCCTCGAAGCCCTCAAGCACAAGCTGCGCTTCGAGCAAGTCCCCGTCTCGATGATGAGCCGCGCCGCGGGCGAGACCAAGAAACCCCCGAAGCTGGCCTACCCTCTTGGGGTCTTCAGGGTCATAATCTCGACCTGGCTGAGGTAGAGCGTGTCAGCCAGTCAGCACGCCGCCTTGCAGGCGGCTTGTCAGCATTTTAGCTCTGTGTTGTGTGTGGTGAAACACGCGTGGGCTTGAGAGAATGCCAGAGGAGCCCCCACTTATTGAGAGTCGTCTCCGACCGCGAGACCTGACAAGCTGAAGTGCTGACAAGCGGAGGCGTCAGCCGGAGCGTGCTGAAATGCTGACTAGCTGAAATGCTGAACAGCTTGAAAACACGGCAGGGAGCGGGGGAGGGGAGCGCGTACATCGCGGGCTCCTTCTTCGTCGCCGGGGTGTTGACCTACGCCTTCCAGAGCGCCTCGTTCCACGTACTCGGGAAGGCTGGCTCGGCGCCGCTTACGCTACTGTGGTCAGCAACCTTTCTCTCGGTCCAGGTGCTCTGGATCGGCGGCACGCAGACCCTGGGACACTACATCGCCGAGAGGGAGTCGCGGGGCAGGGGCTGGGAACCGGTAGTCTCCTCCGTGCGGCGCTGGCAGGTCGGACTGGCAGTGACGTTCGCCGGCGTGGCGTTGATCGCCAGCCCGCTGCTCACCGAGGAGCTCTTCGGCAACGCGTGGCTCACAGCGGCATTCATAGTGGCCGTGATCTTCTACGCGCCCGAATACTTCCGGCGGGGGATCTTCAACGGGCACAGGCAGTCTCTTCGCCTTGGCGCTCAGATCGTAGCCGAGTCGGCGGCACGGCTGCTCCTCGCCGCCGTGCTCCTCGCCTTTGGGTGGGGCGTTTTCGGGCCGGCTATCGCCATCGTGATCGCCCCCGTCGTCGGGGTGCTGGCAGTCAGGCCAGCGTCCGTGACCCCCCCCGAACGCGCGGGCGACGCTTTCTCTACAGGCAATGCACTCAGGTTCGCCGGGCCCGTGCTCTTGTGCATGGCCTTCGCCCAAGCGCTGATGAACGGGGGACCGATAATCGCGCGCCTCCTTGACGGCACCGACGCTCAGGTCGGCCTGTTCGCGGCGGCGCTTACCCTCACCCGTATCCCCCAGTACGTGTTCAGCCCCGCCATAGGCGCGCTCCTGCCCCGCGCGAGCCTCGTGCTGTCCACCGAAGGCAGGGGGGCCTTCGATCGCTTTGTGGCGAGGGCACTCGGGGTAGTCGGCCTAGTTAGTTTACTCATGGTGGCCGGCACCTGGATGTTCGGCGGGTGGGGGCTCAGGCTCTTCGCCGGCGCAGAGTTCGACGCGAGCCGGGCCGTACTCGTTGCCCTGGCGACGATGGCCGCCTTCTACCTCCTCTCCGACGCGCTCAACCAGGGGCTCTTCGCACTGGGACAAGGCCGGCTCGCCGCGCTCGGGTGGTTCGTGGGCCTGCTCGCTTCCGCCGTCTGTCTGATGCTCCTGGGCGCCGGCGTCGTCGAGAGGGTCGCCTACTCCCTGGCCCTCGGCACCTTCGTCGCCGCCGCAGTTCAGGCAGTGTTCTATCTGGCGGTGCGCAGGTCGGCGGGAGCGACCGAAGGCCGCTAGCCGCCGGAACCCTATCCTCTCACGAACCAGTCTACAGTGCGCCTGAGGCCCTCGTCCAGGCCGACTTCGGCCCTCCAGCCGAGCATGCGCTGTGCCTTGGAGGTGTCGGCGTAGTTGCGGCGCACTTCTCCTCGGCGGGCGGCCGTCTTGCGGACCTCGATGCCATCTATGCCTGCGGCGGTGAGGGCGGGAAGGAGCCTGTCTGTCAGCTCCTGCACCGTCGTCTCGGCGCTCGTGGCGATCTGGAAGACCTCGCCGCCGACACCATCCACGGTGGCCGAGAGCCGCACGGCCCGGATCAGGTCGTCCACGTAGATGAAGTCGCGGGTCTGGGTGCCGTCGCCGTATATCTCGAGCACTTCCCCTTCCACAGCCCGCTTGATAAAGCGCGCGACGACGCTGTTCTTGTGGCCCGAGAGGGGACCGTAGACGTTGCCGAAGCGCAGCGCCACACTCTCGACACCGAAGGTACGGAAGTATGCCGAGCAATAGCCCTCGCCCGCCAGCTTGCTCGCCCCGTAGGGCGCGACGGGATGCGGGGGCATCTCTTCGTGGATCGGTGGCTCGGCCTCGCCAATGATGGTCCCGCCGCTCGAGGCGAAGATAAAGCGTCTTATGCCAGCGTGCCTGGCCGCCTCGAGGTAGTTGAGCGTGCCGACGACGTTGCTCATGCAGTCGCCCCGAGGGTCCTCGACCGAGGGCATGACCCCCGTGTTCGCCGCGAAGTGAACGATGACGTCGGCGCCCCTGGCCGCGCGCAGCGCGAGGTCGTCGTCCGTTATGTCGCCTGCGACTAGCTCGAGGTGCTCGCCGGAGACCATCGGGCCGAGCTCCCCTGACGATACTTCGACGAAGTCGCCGGCGGCGGCCAGGTCCTCTCGCGTCCCCACAGAGAGGTTATCGACGACCCTGACGGCGTGGCCACCTTCCTCCGTCAGAGACCGGATCAGGGCCGTACCGATAAAACCGCAGCCGCCCGTGACCAGCCAGTTCACGAAGACCACCCCAGCGGGAGAGAACCTTCAGGGATCTTTGTACTCGAGTGCATAACCGTCCTTACCAAGCGTCGTTTGCCGCGCATACATTAGACCAACCTCCCCTCCGGCGCGAGTCTCGGTACGGTGGGAGGTGTGAAGGACTTGCTCTCTGACGAACGTCCTGCGGACGGGGGCGCTATTCGCTACAATCTTCGACGGTTGGTCCGATTTAGTAGGGAAGGCCTTTGTATTTGGACGCGAAGACGCTCTTTGCTGTAGAGAAGTACGCCCGGCGCGGCGCTAGGGAGAAGCCCGAAGCCTTCGCTTGCCTGCGCGTACCCGGAGGCGAGGGGTGAAGGAGCGTACCCTCACGCGCAGGGACTTTCTCAAGGTGGCCGGCGCAGGGGCCGCCGGGGCTACCATGCTCGGCGCGGCCGGGTGTGGCAGCCTCGCCAACAGCTTTACACAAGTGCCCGACGAGTACCTTCCGAGTGGGGGATCGAGAATGAACGTAATACTGGTGATCATAGACAGCCTGAGAAGAGACCACCTCGGCGTCTACGGCAACGACTGGATAAAGACCCCCAACCTCGACGCCCTCGCCAAAGAGAGCCTGCGCTTCGACCGCTCGTACCCCGAGTCCCTGCCAACCATCCTGGCGCGGCGCGCGATCCACACCGGGATAAGGACGTTCCCGTTCAGGGACTGGCAGAAGTGGTACGACGAGGATGTCAACCTCTGGGGCTGGCAGCCTATCCCTAGAGGACAGGTTACCCTCGCCGAGATCCTCCTCGGGGAAGGCTTCTACAACCTGATGGTCACAGACACCCTGCACCAATTCAGGCCCTTCTATGACATGCACAGGGGCTTCCACGCCTTCGACTTCATCAGGGGCCAGGAGAGAGACCTCTTCAGGCCTCCATCGCCGGCCTCCGAGAAGAAGATGGAGAACACCCTGATCGGCGGCCCGAGCGCTGCGCACTCCGCGGAGATCATGCGCCAGTACTGGGCGAACACCATGGACCGCCAGA
>Ga0136616_10000917_pt1 | contig 14926 bp, 12 predicted proteins | sample AntDrymUQ2992106_2_FD_106648 | JGI IMG/M metagenome (GOLD analysis project Ga0136616, IMG submission 106648) | Polar desert sand microbial communities from Dry Valleys, Antarctica - metaG UQ299 (21.06) | ecosystem: Environmental > Terrestrial > Soil > Desert | place: Antarctica: Dry Valley...
GCCCTCCGGGCTCGCTCCGCTCAACGCCGGCGCGACCCTCCATCTGCTCAATGATGCTGTGCTTCTTCATAGACATGAGACTCCAGTTCGCTCATGCCTACACAGATCCTCGGACACTCCCTCGTCGCGATCAAGGTTTGCGTGCGCTGATCGATCACGAGGGCATTGAACTCGAGACCGCGCTGATCTGGCTTGATGACCTTGACAAGCACCTCGCGCGGGCACTGGACCCTGACCTGCTACGGAGGCTGGTTGATGAGCACCCCAGTGTGGTCGTCGTCGCGACGATGCGTCGCAGCCAGCTTCAAGACCGGCAGGAAGCACTCGCAGACCCCGCCTGGGAACTGCTGACCGATCAAAAGATCGTCAACCGCGTTGAACTACAAGCAGCGCTCACGCCGACCGAACTGCAAGTCGCCGATACACAATTTGCGAATCCGGCGCTGCGCGCCGCGCTGCAACGAGGCGTCGGTCTTGGCGAGTACCTCGTCGGCGGCCCAGAGCTCGTCAAGCGCCTTGAGCTCGCAACCGGCTTCAACCGGCACCTGGCAACCACCGTCGTCGACTGGTACCGCACGGGCCTGAAAACACCCCTGCCCGAGCCCGAACTGCAACAGCTATGGACCCAAACGCTCCCCGACACACTCGCAGTCGCCTATCGCCGCCTTACGCCCACCGAACAGCACCAGCGGTTCGCGACGGCGCGCGATTGGAGCAGCACGGCGATCATGTCCCGCGACGCTTACGAGGTTGCACTCGTAACGGGCCGAGTCGACGGATACGAAGCCAACGACTACGTCGTCGACCACGTCTCAAAGCAAACCGACACCCCCGCGATCCCAAACGCCATCTGGGATGCCGCGCTGACCGTCGCCGCTTGCGGTGACACAAGCAGACACGAACGGCTTTGGACAGTCGGATCGGCGTCCTACAACCAAGCCCAGCGAGACATCGCGCTACGCGCCATGACGACACTCGCCAACGATGGGATCATCGTCGCCGCGATCAACGTCGGCGTACTACTCGGCGAGCTGGGACGCTCCGAGGACGAGCTCGCCGTCTACGACGAGGTGATCGCGCGCTACGGCGACGAGCCCGAGCCCGCGCTGCGCGAACAGGCCGCCAGGGCGCTGTTCAACAAGGGCGTCGTGCTCGGCGAGCTGGGACGCTCCGAGGAGGCTGTCGCCGTCTACGACGAGGTGATCGCGCGCTACGGCGACGAGCCCGAGCCCGCGCTGCGCGAACAGGCCGCCAGTGCGCTGTTCAACAAGGGCGTCGTGCTCGGGGCGCTGGGACGCTCCGAGGACGAGCTCGCCGTCTACGACGAGGTGATCGCGCGCTACGGCGACGAGCCCGAGCCGGCATTGCGCGAACAGGCCGCCAAGGCGCTGGTCAACAAGGGCTTCAGGCTCGGGGCGCTGGGACGCTCCGAGGAGGCTGTCGCCGTCTACGACGAGGTGATCGCGCGCTACAGCCACGACCCCGCGCTTCGAGAGGTGGTAACAGCGGCTTTGAGTGCTCGCTCAGCGGTTGGCAACTGATGAAGCGCGCACGATCCTCTTCAGACATGCGCTCGATAAGCATCCTTATGACAAATAGCCTGCAAAACAACCAGTTTTGACGGCTCTCAGGCGAGCTTGGCGGGTGAGTCAGCAATCAACGAGGTCCGTGGCTTCCTAGGTAGTTAGCCCCATTCGGTGTCCTGGTCCTCTTCGTCGCCGTCGACACGACTGGCTTCCTGTCGGAAGCGGGCTGCGGCGATCCGGCCGGTGTTGGCGATGCGCGGGTCGTCGTCATCGATCCAGGTTTCGAACTCGTCGGCGATCCTCCCGAGGGCCACCTTCTCCGATCCCATCATCCAAGCTGGTTGGCGCGCTTCGATCAAGATCTGCGCGAGGTCGAGCGGGGGATCGGTTGCGAGCAGTGAGCGTGCGCGCGCTTTGAACTGCTCGGGGGCGCGCGTTTGTCGCAGCATCTCAAAGGCTGAGTAGCGCACCTGCTCGTCGTCGCTCGCGAGCCATCGGCCCAGGCGGTCGGTGACGACGTCGTGGTCATCGATCCACGTCAGGAGCTTGACGGCGTTCGCGCGTGCCTCGCCGTCAAGAGCTGGGTTTTCGATGAACTCGATCAGCTCCACCCGATCTCGATCCTCCGCGCCGCGTCGCGTCGCATCGCTGAGCTCATCGGGGAGTCCGTCGCGGCCCATCATCTCCTCGAAGTCCTTGACGGGATTGGCGATCAACCATCGCACGCGGGCCAGACACGCCTCGACCGCCAGCCTCGGCAGTTGTGCGAGCTTGCCGAGCTCGGCAAGCTTATAGCCCTCGATGCGTGGTTCGCGCGCGGCGTTTGCCGCCAGCGCGGCGAGTGTCGAGGCCGCCTCGTCCTCGAGCGGCACCAGGCCATCCTCCTGGGTGCGACGCGCTGCCCCGGCGAGCAGGGAGAGCGCGTTGCCGACGTTGGCAGGCAGGCACGCGCGCAGCCCGGTGCGCAGTCGTCGCACTGAGCCGCCCGGTGTCCAGCCTGCTGTGTGCGCGACGGCCCACCGTACTTGCTCATCCGGGCTGTCGGCGAGTTCCTGGAGCAGAACATCGGCCCATGGCTGTGACGTGGCTGCCAGTCCGCCGGCGACAGCGGCGCGCGTTGCTGACGGCGCGTCGCTGGCCAGCCGGCGCATGAATTCCTCGCCGTCTGCGCGGCTTACCAGTTCGCCGAGTGCGCCTGCGGCGTGACCAGCGAGCGGTCCGCCGTCGGCCAGCACCATCTCGAGCGCGTCTGCGATTCGGCCAGGCTCAGCGCCTGCAGCGAACACGAGTGCCGGGCCGACGGTCATCTGGGCGGCCTGTCGCATGCCGGCGTGCTGCGCGAGCAATAGCCACGTCTGCCAGCGACGCAGCTCGGCGACAGGATCCTCAGCCGTCAGCAGTACCGTCGCGTGGTGTTCGGCGCGTGCCTCGTACTCACCCATGTGCTCCGCAGGCCGCCAGGCGAGCAGCTCGCAGAACTCGCGCAGCTCGTCGTCATGGGTCCACGGATTGCTGCCCAGTGCGTCGAGCAGCGCCGCCCTCGTGGGCAGCGGGAGTGCGTCGAGCTCACCGAGGTCTCCGGTGAGCTCCTCAAGGACCTTGCACGCAAGCGTCACGAGCTCCTCGGAAGGGGTCGCGCCGAATGGTCCTCCTAGTCCGCGTGCCGTACGACGCAGCTCCATGATCGGCCGGACCGAGGACTGCTGCTGGTCGAGCTCCAGAGCGGGAAGGCTCTCGTACAGCAGGCGGCTCCCGGCGCGCAGGAGCCTCGCGGTGCGATCACCGGCCGGAAGGAATCCGCCGATCAGCTTGATCGTCATGTCGTCCTCAGCCGATGTGTATGACCGCTCTGACACCACGGTCAATAGTTGGCTGGCGGCGATCGCCACGGTCCGTGTGCAGCCCGGCTCGCCGCGATGCGCCGTCCAGTACGCCGATGTCGCGTCGGCTAGCACGTCTTGGACGTGCGCCAGGACGTGACCGTCGTAGACGCTTGTGTTCCTCGGAAGCCGCTTGTACACCGTAGTCAGCGCGTCGTGGATCTTCTTGGTGGCCCCGTTGGTCCCTGAACGAGCGAAGAACGCCTGGGCGACCGCAAGCTGACGAGGCCATCCAGCCGAAACGTCAGACACGCGCGACAAGACCTCCATCGCCACCAGCAGTGCGCGCTCACGCGCCTGCTTCTCGTTTGGGAGCGCCCCAACCGCGATATCCACCGCGCCGAGCGCCACATCGGGCAGCCCCGGCGCGAGTGACTGCGCGCGCGTGAGCACACGCACCGCGTTCGCCGCCGCGAGCTCGGCGAGCGCGTCGCCAACGACCGCAGACACCCCCGCGCCGCCGCTGACGTCGAATCCATGCAAGGCACCCAACGCCGAGCACATGCCATCGCGACGGTCCTCGTCGGCTGCCTCCCAAATCTCGGCGTAGCGCACGGCGCTGCCGCGGGCGCCGGCGAGATGGGCCTGCTGCAGCACATGCGCCGCCAGCAGATCCGGAGAGATCGCCAACTGCTCCCCGCTGTGCGCAAGCAGGCCCGCATCGGCGAGATCAGCGATTCGGTGACGCACCGTACGGGCCGGCACCTCGAGCAGCGAGGCGACAAGATCCTCATCGGCCGGTCCGATCGGACCGAGCGCCGCCACCACAGCCAGAACGTCACGCAGATCGTCCTCCTTCACGTCCGGGCGGGCTGCCACCGCGGTCGCGACGGCCGATCTCGCGTACTCCCCGAGAAGATCGTTGAAAGCCAAACCATGTAGCCCACCGCGTGACGACGCGACGCGATGTGCAAGCAGCGCGATCAGCGGATTCCCAGCGGCCACAGCGACGATCTGCTCGACGGCACCCTCCCACGCGAGCTTCGGCTCGGCGGCTCGGACCAGCGCACCGATCTCCTTGCCGCTCAACCGCTCGACGGACATTCGGCAGGTCGCTCCTGCGACACCGAACGCACTGCCCTCCGTCGCCTGCCGAAGCCGCTCGTCGTAGCCAGGGCGAGCAATCAAAACCAACCGCGTAGCGCCTGTGCGGGCCGACAGCAACCCCACCACCTGTCGCAGATCCTCGCGCCGGTGTGCGTTGTCGACGACGAGCGTGAGCTCATCTGTCCCGGCGAGCTCGCTGCCCAGCAGATCGCTGTCCAATCGTGCGCGGTCATCGAGAAACAATGTTCGACCAGCGCCGATCCGCGTGTGCGCGTCCAACAACAGCCGTGTCTTGCCGACCCCGCCCACCCCAACGACCTCTACCGTCTGATGAGCCGCCAAGAGACCAACGAGCTCGTCAAGCTGCTCCGAGCGCCCGATCAGGACGTCTGGCGCGCCGATGTTGGGCTGGCGGCGAGCGAACTGCGCGGCATCGACGGCCACCTGCAGTTGCGGGGCTGATTGCACGCCCAGCGCCGACAGCTCCCGCGTGACATGGTCCTTGATCGCTCCGGCCTCCACATGCACTGCGTCTCGATCACTGCCCTGCGCGCGCGCGAGGTGACGTGCGACGATCTGCAGCGTGATCCCCACGAGCTCGTCGACGTCGGCGTCCGATCCCTCCACGACACCGGCCAGCAGCTCGCGCCAGATCGCCCCCGCCGCCTGGAGGTACTCGTCCTTGCCCGTCGCCAGCCACGCAACGAGCCGCCCGCCAAGCCCAGGATCGACCCGCTGACCGGCCCACGCCACCGCGATCAGGTCGCGCTGGCCGGCCGGCACCCGGTCTGAGCGGCGAAGATCGGCCTCGACCAGCTTGATCAGCTTGGCGTGCGCGTTCTTGCCGACCAGCGCGCGGATCGCCTCCTGGGCGAACGGCGCGAGCCCCAACGCCGTGCCGAGGACATCAACCACCACGGCGGAAGCCTACGGCCGCACACCGAGTCGCGCTGAGGATCGCAATCCCGGACGCTGGGCTCGATGTGCGCAGCATTTGCGGCACTGGCGGTTGTTCAGCACGACGGCGCGCCGCTCTACCGGATGATCGTCACGCGGCAGCTCGGCCTCGACATTCGTCTGCGTGGTGTACGGCCACACGAGCCACGAGGCATGGATCAACGCGTACACAGCCCTGCACATCAAGGGCGTGATGCCGGACGACGCCTCGAACAGATGTTCGCACGAAGGGCGCAGGAGAAGGAAACCCTCGCTCTTTGCAGCACGATCACACCGAGCCTGAGGTTTGGGTCCCGGTGACCCTTTATACCTACATGAGGGTCTGTGAAGCCGGACGCCGGCCCAAGAAGCAGAACGGCTCGCGAGCGCAAATCACGACCATCGCAGCCTGTAGCCGGACGTGCTTGCGCCACGCGATCACGGAGGTGTCCTTGAGCTGTCGTGCGAGCTGCGCCAGCGCCTCCCCATCGTCCAGGGCGCGAAGATGCCGCTCGATGTCCTCGGCTGTGCGGTGGCGCAGGTGGCCGAAATAGACGAGGCCGCGGTGAGCATTTCTCTTTGCGACGCGGCGGCGCAGGCGTGGAAGTACAACCGAGATCGCGAGCAGGGCGGACATCGCGAACGCTGCGCCCATGACGCGGACGACCCAGAGCTTGGCGCCGGATGCGTCGTGCAGCCCCCCGTGGACGTTGAAGACTTCTCGGCCGGCGAGCGTTGCGAGAGCCGCGCAGAAGACGAGGAAAATCGATGCCTTCTGGTCGACCGACTTGGTCCACTCCTGGATGGCGAGGTGAACGCGCCACCCGAACTCGATGCCGGCCAGCGGTGTGTCGGGCGGCGACGGTGCGCTACGCCGCCACATCAGCGAACGCTCGGAGGGCGGCGTAGTCGAAGCGGCGCAGGTCATGTCGCGTCGCGATTCGGGCGAGCTCATTGATCAGGTCGAGATGGCACCGCTTGTACTTCGTTCCGGACCCGCAGGCACACAGACCGTTGCGGGCGGGCTGCGTGCCGCGGATGGCGTTCCAGATGGGTAGGCGGGCGGCCGGTGGCTCGCCCTCGAGCTCCTCGACGATGTAGAGGGCGTACGCGTCGCGCCTGTGCGGCCATTGCGGCCCCGGGAAGCGGCCGATGCGGTCGTAGATCAGCTGCTGCTCGAGGAAGCAGACGACATCGAGCATGAACACGTGGAGGGCGGCGGGACGTCCAAGGTCGGGCTCGTCAACGTCTTGCAGGTACAGGCAGAAGCTGTGGTTCTGCGGGATGTGACGGTCGTCGTCTGGGATCCAGCGGCGATCAGCGTCGTACACGGTTGGCGGACAAGGGGGATAGCCAGGGTGGAAGTCGACCGTGATCTTGATGGGGTGGACCTGGCCGTCGGGGAGCAGCAGCGGGACGGCCCCGTGTGCGAGGCCGACCAAGCGGCGTTCATCGAGGCGGTATTGGAGATACGGGTGCTCGCGGGCGAGCAGCTCGCGGTCGGCGTTGAGCCGCGCCAGCCGCGCGCCGCGGTCAGGGCGCCCAACGCCGGCGTGGGACGACATCGCCGCCGTGCCCTCCGCTACCGCCGTGCCCGCCGTCGTCGCCGTATTCCCCGCCGCCGCCGTGCCCGCCGTCGTCGCTCCGGGTGCGGCGGTAACCGTCGCTGCGATTGGCGGCCATAGCGGCCCCCCCGAGAAGAGCGCCGGCGGCGGCCGCGCCGACGGCGACCTTTGCCGCCGTGGTCGTCACGCTCTGCGTCGCCTCCGCGTCGTAGGCGGCCGCGCGCAGGGCGAGTTCGACGTCGTTGATGTCGCGATCGGTGCAGACGTGGGCTTGGGCGCCGGCGCGCCACTCAAACAGGCTCTGGACGTCTTCGGGCAGGAGGTCGCGAGTTGCACCGTCAACGCCGATTTCGCCGCCGTCGAGGTTGCGTTGGATGCGCTCGGCGCGCCGAACGCCAGTGCCGACGGTCACGATGTCGCGGTTGCCGCGGGTCCCGAGCTTCGAGATGAGCGTCGGGCCGTCGGCGATGCCGGTCGCGAGGCCGTCGAGGTCAACGACCTCGGGAAGCGTCTGGGTCAGCGAGGAGTTCCAACCGGCGGCGATCTTGACCGCCTGGAGGGCGCGCTTGGCGGGGTCGTCGTGTGGGAGGTGGCGCAGCAGCTGGATGCGATCGCCCTGGTATTGCACTCGGAGGGTGGGGCCGTAGTCGCTGATGGCGACGTGGCGCAGCTCCGCGCGAACGATGTGAAAATCGCGCACGAGAGCGGCGAGCTGCTCGTCGTCGCCCATTGCGGCGGCGACGATGGCCGTGAAGCCGTCGAGATCGCCGAACACGGTCAGCGCCTGGTTGAGCTTGCAGTTGGCCAGCGAGAGGCGTTCCTTCGCGATCTCGGCGGTCGCCTTGCTGATCCCGACTGAGTCGACAGTGATTGCCTCGACGTCGGCGTTGACGTTCTTGGTTGCCCCATCGAGCGTCCACTCGATCCCGAATCGCTTGGCGGTGTCCTCGATCGCCTCCTGGCTCATCGCCAGCGCGTAGCGGCCGTCGGGGTGCTTGGTCGTCTCGATCCCGAGGTCGTCGCAGTCGAGCAGGTCGAGCAGCTCGGCGGTGACGCGGAGGCCGCACGACAGGTCTATCGCCTTGGCGCCGTTGTTCGCGGGGTCGCCGATGAAGAGCAGTTCGGAGTCGCCGCGTGAGCCGCTCTTGGTCGCCAGCGACTCGCCGTAGGCGGCGCCGGCGGCCACCTTGAGGTCGGGGTCGTCCTTGAGAGCGGGGTTGAGGGCGCGCCGAATGAGCAGGTCGACAGCAAGCGCCATCGTCACCGTGCGTGCCGCGATCTCGGCATGATCGGCGAACGGCCGGTAGGTCAGCGAGTGCAGCCGCGAGCCCTGGAAATGGATCCGCACAGCGCCAAACGCGTCGGCGGTACGGCCGGTGGCGCGCTGGTAGAGGTGCAGCCGACGGACAGCGCGCTTGGCTGCTGCGTGATCGTCAACATCGAGGAGGTCGTCGACCAGGCGCTGCTCGTTAGCCAGCGCGATGTAGGAGTGGACGCCGGTGATGCGCTTTGGCTTCGCGAGCTTGACGTTGTCGAGCGTCATCTCGCGCGACAGGTCGCTGATCACGATCTCGGGGATGGCGGCGGCGATGGCGGAGATCCGGTCGCGGGAGCGGTCGATGTTCCAGGGCATTGGAGGGCTCTCCTCTCGGTTGGAGCCGAGCGACGACCGCCCGACATGCCCTACACAGTGATGAGCGCTCCGGTCGGAACTGAATGCGACTGCATTCAGAGGCGTGGTTCCAGACGATCGGCGAGACCGGAATGGGCGTGCGCGAGGTCATAAACCAGCGTCGGGCTGGTGCGACCCACTGCCTCGGCGAAGTCCTCGCGGTGCGACAGCGAAACCGAGCCGTTGATCAGCAGCACATCGCCGCTGCCAGCTCTGTCGTCGCGCGACTGACGCAATTCAGCTGCCACCTGCTCGAGCTTGGAGAGCTCGACGCCAGCCCGACGGAGATCGGCAAGCACGTAGGCCTCCAAGGCGTCGCCGCCGTCAAAGATGTTTCGCGTTCCCGAGCCCTGCGCCTGTTCGCACGACGCCGCAAGGAGGCCACGACCAATCCACGTGTGCAGCGTGCGGTACTCGACGTCAACCAGCGACGCCAACTCAGGCAGGGTGAACGTGCGATCGCGCATCGGGCTCCTCCGCGTGCAGGGACATTGCAGCTCTACGTATCAAGCACGCAGGACGTTGTCGCCGCGATCGCCGCCCGAAGCCGCTCATTGGGACAAACGCACACCCGGACGAGACTGGCGCTCCGGCAGTCACGGATGGGGTCACAGACGGGCCGTAGGGAACCGCGAGACCGGACCCTAATACCCCCGGGAAACGCGGTTCCCCTCGGTACCGCGGACGCCGACAAGCGCTCGGCAGGCCCCCTCAGGCCTTCCCCCCGGGCGTGGATAAAGGACACTATCCACGCGTCCCGAAGGGTGGGGGAGTGCTCTGGTTCTGTCGCCCAGCGCCTCTAGCGTGCTCGTCGTGACCGAGATCGCCCAGCGCGACGTCCGCAAGCCGCCCGCGCCAGCGCTTCCGGCCGCGGCGGTCGATCGGCTGCCGCGCGGCGAGCTCGGCGTGCCCGAGCTCGACGAGGACCCGTACTGGTGCCTGGTCGCCGCGTTCCTGGTCGAGTGCCGCCGCGCGCAGACACGCCGCGCGTACTTCACGGACCTCATGGCCTGGTACGCCTGGTTCACCGCACGCGAGCTGCACCCGCTGCAGGCCCGTCTCACGACGTCGCGCTGTGGGCGCGCCGGCTGCCGAGCAGCCGCAGGCTCCGGCAAGGTCGCGGCGCCGGCGAGCATCGCCCGGCGCCTGTCGAGCTTCTACGGCTACGGCGTCGAGGTCGGCGTCCTCGAAGAGAACCCGGTCGCCAACGTCAAGCGCCCCCGCGTCGCCAACGACTCGATGACCACTGGGCTCGCCCGCGACGAGCTCGAGCAGCTCCTCGCTGCCGCCGACGCCGACGGCCCCAGGTCGGCGGCGCTGATCGCGCTGCTGGCCTACAACGGCCTGCGATTCGACGAAGCGCTCTCACGCGACGTCGAGCACCGCGGCCACCAACAAGGCCACCGCGTCCTGCGCATCAGTCGCGAAGGCGGACGCGACGCGCTCGAGCCCCCTCTCCCCGCCCGTCGAACGCGCCCTGGACGCCTACCTCGCAGACCGTACCACCGGACCGCTGTTCGTCGACGACCACGGCCGCCGCATGTACGCGACCCAGGCCTGGCGACTCGTCCGACGTCTCGCCCATCAGGCCCCACTGACGGTCGAGCTATCCCGGCGGCGAACGCAGCAGCGACGCGAGGTCATCCGGGTCGATCGCGTCATGCAGCGCGAGGAGCTGTCGGCGCACAGCGTCAGGCAGCGCATCGTTCCCGGGCGCCGCGAGGTCCATCGCTCCGACGGCGCGCAGCAGCTCGGGCAGGCTCGCTCCGAAGGCGCGTTCGACGCCCGAGAACGCGCCCGGAGAGTCGTGGCGCGTGGGGCCTCGGCCAGGATCACCCGCGAGAGCTACACGGCCGCATTGCGAGGGCTCACTGCTCCCAACGACCTGCTCAGCGCCAGCCGCAGGGCGCTTCGGCCGGGGACCGTCACCGCTTTCATCAGCGGCGGCGGCGCAAGCAACGTCGCCGTCCCCCTGCCGACCTTTGGACAGCTCCTGGCCAACGGCCACGGGATGGTGCACACCACCGCTGGTCGCGACGGATGGCAGACGCTGCCCAACGACTTCGACGATCAACCATCCAGTGGCGTGGGCAGATCGCAGCGACCTGTGACGATGTCCGCATGAGCCGCCGCGACCTCGCGCACGTGATGACCGCCCTCTGGGACCTGTCGGGCGCGGCGCCCGGCGTCGCGGTGCCGGTCGCCGACATCGACGCCGCGATCGGGCGCGGGCGCGGCGACATGCGCACGCCGCTGAACCTGCGGTCGCTCGCCGAGCAGGGGCATGTCGTCGCGCTCCCCGACGGCGGTTGGGCGCTGACGCCCGCGGGCGTCGACTGGATCGTCGAGGACCGCGAGCTGTCGGACCGCTGAGGCGCCGCGCGCCGGTCCGCAGTGCCCGGAACGTCCGTCGGCGCCTGCTACCGTCAAGGGTCAGGGAGTCTTGAGCTGACCGTCGCCGCAGCGTCGCAGCGCCAGCCTGAATGCTCCAGCCACGACGCGACGCAGGTCGCACCACGGAGGACCCATGGCCGACAAGGCCCAGCCCGCGCAACCTCGCCCGCAACGCAACGCCGGTGGCTACCAGCCACGCCCGCCGAAGGAGACCGTCGACGAGCGCCGTGCGCGCCAGTCGGCCACGGCGCTCGCCGCGCAGGTCGATCTCAAGCGCGAAGCCGCCGAGCGACGGGATCGCAAGAGCCGCTCCTGAGCGCGCGGGCGCCCGCCGGATGGCGGGCACCCCCACAGCTCGGCTCACGCGCGCTGCGTCGACACCTTGCCGCTGGCCGCGCGGCCCTCGGGCAGCCAGGACAGCCCGCGCGGCAGGTACCAGTTCCACTCGCCGAGGAGCTTCATCGTCGCCGGCAGCAGCACCGCCCGCACGATCGTCGCGTCGATCAGGATCGCGGCCGCGAGGCCGACGCCCATCTGCTTGAACTCGATCGCGCCGAGGGTGGCGAAGACCGCGAACACCGCGATCATCACCGCGGCCGCGCTCGTCACCACGCCGGCCGTCGACTTGATCCCGTCCCTGACCGCCGTTTGCGTCGACGCGCCACCGAGCACCGCCTCACGGATCCGGCTGAGGATGAACACGTGGTAGTCCATCGACAGGCCGAACAGCACGACGAACAGGAACAGCGGCAGCCATGAGGTGACCCCGCCGGCCTCGAAGCCCAGCAGCGACTCGCCCCATCCGTGCTGGAAGACGAGCGTCAGCACGCCGTAGCTCGCGCCGACCGACAGCAGGTTCAGCACGATCGCCTTCAGCGGGATGACGATCGAGCGGAACGTCACGAGCAACAGCAGGAAGGCGGAGCCCAGAACGAAGCCGAACACGAGCGGCAGGTGCGACTTCATCGTGTCGTTGAAGTCCTTGCTGCCCGCGGTGTCGCCGGTGATGTCCACCGTCGTGCCGGGCACGCGCTCGATCGTCGCCGGGATCACGTCGTCGCGCAGCGCCGCCAGCGAGGTCAGCGCTGCCTCGCTCTCGCCGGTGCCCTCCATCGGGATGCTGACGACCGCGAGCGTGCGGTCAGGGTTGACGCGTACGTCGACCGGCTCGGACATCCGGCCGGTCGCGATCGCCTGCGCGCGCAGCTGCGCGATCCCTTCGCGCACCTGCGGCGAGGTGACGTCGGCGGCCCGCACGACGACCTCGGCCGGATCGGTCGTGCCGGGGAAGGCGCCCTGCACGCGCTCGTAGGTCTGGCGGACCGGCTCGTCCTTGGGCAGGCCCTCGATGCCCGAGTTGGTCGTGTGCATGCCGATCGCGGGCAGCGCGAGCGCGACCAGCAACGCGGTCGCCACCGCGGCCGACAGCAGCGGCCGCGCGAGGACGCGGTCGAGGATCCAGCCCCAGGCGCGTGACTGCCCGCCGCTGCGGTGGCGCAGGCGGCCGAGGATCGGCACCCGGCCCTTCTCGGTCCAGCCCTTCTCGCCCAGCCAGGAGAGCATCGCCGGCAGGAACGTCAGCGAGCCGACGACCGCGACGGCCACGACGGCCATCGTGCCGACGCCGAACGAGACGAACACCGACGAGCCCGACACGAGCATGCCGGCCATCGAGATCAGCACGATGAAGCCCGAGATGACGATCGCGTGCCCCGATGTCGCGGCGGCGGCCTCGAGCGCGGCCCGCGATCCCTTGCCCCTGTCGCGCTCCTCCATCTCGCGGCGCACGTAGAACATCGAGTAGTCCACGCCGACAGCGAGACCGATCAGCAGGATCACCGAGGCGATCTGGTCGGTGACGGGGGTCAGCTGGCTGATCGGGCCCAGCAGCCCGAGCGTCGCGCCGACGGCCGTCAGGCCGAGCAGCAGCGGCAGCCCGGCGGCGACGAGCGCCCCGAAGGCGACGAGCAGGATCACGAGCGTGAGCGGAATCGAGATCGTCTCGGCCTTCTTGAAGTCCTTGCCGAGCGACTCCTCGAACGCCTTGTCCGCCGAGGCCGAGCCGACCTGCTCCACGCGCAGGTCGGGGTGACTGGCCTGAACCGCCGCCGTGGCCGCGAGCGTCGCGTCGACGCGGTCGATGGCAACCTCGTCGTCGCCCGCGATCTCGAACGACAGCAGGGCCGAGCGCCCCTCAGCGGAGATCTGACCCGAGGCGCTGGCGTCGAAGGGCGAAACGACCTGCTCGACGTGCGGGATCCTGTTCAGGCGATCTGCGAGCTCCGCGGCCGCCTGTTGCAGATCAGCCCGCGACGTCGCGCTCGTACGAGCCTGCAGCAGCACCTGCTCGCCGCTGGACTCGCGGAAGCCGGCCTTGTCGACCGCCATGTCCGCCGCGCGCGACGAGCCGTTGCCCATCTCCGCGGGCGTCAGCGAGTTCGTTCCGATCAGGCCACCGCCAACGGTCGCGGCGATGACGAACGCGATCCAGCCGAGGATCGCGATCCTGCGGTGCTGGGCGCTCCAGCGTCCTGCGCGTGCTGCCATGTTCGTGGGTCTCATGGTGCTCCCCGGGTCGTGGTGATCGTGTGCTCACTCTCGACCTCGGGGGGCGCAAAATCGCTGCGGCGGGCGGGCGAATGGGGGTGAGGCTGACCCCCGGGCGTGGGGCAGGCCGGCCCTATGCCCGCAGGAACGCCAGCACCGCCAGCACGCGCCGGTGATCGTCGTTGCTGGCGGGCAGGTCGAGCTTGGCGAAGATGTTGCGCACGTGCTTCTCGACCGCGCCGCCGCTGACCACCAGTGCTCGCGCGACCGCCGTGTTGGAGCGGCCCTCGGCCATCAGCTCGAGCACCTCGCGCTCGCGCGGCGTGAGCAGCCCGAGCGCGCCGTCGCCGGCGCCGCTCGCGGTCCGTGCGCGCATGAGCTCGGCCACGACCTCGCGGTCCAGCGCGGTCCCGCCCGCCGCCACGCGCTGGACGGCGTCGATGAACGCCCGCACCTCGCCGACGCGCTCCTTGAGCAGGTAGCCGACGCCGGCCTCGCCCGACGCCAGCAGCTCCGCCGTGTAGACCGGCTCGACGTACTGCGACAGGATCAGCACCCCGAGATCGGGGTGGCGCTTGCGGGCCTCGATCGCCGCCCGCAGACCCTCGTCGCTGAAGGTCGGCGGCAGGCGCACGTCGACGATCGCGACGTCGGGCTTGTGGCCGGAGACGATGCGCTCGAGGCCCGGGCCGTCCGCGGCCTGGGCGACGACGTCGATCCCGTTCTCGCGCAGCAGCGCGACGATCCCCTCGCGCAGCAGGGCGAGGTCCTCGACGATCACGGCCCGCATGGCAGCTGCGCTCTGATGGTGGTCCCGGCGCCAGTCGGGCTTGTCACGGTGAGCGTCCCATCCAGCGCCTCGACGCGGTGGCGCAGGCCGGTCAGCCCGCCGCCGTCGGGATCGGCGCCGCCCGGTCCGTCGTCGGCGACCTCGATCACGAGGTCCTCGCCGACGCGCTGCACGTGCACACGCGCCGCCGCGCCGCCGGCGTGCTTGGCGACGTTCGTCAGCGCTTCGGCGACGACGAAGTAGGCGGCCGTCTCGACGACCGGCAGCGGGCGCTGGTCGGGGTCGGCGTCGACGGTCACAGCAACCGCGGAGCGCCGGCCGAGCGCCTCGATCGCCGCGGCGAGGCCGCGGTCGGCGAGGATCGGCGGCGCGATCCCGCGCGCGAGGTCGCGCAGCTCGGCGATCGCCAGGCCGGCGTCCTCGCGAGCGCGTCGCAGCAGCTCGGCGACCTCGGGCTGGCCGGCGACGCGCTCCTCCGCCCGGCCGAGCTGCATCGTCAGCGAGACCAGCCGCGCCTGCGCGCCGTCGTGCAGGTCGCGCTCGATGCGCCGCAGCTCGGCGGCCTGGAC
>Ga0136616_10000920_pt1 | contig 14895 bp, 8 predicted proteins | sample AntDrymUQ2992106_2_FD_106648 | JGI IMG/M metagenome (GOLD analysis project Ga0136616, IMG submission 106648) | Polar desert sand microbial communities from Dry Valleys, Antarctica - metaG UQ299 (21.06) | ecosystem: Environmental > Terrestrial > Soil > Desert | place: Antarctica: Dry Valley...
CCATGCGCCGGAGCCGGACGAGGCGCGTCGGCAACCGTCGTACCGAACCGAGGCGCCGGACCGGGCTGCAGCACACCGCCGACATCGGTGAAAACGCCACGGTCGGAGTTGTGCTCGTCGGCGACTGCCTCCTGCCAGTCGAGCACCGGGGCCACGCATGCATCTGTGCCGCAAAAGGTGTCCCACCACTGGTCACGGGTTCGCCCGGCGATCACCGTGGCGAACAGCTCGCGCAGAGCCGGCCACTGCGCGGGATCGGCGCGGTCGGGCAGATCGTCGCCGACCAGGCCGAGCCCGGAGACCAGAGCCGCATAGAACGGTTCCTCCAGGGCGCCCACGGCCAGGAACCCGCCATCGGCGCAGCGATAGACGTCGTAGAACGGCGCACCGGTGTCGAGCAGGTTGACCCCACGCTCGTCCTGCCAGGCGCCTTCGGCTCGCAAGCCATGGATCATGGCGGTCAGCAGCGCCGTACCGTCCACGATTCCGGCGTCGACCACCTGTCCCTGCCCGGTACCACCGGCATGGAGCAGCGCCGCGACCAGGCCGAAGGCCAGCAGCATCCCACCGCCGCCGAAGTCACCGAGCAGGTTCAGCGGTGGCGCGGGCAGCTCGCCCGGTCTCCCAAAGGCATGCAGCGCACCAGTGGTCGCGATGTAGTCGATGTCGTGGCCGGCGGTGTGCGCGTACGGACCGCCCTGTCCCCAGCCGGTCATCCGGCCATAGACCAGCCGCGGATTGGCGGCCAGCACCGGCTCCGGACCGAAGCCGAGCCGCTCCATCACACCCGGCCTGAATCCCTCGGTCAGGACGTCGGCGCGGGCCAGCAGCCGCCGGACCACCTCGCGATCGGCTTCCTCGCGCAGGTCCAGCGCGATCGAGCGCTTCCCCCTATCGAGCACCGGGTTGAGCACCAGCCGGGACACGCCATCACCGAGGGGGCGCGGCCGTTCGATCCGTACTACGTCGGCACCGGCATCAGCCAGCATCATCCCGCAGAACGGACCCGGGCCGAGACCGGCGAATTCGACGACCTGGACGCCTTGTAAGGGACCCATCCACTGACCGTATCGACGCGCAAGGTGTGCGGTTGCGCCGGTGGGGATAGCTTTGCTTCGTGTCCGCTCGCAAGGCCCGAGGCAGCGATGTCGTCATCGTGGCCAACCGGCTTCCCGTCGACCAGGTCACACAGGCCGACGGCAGCACGTCCTGGCAACGCAGTCCGGGTGGCCTGGTCACCGCGCTGGAGCCATTCATCCGCGGTCGCAACGGCGCCTGGGTCGGCTGGTCAGGTGCGCCAGGCGAGGCCCCCGAGCCCTTCGAGGCCGACGGGATCAGGCTTGTCCCGGTCCCGTTGAACGCCGAGGAGATCACCCGGTACTACGAGGGGTTCTCCAACGCCTCGCTCTGGCCGCTCTACCACGATGTCGTGGAACGTCCGCAGTACCACCGGTCCTGGTGGGACACCTACGTTTCGGTCAACGAGCAGTTCGCGGTGAAGGCAGCCGAGGTGGCCGGGCGGGACGGCGTGGTGTGGGTGCACGACTACCAGTTGCAGCTGGTGCCGCAGATGCTGCGTGCGCTGCGTCCCGACCTGCGGATCGGCTTCTTCCTGCACATCCCGTTCCCGCCGCAGGAGCTGTTCATGCAGCTGCCCGGGCGCCGCCGGATCGTCGAAGGCCTGCTCGGAGCTGACCTGATCGGATTCCAGCGACCGCAGGGCGCGAGCAACTTCCTCCAGTTGGCGCGGATCCTGTGCGACCTCAAGCCCAGCCACGGCACCGTCGCCGTCGACGGCCGTACGGTCACCGCCCGGGCCTTCCCGATCTCGATCGATGCCAAGAGCTACGACGAGTTGGCCTCCTCGGCCGAGGTGGCCGAACGGGCCATCGCGATCCGCAAGGAGCTGGGCAATCCGGACCGGGTCATCCTCGGCGTGGACCGGCTGGACTACACCAAGGGCATCGGCGTACGGCTGCGCGCCTTCTACGAGCTGCTCCAGGACGCCAAGCTGACCGCTCCGGACACCGTGCTGGTGCAGGTGGCCACGCCCAGCCGGGAACGCGTCGAGCACTACGTCACGATGCGCGAGGAGATCGAGCGCATGGTCGGCCACATCAACGGTGAGTTCGGGTCCATCGCCGGACCGGCGGTTCATTATCTGCACCAGTCGATGCCTCGAGAGGAGCTCGCGGCACTGTACCGGGCTGCCGACGTCATGGCCGTCACGCCGTACCGCGACGGGATGAACCTGGTCGCGAAGGAGTACGTCGCCGCTCGCGGCGACCTTGGCGGGGCGTTGGTCCTATCCGAATTCGCTGGCGCTGCAGCCGAATTCAGGCAGTCCTATCTGGTCAATCCGCATGACATCAACGGGGTGAAGGACGCACTGGCCCGAGCCCTGTTCGATCCGCCCGCGCACCGCAAGCGGCGGATGCGGGCGTTGCGGCGGCACCTGTTCGGGCACGACTTGGACCACTGGGCGCAGTCTTTCTTCGACGCTCTCGAAGCCGAGGAGTCGACCTCGGCCGACCCGTCGTGAACACTGTGAACCGCTCAGCGCGGACGAGGCTCGCGGGAACGTACGTAGAGGTTCGTCATGACTGACAGCCGGACCGATCCGACCTCGGCCCCGACCGATATGTCCAAGGCCCTGACCGACATCGCCAACCGCCGACCCCTGCTCGTCGTGACCGACTTCGACGGCACGTTGTCCCCGATCGTGCTCGACCCGGCGGCAGCTCGGCTCATCGACGGTGCTGAGCCGATGCTGTTACGCCTCGCGGACTTCCCAGGGGTCCGTGTTGCGGTGATGTCCGGTCGCGGATTCCTCGACCTGGCCGAGCGGGTCGGGCGGCATCCTGATGTCTTCTTGATCGGCAGTCATGGCGCGGAGTACGGAGGCCCGGCTGAGCCGGCGTTTCTTGGGCCGCGGGACGGTCTGGTGGATGAGTTGCGCCTACTGCTGGCGCCGTACGCCGGAGCGCTCCTCGAGATCAAGCCGGTGAGCGCCTCGGTCCACACCCGGCGGATGGTCGATCGGAACGCTGCAGTGGCAGTGCGCGAGGCAACGATCGCAGGTCCCGGGTCGGGCGAGGGCCGTACGGTCAAGGTGGGCAAGGAGGTCGTCGAGATAGCGGTCGTGCGGGCCGACAAGGGTGTGGCGCTGCGGCGATTGGCCGACGAGGTCGGTGCGGCTGCGATCGTCTACCTCGGCGACGACCTGACCGATGAGGACGCCTTCGCCGTACTCAGCCCGGACGACGTCGGAATCAAGGTGGGCGACGGACCCAGCATTGCGGGCTACCGGGTGCACGACAGTGCGGCGGTCGTGGCAGCCCTGGACCACCTCGCCAATGCTCTCGCCTCGGATGATGACGGACTGAGAATGGCGCACTGGATCGACGCCCCTTGATCGTGAGCGGCTCCGGGCCCTTTCTCGAATGCGGATGCCACGGTAACTCGAATGCGGATGCCACGGTAAGAGGTTGCGCCTAGCGTCTGAGCTCATGACGACACCGGAAAACCTGTTCGCCACCGATCGGCAGAAGGTGGGCACGTCCGGCCCCGAGCGGGCGATGCTCGACGGGTGGCTCGACTATCACCGGGACACGTTGCTGCTCAAGTGCGATGGCCTGACCGAGGAGCAGCTCAAGACCAGGTCGTGCGAGCCGTCGACGCTGACCCTGCTCGGCCTGGTCCGGCACATGGCCGAGGTCGAGAGCTGGTTCAACAACGATCTGGTGGACGGGCCGGTCGCGCCGATCTTCTACTCCGAAGACGACCCGGATGGTGACTTCGACCGGCTCGACGACGCGGTGGTCGCTGACGACGTGGCCGCATTCCGTCGCTGCGTCGAGCGGTCGAGGGCCTTCTGCGCCCGGACCGAAGACCTGAACATGATCCTCGGACACTCGGGTTCCGGTAAGGACATCAGCCTGCGCTGGATCTACCTGCACATGATCGAGGAGTACGCCCGGCACAACGGGCACGCCGATCTGCTGCGTGAGCGCATCGACGGCGCCACCGGGGATTGACCACCGGTCGAGCGCCTGAGGCTGCGGGGACACCGGAGGCTGCAGGGGCTCCTGATGCGGGGCACAGGCAGCTGCGGGCCCACCGAAGCTGCGGGAATGCCTGAGGCTGCGAAGGTGACGCCTCGCCGCCGCCCGCCTTCGCAGCCGAGTTTCCGACCGGCGGACCCGACTGCTCTGCCGGCCCAGGTGGCCGCCGCTCTGGTTGACCTCGACGTACCGGGTACGGCGTTGCGCGTGGCGGTCGACGGCCCGCGGGCGGCCGATCCCGGCTCGTTCGCCGCGTCGCTGCTCGGGCCGCTGCGAATGCTCGGCCGCCCGGCTGTCCATGTCCGGACCGACACCTTCTGGCGGGATGCGGCTCTGCGCCTGGAGTACGGGCATACCGACCTGGAGTCTTTCGCCACCGGCTGGTTGGACACCGACGCCTTGGAGCGAGAGGTGCTGGGCCCGGTCGGTCCAGGCGGCAACGCCAGCATCCTGACGTCCCTGCGCGATCCGAGCACCAACCGGGCCACTCGAGCTCCGGCGGGACTGGCCGAGCCGGGCACCGTCCTGTTGATCAGTGGCGAACTCCTGCTCGGCCGCGATCTGTCCTTCGACGCGACGATCCACCTGGCGCTCAGCTCTGCGGCGCGGCGCCGCCGGACTCCGGAGGCTTGGCAGTGGACGCTGCCGGCCTTCGACGACTACGACCGGAACGTCAATCCGGTACGGCGAGCCGACATGGTGCTCCGCTACGACGACCCGGGCCATCCGGCGATCCGAGTCGATCCAGTCGGACCCTGACCGCGATGGCGCACATGTCGTAGGTATGCCGAGGACGGGCCGGGCGTGTCCCTGCTTTCCTGCGACATCAGGTCTGCGCCGGGCAGGTCCCCTCGGGCTGAATCGGAGTCGACAGCCGTCTGCGCCGAGCGGATCATTCGGCCCGGCGAACCTGTCCGACCCACCTGCCACGCTCCACCTCGGAGTGCTGCTGACCGCCGACGCGAAAGAGCCCGCTCATGAGCATGGAAGTCACTGCGTGGATGTCGCTGTACCACACCATGAACCAGAACGAGGAGCGCCGGAAGTTCTCGGTCGCGACGTTGCGCCGGATCCTCGGCTTCGCCAGGCCGCACCGGCGCGACCTGGTCGTGTTTCTGCTGCTCAGCGTCGTCTCCGCCGTCCTCATTGTGGCCACCCCGGTGCTCGCCGGGCGGGTGGTGGACGCGATCGTGGGCAACGGCGAGGTGTCGACGGTCATCCAACTGTCCGTGATCATCGCGGTGATCGCGCTTCTCGAAGCGGCGGTGGGCCTGCTCAGCCGCTGGTTGTCTTCGCGGATCGGGGAGGGGCTGATCCTCGACCTGCGCCGCGCGGTGTTCACCCACGTCCAGCGGATGCCGGTCGCCTTCTTCACCCGTACGAGAACCGGGGCGTTGGTCAGCCGGTTGAACAACGACGTGATCGGCGCGCAGCGGGCATTCAGCGACACGCTGTCCGGTGTCGTCACGAACATCGTCGCGCTGGTGCTCACCATGGCCGTGATGCTGCAGGTCTCCTGGCAGATCACCCTGCTGGCCCTGATCCTGCTGCCGGTCTTCGTCCTGCCCGCCCGGCGAATGGGCCGGCGGCTGGCCGCGATGGAACGCGAAGCGGCCGACCACAACGCGGCGATGACCACGCAGATGACCGAGCGGTTCTCCGCTCCCGGAGCGACGTTGGTCAAGCTCTTCGGCCGTCCCGCTGACGAGACGGCGGAGTTCACCGCGCGGGCCAGCCGGGTCCGCGACATCGGGGTCCGTACGGCGGTCTACCAGTGGGTGTTCGTCACTGCGCTGATCCTGGTCTCGTCGCTGGCCCTGGCCCTGGTGTACGGGCTGGGCGGATATCTCGCTTTGCAGGGCAGTCTCGATGCCGGTGACGTGGTCGTCCTCGCGCTGCTGCTGGCCCGGCTCTACGCCCCGTTGACCGCGCTGGCCAGTGCCCGGTTGGAGGTCATGACCGCACTGGTCAGCTTCGAGCGGGTCTTCGAGGTGTTGGACCTGGTGCCGCTGATCAGAGAACCGGAGGCGCCACGGTTGGTGCCGGCCGGAGGGGTGTCGGTGCAGTTCGACGACGTCCGGTTCAGCTATCCGTCGGCCTCGGCGGTGTCGCTGGCCTCGCTGGAGGAAGTCGCTGTGCTGGACATCCGCGGCGGTGAAGAGGTGCTGCACGGACTCTCGTTCACCGCCGAGCCGGGACGGTTGATCGCTCTGGTCGGATCCTCCGGAGCCGGGAAGTCCACCGTCGCCTCGCTGGCGGCGCGCTTGTACGACGTCGACAGCGGGGCCATCCGGCTGTCCGGGGTGGATCTGCGCGAGATGTCCTTCGACGGCATCCGCGACACGATCAGCGTCGTGACCCAGGACGGCCACCTCTGGCACGACACGATCGGTGCCAACCTGCGCTTCGCCCGTCCGGAAGGCACCGACAGCGAACTCTGGGACTCGTTGACCCGCGCCCGGCTGGATCGGCTGGTCCGCTCGCTGCCCGACCAGTTGGACACCATGATCGGCGAGCGCGGCTACCGACTCTCGGGCGGGGAGCGGCAACGGCTGACCATCGCCCGACTGCTGCTGGCCCAGCCGCGGGTGGTGATCCTGGACGAGGCCACCGCGCACCTGGACTCGCAGTCCGAGGCGGCCGTACAGGAAGCCCTGGTCGAAGCACTGAGTGGGCGAACCTCGCTCGTGATCGCGCACCGGCTGTCCACGATCCGGGCCGCCGACGAGATCCTCGTTCTCGAGGAGGGCACCATCGTCGAGCGCGGTACGCACAGCGAGTTGTTGGCCACCGGCGGGCGCTACTCCGAGCTGTATCGCACCCAGTTCGCCGATCCGAGTGTGCAGCCCACACCGGTCTAGCCGGCCAAGCGCGGCGCGTGGGGGTGCGCGGGTGGTCAGCCGATCAGAGTGCGGACAGCTCGCCGGTGAGATCGGCCAGTCCGACCGAGCCCAGCGACAACGCCGCCATGTGCCAGCGCTTGAGGTCGAAACCGGCACCCTGCCTGCGCTGGGCCGCCGCCCGGCCGGCCAGCCAGGCTCGCTCCCCGAGCTTGTAGCTGATCGCCTGTCCGGGTACGCCCAGGTAGCGCACCAGTTCGCTGTCCCCGAAGTCCGGGTCCCGGCCGCTGTTGGCGGCGAAGAACTCCCGGCCGAGTTCTGGTGTCCAACGCCGTCCAGGGTGGAAGTTCTGCTCGGCTGGGATTTCCAGCTCCAGGTGCATGCCGATGTCGATGATCACTCGTACGGCGCGAAGTTGCTGCGCGTCGAGGTATCCCAGGCGATGGCCCTGACCGGTGAGGAATCCCAACTCGTCCATGAGTCGTTCGGCGTACAGCGCCCATCCCTCGGTGTCTGCGCTCGTGCTGCCGAGGCTGGTCTGGAACGTCGACAGCTGGGGAGCGACGTGCACCCATTGGGCCAGTTGCAGGTGATGCCCCGGGACGCCTTCGTGGTACCAGGTGCTGACCAGGTCCCACAGCGGAAACCGTTCGCGACCCAGCGTCGGCAACCAGGTCCGGCCGGGGCGGGCGAAGTCCATCGAGGGCCGGGTGTAGTACGGCGCTGCTGCGCTGCCGGCCGGCGCGATCATCGCCTCGACCCGCCGGATCGGCTCGGCCAGGTCGAAATGGTTCCCGTCGAGGGCGGCGATCGCCTCGTCCATCATCTGCTGCAGCCGCTGGCGGATCGCCTCGACGCCGTCCACGGCCTCCCCGTCGGTACTCAGCCAGCGCATCGCCTCGGCCGGAGTGGACCCGGGCCGGATCTTGTCGGCCTCCCCCTGCATCTCGGCGGCGATCCGGGTGTACTCACCCCACGCCCAGGTGTATGCCTCGTCGAGGTCCAGGTCGGCACCGGTGTAGTGCATGGCCCACCGGGCATAGCGCTCCGCACCGACGGCGTCCGGCGTACCCTCGGCGCCGCTCCGATACTTTCCCTGCAGGAAGTCTCGGGTGGTCCGCACCGACTCGGTCGCGTGTCGGGCCGCCTCCTCCAGCTCCTCGCGCAGCGGATCCGTACCCGGACCGTCGGACACGAACGAGGCGAACCACGACTGGTCCGACCCGGATCCCAGCCACTGGCCGAGCTGAGCCACCAGCGCGTCGACCTGCCTCGGTGCGGCGTACAGGCCCTGTGAAGCGCCCTCGGTCAGAGCCGCGCGGTAACTCTCGTGAGCTGCCGGGACGCGCGCCATCCGGCGGGCGATCACCGCCCAGTCCTGTTCGGTGGCGGCCGGCATCAGCAGGAACACCTGCCGAGTGCTGTGCATCGGCGTGAAGATGTTGTTGACCGTACGGAGGTCCTCGCCCGCCTCGCTGAGCGCCAGGCTGGCCCGGAGCCGATTGCGCAACAGTCGGGCGCAGCGCAGCTCCAGTACGTCATCGGTGTCGGGTACGGCGTCCAGTTCGGCGAGCGTGGACCGGGCCGCATCGTTGGTGGCAGCGATCCCCTCGGGCGAGAAATCCGGCAGCCGATCATCGGATGGGGCAGTCCCGAGCATGGTGCCCAGGATGGGATCCAGGTGCGCCATCGTCTCGACGTACCGGTCGGCGATCTGCCGCGGGGTGCCGACAGCGGGGGCGGTGTCATCGTCAGGTCGGGTCGGATTCATCGCCCCATCCTCGTACCCGCCGATCTCTGGCCACAGAGGGTCAGTCCTGACCGCGCCCAACTGCTGGTCTGGCCCGCTGGTTGTTGCGCGAGTGGGCGCGTCTCCCAGCGCATCGGCCAGAGCGTCCTGCAGTGAGTACGCGGATCCGGTCGCTACGTTGGCCGCCCAGGTGTCGGCGTCCGGAAGATCGCGGACCTTGCTGATCGAGACTTCGAGCTGGGCTATATCGGGGGCGGCCATCGGCAGCTCTGCGGACTCGCGCAACGCGGAGGTAGCACCTAGCAACCTACCCGCCCTGATGGCCTCCCCCGATTCGGCGAAGACCACCCAGAACGCCTCGATGACGTTGATGCTCAGCTCGAGGTCACCAAGGGCGAGTGCGGCCCCCGCGTGCTCTCGCAACGTGTCGTGAGCTTCGGCGATGCGGCCGGCTCGGACCATCGCCGTGGCCAGGTTGTTGTGATCGTGGGCGACTCCCCAGGTGTCGCCCAGCCGCTGGTCGATCTCCAACGTCTCCCGTAGCAGTTCGACGGCGCGGTCGGCGCGATCCTCGTCGACCTCGAGGATGGCCAGGTTGGACAGTGCGGCCGCGCGCCGCGCGTCATCACCGACGGTACGTGCCGTGGCGATGCTCTCTTCGAAGAGGCTGCGTGCTGTACCGGCCTCACCCAGCGCACGATGAGCACACGCCAAGCTGTTCAACTCCATGGCGATCTTGGCGGGATCACCCTCCCCGCGCCAGAAGTCCAGGCATCGGAGCAGTGCGTCCCGGCTTTGCGCGTGCTCCCCGTGTTGCTGCAGCACCACGCCGAGCCCGTGCAGGGTCGTCATCAGTTCGCGGCTCTCTCGCCCAGCCGCGGCCTCGACCCCGCGCGACAGCCACCGACGTCCCTCGTTGTGATAGCCGCAGGCGTACCAGAACCAGCTCAGCTCCTGGCACAGTCGTAGACCGATGTCCATCCGCTCGTCGGACGGTGGGTCGGTCTCGCTGCCGAGTGCCCAGTCCAGTGCGGCGCGCAGGTTGTCCAGCTCGATCTCGATCCGGTCCCTGGTGACGAGGAACCGGCTGCTGTGCAACTGCGGGGCAAGCGTCTCGACTACTGCAAGATAGTGTTCGGCGTGCCGCTGCCGAGACTCGTGCAGCTCTCCGGCCGCGGTCAGTCGTTCCCGGGCAAAGGTGGCGATGGTCTGCAGGAGATGCACCCGCGGTTCGCCGTCGGTGTCCTCTCCCAGCTGAACCAGGCTGGCGTCCACCAGACCGGACAGCACATCGAGCGGGTCGCCGTCCTTGCCGAGCACGGCCGCGCAGGCGGCCAGGTCACCACCACCGGCGAAGACCCCGAGCCGGGAGAAGACAACCTGCGCTTCGGCTGAAAGCAAGCCAAAGCTCCACGCGATGGTGCTTCGCAGGGTCTGCTGACGAGCCGGCCGGCCGGGTCTTGCCCCGGTGAACTCCAGGCTGGCGTCCAACCGGGCCAGCACGGCGCGCGGGCCGATGTGCCTGATCCGGGCGGCCGCCAGCTCGATCGCAAGCGGCAGTCCGTCCAGGCGGCGGCAGATCTCGGCCACGATCGACCGGTTGTCTGGAGTCAGCGAGAAGTTCGGTCGAACCATCCGGGCCCGCTGCAGGAAGAGCTGGACCGCACCGGATTCCTGGCTGTTTGCGGCGAAATCGCCGGGAGCCCTGGCTTCGTACGCCTCGACCTCGGCTGCGGAAAGCGTCAGGGGTGGAACGGGATGCTCGTACTCCTCGGCCAGGCGCAGCGGACGGCGCGAGGTGGCCAGGACCGCTCCCCCGGGTGCGGCGGCGAGGAGATCGGCCACCACGTCGGCGGCCTCGGTCAGCTGTTCGAGGTTGTCCAGGACTAGCAGTGCCCTACGAGTGGCCAGATGGTCCAGCAGGCTCCACCGAGCCGGGCCGTCGCCACCAGTTCCGAGCGCTTCGGCGATGGAGGTCCACATCACTTCGACCGACCTGACCTCCTCGAGCGCGACGAAGTAGATGCCGTCCGGGAAATCGTCTTGCAACATCGAGGCCGCGGCGATTGCCAGCCTGGTCTTGCCGCAGCCCCCGGCACCGCTCAGCGTCACCAGCCTGACGTCCGGGGTGGTGATCAGCGCCCGCAGTGCCACGAGCTCGGCGTCGCGACCGACGATCGGAGTCGCGGGCAGGGGCAAGGTCGCCATGGAGCCCAGGCTCTTCGGCGGTGGAAACCGCCGCGGCAGGTCATCGGCGGCCAGCTGGTAGAGGTGCTCGGCCTCCGGAATGTCCTTGAGCCGATGCCAGCCCAGGTCCACAAAAGACACCGGCTGGGCGGTCGCCAGCCGATAGGTCGGCTCGGAGACGAGCACCTGCCCCCCGTGCGCGCACGCAGCGACACGGGCGGCCCGGTGCACATCCATACCCAGGTATCCGTCTTCGTGCCGGACCGGCTCACCGGTGTGCAGCCCCATGCGAACGGCGACTCGGACACCGTCCGGCCACGGGTGGGCAGTCAGACCGCGCTGAGCTTGGTAGGCAGCCTTCACCGCATCGGCAACCGACCGGAACACCACGAAGAAGCTGTCTCCCTCGGTGCCCATCTCATGCCCGTGATGGCGACTGAACGCCGTCCGCATGATGTTGCGTTGCGCGGACAGGACATCGCCGTACCGGTCACCGAGCCGGCTCAGCAGAAGAGTCGACCCCTCGATATCGCTGAACAGCAGCGTCAGTGTCCCGGTTGGAAGATCGGTCATGAACCCGCCGGTCCGTCCCTGCTCGCTGCCCGAGATTGCGCGATGACTTGGGCTACTGCGGCGATGCCTGGTCGGGCAGAGCGCCCAGGGTCGCCTGCAGGTAGGCGACATTCGCTGTCACGATCGACCGCAGCTGGGACTGGTCGACCGGGTCCCGGCCACGATGCCGCGTCTTCATGATGCCTTCCTCCACCAGGATTCGAGTGACCTCGAAGGCCTTGCTCGTCGCCACGACGATTCCGCCTTCTCCGTCCTGGCCCGCGACCTCGTCCTGGACTCGGGCGATCTCGGCTCGCAGCTGGATCATCTCGTCGAGGTCGGCGTTGGTGTCGGCGTAGATGCTGGCGATCAGATCGTGAGTGTTCTTGCCGCTCATCGCTCTCCTTCTCTCGCGTGTAGCGAGTCTGCCAGCGGCGCAGTCCGACGGGAATAGCTCAGCGTTCACCCACGACCGTCGCCAAGTGGCTGCGCGGCCTCGAGCACGATCAGGACTGGGTACGGAGATATCGGCCGAAATGCGGGACGGTGAAGGCGATCCGGCCACGTTGGGCGGAGTAGATCAGGCCCTTCTTGATCAGCGCGTCCCGGGCCGGAGACAGGCTTGCGGGCTTGCGGCCGAGAGTCTTGGCCACGTCCGCGGTGGAGGATCCTGCGGTGGGGGTTTCCTCGAGGACAGCATCGGCCATGGCGCGCAGGTACTCCCGCTCGGCCGGCGTCGCCCGCTCGTACCGCGATCCGAAGAAACCGACAGCGAGTTCGGCCTCGGCGATCGGGCGAGCAAGCCCGACATCGGCGGGGGTGATCGGGGAAGTGCCGGCGACGTCCCAGGTGACCTTGCCGTAGGCCTGCACGAAGTACGGATAACCGTCGGCCGCGGCGTACAGGGCGTCGAGCGCGGCCGGCTCGAAGTCGACGCCTTCCCGGTCGGCCGGCGCGCGCAGAGCCAGGTCTGCGGCCGTACGGTCGAGGCGGTCGATCCTCGAGAAGCGGAACAGCCGCTCGGAGTAGCTCTTGGCCGCAGACAGGACGGCTGGTACGTGCGGCAGCCCGGCTCCGACGACGATCAGCGGGGCACCCAGTTGGGACAGTTCATGGCAGGCCGCGCACAGGGCTGACACGTCGCCAGGACCGAGGTCGTGCACCTCGTCCACGAACAGCGCGATGCCCGAGCCCACGTCGCCGGCCAGCTCGGCTGCATCGGTGAGCAGCTCGACCAAGTCGATCTCCAGATCACCGGAGTCGGCTCGCCCGACGGCTGCCGGTCCATCGATGCCTGGCAGCCAGCGATCCCGCATCGACGTACCCGGTGGCTGACGGGAGGCGAAGGCCTTCAGCACCGCCAGAACATGCTCGACCCGGTCGGGGGCGCGGTGGCCCGGCGCGAGTTCGCGTACGGCGAGGTGCAGGGCGCCGGCCAACGGGCGGCGGATGTCCTGATCGGGACGCGCCTCCCACTTCCCGGTACCGAACCCTCGCGCGATGGCAGCCGACCGGAGTTGGTTGAGCAGCACCGTCTTGCCGACCCCGCGCAGGCCGGTCAACATCAGCGACCGTTCCGGACGTCGGGCGCTGACCCGCTCGAGCAACACGTCGAAGGCCGCCAGCTCGGCGTCCCGGCCGGCCAGTTCCGGTGGGCGTTGGCCGGCCCCCGGAGCGTACGGATTTCGGACCGGATCCATGTCGAGGACTCTATTCGCCCATCTAGCAAGAACCCTAGATATCGGTAGACAACCACATCGACGTGTCGCCGCCTTCCTCAACTGGAGTGAAGGCCCCCTTGTGCCAATAGGTTTGTCACAAGGCGTCCTTCACTCCGATCGGCGGCCCTCGATGGCGCAGATTCGGGCGTGCGACAGGATCGGGGCATGACTGATCCGCGTGCCGGGCAACCCGCGCAGGCCGGTGACCTGGTCGACGTCGCGCACCTGGTCACCCGGTACTTCACCGAGACACCCGATCCCGAAGACCCGCAACAACAAGTCGCCTTTGGCACCTCGGGTCATCGCGGGTCGAGCCTGCTCACCTCCTTCAACGAGGCGCACATCCTGGCCACGACCCAGGCAATCTGTGAGTACCGCGGGGCGCATGGGTACGACGGACCGCTGTTTCTCGGCCGGGACACCCATGCGCTGTCCGAGCCGGCGTGGGCCAGCGCCCTCGAGGTCCTGGTGGCCAACGACGTGAGAGTACTCATCGACTCGGCGGACCGTTACACGCCGACTCCTGCTGTCTCGCACGCCATCCTGCGGACAAACCGAGGCCATGCAACCGGTGCTGGGCTGGCCGACGGCATCGTCGTCACCCCTTCGCACAATCCGCCAGGCGATGGGGGCTTCAAGTACAACCCACCACATGGTGGGCCGGCCGACACCGAAGCCACGACCTGGATCGCGGGCCGCGCCAACGAACTCTTACGGGCCGAATTAGCTGGGGTACGCCGCATCTCGTTCGTCCGGGCCCGGGCGGCGGCAGCGCCGTACGACTTCATGACGTCCTATGTGGACGATCTGCCGAACGTGCTGGATCTCGATGCCGTACGAGCCGCGGGCCTGCGCATCGGCGCTGACCCGCTGGGCGGCGCGAGCGTGGACTACTGGGCCGCGATCGCCGAACGGCACACCCTGGATCTGACCGTCGTCAACCCGCTGGTGGACCCGACGTGGCGGTTCATGACGCTGGACTGGGACGCAAAGATCCGGATGGACTGCTCGTCCCCGCATGCGATGGCTTCACTGATCGGGCGCCGGGACGAGTTCCAGATTGCGACCGGCAACGACGCCGACGCCGATCGGCACGGCATCGTCACGCCCGATGCAGGTCTGATGAACCCGAACCACTTCCTGGCCGTCGCCATCTCCTACCTGTACGGCAACGTGCGGCCGGGCTGGTCGCCCAACGCCGCGATCGGTAAGACGCTGGTCTCCTCATCGATGATCGATCGACTGGCCGAAGCCCTGGGGCGCAGTCTGTTCGAGGTTCCGGTCGGCTTCAAATGGTTCGTGCCGGGGCTGTTGGACGGAACAGTTGCGTTCGGGGGTGAGGAATCGGCCGGTGCGTCGTTCCTACGAAGCGACGGGTCGGTGTGGACGACCGACAAGGACGGAATCCTGCTGGCGCTGCTGGCTTCGGAGATCCTGGCGACCACTGGGCGTTCACCCAGCGAGCACTATCTCGAGCTAACCCGGCGCTACGGCGTACCGGCCTACGCCCGGGTCGACGCGCCGGCCACTCGGGAGCAGAAAGCCATGTTGGGCGGGCTGTCTCCCGGCGATGTCGCGGCCACTGAACTGGCCGGCGAACCGATCACGGCGAAGCTGACCGCAGCGCCCGGCAACGGCGCGCCCATCGGAGGTCTCAAAGTGACGACCGAGTCAGCCTGGTTCGCGGCGCGGCCGTCGGGCACCGAGGACGTCTTCAAGATCTATGCGGAGTCCTTCCGTGGAGCCGATCACTTGGCCCAGGTCCAACGCGAGGCACGCGA
>Ga0136616_10000921_pt1 | contig 14892 bp, 17 predicted proteins | sample AntDrymUQ2992106_2_FD_106648 | JGI IMG/M metagenome (GOLD analysis project Ga0136616, IMG submission 106648) | Polar desert sand microbial communities from Dry Valleys, Antarctica - metaG UQ299 (21.06) | ecosystem: Environmental > Terrestrial > Soil > Desert | place: Antarctica: Dry Valley...
CGCCCGTCGCCCAGTTCCACGCCGGCCAGCGGCGCGCCAGCAGCTCACGGGTGCGCACGAACTCCAACCGACCCGGTCCGGAGGTCAGGCGCTCCCGCTCGACCCGGGCGCCGTAGTGCTCGGCGACGTCGCGATCCAGCCGCGGATGGTCCGCCGTCACGCGGGGGTGCTTCTCACGCGCTGAGGGCTGGCCATCGCGGCCACTGGCTGCGGAGACGTGGGCGGACGGGCGGTGAGCGAGGCGTCGTGGCCGAGGGTGGAGGCGACCAGCAGCCACACGAGCACGGCCGCGCGCACCAGCAGGGCCGCGGCGAACAGGTCGTAGCCGGGGGCGGGGCTGCCGCCGGTCAGGCCCCCCAGGAAGGGGAACTCGATGAGGAACAGCAGCAGGTCGCTGACCAGGAAGGCCGCGTAGGGCGCGAGGTTGCGCAGCGACAGCACCGCCAGTGGCAGCAGCCACAGGCTGTACTGCGGCGAGTAGACCTTGTTGGTGAGCACAAAGGCCACGAGGATCGGCAGCGCCAGCGACCACCACTGCGACGGGTCGCGCCGCCGCGCACCCACCACCACGATCACCGCCGTGAGCCCGAGCAGCAGGGCGGCGGACCCCAGGTTCAGCCGCGAGACGCTGAACGCGGCGCCGCGCACCCGCTCGGCCAAGTACCACAGGCTGTCGAAGTTCGCCCCGCGCTCGCGATTCAGCGTGAAGAAGCGCAGCCACCCGTCCGGCGCGACCAGGATCACCGGCAGGTTCACCGCCAGCCAGGCCAGGGTGGCGCCCGCGCCGTGCAGCAGCGCGTCGCGCCGCCGGCCCTGGGCGAGCCGGGCCGCGATGATCACCGGGATGACCACGCCGGGGATGAGCTTGGCCGCCACGCCGAGCCCCGCGGCCACGCCCGCGGCGAGGTCATGGTCGCGCAGGTGGGCCACGACCGCGGCGGTGAGCAGCAGCACCGCCAGCGGGTCCCAGTTCAGGAACGCATAGACGGCGAGCGCGGGCGCAAGCGGCCACCACAGCAACCGTCGCGCGGGCACGCCCGCGACCGCGAGCAGACCGAGCACCCCCAGCGACAGCAGTGCGTTGCTCATCGCGGTCGCGTGAAAGAAGGCGCGCGAGCGCAGCTCGGGGTCGAACGCCTCGGCCACCTGCTGGCCCACCCACATCTGCGCGCCCGTGAGCACGGGGTACTCCACCGGGTGGTCGAGGTAGGGCACGGCCCCGACGTCGAGCCGCTCGGCCGTCCACAGCGGGAAGATGTCGGTGTAGCACCAGGCGAAGTACTCCTCGCCGGCCTCCCACCCGCCGTCGTTCAAGCACCGCGCCTTCGACCACCAGCCCGCCAGCAGGGTGAGGATGCACAGCAGCACCGCGAGGGTCGAGTACCAGCTCCCGCGCCGCATGCCGCGGACCCTAACCCAGCGGGCCAAGGGCCGACCGCGAACCATCTGCCGGTCTACGAGATGAGGATTGACCGCTCCTTCGTGGTCGCCATGCCGACCGACCCCGATGCCCTGGCGAGCGCCGGACCTGCGGCCCCTGCAGGACGCGCCCGTCGTCGCGAGCACCCGCGAGCCGCGCTGGCCACTCCTCGTACCACTTCTCGAGCGCTCCACCGGGGGCGCCCCGATTTGTTCGGCTGGTGCGCTGGATGACCTCTGCGGTCAGGAATCGCCCAACCGGCCCCGGCTGGGCGGCTGCGCTGCTAGCGTCCTTGAGCGTGGCGCTGCGCACCGAGGTCGAGCGGGACCGGGCTCCCGCGCCCGAGTCAGTGGTCTCGCTGCGCGACACCGTGCGCCACTGCGTGCTGGTCTTCACGGGGGTCCGTGTGGGACTGGGCCTGCTCGCCCTGCTGGCCACCGCCCTGCTGCCCGCAAACACCAGCGTCGACGTACCGGGCTGGCCGGCGCCGGCGCCGTCGTCCTGGTCCGCGGCGATCACCGCCTGGGAGCGCTGGGACGCGCTGTGGTACCTGCGCATCGCGGACTCCGGGTACGAGGCCGGCGACGGCAGCGCCGCCTTCTTCCCGCTCTACCCGCTGCTGGTCCGCGGCCTGTCGTTCCTCCTGGGCGGGCACCCGCTGGCCGCGGCCCTGCTGGTCACCAACGCTTGCGCGCTGGCGGCGATGGTGGTCCTCGCCCGGCTGACCCTCGACGAGTGGGGCCCGGCCGCAGCCCGGCGCACCGTGACCTACCTGGCGCTGTTCCCCACGGCGTTCTTCCTCGTGGCGCCGTACGCCGAGGCGCTGTTCGGCCTGCTCGCGGTCAGCGCGCTGTGGGCCGCCCGCCGTGGCGCCTGGGGGGTCGCCGCCTGCGCCGGCGCGCTCGCCGCCGCCACCCGTCCCGCTGGTGTCCTGCTGGCACTGCCGTTCGCCGTCGAGGCGGTGACCCGCCTGCGCAGGGAGCAGGCGGACCCGGCCGCCATCCGGCAGGGCGTGCGCGGGCTGGCCGCGGCGGGCGCGGTCCCCGCGGGCCTGCTGGTCTACCTCGGCGGCTGGTACGTGTTCACCGGCGACGCCCTCGTGCCGTTCGGCTCCCAGAGCGGCTGGCAGCGCACCCTGACCTGGCCCTGGGCGGCGCTCGCCGCCGGGGTGCGCGAGGGCCTGCGCTTCCCGGGCGCCTACAGCGGCGGCTACGCGAGCCTCGACCTCGTCGTCGTGGCCGCCGTGCTGGTCGCCGCCGTCTGGGTGGTGCGCCGGACGGCGGCGACCTACGCGGTGTACGTGGTCTCCGCGCTCGTGTTACCGCTGCTGCTCACCTTCGACGGCCGCCCGTTCATGTCCGTCCCGCGCTTCGTGCTCCCGCTGTTCCCCCTGTGGTGGGGGCTGGCGCGAGCTGCGGAGCGCTACGGCGTCCACGACGCGGTGGTCGCCGTCTTCGCGGCCGGCCTCGGCGCACTGACCGTGCTGTATGTGAACTGGTACTACGTCTTCTGAGGACGCCGTGCCCCTGACCGGCGGCGTTTCCGCCATACTGCCGCTGACCAGGGGAACGCCTCGCAGCGTTCTCCAGCAGTTGACAGCGATGCGCATGCTCTCACGGCCCAGCCACGGCCCCAGGCCTGACCCGAGGCGGGCCGCCAGCGAGGTGCCCTGGCAGAGAGGGTGCGGGCCGAGGACGGTGGGGTAGGGGCCCCGCCGCCCGCAGGGCCCGCTGTCCCCCCTCTGAAGCGGACTCCTCTCTAGGAGGTCCGCCTTCCTGCTGTTCGCGGCCGGAGGCCGCGCATGAACCTGTAGAGAAACTGCTCACGGGTGGATCACTGCTACTCACAACCGTCACGGCTCGGACGCACCTGGCACTGCGAAGTACAAGTGGAGCATCTCAGTGGGCCATGGTGGCTGCCGAAGTGGCCCACGTGGTCCCATCTCGGCGAACCAGGGTTTGATGTCTAGCACCGGCGTGCCGTGGACGGCGTCAAGCTCCTCGACGTGTAGGTCAAGTCCGTCGACTCGCGTCAGGCGGCATCGGGACACGCCTAGCCAATTGAGCCGGCGCATGTTGCGGTGACCAAATACCCCGACCTCCGGCCAGTCGGGATTGTCGCGGGGACGACGGGCACCGGTATTTAGGTCGTTCTGGTCCATGAGGTGGAAGCGAAAGACAATCTCAAGGTGCGAGAACCCGTCCAAGCCTCTTACGGCATCCGGTCCAAACCTGTCATTGTCGATGCGGATGATGGCCTTGGCCCCACCCCAGTAGTCGTCTGTCGGTTCACGGCGTCCTCCGATCACGTGTGCAACGGGCTCTAGCGTGAACGGCTCGCCAGTATCCGGCTCAGCTCCATCGTCCGGCTCTTTCATAGCGTTCCTTTGGTCTACAGCTGCCACCAACTCAGGTGCGCTCACGGCGTGGCGGCAAGGTAGGCGGCTGCGCGGCGTCGATCTCGGTAATGTCCAGAGTTCCGGGTTTGCGGTGAACGGAGAGTGCAGCACGAATGTTGCTGGCGACCTGGCGGACGCGGCCAGAACGGATGCCGTCCATAACATCAAGTGCTTGCGCCCAAGAGCTGCACGCCTCGTCAATCTTTCCTTCGCGCGCCTGGAGAGCGCCTAGGTATCCGAGGGTCACAGCGTGGGTGCGTGTGAACTTTTCCGCCTGCCTGGTGCGGATGCTGCGTCGGAACTGCGTCGTAGCTGCGGTCAGGTCGTTTAGGTCGCGTAAGGTGCAAGCGGCTTCGTGGGCCATGCTGGCTTCTGTGAAGAAGAACACGCGGCCTGGCTCGTTATCACCGGGCTGTACGGCGGACAGATCATCTTCTGCGCGGTTGAGAGTGCTGAGGGCCTCTCTCTTCTGACCGGTTGCGGCCAAGGTGCGGGCGTGCACAACGCTGAGCAGGGCACGTTCGCGTGAGCTGGCCAATTTGTAGCGAGAGCCATCGATTGAAGCGGTCGCTAGGGCGAGGGCTTGGTGTCGGTGGCCGAGGTCTAGAGCTTGATGTGCGAGCGCGCGTAGGACATGGCCGGTCATAGGCGGGTCGTCAGCCTGAGTAGCGAGTTGGACTGCGATGTCGAAGTATTGCTGAGCGGTGATGTGCTGCGAGTCGTCGAATGCCATCCAGCCGCACAAGTAGGCCAGCTCACTGGCAGCGCAGAACATGTCGCGGCGCACTTGGTCATTTACAAAGTTGCCCTGCAGGTCTCTGGCAACGTCAGAGGTCAGGTATTGTACGACGGCGTTCCGCGCGTGCCCACCGCCGCGGCGTTGGTCCATCAGGGAGAAGAGAGCCACCATGTCTCGGACGCCCTCGACGTCTCTGCTTCCCAAGGTATGAGCAACGTGGGCTCGGGTGCGCTCTCGCCCCTCTATCTGGTCCGAATAGGGAGCTGGAGGAAGGGTGAGCGCGACGGCGGAGTAGGCGGCGGCTTCTAGCAGGCGCCGACGGCTGAGGTCCAGGTGATCCCCCACTCCCAGTTCGTTGCTACCCGCCCGTGCGATGTATTCCTGCGTCGATTCTGCCGAGTCGAGTTCACGTGTTGTCGGCAACGAGGTGTCTTCGATTGGGGCGCGAGCTGGCCCTGCTCCTCTGCTTCCGTGGATCTGGACCATGCTGGCGTGCAGCGACTTCAGTTCGCCGTCATCGCCTAAAGCGTCTGCGATACGCTCGACGGCCTCGGCGCTCGGCTTCTCTCGTCCTGTTTCGATGAGGGCGATGTAGGAGCGGCTGTAGTGGACGCGGTCGGCGAGGTCGCGCTGTCTGAGCCCGGCGGCCTTTCGTAGCCGTCTGACTTCGTCTCCGAGCCACGTGTTGACTGGCTGAAGGTTGAAGTCACTCTGCGGCGTCCCCACCGAACTCCCCCACCTCGGAGTGTTAGGAGGATGTTAGAAGACCTCGTCCAACATCGCCAACATCGCACTCGCCGAGTTTTATTGGCCCGGTGAACAAGCTCCTTCTCCAAACCTGCCCCTCTGCTGTGGGGGTTGTCCGGTCGAGCGTAGGCGGGTGGTGTCGAGGTGGGTCTGGGGTGGACGGCGGACCAACGGCCGGTGTGGCTGGTGGTCGGGGTCCACGCGCGGGGACGAGGGTCGGGCGGCGGGGAGCACGTCTGTCGGGAGTCCTTGCTGCGGGCGGCGTTGGAGGCGGCGTTGCAGGCGACGGGCAGGACGCAGGTGGCGCGGGTCGCGGCGACGGATCGGGGGGGTGACGGTACTGATGCGGGTCAAGGCCGACGACGAGCCGACCGCGATCACCGAGGCCGCCACTGTCATCGAGGGAGCCGCGACGCGCTGCGCTGCGGGTCTGCTGGGCGAGGTCGCGGCCATCCGGGTGTACGGCCCCGGCCTCGTGGCGGTCGGTTGAGCGGTGCCGGTTTGGCGGTCGGAGTGCGGCTGGAGCCCTGCGCGGTTGTCCCCGCCCCCGACCGTCTCCAACTGTGCCAGATCCGCCCGCCTCGTGGGAGGGTGGACTGCCGCCCGGGCGGGAGCTGACGGCATGTAGGGGGATGGGGAGGTGGTGGGTGTGGCGCTGAGGTCGCGGGCTGGGGAGGTCGCGCGGTTGCGGGTGGAGCTGGCGGCGCTGGTGGCTGAGCTGGAGCTGCTGCGGGTGTGGGCAGCCGGGCAGGAGGCGCGTCAGGCCCGGTTGGAGGCGCTGGCGGTGGTGGTGGTGGATGGCTAGGTGTGGGTGCCGGCAGCCCGCGCTCCTCGCCAGCGGCATCGAGCCGGGCCCGACCAACGGCATGCACGCCCTTCGCCACTGGTACGCATCGGTCCTGCTCGACTCCGGGGAGAGCATCAAGGCGGTCAGCGAGTACCTGGGACACGCGGACCCCGGCTTCACCCTCCGGACGTACACACATCTCATGCCGAGCAGCGAGCACCGCACCCGCCTCGCCATGAATCGCGCTCTCGGCTATGACGGCCCGGAGACGGCCCCGGACGCCGCACAAGCGCGTTGACCCTGGTCAACGGCTCGCGCGACTGGTACTACGTCTTCTAACGACCTTGGTCGCTGCCCTCGCGGTCGCGGTGGAAGATGTCGCCGATGCCCGAGGGCGTTGTCTCGCCCTCCTTGGGTGGGCCCGCGCGCAGGCTGAGCACGATCGTCACGGCGAGGATGCCCATCACGATCCCGAGACTCAGCAGCGGCGTGGGGTGCGGCAGGCCCTCGAACTGCTCGGCGATGATCTTGACGCCCACGTAGCCCAGGATCAGCGCCAGCCCGGCCTTGAGGTAGCGCAGGCGGTCCGCCACGCCGGCCAGCAGGAAGTACAGCGAGCGTAGGCCGAGGATGGCGAGGATGTTCGAGGTCAAGACGATGAACGGGTCCTGGGTGACCGCGAAGATCGCGGGGATCGAGTCCATGGCGAAGACCAGGTCGGTGAACTCCACCAGCACCAGCACGATGAGCAGCGGGGTCGCGAGGCGCTTGCCGTCCTGGCGCACGAAGAACTTCTCGCCGTGGTACTCGGTGGTCGCGGGGATGAACCGCCGGACACGCTTCAGCAGTGTTGAGTCGGCGACATCGGGGTGGTCGTCGCGCTGGGTCCAGGTTTTGTAAGCGGTGTAGAGCAGGAACACGCCGAAGATCACCAGCAGCCAGTCGAAGCGCTCGATCAGCGCCGCGCCGGCGAAGATCAGGAGCGCGCGCATGACGATCGCGCCCAGCACCCCATAGAACAGCACCCGGTGCTGGAACTCCTTCGGCACGTTCAGGGCGCCGAAGATCACCACGAACAGGAAGACGTTGTCGACCGACAGCGACTTCTCGATCACGTAGCCCGTGAAGAAGTCGACGGTGACGTTGGAGCCTGGGTCACCCTCGTGCAGGCGGGCGATGAACAGCCCGAACAGGACCGACACGCCGATCCAGATGGCCGACCAGATGCCGGCTTCCTTGATCGACACCTCGTGGGTGTTGCGCTGCACCACGAACAGGTCGATGGCCAGCAGGACGGCGACGGCGACGGCGAAACTGCCGTAGAGAATCGGGTCGGGCACGGACATGCAGGGACTCCACTCGGGTCAGGCGCGCCGCCACGGCAACCGCCGGCGCGGGTGGGGTCCGAAGGTCTCGCGTCCGGCCGCGACGCGGCGGCCGGTGACGACCCGGGTGGCGGCGCCACCGTGCTGTCGGATCGCCGGAAGGGCTGCCTCGCGGCAGGCCTGTCGCTACTCCCCAACGGGATCAGGCAACGATGCCCACACAGGGCATCCACAACCCAGTATCACGCGCCGGCGCCCTCGGGGCCGAGCTGCCTGGTCTGCGCCAGCCGCGCCGGACAGCCCGTCGCCACCACTGTCCAGGCGACCTGGCCGCCCTCGACCCCCGTGCTTCGACTCGTCGTCTAGACGACTCCGGCCTGGTCACGCGTCACTTCTCCATGTCGGGTATCCCGCTCGCGCACGGTCTTGCTGCGCGATCCGCACACTGCGCCCGATGACGCGCTAAGCGCGCGGTGTGTCATCCGCGCAGCGGACGAGTGCGCAATGCGGGATGAGCTGGTCAGTCGCGGGCGGCGGTGGCGCCGGCCAGGATCTGGGACTCGCCGGACTCCTGGGCGGCGACCTCCAGGTCGCGGCGGGCGAGGCGGCGCTGGGAGTAGCGGGTGACGACGAGGGCGAGCACGATCGGCGCCACCACGGTGGTCACGCGGAAGAACCACAGCACGCCCTCGATGGGGAAGCCGGTGATCCGCGACAGCTGATCGCTGGTGGCCGCGGCGCTCATGAACAGGATCGCGCTGAAGGTTCCCAGGCCGAAGCCTGCCCGCAGCGGGATGTCCAGCGGATTCTGCAGGACGTGCCAGTCACCCCTGAGCCGGTAGACGCGCTGCTCCAGGAACGGGTAGACGATCAGGGCGCCGAAGACCAGACCCGGCAGCACCAGGCCGGCGATGAACAGGGCGTTGATGGTCACGCCGAGGACGGTGAACTCGATCGCCGGGACCATCCTCAGCATCCCATCCAGCCAGAACATGAACCAGTCCGGCTGGGCGTTGTTGCCCACCTCGCCCGGGACGTAGGGGCCGGACAGCGCGACATCGGACCACGGGATGAGAACCGCCGCCGCAGTGAGCAGGCCGCCCATCCATAGCACCAGCGTCGCGGACTCCGCGAACTGCGAGGGCCACAGCGGCTTGCCCAGGATGTACGCGTGGCCGTCCACGCCGCGCTTGGGGAACTGGGTGTGGCGCTGGCGCACGATGAAGGCCAGGTGCAGCCCGGTCAGGCCGATCAGGACGGCTGGGATGACCATCACGTGCAGGACGAAGAAGCGCGGAATGACCTCGCCGGTGGGGAACTGGCCGCCGAACACCCAGAACGCCACCTGCTGGCCCACGATCGGCAGCGCGAGCGCGGTGGAGTAGGCGATGCGGATGCCGGTGCCGGCCAGCGAGTCGTAGATCAGCGAGTAGCCGACGAAGCCCTCGCCCAGGATCAGCGTGAACATCACGATCCCGAGCAGGTAGTTCAGCTCGCGCGGGCGCCGGAACGCACCGGTCAGCAGGATGCGCAGCATGTGCAGCACGGTGGTGGCGATGAACAAGTGCGACGCGCCCCGGTGCAGGCGACGGAACAGCAGGCCGCCGGGGACGTCGTTGGACAGGCGCAGGATCGACTCGTACGCCGCCGGCACCGAACGTCCCGCGTACAGCTCCAGCGCACCGGTGTAGGTGACGGGCTCCGTGGACGCCCGGTAGAAGAACGTCAGGTAGGTCCCGGTCAGCACGAGGATGACGAGGCTGACCACCGCGGTCTCGCCCAGCAGGAACGACCAGTGGTGCGGGAAGACCTTGTTCAGGCTCTTCTTCGTGCCGGGGCGAAGGCCCAGGCGCGAGTCGACCGTGTCGAACAGCAGCGCGAACAGCGGCGTCATGAGGTCATCCTCGGGCGGGACCGACCTGGTCGGCGAAGTCGTCGGTGGCTACGAGGTAGCCCTCGTCGTCGGTGTCGAGGGGGAGCTGGGGCAGAGCGCGCGCGGCGGGACCGAAGGTGGGGATACAGCCACGAACGACATCAAAGGTGGACTGGTGGCACGGGCAGAACAGCGCCTCGTCCTGCTCGCGGTACAGGTTCACCGGGCAGCCCGCGTGGGTGCAGACGCGGGAGTATGCGGCGACGCGGTCGTCGACCACCCAGTCGAAATTCGTGGGCTCCTCGGGCGCGGTGGCTAGGCGCACCAGGATGGTGGAGGAGAACTCGTTGTTCACCGCGCCCTCGGGCCACACGTACAGCACGCCGCCCGGGGCGATGTCCTCTGGGCGGATCGGCTCGCCGTCGGTGCTCACCACGCGGGTGCCGCGCCGCCAGGCGGTGGACCCCAGCTGGTTGCCCGCCCGCGGGCCCAGCGTGGAGATGGGGGCGAGCAGGCCCACGCCCAAGGTGGTCGCCGAGCCGATCAGCGCCCAGCGCAGTACCGGCCTGCGCCCGACCGCGCGGACCTCGGCGACCGTCTCCGGCTCCGGCAGCTCGGGGTCGGTGAACTGCAACCGCGCCTCGATCGCCTCGACCTCGGGGAAGCGGTCGGTGAAGTAGCGCCGCACCGCGTAGGCCAGGCTGAGCAGGCCGAGGGCGAGGGCGCCGCCGTAGAGCGGCAGCGGCCCGCCGAGGGTGAGAACCACCCCGAAGGCCAGGCCGCAGATCCCCGCCGCGATCGACAACCCGATCACGATCGCGTCGTTGATCTGGCTGGGGGGCGGGATCTCCTCGGTGAGGATCTCGATCTCCCCCGCGGGACCCTGGGCCCGCGCGGGCGTGCCCACCCGGACGTTGGGGGCGTCACCGCGGGTCGTGCTCATGAGCTGAGGTCCTCGCTCGGGGCGTCACGCGGATTGCTGCGGGCGGTCGAGGCGGACGGCGTCTTGCGGGCCGCGCCGGCCGGGATGTCGGGCCGTTGCTCCGCGGCGTCAGGGTCCGGGAACCAGCGGGGACGGCCGCCGATCCACACCAGCGACAGCAGCATGAGCACCGCGAGCACGCCCACAAAGGCCGAGGCGTACACCGGGTTGAGCTCGGTGAGTCCCAGCGGGGTGCCCTCCTCGCTGGCGGCCTCCGCCATGAACGCCGCCACCGACGCGGCCTCGGCGTCGGAAATCTGGTCCTCGCCGAACGCCGGCATCTGGAAGGGACCCACCCGGATCGCCTCCACGATCTCCTGCGCACTCCTGTCATTGACCTGCGGGGTCCACGCACCGCCGCCGGCCACGCCGCCGGCGCCGATCGCGCCATGGCAGTGCGCGCAGTTCGTGTTCCACACGGTCTGGCCCTGCGACGTCTCGCCCTCGCCGACCCGCGGCACCTCGCCGGGCACGTCGAAGGTGTCCCCCATGTAGGCGATGATGTCCGCACGCTCCTCGGCGGCGAACACCACCTCGCGCTTGCGGTTGTCGTACGGCGACTCCGCCGGGGGCATGCGTCCGGTGGACATCACCAGGTCGAGGTACGCGGCGCTCATATTGGGGTTCTCGTCGGGCCACATCGACGGTGCCTGCCCGCCGTACCGAGGCACCGGACCGCCGCGACCATCCGCGCCGTGACAGGTGGCGCACTGCTGGGCGTACAGCAGGCCGCCGCGCTCGGCGCCCTCGACCCCCGCGGCCGCCGCCTCGTCATTCTGGGCCACGGCCTCCCGTGTCAGAGCCAGCAGGGTGAGCACCGAGACGGCGAGCACAGCCCAGCCGAGCAGCGCGCGACGGGTCGGGGAAGCGGGCGCGGACATCTCGCGGGAAACCCTCTCTGACCCTGCACGCAGCGGATCTGGCGCAGTGCCTGTCTACCATCGTGCCAACCCCGCCACACCCGCACCCAGCGGCACGGCAAGGCCGGCTGGTAGTGGATGATGCTCACATGACCGTCGAAGAGTGGATCGCCGCGTACGGCGACGCCTGGCGGGGCGCCGACGATGCGGCTGCGGTTGCCCTGTTCACGCCCGATGCCATCTACCTGTCCTCACCCACCGAGCCTGCGCACATCGGCCGTGACGCCATCGCGGCATACTGGCGACGCGCGACCGCATCCCAACAGGACCTGAAGCTGTGCTTCGGCATGCCCGTCTGCGACGGTGATCGGGTCGCCGTCGAGTGGTGGGCGGTGATGCGTGATCCCGACTGGCAGCCCGCTGCGCCCTCCGACATCGTCACGCTGCCCGGCTGCCTGCTGCTGCGCTTCACCACCGCCGGGCTCTGTGCCGAGTTGCGCGAGTACTACAACCCGGTGTTCGGTTCCGCGGTCGTCCCTCCGTCGGGCTGGGGCCAGTAGCCCTTGGACCCGTGCCGCCACGACGGGGCGTGGAGGTGCTGGTGGTCGACGATGCCATCAGCGGAGGGCCGTTGGAGCGCGCGGAGCAGCTCGGGGACGCGCCGGCGGGGGTGCAGGCGGTGGGCTGGACCGCCGCGGAGTGGTGCGCGGAACGGGCTCGCGGCAACCCGATCGCCATCGAGGCTCAGGAGCGCGGGATCTGGCTGAAAGGGTCGGCCGCGTCGCTGGGCTGCTGACCTAGCGCCGTTTCGTTCGGCGGCCGATGGGTTATGACTGGCGGACCAGCTCGACGACGCGTCGGGCCCATCGTATGCGAGGTATCCGTGAGCAATGCCGACGATCTTCGAGGCCGCGCCAAGGAAGCCGCAGGCGACCTGACCGACGACGACGACCTGAAGCGCGAGGGCAAGCTCGACCAGGCGGAGGGCAAGGCGAAGGACGCGATCGACTCCGTCCGCGACAAGCTCAGCGGCAACGACAAGCGCTGATCCGCTAGCACCACCAGTTGTCGCATCACCTGCGAGGCCCGGCCATCTGGTCCGGGCCTCGCGGGCGGGCGGTGCCGCGTGCGATCATTGGCCCAATCGTCCGACGACGTGGAGGGGCGGCGCTGGCATGACCGAGAACCTGGTGATCCGGCCCGCCCGAGACGATGAGCTGGACATCGTCGCGTCCCTGACCGTCGATGCGTACGGCGAGTACGCCGTCGCCATGTCCCCGGACGCCTGGTCGATGTTCGCCCAGGACATCGCGAACGTACGCGCGCGGCTGGGCGACGGCCTGCTGCTGGTGGCCGAGTCGGACGGCCGCCTCGTCGGCGCCATCACGCTGTTCCGCGACTGGCGCGGCGCGCAGGAGGGGGCGGCCCATGTGCGCCTGCTCGCGGTCCCGCCACAGCAGCGCGGCGCGGGCGTCGGCCGCGCGCTCATGGAGCACTCCATCGGCATCGCGCGCTCGGATCGCAAGCACCGGATCGTGCTGACCGTCACCCAGGAGATGGAGCACGCCCGCGACCTCACCGAGCGCATGGGCTTCATCCGCGCGCCCGAGCTGGACCACGAGCCCGCGCCGGGGGTCCGCCTCGAGGGCTGGCAGCTCAAGCTGGAGCACGACTAAGGCGTTACACCTTTGCGTCGCCAACCTCGAGGCGGATGCGCTTGTTCGCCTTGCCCTTCGACTCGGTCTTGGTGACCACGACTCGTCCCACCTCGGCGGTGGACGCCACGTGCGTGCCACCGTCGGCCTGCCGGTCCAGGCCCACGATGTCGATGACCCGCAGCGGATCGACCGCGGCGGGGATGAGGTTGGCCTTGGTGCGCACCAGGGCGGGGTCGGCGTCGGCCTCCCGCCGCGGCAGGAAGTCGACGAGGATCTCCCGCGCGCGGGAGATCTCGGCGTTCATGCGCTGCTCGACCCGGGCGCCCAGCTCCGCGGACATGGCGTCCAGCTCGAAGTCGAGCCGGCCCCTGCCCGGCTCCATGTTCCCGCCGGTCACCGCCACGGCGAAGTCCGCCCAGATGACGCCGCAGAGGATGTGCAGCGCAGTGTGCGTGCGCATCAGCAGGTGGCGCCGCGCCCAGTCGATGTCGCCGGAGACCTCCGCGCGCTCGCCAGGCAGCTCGCCGGCGTCGGCCAGCGCGTGCCATACCAGCGGGCCCTCGCGGGTGACGCGCACCACCGGCGCGCGCCCGCGGTCCCAGGCCAGCTCGCCGAGGTCGTACGGCTGGCCTCCCCCGCCCGGGTAGAAGGCGGTGCGGTCCAGCGCCACCCGCTGCCCCTCGCGGTCCACGGCGACGATGCGGGCCTCGAAGCGATGGCGGTAGGCGTCGGTGCTGTACAGCAGCTCGGTCTCCATGCCCGGGAGTGTGGCACCCGGCGCAGAGTTCATTCGCAGGTCGCGTTGCAATGACGGAAGGGGCGGGTACCCCGTCGGTACACACCATCTCCTCCGGTAGGCAGTCCCGACGCAGCGAAAGGCACGGCTCACATGGCCCTAGACACCGACACGATCGCTCAGTATCGCGGCGCGACGCTCGTCGACAGCAGCGGCGGCAAGATCGGCAAGATCGAGGAGATCTACCTCGACGACCGGACGGGGCAGCCCGAGTGGGTCCTCGTGAACACCGGTCTGTTCGGCACCAAGTCGCAGTTCGTCCCACTCACCAACGCCTCGGTCAGCGGCGACAATCTCCAGGTGCCGTACACCAAGGACATGATCAAGGACGCCCCGGGCATCGACGCCGACGGTCACCTCTCCGAGGACGAGGAGCGCCAGCTCTGGGCGTACTACTCGCGCGACGACTACGACACCGGCTACGACACGACGACCACCCCCGGCACGACGGGCGGCGCGGTCACGGGCATGGCCGACGACGTGGATACCACCAGGACCACGACGATCGACGACGCGACCACCACGGGTGACCGCGATGTCGCCCGGGACGTCAGCGGGCCGCAGACCGACGACGCGATGACCCTGTCCGAGGAGCGGATCAAAGTCGGCACCGAGCAGCGCGAGGCCGGCCGCGCCCGCCTGCGCAAGTACATCACCACCGAGAACGTGACCCAGACGGTCCCGGTGTCGCGCGAGGAGGTCCGCCTGGAGCGCGAGCCGATCACGGACGCGAACCGCGACGCGGCCTACTCCGGGCCGGACCTGTCCGAGGAGGAGGTCGAGGTGACCCTCACCGAGGAGGTCCCGGTGGTGGACAAGGACGTCGTGGCCAGGGAGCGGGTGCGCATGGGCGTCGAGACCGTGGCCGACGAGACCACGGTGTCGGACTCCGTCCGTCGCGAGGAGGCCGAGATGGAAGGCGACACCACTCCCGGCACCCGGCGCGACGCGGACGGCAACCCGCTGACCTGATCTGTCGCACGGCCCGCACCACGAACGAACCAGCGGCCCGGCGAGTCTCTCGCCGGGTCGCTGCATGTCGTCCCGCCCTCGGGCGCCACACGCGATCCCAGGACGTCCTGCATCGCGTAGGCTGCCCCCAGAATGGATCAAAAGCCTCAAAGCCGCCTGTGGGGTGCAGCCGCCCCCCGCTTCGCCGGCCGCGCTCTCGGCCTGCCCACGGCCTGGCGCTGCCTGCCCCCGCTGGTCTACGGCGCCGTGGTCCTCGGGCTGCGGGTCACCGGCAGCGGACTGGACTCCGGCTCCGCCGGGCTGATTCTGCTCGGCGTCCTGTGGCTCGCGCTGCA
>Ga0136616_10000922_pt1 | contig 14888 bp, 13 predicted proteins | sample AntDrymUQ2992106_2_FD_106648 | JGI IMG/M metagenome (GOLD analysis project Ga0136616, IMG submission 106648) | Polar desert sand microbial communities from Dry Valleys, Antarctica - metaG UQ299 (21.06) | ecosystem: Environmental > Terrestrial > Soil > Desert | place: Antarctica: Dry Valley...
CAACCCTTGGAACGCCGGGTCGGGCGACTGCGTGATGATGGGTCGCACGGACGCCGGAAGACCGCTGCTGGTGATTGTGGTGTGGCGGAACGAACGAGCAGGGGAGCTGAGGGCGTTTACCGCCTTGGGAGGACCGACGCGCGCGATGATGACACCCGACCCGCAGCAGTGGCGTGACGCTGACGCCGAGGAGTTCGACAACGCCGAGCGGCTCCTGCGGCGCTTCGCTGACCATCCCGAGGACTTCGAGGAAGTTCCTGGCCCTGACGTTTCACCTGCGCGGCTCGGTGTGGTGATCTCGGTGCGCTTCGACGCCGACCAGGCCCAGCGGCTTCGTGAGGTCGCCGAGCAACTCGACGTGCCCTACACCTCGCTCGTCCGCCGCTTCGTCGAGGAGCGACTCGCCGGAGCTCGAGCGCCCCGGCGAGGCCGCACCGAACCGTCGGCGGGTACTCATGGACGTTGAGATCGACGCGGCCGGACACCTGCTGCAGCGCGAGGCAGGGTGACCAGCACCGCCCGCAAGACCTCTCCGCGCCCTCGCAACTTCCGCCTAACGGAGGTCGGCTCGGCTCTCGTCAGGCGGAGCGGGGGTCCGGGGGGATGGGCGGGGGCGGGTCCGGCCGGGGGGGCCGCCGCGCCCCCTCGTCCGTGGGTGCGGCTGCTCCCGCCGCCCAGCGCTCCACCACCGAGCCATGGATCGACGGCGCGCCCGTGGCCGTGCGCAGCGCGGCGCGGACCTCGTCGGCTCGCTCGGGCGGCGTGAGGCACGTCACCAGCGTGCCGCCACCCGTCAGCGGGAGCGCCCAGGCGTCGAGTGCGCCGCCGGACAGCAGCCGCGCCAGCCGTTCGTCCCAGCCCTCCTGCCCGCCCTCCGGGTCGTCGCCGGCGCGGGCGCTGAGGGCCAGGACCGCCCCGGCAGGCGGGGTCGACTCGATCTCCTCACCCAGCACCAGGCGGACGAGGTTGGGGCGGGCGAGGTCGCGCATGCCCGCGCCGTAGCCGACGCGCTCGAGGCGCAGTGGCGGCAGCGGTCCCCAGCCGTCCGCCCATTCGGCCAGCAGGGCGGCGCCCGTGGTGGTGCACAGCTCGAGGGGCTCGCCGGTGCCGTAGGTGACCGCGCCCTCCAGCAACGCCAGGACCTCGGGCGCGGGTACCGGGTGCAGACCGTGCTCACCGCGCACCATCCCCGCACCCTGGGCCACGGGGCCGCAGGTCAGCGAGCCGATCTCCAGCAGGTCGAAGGCGGCGCAGGCGCCCACCACGTCGATGATGGCGTCGAGGGCGGCGATCTCGGAGAAGTGCACGTGTCCGACGGGTCGTCGCGACAGGCGTGCGGACACCTCCGCGATGCGCGAGAAGGTGGCCAGCGAGCGGGCCTTGACCGGGTCGGGCAGCTTGGCGTCCTGCAGCAGCGCCCGCACGTTGCCCCAGGTCCGCACGACCCCGGAGTCGGTGTCGGCCACCAGCACCACCACCGTCGTGGCGGCGATCCCACCGCGGGTGACGGCGTCGGCCCGCAGGGCCCAGCCCTCCAGGCCGAGCCCAGCCAGCGTCGACTCGACCGCGGCGAGGTCCGCACCCGCATCCACCGCCGCCCCGAGCAGCATGTCGCCGCTGGCGCCGGAGAAGGGGTCGAGGTGGGCGGCTCTCACCGCGCGGTCCGTGGCAGCGGTTGCGGGACGGCGGTGGCCATGGCGGCGAAGCGTAGCCGGAGTCCTGTGGTACGCCTCACTGCCCTTCGACCGCCGCTCAGCAGTGCGCGACGGCGATCAGCCGACGGCTTTCGACCCCGAAGGGACGGCCCTGCTCGTCCCAGGCCTCCACCGTCGAGAAGCCGGCGTCGAGCAGCCAAGCCCGCAGCTCCGGGAAGGTCGGCGTGCGCACGAAGAAGTGCGTGTGCCGGACCCTGCCATCGCGCACGATCGTTCGCCTGGTGATGATCCGGCCCTCCTGCACCTCGAGGGTGCTGTGGTCGATCAGGAGATCGTCGCCGCGCTCCACCACGACCCAGGGTTGAAGGCTGCGGACCAGCACTTCGTAGCTGACGATCTCCAGGAGCAGGCGGCCACCGTCGCGCAGCACCCGGCGCAGCTCCCGCAGCACCTGCCGGTTGCCGCCGTCGTCGAAGTAGCCGAACGACGTGAACCAGTTCAGGGCGCGGTCGAAGCGTCGGTCGAAGGGCAGGCGGCGCAGGTCTCCCCGCACGAGCTCGACAACGACACCGCGCCCGGTCGCGGCGCGCCTCGCTTCGGCGAGGAACAGCTCGCTCTGGTCGAGCCCGGTCACCAGGCAGCCGCGCTCCGCCAGGGGCACGCTCACGCGGCCATGTCCGCAGGGTGCGTCGAGGACCGCCAGGCCGGACTCCAGCTCCAGCAGGTCCCAGATCTGCTCCACCTCGCCGTCGGTGCGCTCGTCCAGCCGCGGGCCGTAGAAGTAGCGATAGTCCTCGTCGAAGACCCCGGCGGTGTCGAACGGCGGCTGTGCCATCGTTTCACCCGTGCTTCGGTGACCGGACCGGACCGGGCTCCTGCGTACACTGCCGCACCATCACGACGAGCGGGAGGGCACGATGCGCGGCCAGGACGTGACCGTGCAGGGCGCGGGGCGGGCGGCGCCGACTCCCGGCGGGACGGTGGCGTTCCTCGGACCGGAGGGCACGTTCACCTCGGAGGCTGCGGACCTCGCCGCGCCCGGCCGTACCCGTCTTGCTCTGCCGACCATCCCGGACGTGGTGGACGCCGTCCGCGAGCGGCGCGCGGACATCGGCGTGGTGCCCATCGAGAACTCCATCGAGGGCGGGGTCAACCTCACCTCTGACGCGCTGGTCTTCGGCCCCACCGGCGCGTTCCTGTCCGCCGAGCTCACCCTGCCGATCGAGATGGCGCTCCTGACCGCGCCGGGCGCGCGGCTGGAGGACATCCGCGAGGTCCGCAGCATGCCGGTGGCCTTGGCTCAGTCCCGGCGTCGCCTGGCCGAGACCCTGCCCGGCGTCGCCGTCTCCGCCACCCCCTCGACCGCGGAGGCGGCCAGCCAGGTGGCCCAGGGTGACGGGTCGCTGGCGGCGCTCGGGCCGCCGCGCGCGGCCGTGCGCTACGGCTTGGCGGTCGGCCTCCCCGATCTCGCCGATCACCCCGGCAACACCACCCGCTTCGTGGTCCTCGGACCGCGGATGGCGGCGCCGACGGGCGCGGACAAGACCTCGCTCGTGGTCTTCTTTGGCCAGGACCGCCCGGGCTTGCTCCTGCGGGTCCTCGAGGAGTTCGCCCTGCGCGGTATCAACCTGGTCAAGATCGAGTCCCGTCCCACGAAGCAGTCGCTGGGTGAGTACTGCATCCTCGTGGACTGCGAAGGCCACCCGGCCGACGCCCGTGTCGGTGAGGCGCTGCGCAGCGTCCACCGCCACGTCGCCGAGGTCCGGGTCCTCGGCGCCTACCCCCGCGCCGACCTGCGCCCGGTCGTCCCGGCGCGCGCCGACACCGACACCGCCTACGCCGACGCGGTCGGCTGGTACGCCGGCCTTCTCCGTGACGTCCAGCCCTAAGCCTGCGGCTGCGCCCTCACCGCGTGCTGCGGTCATCTACCTGCTCATCCTGGTCCGCGAGGCCGGCGTGGTGCTCTACTGGATCGTCAGGGCCATGCTGGATCTCGCGGCCGTAGAGTCCCCGTCATCGCCTGCCCACTGCGCGACGATTTCACGCAACAGCATGCGCGTCCAACCGACTCGCCCCCACAGAGACGGCCAGTGACCACCGACACAATCCCATCCGACAACGGGCTCATCGCGGCGCTCCACGTCACCGGCCCAGGATCCGAGCACGCCGACAAACTCATGCTGTTCGGCCGCTTCGTCGGCTCCTGGAACCTCGAATGGACCGGCACGGACGGCCAGCCGGCGATGACGGGCGAGCTGCACGTCGGCTGGGTCCTCGGCGGGCGTGCGATCCAGGACGTCTGGATCGTCCCCGGCCGCGGGCAGCCCGGCGAGGGCGAGCCGCCGCTGGCCTTCCACGGCTCGACGATCCGGTTCTACCACCCGGCCATCTAGCGTTCACCCCGTGCCGGCCGTTACCCACACCGTCCCTGGTCTCGTCCTGACCGAGCATGAGTTCTCCGTCCCGCTCGACCATGCTCGTGCGGACGGGGAGCGCATCGGCGTGTTCGCCCGCGAGATCGCCGATCCCGACGGTCTCGACCGGCCGTTGCTCGTCTTCTTCCAGGGCGGGCCCGGCCACGAGGGCGCCCGCCCCACGCGGCGCCCGACCTCCCCCGGCTGGCTCGACCGGGCGCTGCAGGACTTCCGTGTGCTGATGCTCGACCAGCGCGGCACGGGTCGCTCCACGCCGGTCGGCACGCTGCCGGGCCTCGCCCCGGCCGAGCAGGCCGAGTACCTCACCCACTTCCGAGCTGACTCGATCGTCCTCGACGCGGAACTGATCCGCGCCGAGCTGGCCGTGGACCGCTGGAGCATCCTCGGCCAGAGCTTCGGCGGCTTCTGCGTGATGACCTACCTGTCGCTCGCCCCCGAGAGCCTGCGCGAGGCGTTCGTGACCGGCGGGCTCGCGCCGGTCGGGCGCCACCCGGACGAGGTCTACCGAGCGACCTACGCCCGCATCCTGGACCGCTGCCGACGCTACTACGAGCGCTACCCGCAGGACCGCGCACGCGTGCTCGCCCTGCTCGAGAGACTGGACGGCGAAGACCTCCGGCTGCCGACGGGCGACCGGCTCACCGCCCGCCGCTTCCGCCAGGCGGGCAATCTGCTGGGAATGAGCGACGGCGCCGAGCACCTGCATGCCCTGCTCGAGCTGCCGGCCGACTCCCCCGCCTTCCGGCACGACATCCAGGACACGCTCGGCTTCGAGCGAAACCCGCTCTACGCGATCGTCCACGAGGCAAGCTACGCCGACGGCGGCGCAACTCGCTGGTCGGCCGAGCGGGTCATGCCGCCCGAGTACGCCGCAGAACCCGAACTGCTCACCGGCGAGCATGTCTTTCCGTGGATGTTCGAAGACTATGCGGCACTCGCGCCGCTGCGGCAGGCCGCCGAGCTGCTCGCGGTGCACGAGTGGCCGCGCCTCTACGATCCCGAGCGCTTGCGGGCCAACGAGGTCCCCGTCGCCGCGGCGATCTACGCGAATGACCCCTATGTCGAGCGCGCATTCTCCGAGGAGACCGGCGCCCTCATCCGCGGTGCGCGCCTGTGGGTGACCAGCGAGTACGAGCACAACGGGTTGCGTGCGGCCGGCGACCGGATACTCGGACGGCTGATCGATCTCGCGCGCGGGCGCGCCTGACCGCCGTGACCAGCGGCCGGGGCCGGGACGCGCCGCCTCGCGTATCGGCGAAGCTGGCGTACGCGTCGAGCCGTCGAGGGCTTGACGACACCACGTCGAGCTCGTCATTCACAACTGCTAGATCTGGGAGCATCGCGAGCTATCACCTGCTGCACGAGGGCTACGTCCGCGATCGCGACGGGAACCGCGTGCGGGTGGGCAGCACCGTCGCCTACGTGCGCGACGGCGAAGCACACATCGTCATCGACCCCGGCCTGGTGGCGTCGCCCGAACGCATCCTCGCGCCCCTCGCCGATCTCGGTGTCCGGCCTGGCGATATCACCGACGTCGTCCTCAGCCACCACCACCCCGACCACACCCTCACCGTGGCGCTGTTCCCCGGCGCACGCGTGCACGACCACTGGGCGATCTACGAGGGCGACCTGTGGATCAGCCGCCCCGCCGCGGGCTTCATCGTGTCGCCGGACGCCGAACTGTGGCACACACCGGGCCACACGCCGGAGGACATCAGCACCCTGGTGCGCACCGACGACGGCCTCGTCGCCTTCACTCACTGCTGGTGGACCGCCGAGGGCCCCGCCGACGACCCCTATGCCCCCGACCGCGAGGTCCTGCGCGCGTCCCGCGAGCGCGTGCTCGCCGTCGCCGATCTCGTGGTCCCCGGCCACGGCGCCCCCTTCGTGCCCTCCGCCGACACCCCCCGATGACCGCCCTGCGGGTCCACCCCGACGTGGCGGAGGCCGTCGCGGCCGACAGGCCGGTCGTCGCGCTGGAGAGCACGCTGATCGCCCACGGGCTGCCCCGTCCCGGCAACCTCGACGTCGCCCGCGAGTTGGAGGCGACCGTGGCCGCCGCCGGCGCCGTCCCGGCGACCGTCGGCGTGATCGAGGGCGTGGCGGTCGTCGGCCTCGACACCCAGCAGCTCACGCGGCTCGCGACCGGCGCCGACGTCGCCAAGCTCGGCATCCGCGACCTCGGGCCCGCGCTCGCGACCCGCCGCGACGGCGCGACGACGGTCGGCAGCACGGCCGTGCTCGCAGCCCGCGCCGGCATCGGCTTCTTCGCCACCGGCGGGCTCGGCGGGGTCCACCGCGAGGCGCGCGACACCTGGGACGAGTCCGCCGACCTCGACGCCCTCGCCGGCGCCCCCGTCACCGTCGTGTGCGCCGGCGTGAAGTCGATCCTCGATGTCGGCGCGACCCTGGAGCGGCTCGAGAGTCGCAACGTTACGGTGCTCGGCTACCGCACCCGCTGCTTCCCCGGCTTCTACCTGACCGACTCGGGCTTCGCGCTGGACTGGTGCGCGGACACGCCGGAGGAGGTCGCGGAGGTCCTGGACGCGCGCGCCCGGCTGGGCCTGGCCACTTCCGCGCTCGTGGTGGCCAACCCGCTGCCGGCCGACGAGCAGCTCGACCCCGAGCTCCACGACCGTGTCCTCGCCGAGGCACTCAGACGCTTGCGGGCCGAGGGCGTGACCGGCAAGGCGGTCACGCCGTTCCTGCTGGCGGCACTGCATGAGGGCACCGGCGGCGCGAGCCTCACCGCGAACATCCGCCTGGTGCGGAGCAACGCCGAGCTCGCGGCCCGGCTGGCGGTGGCCTGGTCGCAGCGCGCTGCATGACCCCGACGGTCGTCGTGCTCGGCGACGTGGTCACCGACGTCGTCGCACGCCTGCGCGGACCGATCGCGCAGGGCAGCGACACGGGTGCGCGGATCGCCCGCCGGCCTGGTGGCTCCGCGGCGAACGTCAGCGCGTGGCTCGCGACCCTCGGCGTGCCGACCGTGCTGGTGGCCCGCGTGGGCGACGACCGCGAGGGCGCCGAGCAGCTCGACGTGCTGCGCCGCGCCGGCGTGCGGACCCGCGTCGCGGTCGATCCCGAGCGGCCGACGGGGACCGTGGTCGCCCTCGTCGCCCCCGCTGGCGGGCGGAGCATGGTCACGGACCGCGGCGCCAACCTCGCGCTCGCTGTCGAGGACGTGCCCGACGACGAGTTCCGTGCCGGACACCACCTGCATCTGTCGGGCTACGCGCTGCTGGACCGCGGCCCGCGCGCCGCGGCAAGGCGGGCACTCGCGCTCGCCCGGGAGGCAGGGATGACGGTGTCCGTGGACCCGTCCTCGGCCGAGCCGCTGACACGGGTGGGTCCCGGCCGGTTCCTGGAATGGACCCGAGGCGTGCACACCTGCCTCGCCAACCTCGACGAGGCCCGCGCCCTGACCGGCCTGCTCCCGGCACAGGCGGCGGCGCGGGCGCTGACCGCGTCCTACGCCGAGGTGGTGGTGACGCTCGGCGCCCGCGGGGCGCTGCGGGCCGCTGCCGGCTCGCCCGACATCATCCGGGTGCCCGCGCCCCCCGTCTCGGTGGTCGACACGACCGGCGCAGGCGACGCCTTCTCGGCCGGCTTCCTCGCCGCCCGCGGCTCCGGTGCGCCAGCCCTGGCGGCACTGCGAGGCGGCGCTGCGCTGGCGGCTCGCGCCGTGGCGCTCACCGGCGCCCGTCCGTGAGCTGATGGGTCAGACCTGCAGGAGAAGCGTCATGTCACGCCGAAGCCGGATCGGTTGATGGCGGGCACGAACTGGTTGGCCTGGGGCCATTCATTCGCATCGATCCCCGTGCGGTCAGACCCTCGACGGGACCTTGTCCTCCGCGCCGCCCTCGGGACCGCCAACCGACGAAGCCGATGACCGCCGAGGCGGACGGGCGGGGGGGGTGGACTACGCGACGGCGATGTAGCTGGTTGCTTGGGCGAAGGCGAGTAACACCAAAGCCGATGGGCCATCCAGCCCGTTCTCCACAGGCGTCCGCAGCCGGCGGCCGAGGGCGCCTACGAGGCGCTGCTAGCCTCGCCGCGATGATCGACATTCGGCTGGTCCGCGAGGATTTCGAGCGCACCGCCGCGGCACTCGCCCGCCGCGGGGTCGATCGCGCCGTCCTGGAGGAGCTGCGCGCGCTCGACGCGCAACGGCGGGAGCTGCTGATCTCCGGCGACGCGCTGCGCAATCGCCAGCGCTCGGGCGGCAAGGCGGTCGGGGCCGCGCGGGACGCCGGGGAGCGCGCCCGGCTGATCACCGAGTCCCGCGCCGTCTCCGCCGAGCTCGCCGCCCTCGAGCCCGCGCAGCAAGCGGTCGAGGAGCGCATCGCCCGCTCGCTTGCGGTGATCCCCAATCTCGGGCACCCCGACGCGCCCGAGGGCTTCAAGGAGTCCGACGCCCGCGAGCTGTCGCGCTTCGGCGCCCCGCCCACCTTTGCGTTCCCCGTGCGCGACCATGTCGAGATCGGCGAGGCCCAGGCGCTGATCGACGTGCCGCGCGCGGTGAAGGTGTCGGGCAGCCGCTTCGCCTATCTGACCGGGCAGGCGGTCTTTCTCGAACTGGCGCTCGTGCGTTGGGCGCTGGACCGGCTCGCGGCGCAGGGCTTCACCCCGGTCATCCCGCCGGTGCTCACCCGCAGCGAGGCCCTGTTCGGCACCGCGTTCCTGCCGTCCTCCGAGGATCAGCTCTACCGCGTGGGCCGCGCCGGCGGTCAGGCAGACCGCGAGTCAGACCACGAGGACTCCCACGACCTGTACCTCGTGGGCACCTCCGAGGTGCCGCTCGCCGGACTGCACGCCGACGAGATCCTCGCCGCCGAGGACCTCCCGTTGCGCTACGCCGGCTTCTCCACCTGCTTCCGGCGCGAGGCGGGCACCTACGGCAAGGACACCCGCGGCATCTTCCGCGTCCACCAGTTCGACAAGGTGGAGATGTTCAGCTTCACCGCGCCCGGCGACAGCGAGGCGGAGCACGAGCGGCTCCGGGAGCTCGAGATCGGCTTGTACCGCGACCTCGGGCTGCACGGCCGGGTCATGGACATCGCGGTCGGGGACCTGGGTGCCTCGGCCTACCGCAAGTACGACGTCGAGATCTGGCTGCCAGGCCAGGACGCCTACCGCGAGCTGACCAGCGCCTCGAACTGCACCGACTACCAGGCCAGGCGCCTGCGCTGCCGCTTCCGCACCTCCGACGGCGGCACCGAGCCGGTGCACACGCTCAACGGCACGGCGGTGGCGGTGGGCAGGACGATCATCGCCCTGCTGGAGAACCACCAGCGCGCCGACGGCACCGTGGTCGTACCGGAGACCCTCGTGCCCTACTTCGGCAGCGAGACCATCGGCGCGCCCGTCATGGCCGCGCCATGAGTGCGCGGGTCGGGGTCGACCTGGGCGGCACGAAGATCGCGTTCGCAGCGGTCGACGAGCAGCACCGCGTCCTTACCCGCAGCCGGGCGCCCACCCCGCAGGGGCCGGAGGCGGTCGTCGACGCGATCGTCGAGGGGGTGCGCGAGCTGGACGCCGCACCCGTGGCCGTCGGCGTCGGCGCCCCCGGTCCGGTGAGCGGCGGGGTGCTGATGACGGCGCCCAACCTGGTCGGTTTCGACCGGCCCGCCCCACTCGCCGAGCCGCTGGGGCGAGCGCTCGGGGTGCCGGTGGCGGTGGAGAACGACGTCACCGCCGGGATCATCGGCGAGTGGTCCGCGGGCGCGGCGCGTGGCTCGTCGTTCGTGCTGGGGGTGTTCCTAGGGACGGGCATCGGTGGCGGCCTGGTCCTGGATGGCCGGCCGTACCGGGGGGCGTTCGGCGGTGCGGGGGAGTTCGGGCACATGTGCGTGCGTCAGGGCGGCGCCCTGTGCGGCTGCAGTCGGCGCGGGTGCATCGAGGCCTACGCGGGGCGGGCGAGCATGGAGCATGCCATCGACGTGGCCGTGAGCAAGGGACGGACCACTGTGCTCACCGCCATCGCGGCGGAGAAAGGCAAGGTGCGGCTGACCTCCGGTGTCTGGGCCCGCGCCCTGGAACAGGGCGACCCGCTGGCCAGGGCGGTGTTCGGCGAGGGCATCGCGGCGCTCGCCGCCGGCATCGGCGCGGCGGTCAACCTGCTCGACCTGGATCGCGTGGTGGTGGGCGGCGGGGTCGCGGAGAAGATGGGGCAGCCGCTGGTGGACCGCATCGCCGAGGAGGTCCAGCCGTACCTGCTGCTGCCCGACGTCCCGCGCAGCTTCGTCGTGGCCGAACTGGGCGACGACGCCGTCGTCGTCGGCGCCGCCGCCCTCGCCGACGTCCCCTCCCTGACCCTCGGCCTCCACCCCACCTGACCCGCCACCCATGCCGATACCACCCCCCAACCGCCAACCGCCAACCGCCAACCGCCAACCGCCAACCGCCAACCGCACCCGCTGCCGGCTGCGTTCCGCCCGGCCGGAGGGTCACGAATCCGCTCGCTGATTCCGTCGGAACTACCTGGCCCGCTTCGACGTCACGGCTTGCGCGCGACGCCTAGGAGCCATGCGCCGTTGCCTCAGCGCTGAGCCATGCGCTCCTTGCTAGCCTCGCCAGCGATGTTCGCCGTCTCCGTGCCGCGCTCCGGCGCTCCGCACCCGCTGCCAGAGGGGTATCGGCTGCGCGCGGCTGAGCCGGAGGATCGGGCGGCCGTGGCAGCACTCATGGCCGCGGTGGACGTGGACGAGTACGGCGTGGCCGAGACCACTGAGGACGACATCGCCGAGGCGTGGGCCCGTCCGCGCTTCGACCTGGCGCACGACGCGTGGGTCGTGCTCGCGCCGGACGGCACGCTGGCCGGCTACGGCGACATCTGGGATCCCGAGCCGCACGTCGACTTCGACCTCGACCCCTGGGTCGCGGTCGGCCACCCGCGCGACATCGAGCGCACCCTGCTCGACATCGCCGAACGGCGAGCCCGCGAGCACCTCCCCCTCGCCCCGCCGGACGCCGAGGTGGTCCTTCACAGCGTGCGCTCTAGCGTGGATACCGAGGGGCTTGCGCAGCTCGAGCAACTCGGCTGGGAGGTCGTGCGCACCTACCTGCGCATGGTCATCGACCTCGGCGAGACGGTGCCACAGCCGCAGACGCCGCCGGGCGTCGAGGTCCGGCCGCTGCGGCTCGGGGTGGACGACGCCGTGGCCCAGGCCACCATCGAGGAGGCGTTCGCCGAGCATTTCCGCCACCCGCGGGTGACGCTGGAGGAGTTCCGTGCGCGCCATCTCGGCGAGCACTTCGCCCCCGACCTGTGCCTGCTGGCCTGGGACGGCGATGTGTGCGCCGCCGCCCTGCTCGGGCTGGAGGAGGCCGACGACACCGGCCACAAGGGCTGGATCCGCGAGCTGGGCGTGCGCAAGCCGTGGCGGGGCGGGGGACTCGGCATGGCGCTGCTGCACCACGCCTTTGGACGCTTCGCCGCGCGCGGGCTGCGCCGGGTGGAGCTCGGCGTGGACGCCGACAACCCGAACGCGACCCGTCTGTACGAGCGGGCCGGCATGCGCGCCGAGCGCGCTTACGTCTTCTCCGCCCGCACCCTGCAGGCTGGCGGATAGCACCCCACGTGAACTTCCTGGCCCGGGCGGGACCTTCTACGTCGCCGACATCCACCCGCTGCTGGAAGTCTTCGACGAGGAGGCCGCACCACCCCAGCTGCGTCTGCGCTACCCCTACTTCCACGCGCCCGAGCCGCAGCGCTTCGCCTACCAAGGTTCCTACGCCGCGCCCGACGCCCCCATGGAGAGCGTGGAGTACGCCTGGGCCCACGATCTCGGTGAGATCGTGGGCACCGTCCTCGCCGCGGGCCTACGGGTGGTGTCCCTGCGCGAGTACTCCCACCTCGCCTGGAAGTTCTTCCCCTGGATGGTCCCGGCTGACGACACCGGCCGCTTCAAGGCCCGCCTGTGGTCCCGCTCGGTCGCGGCCAAGCAGGCTCTTGACCGTGCAGTGACTGTAAGTATGTAATCAATCTATGGATGAGGTGGTGGGCTGGCTCGCTGGGCGGCTGCCCGGCGAGTGGTTCGACGGTGCACCGGAGGTACGTGTCGACCGGGACGAGATCGTCGTCGTGGGACGGCTCCGGGAGCTCGGAGCCGAGGCGACGGAGCCGGTTCGGCGGGCGGCGGAAGCCGGCCGGATCAAGCGATTCCGCGAGGAGACACGGCCGCAGCGGATGCAGATCGCGGATGAAGCTGCACTGCGGTTCGGGCGCAAGCTGGCGTGGGGCGCGGTGTGCGGAGACACCGAGCAGGTGTTCACCAGCCTGTCGGTGCCGGTGATGACCCGGCTGCGTCAGGCCGAGCGCCAGATACTCGACACGCTCGTCGACGCCGGGGTCGCCCGATCGAGGTCAGATGCGCTGGCCTGGTCCGTTCGGCTCGTGGGTCAGCATCAACGGGACTGGATCGAGCAGCTGCGCACCGCGCTGGTTGCGGTCGAGGCGGCGCGGGCGGCCGGGCCGGAGGGCAGCGATGAGTCACGCGGCCGTGCCGAAGAGGAGGACGTGACGATGACGGACAGCACGCCGGGAGCGGCGCCTGGTGCTGGACACGAGCAGCTGACGGGTCTGCTGCGGGAGGCCTCCGCGCTCGGTCGGGAGTCGGCCGGCGGCGAGGGGGCTGCGGAGACCGCCGGGTGGCTGCAGGACCGCGTCATCGGTCCGCTCACCGGTGCCCTGGCCGCGGGGTCGGGCGAGGACGCGCCCCTACCGGTCGCATCTGCGCCTGGGGGATCGGTGGAGGAGCGGCTGTGGGAGCTGACGAAGGCGGTCACCAGCCTCTGCGTGAATCCTCGTGTGCCGCCCGGGGTGGTCCAGGCCGCCGCGGGGTTACAGGATCTGGCCTGCCGGCTGGCCGAAGCCGAAGGCCCCGAACGCGTCGCGTCGCGGGTGGCCGAGCTGGTCGAGCTGCAGCCGGAACTCACGCCGGGGATCCGGGTCGCACCGGACGGCCCGTACCTGCTCACCGGCGTCACCAACCTGTTCACCCATCTCGGGGAGCGGATCCCGGCTCGGCCGCAGATGGCGCTGTGCCGCTGCGGAGCGTCGGCGGTCAAGCCGTCTTGCGACGGTGCCTGCGCGCGGACGAGCTTCACCGCTGACAAGGACCCCAACCGAGTGGCCGACCGGCGCGACAGCTACATCGGCCAGCAGGTGACGGTGCTGGACAACCGCGGCATCTGCCAGCACTCCGGCTACTGCACGGACCGGCTGGCCACGGTGTTCCACCTCGGCGAGGAGCCGTTCGTCACGCCCAGTGGTGGCCGGATGGACGAGATCATCCGGGCCGTGCGGGACTGCCCCTCAGGGGCGCTGAGCTACGCAGTCGACGGCGAGGAAGCGCGCGGGCAGGTCGACTACGCCGGCCAGCGGGAGCCGGCGGTCGAGGTGTCCAAGGACGGCCCGTACCGGATCACCGGCGGGATCCCGCTGGTCGACGACTCCGGCGTGGATGAGCCGCGCAACCAAGGCGCTTCGCGGGAGCACTACGCGTTGTGCCGCTGCGGGCATTCGCAGAACAAGCCGTTCTGCTCCGGCATGCACTGGCACGTGAGCTTCGCCGACCCGGTGCCTGACCCGGACCGCACGCCGACGATCTTCGAGTGGGCCGGCGGCCTGCCGGCGCTGACCCGGATGACCCGGCTGTTCTACGAGAAGTACGTGCCGGCCGACCCCATGCTGGCGCCGATCTTCGCGAACATGTCGGCCGACCACCCGCAACGGGTCGCCAAGTGGCTGGGCGAGGTGTTCGGCGGCCCCGCCCGCTACAGCGAAGAGTACGGCGGCTACCCCCGGATGATCTCGGAGCACGTTGGTAAGCGCCTGACCGAGGAGTGGCGAGCTCGCTGGGTGTCGCTGCTCATGCAGTCCGCCCAGGAGGCGGGCCTACCCAACGACCCCGAGTTCCGCTCCGCGTTCGAAGCCTATATCGAGTGGGGTTCGCGGATAGCCGTGGAGAACTCCCAGATCAACTCCCGCCCGCCCGAGCGTATGCCGATGCCACACTGGGACTGGAGCACCGCGGCCGGTCCGCCCGGCAGCCGGATCTCCGCCTTGGCTCCGCCCGCCGAAGAGGAAGAGCAGCCGATGGTGTTGCCCGCCGCCGACGAACCGGTCAGATACGACAAGCACATCAAGCCGCTGTTTCGCTCCCAAGATCGGCAGTCGATGACGTTCGCATTCGACCTGTGGTCCTACGACGACGTCTGCGAACACGCCGACGCGATCCTCGCCCGGCTACGCGACGGCAGCATGCCGTGCGACGGCACCTGGCCGGCCGAGAAGATCGACGTCTTCCAGCGGTGGGTCGAAGCCGGCACGACCGCCTGACGGCTGGAAGTCTCGAGCGACGGCGACCGAGGGAGGCTCGGTTCCGGGCGGTAGCGTGACGGCTGTGGCTGGCACAAGAAGCGGAACGGAGCAACGCCGGGCCATCGTCCGTGCTGCACACAGCGCGGTGGCGGAGAAGGGTCTGGCAGGTCTGAGGGTGCGAGCGGTCGCTCAGGACGTCGGCATCACGCACGCCGCGCTGCACTACTACTTTCCCACAGGCCGACCTGATCCGGGCCGTCATCGATGCCGTCATCCACGAGCGCAGCGCCCGGCCGCTGTGGAGGATCCCGAGCCCGTCGGTCCGCTCGCGGAACTGCGTCGGCTGCTGCACGGGCTGCTCGACAGTTCGCAGGACGACGAGCACGCCGCGGTGATGCTCGAGTTGCTGCGCCACGGTCATGCCGAGGACGTCGTCGAGCCGTTCAGCCGCTACACCGCGATCTGGCACGG